>CXWL01081492.1_pt1 | contig 13261 bp, 8 predicted proteins | sample 590931 | NCBI WGS metagenome assembly CXWL01 (sample SAMEA3498368, study PRJEB10139) | groundwater metagenome | biome: water well; material: biofilm material | place: Germany | collected 2015-04-27 | reverse complement strand
GGCAAAGTTTCAGCGTCCACACAGAATCTGGCGAAGAGTTCTTTGTTGTTCCTCTACCGCGAGGTGTTGGAAATCCAGTTGCCGTGGCTGGATAACGTGACGCAGGCGAAAGCGCCCAAGCGTTTGCCTGTGGTGTTGACGGTGGCTGAGGTGCAGGCGGTGTTGTCGCGCTTGAACGGTACACATCTATTGATCGCTTCGTTGTTGTATGGCGGCGGAATGCGCTTGATGGAGGCGGTGCGCTTGCGGGTGAAGGATGTGGAGTTCACGCGGCACGAGATTATTGTGCGTGAGGGCAAGGGTTTCAAGGACAGGGTGACGATGTTGCCGGAGGTTGTGGTCGCTTCCCTGAAAGTTCATCTGGTGAAGGTGAAAGCGTTGTACGAGGAAGATCTGGTGCAGGGATTTGGCGAGGTGTACCTGCCTTTCGCGCTGGATAAAAAATACCCCAATGCCGGGCGTGAATGGGGTTGGCAATATATTTTCCCTTCGAAGAATCTGTCGGTCGATCCGCGTTCCGGCAAGACGCGCCGCCATCACGTGGATGAGAAGGGTGTGCAGCGTGCGGTGAAGCAAGCCGTGCGTGATGCCGGGTTGGTTAAGCCTGCCACACCGCACACCTTTCGCCATTCCTTCGCCACTCACCTGTTGCAAAGCGGCTACGACATCCGCACCGTGCAGGAGCTGCTCGGTCATTCGGATGTTTCCACCACCATGATCTACACCCATGTGTTGAATAAGGGCGGCAGAGGAGTGGTGAGTCCGTTGGATAGGTAGGGCAAGGATTTTAAATTGTAGCGGTTTGTGACTTGAGCCTTCCAGGCCAGTAACGTTATAGTTATTTTGTCCAGCCACACGACCTTTCCCACCCGCATAGCCGTTTAGCATTTTCAATCTTTGCCCGTACAATGCGCGGCTGCCATGAACACAATTACTTTTCCCGACAGTCCCTATCGCCTGCATCTGCCGTTCGAACCGGCAGGTGATCAACCCACGGCCATTGCGCAGCTGGTGGAGGGCCTCAATGACGGTCTTGCTTACCAGACGTTGCTGGGCGTGACCGGTTCCGGCAAGACTTTTACCATCGCCAATGTCATCGCACGCACCGGGCGGCCGGCCATTGTGATGGCGCCGAACAAGACGCTGGCGGCGCAGTTGTATTCCGAGTTGCGCGATTTCTTTCCCGATAACGCGGTGGAATATTTCGTTTCTTATTACGACTATTACCAGCCCGAGGCGTATGTGCCTTCGCGCGATGTGTATATCGAAAAAGATTCCAGCATCAACGAGCAGATCGAGCAGATGCGTTTGTCTGCCACCAAATCCATGTTGGAAAGGCAGGACTGCATCATCGTCGCCACCGTTTCGGCCATTTACGGTATCGGCGATCCGGTGGATTATCACGGCATGATTCTGCACTTGCGCGAGCACGAGAAGATGGCGCAGCGTGATGTGATCCAGCGTCTGGTGGCGATGCAATATGATCGTAACGATGTGGATTTCAGTCGCGGCAATTTCCGTGTGCGCGGCGATGTGATTGATATTTACCCGGCGGAAAGCAGTGAGAACGCGTTGCGCGTGACGCTGTTCGATGACGAGGTGGAATCGCTGGCGCTGTTCGACCCGCTCACCGGGCATATCCAAACGCGTGTGCCCCGTTTCACCGTGTATCCCTCCAGCCATTACGTGACGCCGCGCGAGACGACCTTGCACGCGATTGAAACGATTAAAGTGGAGTTGGCCGAGCGCATCGCGTTCTTCCAGAAAGAAAATAAACTGGTGGAAGCGCAACGCATCGAGCAACGAACACGCCATGATTTGGAGATGCTGGCCGAGATCGGCTTCACCAAAGGTATCGAGAATTATTCGCGCCATTTGTCGCAACGCGGTGCGGATGAAGCGCCACCGACGTTGATGGATTATTTGCCACCGAATGCGCTGATGATTATCGACGAGAGCCATGTCACCATTCCGCAGATCGGCGGCATGTACAAGGGCGACCGCGCGCGCAAAGAGAATCTGGTCAACTATGGTTTCCGTCTGCCGTCCGCGTTGGACAACCGTCCGCTGCGTTTCGATGAATTCGAAAAGATCATGCGCCAGACCATCTTTGTCTCGGCCACACCTTCCGTCTACGAGGCCGCACATCAGGGGCAAGTGGTGGAGCAGGTGGTGCGTCCCACCGGGCTGATCGACCCGACTATCGAGGTGCGTCCCGCCACCCATCAGGTGGACGATCTGATGTCCGAAGTGACTTTGCGCACCAATGTGGGCGAACGCGTGCTGGTCACCACGCTGACCAAACGCATGGCGGAAGACCTCACCGATTATTTTTCCGAACACGGCATCAAGGTGCGTTATTTGCATTCGGACATCGAGACCGTGGAGCGCGTGGAGATCATCCGCGACCTGCGCCTCGGTATGTTCGATGTGCTGGTGGGCATCAATCTATTGCGCGAGGGGCTGGATATTCCCGAGGTTTCGCTGGTGGCGATTTTGGATGCGGACAAGGAAGGTTTCCTGCGTTCCGAACGTTCACTCATCCAGACCATCGGCCGCGCCGCGCGCCATTTACACGGTACCGCTATTTTGTACGCCGACCGCATCACCGAATCCATGCGCAAAGCCATCAGTGAGACAGATCGTCGTCGCGCCAAACAGATCGCGCACAACGAAGCCAACGGTATCACCCCGCAGTCTGTCGTCAAGCGTATCAAGGACATTATCGACAGTGCGTACAATGTGGATGATGAACGCACGTCACTCAAGGCTGCGCAGACTCAGGCAAAATATCTGGCGATGAGTGAGAAAGAAATCGCAAAAGAGATAACGCGTTTGGAAAAAGAAATGATGCAAGCCGCCAAGAATCTGGAATTCGAAAAAGCCGCACAAATTCGCGACCAATTAAAAAAATTGCGAGAGAGTGTTTTTATTTCACCGTTATGACAAACCTCAATCAAGTCGAAGTGTTGTTTGTGTGCATGGGCAACATCTGCAGATCACCAACTGCCGAGGCGGTGTTCCGCCACTATGTAGAGAAGGAAGGATTGGAAGGGCACATCCGTATCGATTCGGCGGGGACGCATGATTACCATGTGGGTGACGCCCCGGATACACGCTCGAAACATGCCGCCAAAAGCCGTGGTTACAACATGAGTGGCTTGCTGGGCCGCCAAGTCAGCATTGATGATTTCCGTCGTTTTGAATATGTATTGGCGATGGATAAGGCCAATCTCGACATGCTAGAGCGTTTGCGTCCGGTGGATTCAGCGGGGCACTTGGGACTCTTTCTTGAATTTGCCCAGCGCCATCAGGAGCGCGAAGTTCCCGATCCCTACTATGGCGGCGTGCAGGGATTCGAGCGGGTATTGGATCTGGTTGAGGATGCCGCGCAAGGTTTGTTAAGTCACATCAAACAACGGAATTTCAAAGAGTAGTTTGGGGGGAATCATGGCTCTTTTTGCAAACATCATCGTCGCTCTTGTCGCTTTGCTGCACGTGTATTTTCTGGTGCTGGAAATGTTTCTGTGGGATAAGCCCTTCGGCTTGCGCATTTTTCGCATGACCAAGGAAGTCGCGCAGGCCAGCAAGACATTGGCGGCGAACCAGGGCTTGTATAACGGGTTTCTGGCAGCCGGATTGCTTTGGGGTCTGATCCTTGGAACAGAAGGGACACACATCAAGGTGTTCTTCCTCGCTTGTGTGCTGGTGGCCGGTCTTTATGGCGCGGCGACCGTGGGTCGCAAGATATTTTTTATTCAGGCTCTGCCCGCAGCGGTCGGTTTATTTTTGGTTTTAATGCCCTGAGTTTTACAAAGCCAGTTTTCATTTGACTCCGACAAATTTACTCGGGTATTATCTCCCTGCATTTTCGATGCGCGTTTATATCCATAAACCAATTCGCCACGAGAGCCTTCAGGGGTAATCACCAAAGCGTGTGAAGCAGTAAGTCTGTATCAGTTGCTTTCTGCTTGATCGATGTCGGGTCTGTAACACGAGCGAGATTCGTATAAAGCGAGCCTTTTATGAATTTTAGCCTCGGTAGTATTTCCACCTTAAAGTTAGCTCAAGGTTGGCTATTTCCTGCTGTTCCTTATCTTTTGTTCCTGTTCGGAAAGCAGATTAACCGTGCTTTCTTCGCCGTGATTTCAATTTTGTTTGGTCTGATGACTCATTGGGCACAAGCGGCAGGGGATGCGTCCGCAGGTAAAACAGCCTGGATAAAAAATTGTGAACGTTGCCATGGTTTTCCCCAACCCGAGAGTGCCAATGCTTTTTCAGATTACGCTACGACCGCCAATAAACTTTCGGTTTATGCCAGTGATGCGGGCGCTATCACCCGATCTGCCAACGCGGGGTACACAATTCCGCAAGGCAATACCAACGATAAAGCAGCGCCCGGAAACAGTACCAATGGCCCGATGGGAACCTGGGCGGGAATGGCAGAAAATCGGTTGGGAACGGGAACGATACCGACGAAGCTAGCAATCGATATTTCTGCCTATTTCGCCACTTTTTTTTCACCGCCTGAGACACCCGCAATTGGTTTTATCACCGAGGGGGATGCGCAGGTATCCGTGACTTTCACCGCCCCGAAAAGTGACCTGACCATTACCCATTACACGGTGTTATCAAACCCCGGCGGATTTACCGGAAACGGTAAAACTGGCCCAATTACAGTTTTCGGATTGGACAATGGCGCAGCCTACGTTTTCACAATTTACGCCACGAGCAATGCGGGAAAAAGCCACGATTCTTCGCCAAGTGTTTCAGTTACTCCGCGTGTTTCGGCGAATTCTGTCTCCAAAACAAACTCGGTGATACTTGGAAGCATTGCCAACAAAAGTGCTGAAGCCATCGCAAGTAATTTCAATGCACCGACGATTGGCACGGTCAGGGCGGGTAGTAAACAGGCTAAAGTGTTTTTTACCGCACCGGCGGATGCGGCATTGATAACCGGCTATACAGTGACTGCGTTAGCGGATGGAGTAGCGACAGGTATTTCGGCATCAGGTACGAAAAGTCCGATCACAGTTTCCGGTCTGACGGATGGCGCGACTTATACCTTCACCGTTGTGGCCAACTACAACACAGGCAAAGGGAAAACTTCATTTCCGAGTGACGGTGTTACACCGTTGCGTATTTTGGGAGATTGAAAACAGGGCAGCACAAAAAATTCGTCATTCCCGCGCAGGCGGGAATCAAGTTTGTTGATTTGACTGGGCTCATGCCTGCGCGGGAGCGACGAATTAGTTACCCGATAGTTCGTGGCATGTAAGGAGTGAGTTATCCAAGGGGGTTATATGGATTCCTGCTACAACTCTTTTTGCATTTCAACACCTGCTTGCACAAGGCGATCAAGTGGCGCGCGTGTGCTCCACGCGCCTTGCAGAAATAACAATTCCCGCTTTTGCGTCATGCTGTGTTTCGTATTGTTTGCGCAACTCTTCAGCACCAGTTTGCTTGCTGCAACTCCTGTCGGAAGTGGTACACAAGCGCAGGAGTACGGCAATTTTCCGGGTACGCCGAAACCGGTGCCGGGCGACGCGCAATATACCGATTTGGCTAACGTCATTAAACCTTTGGGCTTCCTGTTTGCCGCTGGTTTTGCGCACGACGACAATGTCAGCCGGGCCAGTGTGGCGTCAGAGAAACTGTCCGACATCAGCTACGGCATTACGTTAAGTAAGGTGCATTCGCTGCAGTTCACAAAATTTTTTCGGCTGGCCTTGAATGGATTCCTGGACGTTGAAAAATTTCGAACCTACCACGGCTTAGGGCATTTCTCCGGGGGTATCCAAGGCGAATTTATGTATCGGGCATCGGGAGAATTCAGTGCACCCACCTTCGGTATATTTACCCGTTTAAGCGGTGACAATTATGAATCCAGGTTGCGGGACGGTTCGCGCCGTTCCGTTGGTTTAACACTGCGAAATCCGCTGACCGATCGAATTAACCTGTATACGGCAATTGCGAACCAAGCGCGTACCGGCAAGAGCGCTGTGTTTTCGACACGCGACAACGCACTGCGCATGAATCTGGATTACGTAGTTGATGCCGGGCAAACCGTGTATTTCACCGGCGAATACCGCAAAGGCGACATCGTTTCTTCAGGTCTGCCATCGCTCGCAAAGTTGGATATGTCCGATCGATTCGTACTGGACGACGTGTTCATTTCTCCGGCGTTTTATACCTACCGTATGCAGGGAAAAACAAATATATTTACCTTGGGCTACAACCACGCACTGAGTGCCAAAGACGCGCTGGATTTCGCATGGCGCCGGGCGCAGTCGACGCCGGACAAAATCCCCGCCTTTGCCGCGCCGCCGCGTTATGTTGATAACCTGTACTCCATCAGTTATCTGATGGCCTTCTAAGGAGAGACCATGAACTTCAACTCTTTCCGGGCGGGTGTCGAAGCGCTGTTCCAGGCCATGATTGGAGCAATCGCAATTGCGCTGTTATTGGCTGCGTGCGGCGGGGGTGGTTATGTTGGCGATGTTGATTCGACAGCGCCGCCTCCTGTACCCGGCGCGGTATTCGGGCCGGATAATTTTTTACTGTACCCCAACGCGCAGAGTTCACCGGCCATTGACTCAAATAGTTATGCGCAAGCGTATTACAACGCGATTGATCCGAATAATCTTAAAGATACTTTTGACAAGTGGAAGACCGCGAACGGATTTGGTAGCGGAACGGGTTCCGAGGTGCAGGCTGTGTTTGGTGATATGCGAGATTTGGGATACGGGCGCTATGTCACAGCGAGAAAAAACAACAACGGAACCTATGCATTTTTCGTGGATAACTATCTGGTGTGGCCGGCCGCCGGTTACAGTTATTCCAGTCTGAATCTGGATGCGGCCGTGGTGCGCGATCAGCGCTGGTACATCGGAACCAATGGCATCGAGTTCAGCCCCGGCCCCAACGGCGGGGCGTCGTTTGCAAAATATTTCAATTTCGATGCGGTCAGCGGTGCCCGCCGGTTGACGGTTGATATGGATGGTCGGGGCGAAAAAGCGGTACCTGGAATTTGTGCCTCGTGTCATGGCGGACGCGCCGATCCTTTGACGCCAGCCGATGCTTCGGGCCAACAATTATTTCCGCTGGTTGGCAATCCGGCCACCGCAGTGCGCGGTGATTTCAAAGGTAAGTTGCATTTTTTAGAAGTGGATACTTTCGGTTTTTCGACCCTGCCCGGTTTTACCCGTGCCGATCAGGAAGCGTCCATCAAGACACTGAACAAGTGGGTGTTGTGTACGTATCCTTTGCCGTTTGCCGCATCGGGTGTTCCGATCACCACGAACGTCGAAGATGCTTGCCGTAGTCCGGGAACGCTGGACAAATGGCAAGGCGGGGCGGCCGATATCATCAAAGCAGCGTATGGCGGTGACGGTTTGCCCAATGCAAGCTACGCCGATAATTATGTCCCCGCTTCGTGGGTGGTTGCGGGACAGACTTCGCTGTATCAAAACGTGGTGAAGCCAACGTGTCGTATGTGTCACATCCTGCGCGGTGTTGGGCAACAATCCGAAAGGGATTTCTCCACCTTTTCCGGTTTCTATTCCGCGATTGATCGCATCAAGGCACATATGATCGATCGCGGCAACATGCCGTTGACCAAGATGTTGTACGACCGTTACTGGGCAACGCCCGACATGTTCAACACGCTGAATGAATTCTTGAAAAATCCGGGAAGTAATCCGGCTTCTCCTGGCAGTCCTATCGTGACTTATACGGTGTTGGACAGCTCGGGTGCGCCGTTAAAACCGGGACGTCCACTGGCCATCACCGGCCCGGACCGCACGGTTCCCGCCACAGCCGCACTCTCGGCTGCAAACAGTTTGTTTGCCGACAAATATTCCTGGTCTATTTCATCCGGTCCAGCGGGCGGGGATGGATCGCTCAGCCTTGCGACCGGCGTGCAAACCAACTTCAATGCGACCGTGAGCGGGACATACACGGTACAACTGGTGGCAAGCAAAGGTTCTGTGCACAGCGATCCCGAGACATTGACCATTGTGGTGAACAGCACTTGGCCGCCGACCATTTTCCCCTCGGGTGTTGCGGCCTCATTGCCGAATCCTTTGCCTGGAGCAATTCGCTTTGCCGATATAAAAGCAGTATTGCAGGCACAGCCGCAAGTCGGCTCGAAAACGTGTATCAGTTGTCATGTTGCCAGCCCTGCTGACGGGTCGCGCCCGGCATCGGTTTTTTATGCCGACATCGATCGCAATGCCGATCTGGCCGTTGCTTCGGGTGTGGGAGGGACAGACGATATCTGGTTCTATACCGAAGTGCGCGGGCGTATCAATTTCGCCGATATCGCTTCCAGTCCGTTGTTGCGCCGACCCTCCGGATATCATCATAACGGTGGGATTCAAGCGGGGTTTGGTGATCAGGTGAATAAAATAGCTGCGGAAAAACTGGTGCCGGGTGATCCGTTGCGGGCCAATTACGATTTGTTCCTGAACTGGATTTTGAACGGCGCGCCTTACTGAAAATTATTTCGCAAAGGAGCTTGTATGAGCCGATTCGACGAAGCAGATGATCCGCGCCGCAGGTTGCTGATCAAGGCGTTAACCGCAGGCGTGATTTCTGCGGCGCTGATGAACAAGGTGGCACTTGCGGAAAGCATCTTCGGTTCCACCCCGCGTAAATTGCCATCCGGGCGATCGATCTATCGTCTACGCGGGATGGCCAGGGTGAATGGACAGGACGCAAACCTGGCCACCTTTATCAAACCGAATGACACTATTCAGACCTTCGCAAAAAGTGAACTTGTGTTTGTGGTGGGCGGACACGCCGTGATATTGCGGGAGAATTCACACATCAGGCTGGCCGGAAAAGATGACAAAGCATCGTTTCTGATACAGGGAATACGCATCGTTGCAGGGAAGTTGCTTGCCGTCTCTCGCAGCCAGGGTACCCAGATCCGTACCTCCACCGCAACGATTGGTATCCGGGGTACGGGTTATTACATCGAGTCCGAACCGGACAAAACCTACTTCTGTACCTGCTACGGTTTGTCGGATGTGGAGTCGACAGATGACCCAAGCAGCAAAGACACCGTGGTCTCAAAATATCACGACAAACCGTTGTATATTTTTGGAAGTGAGCCGGAAGGAAAGAACATTCGCCCAGCCCCTTTTATCAACCATACCGACCAAGAATTGATGCTGATTGAAACACTGGTTGGACGCACACCGCCATTTGTTTTTGCAGGTGACGAATACAGTGCTCCGCGCCGTGAATATTGATCACAGATGAGCGCGAAGCCGGACCTAATAGGGTTGCCCTATCTGCAGGTAGGCTTGATCTCCGCTCCCCAAATCCAAGCCGCGCGCGATACCAATACGCAAGGGTAATAGGAGTTGGTAAGCCAGTTTGATTTCGGCCTGTAATTCCAAACCGACTCCGCGAACTAAATTTGTCGAAGATGCGCCACGATTCCAAACACTGCCGGCATCCATGAATACGGCTGCCGAGAGCCGGTTGATACCGAGCGGGGGTGACATGGCATGGCGGTCAAGATCGGCGAGGGGAGTCTGCCATTCGACACTCAGATTGCGCGCGTTCTCTCCGCGTAGTTGGATCTCGCTCCCCGTATATCCGCGCAAAGGCAAGTAGCGTTGATTGATCATGGGGGCTTGAGTTAACACAGGTTCAAATGCACCGCCGAGTTGGAACGGTTCAGTGAGACCGGAGGCACGAGTCTCAGTCCAGCGACCACTGAGAACCGATCTGCCCACGGGTAACAGACCGAGTGTATCGAAGCGCACCACGTGTCCGTCATATTGATTGTTGAATGGCCGGTACGTTTCGTAGAGCAAGCTGCTGAGCGTGCCACGGTTGTAGCTGGTGGCGTACCAGCTCGTTTCACGGGTGTCATATTTTACGAAAGTTGCGGCGAGCCGTTCCATCTTGGGTTGCAGGGTGAGGTTGTTGATGTACACCCGATCAGTGCTTTGCTGGGCAGCACCGATTCCAAGATATATTTTTCGATCACTTTTCAACCAGGGCAACATCGAAACCCACTGCGCATCGGTTATGCGGTCGTAGATGGTGGTAGTTTCATTGCCGGTATTTCCCGACCATTGGCGTGCCCACAGATTACGCGTGATGCTGAATAAATGGCGATCGAGATAGTTGTAACTGAGATTGCCCAAAACTTCACCCTGAGTGGATTCCCACATCGCGTTGAGCGTGTAGTTATGCCAGCCCAAGGCATCTGAACCAAAAGTTGAAACTCCGTATGCCTTCAATCCACGGTCCACAAAGGAGAGTGGCAACCAGGTGCGCGGATAAATCGAACGGATCGCCAGATAATCTTTGTCACTGCCCAGGACGGCCTGTTGGGTAGGGATTGCGGCGGGAGGTTGCGGCAAAGTGGAAGCAGCTGATACGTTGATTTTTTCATGTTCGAGGACATTTACCATGCGGCGTAATTCCGTGCCGTCTGCCGACAGGACTCCCAATACGACGGAACCGTCGGCCGCTACACCACTCTGCAAAGTGACACTCGTGTAGGTGTGACTGAGCCGGGTCATCTCGTTCGTCCCGGCATTGAAACGCCACAGGTTATAGACGTTATCGTGTGCGGCGATGAACTCCAGACTGCGGTCGTCGCGCGCGTAACGCATTCCCAGCAGAGGCTGATCGTATTCGAATACCACACGCGATGAACCTTGCGCGATGTCAAACTCGATCACTTGCCAAGTACCGGTCTGTTTAACAATCAAGGCCACACGGACACCGTCCGCACTGGCACTCAAATCAATCGCCTCGATCCCGTCTAACGCTGAATACAACGTGCTCTCTTTGTGCAGAACACCGTCCCGCCTATTCAGGATATCCAGACTGGCGATTCCCGCTTCGTGTTTAAGCGCGGCGATACGCGTGCCCGCCCAAACGGCATGACGGTATCGCTGGCATTGTGTCAGTCGTTTGATACCGTCGCTTTTATTCCACAGATAAAGATCGAAGAATAAATTGTAGTTGTCGCAGATGTCGGGTTGCGCAATCAACAGACTGCCGTTTGGATTGACGTCGATGCGTGCATTGGAGCGCAAATCGGCAAGATGTTGCGTGTTCCCGCCGGTGTCGATGTGCAAGAGTTGCGTTCCCGTTACACCGTCATTCACCACTGCAAACACGCCGTGTTGCGTTGGCGCGATTGAACTGATGTCGAAATGTCCAGCGAGCAGTGGAGAACCATCGGCACGCGGAACGGATTTCATTTGGGTCGCCCGTTGCTTCACTTGCCGTCCCAGATCATCCAGGAAATCTTGCCAAAGTACGTCAAGCGGTTTGCCGGTCAGCGCAAGCGGATTGGATTGGACGCGCGGCAAGAAATTGTCGCTGTAACTGTGGATGTAGCGATAGGCGGCATCTTGACCATATATACGTGTGAGAAAGTCGTAAAAATACACGCCGTACAAATATTGTTTGGAGGTGGGCAATACGCGGCCGTTTGAATTTATTTCAGACAATGATAAGAATCCGCGTTCCTTTTCGATGCGCATCCACGCCTCGAATGTGGGGCCCCTCAAGCGGCCTTGGTGTTTTTCCGGCGTGCTTTCATTGAACGTGGCGATGCCCTCAATCAACCATAGCGGCTCGAACAGGTTGGGAAAGAGTACGGGGCTGCGTCCGAATAATTTGCGCGTGAATTCAGGCCAGCCGGACACCTTGTCGAGATGCACGGTGTGGGTCAGTTCATGGGTGATCAGAAGTTCCAGCCAATTGCTGTTATCCAACAATTCACCTTCATCCGGAGGCACCAGATAGAGCGCATTTTTGTTGAAGGGGAAAGGGGTTGAATAACCGTTGGAAAGATCGAATGCGTCAAGCAATACGATCTCGGTTCTGCCTTGCGGCTCCCAATGAAATTGACGGGTCAGTTTTTCGAATGCTGCTTCAGCGGTTTTTGCCGTGCGCTCGGCTTGGAGGCGCTGGCTGGCTACATAGTTAATGCGAAAATGTGTGCTATCCGCGAATTTCCAATCTTGAGACGGATCGGGACCGAGCGCACTGGCCGTAAGCACGTGGAAGAACAAAAACAAGGAAAGAATACGTTGCATGACTCACTCCAAAAAAAAGCGCACGAAGAATCGTACGCTTTTTTGCATTACTAAATCACCACTTCAACATCAATTCGGAGATTGAGTCTCCACTTGTTGCAACGGTTCATTATTCTCGGCTGTGTACACCTCGCGTTGGCGCTGACGACGACGCGGAGAATGCGCACGATCCTCGGTCGTAGCCACGACCACAGTAGCCGCTTTGTTCGGATCGGTTTCAATCAGGGTCAAGCCGCTGCTGCTCAGGTCAACCGGGACGGCAACCGTAACTGCAACCGGAGCCGCTACAGGTACGGCCACGGCCGGCGTCACGGACAAAGTTGGATAACACACGATTTCGGTGGGTGTGAGTCGCTTCATCGAATCCGGATAGGCGATGTATTCGCTTGGTCTGACACGGGTTGTAACAGCCTTAACAGTGGCCTCAACTGGCTGTGATGCCGCCACATCGTTGGTCAGTTGCATCTCGTTGTTCGAATTCTCACCTGCCGAAGCTGCGCCCTGTGGCTCACGACGTTCACGTTCACGGCGTCCGCCGCGACGGCCGCGTTTGCGTCCCTCGCGGTTAGCGTTACCTTCCTCACTTTGCTCGGCCGCTTGCGCAGGCCCTTCGGATTTGCTCAAGACGGGCTTGGCGGTTTCCAAAACGGGTTTGGGTTCAGTTTTTTCCGGACGTGGAGGACGCGGCGGTCTTTCGTTGCGAGCCGGTTGCTGCTCCTTGTTTGGACTATCGGCACGGGTGGCCTCATCTTTTTCGCGGCGCGGCTTGTTGCTCGGTGCGCCTTCATTTCGCTCACGACGTTGACGATTGCCGCCTTCAGCACGATCACGCTCGCCACGTTCACGGCGCGGATTGTTGCGTCCGGCCGGTTTGGCCGGTGCAGCGACTTTCGCCGACTCGCTTTCGCCGCCCAACGATTTGAACCAGCCGATCAAACTGCCGATGATCGACGTTTTGGCTTCTTCTTTAACCGCATGTTTTGGAGCGGGTTGCGCGGGTGTGATGCCGCGCACCGCAGCTTGCGGACGCAGCGCCGCTTTGGTTTCTTGTCCAGTTGCGGAAACGGCCTTGGATTCTTCCGGTTTTTCGACCAGTTTGTAACTGGCTTGTAAATGGTCGGCAGTGATGTCGTCCTGGCGCAAACGGTTCACCGTGTAATGCGGTGTCTCCATGTACGGGT
>CXWL01110692.1_pt1 | contig 13263 bp, 10 predicted proteins | sample 590931 | NCBI WGS metagenome assembly CXWL01 (sample SAMEA3498368, study PRJEB10139) | groundwater metagenome | biome: water well; material: biofilm material | place: Germany | collected 2015-04-27 | reverse complement strand
GCGCCTGCGCCATTGCGCGCGCGATTGTCACGATGGCCAAGCAGCTGCGCCAGGAAATCGTGGCGGAGGGCGTCGAAACCGAAGAGCAGATGGCCTTCCTGCGCGACCTCGGCTGCGACCAGCTGCAGGGCTGGCTGTTCAGCCCGGCTGTCACCGGCGCCGAGTTCGAGCGCATGCTGCGCGACGGCGACCGCCTGAGCGTGGCCAGGGCGGCTGCACACTGATGGGTTGATTTGCAAGCCACAACGACCCTGTTCGCCGGGCTCTTCACCTTGACCGGTCCTGGCGCAGGCCGCTAGCGGCGCCGGCGCAGCGGGTCGAGCAATCCTTTCAGGTCATTGTGGTCCAGCTCGTACATCAGTTCGAGCAGCTCGCCCAGTTCGCCGCGCGGAAAGCCCTCGCGCGCGAACCAGCTCAGGTAGTGCGCGGGCAGGTCGGCGATGACGCGCCCTTGGTACTTCCCATAAGGCATTTCTCGCGTCAACAGCAATGACAGGTGCTCGGGTTTCATGCGGATATATGTATATGTATGTCGTGAAAATATAGATAACCAAAAGCTATTCTTGGTAAGAACGCTACGGTAATATACCTCGCCGGGGGGCACTTCGTGCCATCCGGGTTTTTGCAGGTAGTTCCTCGCCAAACGTCACCATGAGGTTTTCTATGCGTTTTCGCCATATCCCCGTCCTGCTGGCGGGTCTTTCGCTGTCGCTGTCGGCGGTCGCCGCCACCGCTGACCGCTGGAAGCTCCCGGTCAATGTCAAAAAACTCGATAACGGCCTGACCGTCATTGTCTCCGAAGACCGCAGCTCGCCGACCGTTGGCGTCAGCGTGGTGTACCACGTGGGCATGCGCCTGGAGCCGAAGAACCGCACCGGCTTCGCCCACCTGTTCGAACACCTGATGTTCCAGGGCACGCCGNNACGCCATCCTGTGGCTCGAGGCGGACCGCATGAAGACCCTCGACTTCAACGAGAAGACGCTGAAGAACCAGCAGGACGTCGTCAAGGAGGAGATCCGCGTCAACGTGAAGAACCAGCCTTACGGCGGCTTTATGTGGATCGACATCGGCCAGCACGCGTTCCAGAAGTGGGAGAACAACCACGACGGCTACGGCAGCTTCCAGGACCTCGAAGGCGCCAGCCTTGAAGACGTCCGCAACTTCCACCGCGACTACTACGGCCCGAACAACGCCGTGCTGTCGATCGCCGGCGACGTTACGCCGGCACAGGGCTTCGCGCTGGCGAAAAAATACTTCGGCGATATCGCCAGGCGTCCGACCCCGAAGGCGGGCGACTTCAGCGAGCCGCTGAACACCGCTGAAAAACGCGTCGAGCAAAGCGACACGCTGGCGCAGGTGCCTGCGATTGCCGCCGCATGGAAGATGCCTGACCGCGGAAGCAAAGACCAGGCGCCGATGGCCGTGCTGGGTGAACTGCTGGCTGGCAGCGACGCGTCGCTGTTCTATCAGGGTATCGTCAAGGGCCGCGAGCTGGCGCTGAACGTCGACACGCTGTACGGCCTGACCAGCCCATGGGAATACGACGGCCCGACCCTGTTCACGGTGTTCTTCGTGTACAAGCCAAGCACCAACGCTGACGCCATGCTGACCGCGATGGATGAAGAAATCGCCAAGGTCGTCAAGAACGGCGTGGATGACGCGACGCTCAAGCGCGTCAAGACCCGCATGCTGGCCGACTGGAACAACACGCTCGAAAGCTTTATGAGCCGCGCCGATAAGCTGGCCAGGCTGCAGACGCTGTGGGGCGACGCCAACGTGGTCAACAAGATCCCGTCGTGGATCGAAGGCGTGACCTCGGCCGACGTGCAGCGCGTCGCCAAAAACTACCTGACCCGCGAAAACCGCACGGTCATCGACCGCAAGCCAGTAGCCGCCGCCAAGCCGGCAGCACCGGCGCCAGCCGCAGCACCAGCGCCTGCCGGCGCCAAATCATAAAGGAGCGCATCGATGAAAAAACTGATGCTGGCATTGACCATTTCCCTGATGTTCGCGCCTGCGGCCTACGCAGCTGGCGCCGACACCAAGGCTGCCAACACCTTGCCGCCATTCGGCAAGGAGAAGACCATCCCGGCGCCGCAGATCGCCAAGAAGGTGCTGTCGAACGGACTTGAAGTCTGGGTCGTGCCGCGCAAGGGATTGCCGCGCGTCGACTACGTGCTGGCCGTGCGAGATTCGGGCCTGGCCGCGGACGACAAGGACCACCCTGGCTTCGCCAAGCTGCTCGCGGGCCTGCTCAACGAAGGCAGCACCAAACGCGACTCGCGCGCGATCGCCGAACTGGCGCAGGGCTACGGCGGCTCGGTCGCCGCCAGCCCGGGCAACGACGGCATTACCGTGTTCGCCAATGCCGTGACGTCGAACGCCGGCCCGATGATGAACCTGCTGGCCGAAGTGGCGCGCATGCCGTCGTTCCCTGCCAAGGAAGTCGAGCTGGCCAAGGCCAACGCACTGCAGGCGCTGCGCGTGTCCGAGACCACGCCGCGCTTCCGCGCCGAGCGCGCGATCGGCAAGGCGATCTTTGGTGACCACCCGTATGGGAACACCACCGAGACCGCCGAGTCGATCACCAGCACCACCGAAGAACTGCTGCGCACCGAGCACGCAAAGCGCTTCCGTCCCGAGCGCAGCCTGCTGGTGATCACCGGGCGCATTTCGGAGGCCGACGCGATGAAGTTTGCGCAGGCAGCCTTCGGCGACTGGAAAGGGCAGGGCGCCGCGGCGCCTGCGATCCCGGCATTTACGGCTTCGGCGAAGCCGGCGCGTATCCTGCTGCAGCGTGACGGCAGCGTGCAGTCGACCCTGCGTCTGGGCGCTTCCGGCATTCCGGCCAGCTCGGCCGACTACGTGCCGCTGCGCCTTGCCAGCACCATCCTGGGCGGCGGCTTCTCAAGCCGGGTCAACACCAACCTGCGCGAAGAGAAGGGCTATACCTATGGCGCGTCGGCCGGCGCGCGCACCTTGCGCAACGGCGGCGGCATCGTCGGCGGCGCCGACGTGCGCAACGAGGTGACCGGCGCAGCGCTGACCGAGTACTTCGGCGAATACCGCCGGCTTGGCGGCGAGCTGGTGCCAGCCGACGAAATGAGCATGAACAAGCGCTACGTCGCAGGTACCTACCTGATCACCAACCAGCTGCAGCGCGCGGTAGCTTCCACGCTGGCCAACAACTGGCTGGTCGGCCTGCCGTCCGAGTTCCTCGGCGAGTTTGTGCCGGCGATCCAGAAGGTCACGCCTGAACAGGTGCGCGACATGGGCAAGAAGTACTTCAACCCTGAAACGCAGTCGGTCGTGGTGGTAGGCGACAATGCATCGGTGGCAGCGCAGCTGAAGCAGTTCGGCGACTTTACCGTCACCGACAAGTAAACGCGCCATCGCGCGCACAAGCGGCCAGGATAGCGATATCCTGGCCGTTTGTTTTGGTGCATGATGGAGGCTGTTTTGCAGGAGGTTTTATGTCTGATCTGGAGCGTTTCGCACGCGCGCAGGGGCTGGTCTACGACGCGGTGCTAACGGAGCTGCGCGCCGGACGCAAGCGCAGTCACTGGATGTGGTTCGTTTTTCCGCAGATCGCCGGGCTGGGGCGCAGCGAGATGGCGCAGCACTACGCGGTTGCGTCGCTTGACGAGGCAGCCGCCTACCTGGCGCATCCGGTGCTGGGCGCGCGCCTGCGCGAGTGCGCCGCGCTGGTGCTGGCGATCGAGGGGGCGTCGGCCGCCGAGATATTCGGTCACCCCGATAACATGAAGTTCCGTTCGTCGATGACGCTGTTCGCCGCCGTGCCGGGAGCCGACCCGCTGTTCCGCCAGAACCTTGACAAATATTTCGGCGGCGTGCCTGATGCGCAGACGCTGTCGCGCCTGAAGGAGTAGTGATTTGAGGTTGATGTGCTTCGTTCCCGTGCTGGCTTGCCTGCTTGCGCTTGCGTCCTGCGCGACCCCGCCCGCCACGACGCGTTCCGCCCTTGAAATCGTGAGCCGCGCCCCGGCATTCGGCGCCACTGTGTTCGAAGGCGGCGGCGCCTACGAGGCCGTGACCGCGGTAGCGCACCTCGCCAGCGGCGATGCCGACGTGCTGGTGCTCCAGCCGGCCGACGCGCTCAAGGCCTCGGGTGTCTTGCTGATCGAGGTGGCCGGCGCCGATGGGCGCGTGCTGCCACGCATGGCCAATGACGGCGACGCTCGCCATGGGCGCGCAGACAGCGCGGGTAACGGGTTCACGATGCGGCGCGGCCATACGCTGGTGTCGCTCAAGGCCTCGAGCCCGCAGCAGCTGCGTGATGCAGCCGTCCTCCTGCAGGCGGCGTACGGTTCGGACGCGACCCTGGCGGTGGGGGCTGGGCAGGGCGGACGCATGCTGCGCGAGATGATCCGCGACGGCTTTAACGTCTCACCGATGGGCCGCAGGGTATTCGACGGCGTCATGGTGATGATGACGGGCGGCGGCGACCAGTTTCCCTTCACGTACGGTACGGCGACCGACCCGGTCAGCGGCAGCAGCGGCGGCATCTTTTCGCGCTGCAGCGTCACGGGGACGTGCCCGAAGCTGGTCCACCTCGATAGCAGCAACGATTTCTGGCAGTCGCGCGCCTCGCTGGTGGCGACCGGCGGCAGCGCGCGCGATGTCGCCTTGCCAGAGGACGTGCGCGCCTACCTGATGTCCTCGACGCAGCGCTTCTACGCCGACCGCCCGGTGCCGGGCGAGTGCCGGCATCCCAATAATCCCGCGCGGCAGTCGCCGGTCGTGCGCGTTATGCTCGACCACCTGGTGGCCTGGGTGCGCAACGGCAAGGCGCCGCCGCCGAGCCGCTTTCCGCAACTTGGCGATGCGATGCTGACAAAGGCCGATCGCGATTCGGTCGGTTTCCCGGACTTGCGCGCCCTTGGCGTCATCCATCCGGATGGACTCGAACCGCACGGACCATACCCGCTGTTCGTGCCCATGGCCGACATGGATGGCCACGACATCGCGGGTATCCGGCTGCCAGACATTGAAGTGCCGCTGGCGACCCACGCCGGATGGAACGTCCGCCGCGGTCGTGCGGCGCCGGCGCCGTTGTGCGGGCCGAATGGCCTGTTCTTGCCGTTTGCGCCGACTCCCCGGGTGGGCGATCCGCGCCGTGCGATATCCCAGCGCTACCCAAGCCGCATCGAGTACGCCAAGGCGGTGGCGCTGGCCGCGCGCAGCCTGCGCGACCAGGGCCTGCTGCTACAGGAAGATGTGGACCGCTACATCGAGCGGGCCAGGCGCGAGACACGCGTGCCGTGACGCACTCCGTTTCCGGCGTTGTTGCGTATAATCGCGCTGGCATTGCCCGATCAACATAGAGAACAATATATATGGCTTCATCCTCAGACAACATCAGCATGGCTGTGTTCTGCGACTTCGAAAACGTTGCACTCGGCGTGCGTGACGCCAACTACGAGAANNTACTGCGACTGGGACCGCTACAAGGGCTTCAAGAGCGGCATGCACGAAGCGAACTTCGAGATGATCGAAATCCCGCACGTGCGCCAGTCCGGCAAGAACTCGGCGGACATCCGCCTCGTCGTCGACGCGCTCGACCTTTGCTACACCAAATCCCACGTCGACACCTTCGTCATCATCAGTGGCGACTCCGACTTTTCGCCGCTGGTTTCCAAGCTGCGCGAGAACGCCAAGAAGGTGATCGGCGTCGGCGTCAAGCAGTCGACCTCGGACCTGCTGGTGGCGAACTGCGACGAGTTCATCTTCTACGACGACCTGGTGCGTGAAGTACGCCGCGCCGCTGCCAAGCGTGACGAGCGCAAGAGCCAGCCGGCCGCGCGCAAGTCGCCGGACGAAGGCAGCCGCCGCAAGGAAGAAACCGAAGCGCGCAAGGCGCAGGCGATCGATCTCGTGGTCGAGATGTTCGACGCGCTGGTGTCCGAACGCGGCGACAGCGGCAAGATCTGGGCATCGCTGCTGAAGGACACCCTCAAGCGCCGCCGTCCGGACTTCAACGAAACCTTCTACGGCTTCCGCACCTTCGGCAACCTGCTGGAAGAGGCGCAGAACCGCGGGATGCTGGAATTCGGCCGTGACGAGAAGTCGGGCGCCTATGTGTACCGCAGCAGCGCTGCGAATGCGGCAGCATCGGCCGCCGATAACGCATCGGTCTTGCAGGAAGTGGTCGAGCTGATCGACGAAGCGGCGCCGGCCAAGGAATCGCGCCGCCGCGGCGGCCGTGGCCGCAAGCAGGCGCCAGTGGCGGAAACGCCGGCTGGCGCCCCTGAAGCGCCCGAGGAGCTGGTTGAGGCAGTCGCGCAAGCGTCGGCCGAGGCAGCTGAACCGGTAGCGGCGGAGTCCGCGCCTGAAGCGGCTGCGGCGCCAGCGAAGAGCAAGCGCCAGCCTGCGCGCACCCGCAAGGCTGCGTCCAAGAAGGCCGAAGCGGTCATTGCCGCGCCCGAGGCGCCGGTGGTGGCCGAGGCGCTGGCCGACGCTGCGCCAGAAGAAGCCAAGCCAGCAAAGCCGGCGCGCAAGACTGCTCCCCGCAGCCGCCGCCCGGCCAAGCCGAAGGCGGCGCCGGAGAACGGCTGACCTGAAGGCGGTTGACGCGCGGCCGTTCTGGTCCTGCGCGTCAACCCGGCGTTCTATTCCGCTGAAATGGTGCAAACTGAAGTCCTGTCCGAATGTCTACCCAGTTGTCCGAGCCCGAACCATTGTGTGAAGGAGTTCACCATGCGCATGCTTACCGGATTGCTGCTGTCCCTGTCCCTCGCGGGTCCACTCGCGTTCGCGGCTCCGCCCGCGCCTGCGCCCAACCATCCCATCCTCGGCATCTGGCGGCTCACGCTGCCGGACGGCAGCTGCTCTGAAACCTACCGGTTCCGCGGCGACGGAACCACGCTGGTCACCAGCGCGGCCGAGGTATCGGAAAGCGAATTCACGATTCCGCCCAAGCCCAGCGAGAAGGGCTTTTACCGGCTGGTCGATACGATCGTCAAGGACAACGGCAAGGAAGACTGCATGGGGCAGGTGATGAAGGTCGGCACGAGCGCGACCAATTTCATCCGCTTCCATCCGTCCGGGGCCTTGTTTTTGATGTGTGCGACCGAGTCGATGGAGACCTGTATCGGGCCGTTTCAGCGGGTGATGGGGCACGGGACCTAGACCAGGCTGGACGCATTCACCCGAGCACGGTTATTCCGTCCGGTTATCGGCCAAGATGCCCAGGTAATTGAAGCGTGATGTTAGCTGCGGCAGCCCCTCCCGAAGGGCTCGTCTGCCCGGCGGTATCGGTGTATATTGCTGGCGAACTCATCGTCACTTTGCACTGGACCAGCTATGTCACCGGTTTTGCTTTTCGTTATACTGATTGCGTATTTCGCGCTCCTGATGGGGGTGGCCTGGGCCACTTCCCGCAACGCCAACAACGATTCCTTCTACATCGGTAACAAGAGCAGCAACTGGATGCTGGTCGCGTTCGGCATGGTTGGCACCACCTTGTCGGGCGCCACGTTTATCAGCGTGCCCGGCAACGTCGGCCTCGACGCTTTCGGCTACGGCCAGATCCTGATCGGCTACGTGATCGGCTATATCGCCGTCGCCTTCATCTTGCTGCCGCTGTATTACCGCCTCAAGCTGACCTCGATCTACCACTACCTCGACGTTCGCCTGGGCCGCCGCGCCTACCAGAGCGGCGCGTCCTTCTTTATCCTGTCGCGCCTGCTGGGCGCCACCGCGCGTCTGTACCTGGTCGTAAACATCCTGCAGGCGATCATCCTCGACAGCCTGGGTGTGCCGTTCTGGCTGACCACCTTCGTCATCCTCGGCATGATCCTGATGTACACCTACGAAGGCGGCGTCAAGACCATCGTCTGGACCGACACGCTGCAGACCAGCTGCATGCTGATCGGCCTGGTCGCCTGCGTCGTCTACCTGCTGACCCAGCTCGACATGACCGTCGGCCAGAGCCTGGCCGCGATGGATGCGCGCGGCCTGTCCACCATCTTCACCACCGATGTCGACAGCCCCAATTTCTTCCTCAAGCAGATCGTCGCCGGCGCCTTCATCGTGCTGACCATGACCGGCATGGACCAGGAGATGATGCAGAAGACGATTTCGGTGAAGACGCTGAAAGACTCGCAGAAAAACCTGCTGAGCCTGACCGTGATCCTGGTCGTCGTGCTGTCGGTATTCCTGTTCCTGGGCGGCCTGCTGTACCTGTACGCGCCGATCGCAGGCGTCACCGCCACCGGCGACAAGATCTTCCCGGCCGTCGTCATGGGCCATCTGCCTGCCGCCGTGCAGATCATTTTCCTGATCGCCCTGGTGTCGGCACTGTTCCCGAGCGCGGACGGCGCCATTACCGCGCTGACCTCCAGTTTTTGCATCGACCTGCTGGGCCTGAAGCGCCGCGACGACCTGTCCGAGGCCGACAAGGTGAAATGGCGCCAGCGCGTCCACCTGGGCTTCGCCTTCCTGTTCCTGCTGCTGGTCATGGCCTTCAAATGGGCCGACAGCCCGAGCATGATCATCGTGATCCTGAAACTGGCGAGCTATACCTATGGCCCGCTGCTGGGCCTGTTCGCTTTCGGCCTGCTGACGACGCGCCGCCTGAATGACCGCTGGGTGCCGGCAATTACCGTCGGCGCGCCGATCCTTTGCGGACTCGTTGAGTTCAATCAGGCCTATTTGCTCGGAACCTACCGCCTCGGACTTGAACTGCTGATGATTAATGGCATATTGGTGTTTGCCGGGTTGTACGCTATTTCCAGCCGGGAACGGCGCGACCCGGCCGCAGTCACTGCGTAAGACGTTTTTGACAACGAAACCCGGTTTTCACGTACAGTGAGCGCCGGGTTCAACGCAAATTTTAATCGCTGGAGTATCGATGTCATTCAAGCCCATGTACTACCTGCGCCGCGGTTTCGGCATGTTCTGGAGTACGCTCGACGCCACCCGCCGCACCTTCGTCAACCTGCTGTTCCTGTTGCTGGTCATTGTCCTGGTCTGGCTGATCTTCTTCGGCGGCGCCAGGCCGATCGCCAGCAAGACCGCGCTGGTGCTTGACCTGAANNGGCGGCGGCCAGGCGATGCTCAACGAAGTCGGCCAGGCGGTCGAACGGGTCAAGGCGGCCGGCAAACCAGTGGTGGCCTGGGGCGGCAGCTACGACCAGCGCCAGTACCGCATCGCGTCCCACGCCAGCGAGGTCTACCTGCACCCGATGGGCATGGTCCTGATCGAAGGCATGGGCCGCTACCGCAACTACTACCGCGACGCCCTCGACAAGGTCGGCGTCACGGTCAACCTGATGAAGGTCGGTACCTACAAGAGCTTCGCCGAACCGTTCATCGGCAACGGCCCGTCCGAGGCGGCGACCCAGCAGGATGCCGTGCTGTACAACGCGTTGTGGGCCAGCTATACGAACAGCGTGGAGAAGAACCGCAAGCTGCCGGCCGGCTCGATCGCCAGGACCATCGAGACGCTGCCAGAGCTGATGGAACAGGTNNGGCGCGCCTGACCTTGTGAACAAGACCTTCCGCCAGGTCTCGTTCAACGAATACCTGGCGCGCCAGCGTCCGAAACTGTTCGGCGACGGCGTCGGCGTGATCGTCGCTTCCGGTGACATCACGGACGGTAACGCCGGCCCGGGCGCCATCGGCGGCATGTCGACCGCCAACCTGGTGCGCCGCGCCCGCGAGGATGACCAGATCAAGGCGATCGTGCTGCGCGTCGATTCGCCGGGCGGAAGCGCCTATGGCTCCGAGCTGATCCGGCGCGAACTTGAGCTGACGCGCGCAGCCGGCAAGCCGGTCGTGGTGTCGATGGGCAGCGTGGCGGCATCTGGCGGCTACTGGATTTCGATGGCGGCCGACGAGGTGATCGCCGACCCGACCACGATTACCGGTTCGATCGGCGTGTTTGCCATTTTGCCGACCGCGGAAAAGGTGGTCGAGAAGATGGGCATCCACACCGCCGGCGTGCGCACCACCTGGCTGGCGGACGCGTACAACCCGCTGCGCCCACTCGACCCGCGCTTCGGGCAGCTGGTCCAGAGCAGCATCAACCATATCTACAGCGAGTTCACCACCAAGGCTGCGCAGGCGCGCAAGACCACGCCTGCCAGGATCGACGAAGTGGGGCAGGGCAGGGTATGGACCGGCCAGCAGGCCCAGGAACGCGGCCTGGTCGATACGCTGGGCAGCTATGGCGATGCGATCAAATCGGCTGCGCGCCGCGCCAAGCTGGCGGGCGATTACCGGGTCACCTACATCGAGCAGGACAGTTCGCGCTTCGAGCGCGTCCTGCAGATGTTCGGCGCTTCGGCCGCGCAGGCCGTCAACATCGAGGTCAAGCTGGGATTGGCGCCATTGGGCTTGCCGAACGGCGCAGTCGCTGAAGCGGCGCGCGACATGGCATGGCTGGCCGACCTGACCGAGGGGCGCAAGCCGTTTTCGGCGGTGACGCACTGCCTGTGCGGCGCGCCATAATCTTGTAGCGAGTTTGTAACGGCTTGTACGGCAGCTTGATCGCTGCCGTCAAACCCGGTTCCCCACTGCGGCGGCCTGAATGGCCGCCGCTTTTCATTGGCGCTAGCGTGGCCTTATGTAACTGCCGGCCCCTGTATTGATGCCTTTTGTGTGCAGTCGGAAACATCGAAATTTGCCGGTACATGCTAGAGTCTGGCGAAAATCACATCAATTTCCGTGACCGACCGCTCGACAAGGACCAGCATGGAACGACCTGTTTTCCCTCCCCTGAACACGCCGCAGGCGCCTGCTCATACGCGACGTAAAAAGCTGATCGGCAGCGCCATCGCGGTGCTGGCGATGATTGCCCTCGGATTATTGGCCTGGTACCTGACACGTCCTGACGAAGCTCCCGCCCGCGCCGGCGGCCCGGCTGCCGCGGGCGCGCCAGCCCGGCCAGGCGCAGGCGCGCGCCCGGGCGGCCGTGGCGGGCGNNCGCGGCCGTGGCGGGCGCGGCGCCCCTGCGACGACGGTTGGCGTGGCCACCGCGGAAGTCGCGGACATCCCGGTGGTCCTCGACGCGCTCGGTACGGTTACCGCCGCCGCTACCGCTACCGTGCGCCCGCAGGTCTCGGGCATCCTGCAGAAGATCCATTTCAGCGAAGGCCAACTGGTCAAGGCCGGGCAGGTGATGGCGACCATCGACCCGCGCTCGTTCGACATGGCGCTGTTGCAGGCGACCGGCCAGCGCCGGCGCAACGAGGCGCAGCTGGAAAGTGCGCGCGTGACGCTGGAGCGCTTCCGCACCTTGCTGGCGCAGGACTCGATCGCCCGCCAGGAGGTCGACACCCAGGCAGCACTGGTCAAGCAGCTCGAAGGCACGGTCATGACCGACCGCGCGGCCGAAGGCGTGGCACGGCTGAACCTCAGCTATACCAAAATCAAGGCGCCGATCACGGGCCGGGTCGGCCTGCGCGTGGTCGACATGGGCAACCTGGTCGGCAGTTCGGATGCCAATGGCATTGCCGTCATCACCCAGCTGTCGCCGATCGATGTCGAGTTCGCGGTGCCGCAGGACCAGGTGCCTGCGCTGCAGGAGCGCATCGCCAGCGGCGCGTCTCTTCCGGCCACGGCGCTGGACCGCACCCGCAGCCAGTCGCTCGCGAGCGGCAAGTTCGCCGCGCTGGACAACCAGGTCGATACCCAGACCGGTACGGTGCGCGCAAAGGCGCGCTTCGAGAACGCGAAGCAGTCGCTGTTCCCGAGCCAGTTCGTCAACCTGCGCCTCGAACTTCGCACCATCAAGGGCGCTGTGATGGTGCCGGTAACCGCACTGCGCCACGGCTCGGACGGTGATTTTGTGTATGTGCTCAATCCGGCCGAGCGTACAGTCGCGGTCCGCAAGGTCGCGCGCGGCCAGGCCACCGTCGACAAGGTGCAGATCGCCAGCGGCGTGAAAGCGGGCGAGCAGGTGATCACCGAAGGCGCCGACCGCCTGCAGGACGGCGCCAAGGTGACGCTGCCCGGCGATAAGCCGGCCGGCGCCGGCGGCGGCGAGCGCGGCCGGCGCCAGCGGCAGGGGACGTAATGAACCCATCCGGTCCATTCATCGCGCGGCCGGTCGCCACGGCGCTGCTGATGCTGGCCATCGTGCTGGCCGGCCTGGTGGGCTTCCGCTTCCTGCCGCTGTCGGCGCTGCCGCAAGTCGACTTCCCGACCATCCAGGTGCAGACGCTTTACCCGGGCGCCAGCCCCGAGGTGATGTCGCGTACCGTGACCGCGCCGCTGGAGCGCCAGTTTGGCCAGATGTCCGGCCTGCAGCGCATGAGTTCCACCAGCGCCGCAGGAGTCTCCATCGTGACCTTGCAGTTCGGCCTCGGCGAGACGCTCGACGTCGCCGAGCAGGAAGTGCAGGCAGCGATTAACGCAGGCGGCTCGCTGCTGCCCGCCGACCTGCCGGCGCCGCCGGTGTACGCCAAGGTTAACCCGGCCGACGCGCCGGTGCTGACGCTGGCGATTACCTCGGACACCGTGCCGCTGACCGAAGTCCAGAACCTGGTCAATACACGGCTCGCCCTGAAAATCAGCCAGGTGTCCGGCGTCGGCCAGGTGACCCTGAGCGGCGGCCAGCGCCCGGCAGTGCGCATCCAGGCCGACACCGCTGCGCTGGCATCCTACGGCCTTGGGCTCGACACGCTGCGCACGGCGATCAGCGCGGCCAACGCCAACAGCGCAAAGGGCAATTTCGACGGGCCGACCCGCTCGTACGCGATTAACGCCAACGACCAGCTGCTCGAAGTCGAGGGCTACAAGAACCTGATCGTCGCCTACCGCAACGGCGCGCCGGTGCGGCTCGAAAATGTGGCCACGGTGGTCGACAGCGCCGAGAACGTCAAGCTGGGCGCCTGGTCGGGCCTCAAGCCCGCCATCATCCTGAACGTGCAGCGCCAGCCCGGCGCCAACGTGATCGCCACGGTCGACGCGATCCGCGAACGGCTGCCGGAGCTTCAGGCCGGGCTGCCTGCGGCACTCAAGCTGGAGGTGCTGACCGACCGCACCACCGGCATCCGCGCCTCGGTGCTGCATGTCGAATTCGAACTGCTGCTGGCCGTGCTGCTGGTGGTGCTGGTGATCTTCGCCTTCCTGCACAGCCTGCGTGCCACCGTCATCGCCAGCCTCGCGGTGCCGATTTCGCTGATCGGCACCTTTGGCGCGATGTACCTGCTCGGCTATAGCCTGAACAACCTGAGCCTGATGGCGCTGACCATCGCCACCGGCTTTGTCGTCGACGATGCCATCGTCATGATCGA
>CXWL01005194.1_pt1 | contig 13265 bp, 8 predicted proteins | sample 590931 | NCBI WGS metagenome assembly CXWL01 (sample SAMEA3498368, study PRJEB10139) | groundwater metagenome | biome: water well; material: biofilm material | place: Germany | collected 2015-04-27 | reverse complement strand
GGCTGACCTTGCGCAAGGACGGAGTGGCCGTGGCCACCGTGCCGGTGCGGGGTTCGGAGCGGGCGGCGCGGCTGTTTGTCGAGCAGCAGGGCGACTGGCTTGCGCGGGCGCGGGCCCGGCACGCCCGCCGGCCGCGGGCCGCGGAAGTCTGGACCGTCGGCACGCCGGTGTTGTGGCGCGGCGAGCTGACGGAAATCCGGCGCACGACCGTAGCACCGTTGCTTCCTGCTGGAATCCCGGTGTTTGTCCCGGGAACTCCGTGCTCCGCCGGATTCCCGGGCAAAGGGGCAAGGTCGAGCGTGTGTCTCGCGGCGGATGTTTTCCGGGTGGCTACGCTCGAGGGCGATTTGCGGCCGGCGCTGGAAAGGCAATTTCTCCGCCGCGCCAAGATCGAGCTGCCGGCGCGCGCCTGGGAACTGGCCGCCGAGACCGGTGCCGGCATGAAGCACGTGACGGTGCGCAACCAGCGCTCGCGCTGGGGTTCGTGCTCGGCCGGCGGCACGGTCTCGCTCAACTGGCGGCTGGTGCAGGTGCCGGACACCGTGCGCGACTACATCATCTACCATGAGCTGATGCACCTGCGGGAGATGAACCACTCCGCGCGTTTCTGGGCGCGGGTCCAGGAGGTCTGCCCCTGGTGGCGCGACGCCGAGAAATGGCTCAAGCGCAACGGCAGCCTGCTCGGGTTGTAGCGCGGCGAGGTCTCAACCGGATGTCGCGGAGGGGGGCTCGATGGCGCGCCGGAGCGCGGCCGCGAGTGACTCCACCGTGAACGGTTTTTGCAGGAAGCCGGTCAAGGCCAGGCTAGGAAACCGGTTGACGGCGTCCGACTTGTCGTAGCCGCTCATGAGCACGACGCGCACCCCGGGCTTTAGCTGGCGGAGCCGGCGAAAGGTTTCCACCCCGTCAAGCTGCGGCATGGTCAGATCGAGCAGAACCGCGGCATAGGCCTCCGGTTGGCGTTGGAAGGCATCCAGCCCCGTCAGTCCGTCGGCGGCGGTGTCGACGGTGAACCCCGCGTGCTGCGCGATCTCGGCCGCCACCAGGCGGACGGATGCATCGTCATCGATGACCAGCAGCCGGCCGGAACCCCGCCAGGCGGAGGAATCTGGCGCGGGGGCGAGCAGGGGCCCGGGAACCCCTTCGGCGGCGGGCAGGTAGATCCTGAACGTGGAGCCCCGGTTTCGCTTGCTGTTGACTTGAATCCCGCCCTGGTGGCCGCGGACAATCCCGTGGACGGCGGCGAGGCCAAGGCCGCGACCCGTGAATTTGGTCGTGAAAAACGGATCGAAAATCAGGGTCTGCGTTTCCGGCGTCATGCCTTCGCCGTCGTCCTCCACTTCGAGGCAGACGTATTCACCCGGGGTGAGATCACCCGCCAGCCCGGCCTGGGCAAGCGCACCGTCGTCCAGCCGGAGCCAGTGGGTGCCGAGCGTGATGGTGCCCGGGGTTTCGCCGAGCGCCTCGGATGCATTGATGACCAGGTTCATCACCACCTGGCGGATTTGGGTGATGTCCACCTCGATGGCGGGCAGGGAGGGGGCGAGATGGCAATGGAGGCGGGCCTTCTTGCTGATCGAGAGGGAGAGGAGTGGCAGCGTGTCCCGCAGCAATTCGTTGAGATCCACGCACTGCAGGCGAAAGTGTCCCTTGCCGGAGTAGGCAAGCATCTGCTGGCAGAGCTCGGCGGCGCGCAGGGCAGATTTCTCGATGCCGGCGATCACCTGGAGGCCGGGCCAGTCGGCGGGTGCCTGGTGGCGGGCGAGGCCGGCGTTGCCGAGGATGCCGGTGAGCAGGTTGTTGAAATCGTGGGCGATCCCGCCGGCGAGCAGACCGAGACTTTCGAGCTTCTGGGTCTCGAGGAGTTTTTTCTCGATCCGCTGGCGTTCCTCGGCCGCCTGCTTCAGCTCGGTGATGTCCACGGCGACCCCCAGCACGGTCGGCGGACCGTCGCTGGTGAACCGGAACGGGATTTTGACGGTGGAAAGCAACCGGGTGCGGCCGGTCCTGTCGGTAAAGGGCTCCTCGGGGATGTGCAGCGGCTGGCCCGACTCCAGCACGATCCTGTCCTTGGCGACAAACCAGCGCGCTTCCTCGGGCACCCCCGAGAAATCGGCATCCGTCTTGCCGATCATTTCCTCGGGCGTCGTCCCACGGGCCTCGGCCACCGCCTTGTTGACGAGCACGAACCGCCCGTCCGCGTCCTTGGCAAAAATGAAGTGGGGCACGAGATCGATGACCTGGCGCAGGACCTCCTGGGCCCGCTTGCTGGCGCTGAGGTCGCTCATGCGGCCGAGCATGCGACCGGGCCGGCCGGACTTATCCGGCAGGAACACCCCGTGGTCCTCGACACTGCGATAGGAGCCGTCCTTCTGCCGGAACCGGTATTCCACATGATACGGCTCTCCGGTTGCCAGGCACTGCTCAAACCGCTCGGCGGCAGCGGCCCGGTCATCGGGGTGGATGAATTCCTTGCCGCCGGCCAGATCAGTCACAGGGAACTCCGACAGGGAATAGCCGGTGGTCTGCTGCACCGCCTGGGCCCCGAACCAGGTGATGCGGCCGGTGGCGAGGTCAATATCGTAGACCATCTGGCCGGTCTGGTCGATGACGGTGTGGTAGCGGTGCTCGCTTTCCCTGAGCAACGCCTTGTTGCGGTGGTGGGTGGCGACCATGTGGTTGAAGGCGCGGGCGGTCTCCGCGATCTCAACCGGTCCGGTCTCGGGCGCGGCGGCCTTGATCTGACCCGAGGCCTGGCGGCGGGCGGCCTCGGCCAGGGCCGTGACCGGCCGGGAGATGGCGTGGGTGAAGCGCCAGACGAACAGGACGCAGAAGGCCAGCACGAGGCTGACGGCGCCGAGTGTGCGCCAGAGATTGCGCCACGCATCACGATAGATTTCCGCCGTCGGCAAGGCGACGACGACGACCCAGTCCGTCGTCGGGAGGAGGCCGGCGGCGTAGGTGCGCGGGACGCCATTCACGTCAACAAACTCGCCGGTGGACCGGCCGGCAGCGAGCCGCTGGGTCACCAGACGGGCGGAGGGGCGTTTCTGCCCGATCCGGGTGGTGGGCGTGAGCGAGGAAAGCATGATGGTGTCATTGCGATCCGCCACCGAGATGATCAGCCCCGGACTGTCGGGCGCGAAAAAAAGCTGCCGGGACAGGATGTGCAGATCGATGGGGGCGGCCAGGATCAGCTCCGGCTGCCGGGCCAGGGGCTTTGCGGCCAAGCAGCCCCAGCGGCCGGTGATCATGCCTTGGGCCGCATTGCCTATCCGATAATCCCGGAACTGCAGGATTTCCAGGAAACCGGGCATCTGGCTGAAATCCTGGGGCGGTGTTGTCACGGGAAACAGGATGGAGAAGCGGAGCAGGCCCGCGCGATCAACCACGGCGATATTGATGAACTCGGGGTGCAGTTGCAGGAACTGGGCGCAGACCTGCGTGGCATGGCGGGGGTCGGGCTCCAGAAAGTCACCGGCAATGCGCTCCAGTTCGGTCAGCTGAAACTGCACCCGCGATAGATAATCGGTCAGCTGCCGCTGGGCCGTCTGCCGTTGGGTTTGCAGCTGTTCCAGGGCGACCGTCCGGTCGCTTTCGAACTTGCTGCGGACACCGGCTCCGACCAAAGCCAGCAGCGCCAGCGTCAGGGCCAGCGAGAAGAGCACCAGCCGCCGCCTCAAGGTGTCATGCCGGGAGAACGCGGAGGAAAATAAGGCCATGGCTTTTCACTGGAGTGGGGCCGGNNCGCGAGAGTAAAATCTCCTCCGGCCGGCTCAGCGGATTTCCAGCAACTCGACCTCAAAGACCAGCGTGGCCTTGGGCGGGATCGGCCCCTTGCCGGTTGTGCCGTAACCCAGCCACCAGGGAATGATGAGCGTGCGCTTCTCGCCCGGCTTCATAGTGGCGAAGGCCTCGTCCCAGCCCTTGATGACGCTGCCGGTCCCGAGACGGAAAACATAGGGCGTGCCGCGGCCGCGGGAACTGTCAAACCGGGTGCCATCGAGCAGCGAACCGTCGTAGTGCACAACCACCTCGCTGCCCGTGGACGGCATTACCCCCGTGCCGGGGGCACGGACGATGTAGCGCAAGCCGGAAGGGTTCAGGTGGGCGTTGCCGTAGCGTTCGCGCAGGATGGCGGCGTCCGCCTCGCTCAGCTGCGGGTTTTCCATGGCAGCCCGCATGTGCTTGCTGGCCGGCTCGCCGGGATTGGCGCGGCGGAAGATGCCGGTGCGTGCCTGGAACGCGATAAACGCAAGCACGAGGCCGAGGATGAGCAGAATGCCGAACTGGCGCATGGGGGCAGATTATTTTTTTGCGAGCAGGTCGAGGACGGCGGCGCTCATGGCCTTGACGGAGGCCTTGAGGGTGGGCTCGGGCACGGGGGCGAAGAACGCGCTGTGGTTGGACGGCCAGAGCTCGCCCTTGGCCTGGGCGGCCGCCATCACAGCGGGGTCGGTGCCGCCGATCCAGAAGATGGAGATCGGCACCTTGTGCGTGGTGCGGCCGAATTCCGCAAAATCCTCGCCGTAGGTGGCGGGTTCGGAGGCTTTCACCTGCCCGGCGGGGAACCAGGCCCGGAAGGTCGCGGCCAGCCGGCGGGTGAGCGGACCGTCGTTCACGGTGACGGGGTTGCGGTCGTAGGGCACGGTGACCACGGGCAGCAGGTTCTCTGGCAGGCCGGCGGCGCGGCCGAGGTTTTCGCTGATGCGCCTGATGGAGGCGATGAGGTGGTCGCCCACGGCCTCGTCGTAGCACCGCAGGGTCAGTTCCAGGGTGACCTCGGCGGGGATGATGTTGGGCCGGGAGCCGCCATGGATGCTGCCGATCGTAACGACCGCAGGCGTGCCGGGCTTCAGTTCGCGCGCCACGATGGTCTGCAGGGCGCCGATGATCTGGCCGGCGAGCACGATCGGGTCGCGCGTGGTGTGNNACGTTGGCGTAGACGGGGCCTTCGACAAAGCCCACTTCACCGGCGGCGATATCGCCCCCCACATGGAGGGCGATGGCGGCATCGGGCGTGGGGAATTTGGTGTAGAGTCCGTCCTGGAGCATGGCGCGCGCCCCGCCGATCATTTCCTCGGCGTGCTGGCCGATCATGATGAGCGTGCCCGACCAATGCGGCTTGAGCGCGGCGAGCACCCGGGCCGTGCCGATGAGGCCGGTCACGTGCATGTCGTGGGCGCAGGCGTGCATGGCGGGCAGATCCTTGCCCGTGAAATCCTTCATCACCACCTTGCTCGCGTAGGGCAGGCCGGTCTCCTCCCTGATGGGCAGCGCGTCCATGTCGGCGCGAACGAGGATGACGGGGCCCGGGCCGTTTTTCATCACGGCCACCACGCCCATGCCGCCAAATTTTTCGGTGACCTCGAAGCCCAGGGCCTTCATTTCCCGGGCGAGGAGGGCGGCGGTACGGGTCTCGACGAACGACAGCTCGGGGTTGGCGTGGATGTCCTTGTAGAGGGCCTCCAGCGAGACGTATTCGGCGGCGATCTTCCGGTCGACGGCGTCGCGCAGGCCGTCGGTGACGGCGAAAGCGGCGGGAGTGAGCAACAGGGTAAGGATGGGGCGGAGGGATTTCATTTCGGTTCCAATTTGTGGATGAGGCCGTCGAGCACGGCATCGGTCTGGAGTTTTAGTTTCTGGGTGGAAGGAGGCTGCTTGTCGGGCGGGGCGGTTTTTTGCTGCCGGGCAAAAGCGGTGTCGCCCTCGGCGCAGGCGGCGGCGAGGAAAGCCTCCTTGGCCTCATGGAAGGCCGCCCCCTTGGCGAGATCCGCGGTGCCGGCCGGCCGGCCAAGGAAAGCGGCGGTCGATTCGTCGCCGATCCACACGCGCCAGTCGTCCTCGGCCGCGAAATGGACGGCGAGCGCGCCGCGCTTCGCCACGCCGAGTTTTTCCGCCAGCGCCCTCATGTAGGCGCCGGGCACGGCGTCCTCGGCCGCGGTCGGCGCGGCGGCAAACAGCCGCCCGACGAGGCGCACGCCGGTGACGCGCTCGAAGTTGGCGAGCTTGAAGTTGAAGTTTTTCGCGCGCGGCGGATCGACGGGGATGAGCCCGGCGGGATCATCGAAATGCGCGGCGGGACCGGGGGCGATGGAGCCGGCATACGGCGCCACCCCGGCGGCGAGCGCCTTGAAGGTGTCGGGATCGGCCTTGAAAGCCTGCGCCGCGGCGCCAACCCGCATGATCTTAATGGTGAAGGCGTCGTCGGGCTGGATCAACGCCAGCACCTCGAGCCCGCGCACGGTGCGGCCGAAGACGCTGTGCAGGTAGTTGAGGCGGGTGCAGTCGCCGAGCGTGATGAAGAACTCGCAGCCGTTGGTGTCGGGGCCCGCATTGGCCATCGAGAGGATGCCGAGGTCGCGGTGGTGCAGACCGGGCACGAACTCGTCGTTGAATCTGTGGGGGATGATATCGTCGCCTGTGTCCTTGAGGCCGGGGTTGCCGCTCTGGATGACAAAGCCCGGCACGACACGATACCAGGTCAGGCCGGTGTAGAAAGGCTGGCCGTCGCGCGGGGCCAGCGTGCCCTCGGCGAGACCGACGAAGCTGGCGACGGTCAACGGGGCCTTTTGATAATACAACTCGGTGACAAACACGCCGCGTGGCGTGGTGAACTCGGCGTAGAGCCCGTCGGCAAGTTTTTCCGTGGCGGACAGGCGGCCAGCCAGCACCAGCCCCGTCAGCAAAAACACCGTCTTAAGCAAACGCATGGGCCGAACATAATGCCGGCCAGCGCGGGGGCGAGCCCGTTTAGGCGCCCAGGAACGAGCAGATGTATTCGCAGATCCCGCCGGCCACCGTGATCGTGAAGCCGCTCTTACCGGGCACGTCGAAAAAGGCGCCGGCCGCGTAATCCTTGGCCGCGGTCACGCCGTCGAGGGTCACGCGGCAGGCGCCGGCGGTGATTTCCATGCGCTCCGGTGCGCCGGTGCCGAAATGATAGCTGCCGGGATAGATCAGTCCGAGCGTCTTCCTGGCGCCGTCGGGCATCAGCACGGTGTGGCTGACCACCCGGCCGTCGAAGTAGACATTGGCTTTGGGGTGGACGGTGACACCGGCGAATGAGACGGGTTGCGACATAAGGCCGACATGCGTGGCGTTGGGTTTAAGCGAGTCAACCGTCCGATGTGTCATCCCCGGCCGCAATTTGAGGTTGAGCCGGCACGATCGACGTGACGATCTGGCAAAATGAGCCCCACAAGCGAGACTCCGGCCACGCCTCCGGCCGGCGGCCCGATCTGCTGGCGCGCGCTGCTCGCCGCCTGGCTGCTCTGCGGGGTGCTGGATATCAACGCCGCCTTCCTCAACACCTATGTGCAGACCGGCAACGGGCCCCTTTGGGTGTTGCAGGCCGTGGCAGGCGCAGTGCTGGGCAAGGCGAGTTTTGCGGGCGGTTTCTGGGTCGGCGCACTGGGCCTGGCGTTGCACTTTTTTGTCGCGTTCAATGCGGCCGCGATCTTCTACGCGCTCAGCCGGCGGTGGCCGGTGCTGGTGCGGCGCGCGGTGCCGGCCGGCCTGCTCTACGGCGCGGTGGTCTACCTGTTCATGAACCTCGTGACGCTGCCCTTCACCGGCTGGTTCCGCAGCCTCTATCTGCACACGCCGGTGGTTTATGCGCCGAGGCTGTCGTGGGCGCAATTTGGCATCCACCTGACCTGCGTCGGGCTGGCGATCTCACTCGCCGTGCGCAGGTTTTCCCGTGCCGGCCCTTGAACGCGCGAAGCGCCAGGGCCCGGGCCCCCGCCGGCCATGGTCGCAAAGCCTAGAGCGGCTTAAGTTGAAGTGTAGTCGCAGCCGCCGTGTAGGTCGGGGTTTATCCCCGACACGTCGGGCATAAAGCCCGACCTACAAAAATAGCTACGAAATTTTTGAAACCGCTCTAGGGGATGCGCAGCTCGGTGCCGACGCGAAGCACGCCGTTGGGGCCGAGCAGCGGTGCGTTGGCGTTGTAGATTTCCTGCCAGCGGCCGGCGGAGCCGTAATAACGCTGGCTGAGGCGCGAGAGGGAATCTCCCGCGACCACCACATGGGTGCGGGCCGCCGGCGCGGTGACCGGGGCGGTGGCGGGCGCGGGGCCGCCGGTGGTGCGGGCGAGCATCGTCTTCAGCTGATAGTTTTCCCCGGCGAGCACGGCGTTGGCGCCCTGCAACTGCTGGGCGAGCGCCCGCGCGGCGGCGACATCCCGGGTGGCCTGGGTCGACGTGCGCTGGAGGATGGCGACCGCCTCGTTGAGTCGGGCGAGTTCGGCCTGCGTGCTGCCCGTGTTGCTCTCGGCGCTCGAGCGCAATTGCTCGACCTGCCCGGTCAGGCTGGCGACCTGGCCGGCGAGGGTGTCGCGCTCGGCAGTGACCGCGGCGGCCGACTTGAGGACGTTTTCCGCGAGGGTGTCGCGCTCGCGCTGGAGAGCGGCATAACCGCGCAGCGCGGTGGCGAGCCGGTCTTCCGTGTCGGCGAGTTTTTGCTCCAACCCGCTGGTGTCGCCCGTGGAAGTGGCTGCCGATGGGGTCTGGGCCAACTGCTGCTTTGTCGCGGCCAAAGCGGATTCCAATTCGCTGACGCGACCGGAAAGATCCGGGTAGGCGGGTGCGGCTTGGCCGCGGGGGGCGTCTTCCTTCGCTTTGGTCAGCGCGGCTACTTCCTGCTTGGCGCGAGTGGCTTCGGAGGACAGGGCGGCAATCTGGGCCTCAAGTTCGCGCACCCGACCCGAGAGATCCGGGTAGGCCGGGGTGGAGGAGTTCTCGGCATCCTGCCTGGCCTTCGTGAGGGCGGCAATCCGCGCGGCGGCCTCGGCCTTCGCCGCGGTTGCGGCGGACAGGTGGGCGGACTGGGCGGCGAGTTGTGTCTCCAACTCCTTGATGCGGGCGGTGTCCGCCGTGGTGTCGCGCATCTGACGGCCGGCGTCGGCGAGCATCTTCTGCATGCGTTCGCGATCGGAGCGCAGCTGATCGACCTCGCTGGTGAGGCCGGCCACCTTGCCGGACAATTCATCCCGTTCGCGGCGAAGCTGCGTGCTGTCACCGGCGACCAGGGCGACATTTTGGGCGGCGACGGCCCTGGCCTGCGCGAGCTGGGTCTCGAGTTCGCGCGTGCGTTCGAGATAACCCGGCGGGGCGACCGGCCGGTTGCGGGCCGCCGCGGTGGCTTCCGCCAACTGACGGCCGCTGTCGGCCAGCAGTTTTTGCATGCGTTCGCGGTCGGAGCGCAGCCGGGTGACTTCGGCGGTGAGCTCGTTCACGCGGCCGGTGAGGTCCGCCTTCGCCGAGCCTACGGCGGATAGCTCGATCTGGGCGCGAGTGAGCTGGCTTTCCAATTCACCCACCCGGTTGGTCAGATCGGGGTAAGCCGGAGGGGAATTGCGGGCCGCGGTGAGCGCAGTTTCGAGTTCGCTTACCCGGCCCGACAAATCGGGATAACTCGGCGCCGCGGGTTTGGCCGCGAGCGCAGCTTCCAATTGGGCGACTTTGCCAGAAAGATCCGCCTTCGCCGAGCCCACGGCGGACAAGTCGGTGTTGGCTTTGGCCAGTTGTGATTCCAATTCGCCCACTCGGCCGGACAGGTCGGGGTAGACCGGGGTGGCGGGTCGGAGGGCGGCGGCCTGGGTTTTCAGCGCCGCGACCTGTGTGCGGAGCTGGTTCGATTCGGTCGTGGCCGCGTCCACCTGACGGCGGAGCGCCGCCTTGTCGGATTCCAGCATCTTCAAGGTGGCCTGGAGCGTGGTGCGTTCGCGCTGGGCGGCGGCCGTGGCGCTCTTGTAATCGTCGAACTGCCGCGCGAGCTCAGCGCGGCCCTGTTCGGCAACGCCATATTTCTGGATCGAGGTTGCGATGGCCGCCTCGAGCTCACGCACCCGGTCCGAGAGATCGGGGTAGGCGGGGGCGGCCGGCTTGGCATTCTGGGCCTCCTCCTTCGCTTTGATCAACGCAACCACCTCCTGCTTGGCGCGGGTGGCTTCGGAGGACAGGGCGGCCAACCGGCGGCTGGCGTCAGCGAGCGCGGTTTCCAACTCGTTGACCCGGCCGGATAGATCGGGAGCTGCGGACGCGGCCGTGGTGCGCGCGACCGCCAGGGCGGTTTCAAGTTCATGCACGCGACCGGAGAGATCCGGATAGCTTGGCGCGGCCGGTTTTGCCGTCAGCGCCTTTTCCGCGGCCGCCAATTTTGTTTCCAGTTCGCCGACCTGCTTCCGAAGATCGGGATAACCCGGGGCCGCGAGCTTGTCCTCCTTCGCCTTGGTCAAGGCGGCCACCTGCTGCTTGGCGGTGGCGGCTTCGGAGGACAGGGCGGCGACGGCTTGTTTCGCCTCCTCCTTCGCTTTGATCAACGCAACCATCTCCTGCTTGGCGCGAGCGGCCTCGGAGGACAGGGTGGCCAGGGCGGTTTCAAGCTCGCCCACGCGGCCCGACAGATCGGGATAATTCGGGGCGGCGGGTTTGGCGGCCAGCGCCTGGTTGGCTTGGGCGAGCGAGGCCCTGGCCTCTGCCAGCTCGCGGTTGACCGCGGCAAAGGCGGTCTCATCGCCGGCGAGTTTGGTGTTGGCCCGGGCCAGTTCCTCGGCGCGGGTTTTGGCGGCGGCCTGCGCGGCGGCGGATTGCGTTTCGAGCTCGGCGACGCGGGCGCGCAGATCGGGATAGGCGGGCGCCGATTTGCGCGCATTCTCCTTCGCTTGGATGAGTGCGGCGTTCTCCTGCTTGGCGCGGGTGGCTTCGGAGGACAGGGCGGCCAGTGCGGTTTCGAGTTCACCCACCCGACCGGAGAGATTGGGATAGCTGGGGACGCCGGGCTTGTCCTCCCTCGCCTTGATCAACGCGGCCACCTGCTGCTTCGCGGTGGTGGCTTCGGAGGACAGGGCGGCGCGGGCTTGTTCAGCCGCTGTCTTCGCACGGATCGCGGCGGCGAGCTCGGCCTCGAGCGCCGCCTTCTGGTCGTTGACCTTGTTGAGCGTGGCTTCGACCTTCTGGCCAAACTGGCGGGCGGCCTCGAGTTCGGCGGCGGAGCTGGCGGCGACCCGGGCTTTTTCATCGTTCACCTTGTTGAGCGTGTCCTCAACTTTCCGGCCAAACTGGCGGGCCGCTTCGAGTTCGGCGGCGACCCGGGTCTTCCCGTCGTTGACCTGATTGAGGGTGTCTTCGACTTTGCGGCCAAATTGGCGGGCGGCTTCAAGCTCGGTCAGCGCAGCCTGGAGTTCGCGGGTCTTCGCCTCGAGCGCGCCCGTATCGGGACCGGGCTTGGGGGCTGCGGCCAGTGCGGCGAGTTCCTGCTTGGTGTGGGCGAGTTCGGCCGCCCGGGCCTCGGCGGTGCGGGCGAATTCGGCCGCCCGGGCCTCGGCGGCGCGGACTTGTTCCTGCAAGCTGAGGCTGGCCGCGCTGACGGCGTGCGTGTTCCTTTGGATTTCCGCGGCCTGCTCGGCGAGGCGGTCGCGTTCGGTGCGCACAGTGAACAGGTCGGCGGCAATTTCGCCGACTTTGGTGGAATAGGCGTCACGCTCCTTGCGCAGACGGGCGACGACCGGATCCTCGACGGTGCCGGATCCGGCCGGCCCTGTCGGGCCGGGTGTGGCGGGTTGGTTTTCCACGACGGTGGCCGGGGCCGGAGTCGCGGGTTTGGTGGCCGCGGCGGGCGCCACCGGGGTCTTCCCGAGGGCAGCCTTGCGTTCGGCGATACGTTGCCGGGCGAGTTCCAGTGACGCCTTGTCGAGCGAGGCCACAACATTGTCGAGCGCCCGGCCCCGCGCGCCGCTTTCCCGGGCGAGGGAAAGCCACACATAGGCCTCGATGGGATCACGGGCGATGCCCTTGCCGTCGGCGTAGGCCAGGCCGAGGTTGTATTGGGCGATGCCGTTGCCCTTTTCGGCCTTGGCGCGAAGCGAGGCAACCTCGCTGCTTTCCTGCGCGGTGGCGAGATGGCCGAGGGCAAAGACGGACAAAACGGCGGCAAGCGAACGGAAAGTTTTCATACGGCAGTCTGGTGGGTGGACGGATACTTTTGCCCGGCAGACGGCCCGGCTGCAAGCCCGCAAGGCGCATGAAAAATATCCGGCCCAACTCCGCCAGCCGGGCCCGGCCTTGGCTGGCGCCCGGGGTGGTGCGCCGACAGCACGGACCGATCAAAGCGCGGCTTGGGCGGCGGCCAGCACCTGTTCGGCGCTCAGGCGCGCCTTGTAATCGGGATTGGTGTGCACGAATTTAACGCGGCCGTCGCGGCCGATGATATAGACTGCCGGTACCGGCAGCCAACGCGCGTCAGGCTCGCCCGGCACGGGAGCCAGTTTGATGCCGTAACCCGTGTAGGCCTCGATGGTCTTGGCATTCACGCGGAAGGCCAAACCAAACGCCGTCGCGGCCTGCATGGCCCGGTCGGAGAGCAGGCGGTAGTTGAGGTGGTTCTTTTCCGCTGCCATCCGCAGGCCGGGCAGGTCATCGGGACTGAGCGCGAGGATCTGGTAACCGAGCTTGAGCAGCTCCGGCTCGACCTCGGCCAGCGCCGCGAGGTGTTTGTTGCAATACGGGCACCAGCTGCCGCGATAGAAGATAAGGAGTGTCGGCTTTTGCGCCACGGCGGCGGCAAGATCGAGGTCGGCGCCCTCGACGGTTTTCACCGTCGCGGCGGGCACNNGCATCCGCTCATTGATGCCGTATTTTTCCGGGAAGCGTTAGGGCAGGTGCCGGGTGGCGAGGGCGCGGAAGGACTCCACCTGCGCGGCCTGCCACGCGGCATCGTGCCCGAGGACCCGGGCCAGCCGGGCGGCGATGCGGGGTGCAGCCTCGACGGCGGCGCGGGCGTCGAGGTAAAGCAGCCGCGCCCGGCGCGCGAGCACGTCTTCCACGGTGCGGGCCATCGTATCGCGCGCCGCGGCGAGCACGAAGGCGTCATCGGGGGCGGTGTCCGGGACGGGCAGCGCGGCCGGCACCGGCAGCGCGGCGGTGCGGCAGGGCGCGGCCGGCAGTCCGGCGAGGGCGGTGGCACGGTTGACGACATCCTCGGCCATCTTGCGCGCGGTGGTCCACTTGCCGCCGATGATGGTGACGAGCCCGGCCGGCGAGACGGTGATGATATGGTCGCGCGCGAGCGCGCTGGTCGGGTGGGCGCTGCCTTTGACGAGCGGGCGCAGTCCGGCAAAGGAACTCAGCACATCGGCGCGTCCGGGCGCGCGGGTGAGGTAGCGGGCGGCATGGGCGAGCAGGTAGTCAATCTCCTCGGTCAAGGGCGCGGGCTCGCGGGTGATTTCGGCCACCGGGGTATCGGTGGTGCCGAGCAGCACGCAG
>CXWL01022940.1_pt1 | contig 13266 bp, 11 predicted proteins | sample 590931 | NCBI WGS metagenome assembly CXWL01 (sample SAMEA3498368, study PRJEB10139) | groundwater metagenome | biome: water well; material: biofilm material | place: Germany | collected 2015-04-27 | reverse complement strand
ACCCCAACGCTTCCACCAGTCGGCGACACGATGGCGGTGTTGACGCCGATGACCTCGCCGTCGGTGTTGAACAGCGGGCCACCGGAATTGCCGCGATTGATGGCGGCGTCGGTTTGAATAAAGTCGTCATAGCGGCCAGCGTCGATGTTGCGATTGCGCGCGCTGACGACACCAACGCTCAGCGAGCCGCCGAGGCCGAACGGGTTGCCGATGGCGAGCACGATGTCGCCGACGCGGGCGGTATCGCTGTCACCCATGTTGACGTATGGGAGCGGCGTGCGCGCGTGAACGCGCAGCACGGCGATGTCGGTGGCAGGATCGCGACCGACGACGGTTGCTTCCAGACGCTGACCATTTTGCAGAATGACTTCGATCGCATCGGCGGATTCAACAACGTGGTTGTTGGTGATGACAACGCCGTCCGGAGAAATAATGAAACCGGAGCCGAGCGAGGTAATCTGCGCGCCGCCGTCACCCAGCCCCTCGTTCAGACGCTCCATCGGCGAGCCAGGTGGAAAACGCGGCAGATCCTCGACGCCCTGCACGCGCTGGCTGGTGGCGATGTTCACCACCGCCGGAGAGAGCCGATCGTTGAGGTCGGCAAAGCCCTCCGCCGGCAGACGCGATTGCGCGAGCGCTGGGGCGGCGAGAGCAAGAACGGCGATAGCGGAGAGAATGGCGCGCATGCTTAAGGGAGTACGGGAGTAGGTGAGTAAGGCAATAGGGGAATCGCTGTAACACCCCCACTCACCTACTCCCGTACTCCCTTATTCCCTTCAATTGTCAGCCTCTACGCCGCTGCATGTAACGGAAGAAGTCGCTGTCTGGCGGGACGACGATTGGCGTGCCGGCTTCGAGGGCGGTGTCGTAGGCTCGCATCGAGCGGTAGAATGCGGCGAACTCCGGATCGCGGCCGTAGGCGCGGGCGAAGATGCGGGCGCGTTCGCCCTCACCTTGGCCGCGCGTACGCTCGGCTTCTTCCTGCGCGGTGGCGCGGATGATGGCGGCGTCGCGTTCGCCTTCGGCGCGGATCCGGCCAGCGACTTGCTGGCGTTCCGAACGCATGCGCTCGTAGACGCGCTCCTGCGTTTCCGGCGGCAGGTCGGCTTGGCGGATACGGACATCGACGATGCGTACGCCAAGTTCAGCGGCCGCAGCGCGGTTGAGGTCGTTCTCGATGGCTTGCATCAACTCTGAGCGACGGCCGGAAATGATGTCGTCGGAACCGGCGCCGCCGAGGACGCGGCGCATAGCGGCCTCGGTGAACGTTTCGAGACGCGAGGCGCCGCCTGCTTCAGTGAGCACGCTTTGATAGAAGAGGCGCGGCTCGGTGATCTGCCAGCGGACGACGGCGTCAACGATCAAACGTTCCTGGTCGGAGGCGACGATCGGCTGACCTTCGAGTGTGAGGCCGATGTTGCGGCGGTCGAAGTCGACGACGCTCTCAACGAACGGCAGTTTGAAGTAGAGGCCAGGCTGATCGGCGCCCGGCGCGTTGATGACGCGCGTATACTCGCCGAAGCGCAGCACGATGGCTTGGTGATCCTGGCGGACGATGAAGACCGAATTCAGGACGAGGACCAGCACAACGAGCACGGCGCCGATCAGGAAAGGCATGTTGCGCGTCATTGGCCGGCTCCTGGCTGAGCGTTGGCCGCCGGCGCGTTACGCCGGATCATGCCGTCGAGAGGCAAGTACGGAACGGCGCCGCCGCGCTGATCGAGGATGATCAGGTTGCCGCGCTGGTACACGCGTTCCATGGTTTCGAGATAGAGGCGATCGCGCGTGACCTGTGGCGCCGAGCGATACTCGGTGTGAACCGCGATGAAGCGTTCGGCTTCACCCGTCGCTTCGCGGACGACGCGTTCGCGGTAGCCTTGCGCTTCGTTGATGATGCGCGAGGTATCGCGGTTGGCGTTATTGATCAACGTCTCCGCGTCCTGGCCGGCGTTGACGACGTCGTTGAAGGCTTCGATGACGGCGCTTGGCGCGGCGGCGCGGAGCAGCTGCACTTGCAGCACTTGCACGCCGGATTGGTATTCATCGAGCGTGGTTTGCATCAAGGCTTCGACGCCCTCTTCGACCTGACCACGCTCTGTGGTGATGATCGGTTCGAGTTGGCGGCGGCCGATGACTTCGCGCATGGCGCTTTCGGCGACCTGACGCACGGCTTCGTCGGGATCGCGGACGTTGAACACGAAGGCGCTGACGTCCTTCACGTTATAGACGATGCGAAAATGGATCTCGGCGATGTTGCGATCGCCGGTGATCATCAGGCTTTCTTCCGGGTTGTCGTTGACGACATTGGCGCGCGGCGACTCGAAACCGATTTCGGCGGTGCGCTGACCGGTGACGTTGACGACTTGGCGCCCTTCGATCGGCGCCGGCAGATGGAAGTGGATGCCGGGGCCCGTCGAGCGGTTGTAATCGCCCAAGCGCGTGATGACCGCCTGCTCGCCTTCATCGACAGTATAAACACCGGTCGCGATCCAACCGACGAACAGCAACCCTGCGATCAGCGGCCACGACAAGCCACGGCGGCCGGTACCGCCCGCGCCGCCACCCGAGCCGCCGCCAAACATGCGGTCGCGCCATTGGCGGAGAATTTCATCGAGATCTGGGCCGGTTGGCGGCGGAGGCTGACGCCCTGGACGCTGTTGACCCCACGGCTGGCGCGGACCGCCGCCCCATGGACCCTGGCCGCCACCGCCACCGCTGCGCGGCGGGCCGCCTGACTGGTCATTCCAAGGCATCGATTTCTTCCCCGCCCCTTCTGGTGGTTGGCGCGCGCCACGTTCTTGGCGGCTCATGGGAACTTGCAGCGCTCCCCTGCGCGCCGATATGTGGCCCCTGTGCTAAGGGATCAAGCATGAACAACCAGTTGGCGGACCTCACGGAGCGCGTCAAAGCGCGCCTTGATGCGATCAAAGACCCGATCAGTGGAAAGGGTTTGTTCACGTCCGGGCGCGTGACTGGCCTTGCTGCGCGCGAAGATGGCAAGGTCTCGTTTACGATAGAGGCGCCGGGCGAAGTCGCGGAGCTTTACGTGCCGGTGCGCGATCGCGCCGAGGATGCGGCGCGCGGCGCCGATGGTGTGAAGAGTGTTATCGCTGTGTTGACGGTCGAGACTGCTGCGGCCGTGGCGCCAGCGAAGAGCGCCGGCGGCGTCGGCCGTGTGAGGCAGATCATCGCTGTGGCGAGCGCCAAGGGTGGCGTCGGAAAATCTACTGTCGCGGTCAATCTCGCGTGCGCGTTCGCCTCATTGGGGATGAAGGCGGGACTACTGGATCTCGATGTGTACGGGCCGTCGGCGCCTACCTTGCTGGGTACTGGCGCGCAGAAGCCGCGCATGCGCGACGACAAGATGCTCGAGCCGCTTGAAGCGCATGGGCTGAAGACGATGTCGATCGGCTATTTGGTCGATCCCTCGTCGCCAATGATTTGGCGCGGCGCGATGGCGACGAGCGCTGTGCGGCAGATGATTGACGAGGTTGTCTGGGGCGATCTCGATGTACTGCTTTTGGATTTGCCGCCGGGCACTGGCGATGTGCAGGTGACGCTGGTGCAGCGTGTGCCGCTTGCGGGCGCGGTGATTGTCTCGACGCCGCAGGAGATGGCGCTGGCCGATGTGCGGCGCGGGCTGGCGATGTTTGAGAAAACGCATGCGCCTGTGCTGGGTGTGATCGAGAACATGGCGTATTTCGAAATGCCCGACGGCAAGCGCACGCACATTTTCGGTCAAGGCGGCGCACGACGCGTGGCGGCGGAAGTGGGGGCGCCGTTCTTGGGAGATGTCCCGATCGATGTCGCGCTGCGCGAGAGCTGCGACGCAGGCGCGCCGTTGGTGGCTTCGCAACCGGATCACCAAGTCTCCAAGCGCTTCCGTGCGATGGCGACGTCAGCGCTGGACAATGTCGCACGGATGAACAAGCCTGCTCCGGGGATACGCATCAAATAATAAGGACCGCCGGCGGTCCATAGACTGCGCGGGGATATGCATGAGCCTCACACGCCGGACCATAATGTCGGCCGCAGCGGCGTTACCGTTGGCGGGATGCACGCCGCCCTTTCCAGTGGTTGTGGTCGGCGCCGGTGTTTTTGGCGCTTGGACGGCGGAGCATTTGCGTCGTCTCGGGAAAGAAGTGCGGCTCATCGATCAGATGGGACCGGCGAACGCGCGCGCTTCAAGTGGCGGCGAGAGCCGGATGACGCGCGGCACGTACGGGCGCGATGAGATTTATACGCGCATGGCGTTGGCTTCACTGGATGAGTGGAAGCGGCTGTCGCGGCAATCGGGACTTCCGCTATTTCATCAAGCGGGCGTGTTGTTCTGTTTTCAGGAGATGATCGACTACGCGCGCGAGTCGATTGAGGTTCACGAACGGCTTGGCTTGCCGTTGGAGCAGATCGCTGACGTCGAGTTGCGCCGACGCTGGCCGCAAATGAACTTCGACGGTATCGAGTTTGGCTTATTCGAACCGGAGTTCGGCGCGTTGATGGCGCGTCGCGCGGTCGAAGAGACAGTCGCGCGCTTCGTTTCGGAAGGCGGCGGTTACGCGCTCGCGCATGTGACACCAGGTGAGAATGCTAACTCCCTCTTCCTCGATGGCGTGCCCATGGACGCCGAGGCGGTTGTGTGGGCCTGCGGACCTTGGTTGCCGAAGGTGTTTCCGGACGTGCTGGCGGAGCGCATCTTCGTGACCCGCCAAGAAGTGGCGTTTATCGCGCCGCCGGATGGAGATGATTCATTCGAGGCGAACCGCCTGCCCGGCTGGGCGGACTTTAACGGCGGCGATCTCTATTACGGCTTTCCGAACCTTGAAGGCCGCGGCTTCAAAATCGCTCGCGACACGCACGGCGCGGACTTCGATCCGGACACGGGCGACCGGCGCATCACCGACGAAGGCGCGGCGCTGCTGCGTGCATTCGCGGACCGACGTTTTCCCACCCTCGCGGGGCGACCGTTCACCGAGTTTCGGGTTTGTCAGTACGAGAACTCGTCCAACGGCGACTTCCTGATTGATCGGCACCCGACGCTCGAAACCAATTTCTTGCTCGGCGGCGGATCAGGACACGGCTTCAAGCACGGGCCTGAGGTTGGGCGCATGATGGCAGAGCTTGTCGTAAACGGCACAGCGCCGGATCAGCGCTTCTCGTTGGCGACGAAAGCAACCGTGCACAATCGGACGGTGCTTTAGGCCAGCTCGTACCTGATCGGCAGCGTTTTTAGGCCGTTGACGAAGAAGCTTTCGCTGTAGCGCGGCTCGCCATCGAGGCTGACGCTTTTCATCCGCGGGAGCAGCTCTTCGAACAGGATGCGCATTTCCATGCGCGCCAAATGCTGCCCGATGCAGACGTGGGCGCCATTGCCGAATGCGAGTTGCCGGTTGGGCGCGCGATCGATGTTGAAGTGATCGGGCTCGGGAAAAATCTCTTCGTCGCGATTGCCACTGGCGTAACAAAGCATGATCCAATCGTTGTTCTGCAACTGACGGCCACGCAGTTCAGTGGTTTCGGCGGCCGACCGCATGAAGGTCTTGACCGGCGTTGTGTAGCGGATCGCCTCTTCGATCAGCGCCGGGATGAGCGCGGGATCGGCCTTGACGCGATCGAACAGACCGGGCTGCGTCGCGAGCGCCCACATGGCGCCGGCTGTGGACGACGAGGTGGTATCGTGACCCGCGGTTGAGACGATGGTGAAGTAGCTGGTTCGCTCAAGCGGCGGCAGCGGCTGGCCGTCGATCTCGGCATTGGCGAGCACGGTGGCAAGATCGTCGCGCGGATTGATGCGGCGTTCGGCGCTGAGCTTTTCGAAGTACTCGGAGAAGTCCTGAACGACTGCAATCAGGAGCGTCGAAAATTGCTCGGCCGTCATCGCTTCTTTGAAACGCTCGGTATCTGGGTCGCTGGCGCCAAAAAGCTCCTGCGTGAGGCGCAGCATGCGCGGCAGGTCCTCTGGCGGGACACCGAGAATGTTCATCACCACGCGTAGCGGATAGTGCAGCGCGACATCCTTCACGAAATCGCATTTGCCGGAGGTCGCCGCGAACTGCGTGGCGGCGTCGCGTGCAAGCACCCGCACCTCCTCTTCCCGCTTGCGCACATTCGCAGGCGCAAGCCAGGACTGGATCAGCAGACGATATTTCATGTGGTCGGGCTCATCCATCTGCACGATCGAGCGAACCAGATGCGGTGTGCCGGTTATAGCGCGCGCGCGGGCGTCGCCAGCTTTGCTGGTGAGCGTCGTCGCGCGCACGGCAGAGGGAAAGCGCGCATTGTTGCGGCTGATTTCCAGGATGTCAGCGTGCTTGGTCGCGACCCAGAAAGGATCGAAGCCATCCACTTCCGCGACGCCCAGGGGATTGTTGGCGCGCAGCCAGCGATAGGCTTCATGGATGGTGTCGGTCGCATAGGCCTGCGCGGACACTAGCGTCTGAGCGATGTTGTCCGGAATCCGCACCGTCTGCATCCATTCCTCCTGGTTTTGCCGCACTCTGCGCCGAACTTCGCCGAGCGGGCAACTCGCGGTCGGTCCCGTCCGGGCTTGCCGCAGCGTCTTTCGCATGGTTACCGTTGGGACGGGGGGATTGCAGGATGCCGGCACTTCGCGCGATTTTCGCGGCTTTATTCATCCCCGCGCTTGGCGCGGCGGTGGTATTGTACATCTTGCAGCAGCTCGCGGCCGGCGAAGGCGCAACGCTGGGCGAAATCGCGTCACTTTGCTTACCCAATGGGCCGAGCCTCAATGTGGCGCCAGTGTGCGCCAATATTCAGAACCATTACACGCTTCTTCTGGCATGCGCGGGCGCAGCCGCGGCCGGCTTGGCGCTGATCCTTGCGTTCTCGCTAGCGAGCGTTGTCACCGGCTCCAACCGCGTCTTGCTCAGTTTTGTGTTTCCAGCCCTCTCGTTCCTCGGACTGGTGCTGGTGGCGCTGCTGGTGATCGCGCAAGTCGCCATCATCGCGGCAACGGCGTATTTCGCTGAGGCTCACTGGCTCGGCCAGGTGCACGTTTCGATCTTGCTCGGGTTTGCGGCGCTGGGCGCTCTGTTGGGCTTGGGCATCTTGTGGCGCACCATTCGAATGTTCCGCCCCGCGGTGGGCGCCGTGATTGGGGTGCCATTCTCTCCGATTGAGCAGCCGCGCCTGGCGCTGCTGGTCCAGCAAATCGCCAAGGCCACGAATGCGCGGATGCCTGACAACATCGTGCTGGGTCTCGATCCGAACTTCTTCGCAACGACCGCGCCCATGCACACGCCGACGTCGCGCCGCTTGTTGCGCGGACAGACGCTATATCTCTCTCTGCCGCTGATGCGCGTGCTTTCGCTGGATGAGGTGAGGGCGGTCGTGGGTCACGAACTTGCCCACTTCTCCGGCGCCGATACGATTTACAGTAAGAACTTCGCGCCGATCTATCGCGGCCTTGAGGAGGCGGCCCAGGCGGCCGACGAGCACAAGCAATACGACAAGAACCCGCTGCTGATGCCGGCGCGTCTGTTCTTGCGCTTTATGCTCGATTGCTTCGCGCGCAACGCCGCCAAGTCCAGCCGCGCGCGCGAGCTGCGTGCTGACCAGATCGGCTCAGGCGCTTCGACCTCTGCCGATTTGGGGTATGCGCTGATCAAGACGGGCATTCTGTCGATGCTGTGGCATCGCGAGATGGAAGACACCCTGAATGACATCTCGCGCGGCAAATTCCGCCGTAACATGTCGGCGAGCTTCGAGGACAAGCTGCGCTACGATGTCGATCCGGAGAAGCTGCCGCCGCTCGTCTCGTTTTCGCTCGGCGATCACACACCGCATCCGACGGACACACACCCGGAAACGAAGGAGCGTCTGAACGCGCTCGGCCTCAACCTGGTCGATGTCACCTCCGAAGCACGGGTTATGGAGCGGTTCTTTGCGGCGAAGCCGGCGACGATGACGCTTGATAACATGGAGGGCGTCGAGGAAGCCCTGACGCAAATCTATCATCAGATTATCATTGGCCCGCGCAACGTGCCGCAAGCTGAGCGCACTACGGATGAGGTGTTCGTCTCGTTCCTCTCGGCCTACCTCGCACATATGGTCACGGCGGATGGCGTTCTTGATGAACGCGAGGTCGAGGTGGCTGAGCGCGAAGCGATTTCGCATCTGGGCGGCGGTTTCGATGCGCGCGAGTTCCGCGAATTCTGCCGCAATACCGATCAGCTCGCGCCGCTCTCGAAGCTCACGGAATGGTCGACGAAATTCCTGACGCCGCAGGGCTTCGAAATGCTGCTCGACATGCTGGAGAAAATCGCGACTGCCGACGGAGAGTTGCACGAGAGAGAGAGGAAGATTCTCGATAACGTTCGCGCGATTTATGAGGAGCTCAAGGCCGCGGAAGCTGCCGGCGCCGTTACACCGCAAGCGCCAGCCCGCCCGCGTTAGTCTCCTCAATGCCCGCGACGCTGTAGACGAAGCCTGACACCCACGTCGTCAGTAAGGTTCGTTACAGAACCAAGCAGATTGGCGTGATTGCCACTGCAACCGGACCCCTGGACGGTGCTAACAAGTGGAATGAAGTACGACAGCATCCTAGCGACGGTCGGCGACACGCCGATTGTGAAGCTCAACGCGCTCGCGCCGGCCCATGTCGCGCTCTACGTCAAGATCGAGGCATTCAATCCGATGGGCTCGGTGAAGGATCGCCTGGCGCTTGCGGTGATCGAAGACGCTGAGCGGCGCGGTGCGCTAAAGCCTGGACAGACCGTTATCGAAGCGACCAGCGGCAACACCGGCATCGGCCTTGCGATGGTGTGCGCGCGGAAAGGCTACCCGCTCGTCATCGTTATGGCTGAGAATTTCTCGATCGAGCGACGGCGCTTGATGCGCTTCCTCGGCGCAAAAGTGGTGCTGACGCCGGCGGCGGATAAAGGCAGCGGCATGCTGGCGAAGGCGATCGAGCTAGCGGAGACGCACGGCTGGTTCATCACGCGCCAGTTCGAAAACGAAGCGAATGCGGACATTCACACCGCCACGACGGCGCAAGAGATCCTGCGCGACTTCGAAGGCGAGCGGCTGGACTACTGGGTCAGCGGCTATGGTACGGGCGGCACGGTGAAGGGTGTCGCGCGCGCGCTGAAGGCGGCGCGGCCTGAGACGAAGATCATCGTCACTGAGCCGGACAATTCGCAAGTGCTTGGCACGGGGCTGACAGATCGCTTCCGCCCGCACCCGGTGCAAGGCACATCGCCGGACTTCATTCCGAAGCTGACGGCGGACGCGAAGGCATCAGGGTATATCGATGCGATCGTGCCGGTGAATGGCGGTGATGCACTGCGGCTGGCGCGTGAGATGGCAACGAAGGAAGGCATCTTTGTCGGCATTTCGGCGGGCGCGGCGGTGGCGTGCGCGCTGAAGGTAGCGGAGACGGCCCCGAGGGGATCAGTGATCCTGGCGATGCTGCCGGACACAGGCGAGCGCTATCTTTCGACGCCGCTCTTCGATGACGTGGCTGTCGATATGACGCTGGAAGAGGAAGCGATTTCGAAGTCGTCGCCTTCGAACCGCTTCGACATTCGCCCCGCCCCTACTCCGGGCGCATCAGCGCCCCCTGTGCCGATAGACGCGGAAGCGGCGGCATTTGCCGACAAGCTCATTCGCGAAGAACCGGTGCTGCTGTTCGCGCTGGAATGGTGCGAGTTCTGCTGGGCGACGCGAAAGCTCTTCAAGGCGCACGACATTCCGTATCGTTCGATCGATTTGGACTCAGTGGCGATGCAGGCCGAAGATTGGGGCGGACGCGTGCGGCGCGCGGTTGGCGCGCGCGTGGGCGGGCCGACCATTCCGCAAGTGTTCATCGGCGGCGAACTCATCGGCGGCAATTCCGAGATGTTCGACGCGGTCCGCAGCGGCGCGTTGCAGGAGAAACTGCGCGCAGCGGGCGTGGCGTTCAACGCAGACGCGAAGGTCGACTACGACGCGCTACTGCCGAAGTGGCTGAAGAAGAGTCCTTAGTTCCGCTCAGTGTTGATGCGATCTGCAAGTTGCTGAAGAAGAAGAGCGCTTAGTCAGCGGCGATGCGTTCCGCGAGTTGCAGAGCAACATCTCGATCGTGTGACGACAAGTCGCTCTGCACGCGCATCGTACTCATAAAATAACGCAACCCGCGGAGGACCTCCGGCGCCGCCACGTAGCCGCGCAGGATTTCGCGCGCCTCTGCCTCGCTGATCGGCGACTCGCACGGTAAGAGCTCCTGCGTTTCTTGAGCGCCTTCCAACGATGAGCGGTGGCAATGGCTCCAGATGTAGCTCTGTACATCCATTGGCGTGAGGCCGCGAATGTCTTCGCGGTAGCGCGGCATCGCCGCGAAGATCGGATCGAGCCTACCTTTGCGCACGACGTAATAGTCCGCCAACGCCGCGCGCATTTCCCTATCGCGGATGAGTCCGAGTTCGCCGGCGCCGGTGAGTTCGCTGTAGGTCGTGTCAGTCGCAGTGTAGGGCCAGATTTGGCTGGCTTGGAAAAACGCAAGAACAGTTTGCCAAGCCGACCCGTCCTTCAGCGTACCGTGCTCGGCATAAGCAAGCGCTGCTTCGCCCTCGCCCGAAACTTGCCGCCAGAAAGCGACACGCCGTTCGATAGCGGTAGCGTCGGTCAGTAATTCGCCGTGGATGCTCTCGAGATACGTCTGGCCCCGCCGCCGATCGCGATTTGCGTCATTCCAATTGCTGACTTGTGTGGCGACGAACACACCCAGGACCACGATGACAAAATCGATCGCAATCGCGACCCAGTTTTGCGTCCTCAAATGCTCGACGATGCGGCGGAGGATCATTCCAGCCTCAGCACGCGGATCGTGTTGGTCTTGCCGGCGCGGCCGAAGGGGATACCGGCGATAATGGCGACACGGTCGCCGGTTTCGGCGACGCCGAGCTTGCGGACGGCGGCGTCGGCCTTTTCGACCATTTCTTCGACGTTGGCGACGTCCTCCGTCACCACGGAGCGCACGCCCCAGACGAGCGCAAGCTTGCGCGCGGTTTCGAGGAAGGGCGTGAGGCCGATGACGCCGCAGCGTGGGCGTTCGCGGGCGACGCGGATCGCCGATGAGCCCGTCGAAGTGTAGGCGACAAGCGCGGCGCAGCCGATGACATCGGCGATATGGCGCGCGGAGAGCGCGATGGCGTCGGCGGTGGTGGCGTGTGGGGGCGTCATGTCGCGCGGGAGCGAGGACCAGTATTCTTCATCATCTTCCACGGCGCGGATGATGCGGTCCATGATCGCGACGGCGCTTTGCGGGTGGCGGCCGACGGCGCTTTCAGCGCTGAGCATCACGGCGTCAGCGCCCTGATAGACCGCGGTGGCGACGTCGGAGGCTTCGGCGCGCGTCGGCGTCGCGGCTTCGACCATGCTTTCGAGCATGTGTGTGGCGACGATCACGGGTTTTCCGGCGGCGCGGGCGCTGCGGATAATGCGGCGCTGGGCGATCGGAACTTGTTCAGGCGGGAGTTCAACACCGAGATCGCCGCGCGCGACCATGACGGCGTCAGAGGCTTCTACGATCTGGTCAATCGCCCAGAGCGCTGACGGCTTCTCGATCTTGGCGATGATGCCAGCGCGGTCACCGATCAGGGCGCGCGCTTCGAGCACGTCTTCCGGATGCTGCACGAAGGAGAGCGCAATGTAGTCGACGCCCAAATCGAGGGCGTAAGCAAGGTCTTCCCTATCCTTCTCCGTCAGCGCGCTGATCGGGATGCGACGCGTGGGGACGTTGACTCCCTTCTGGTTCTTCAGCGTGCCGCCGAAATCGACCCGCGCCTTTAGTTGCGTGCGACCGCGCTCGGTGATGGTGAGCTGAAGTTTGCCGTCATCGAGCTTGAGGATGTCGCCGACTTCGAGGGCGTTGACCAGTTCGGGATGNNGGTGGATGCTTCAATTGTGACGACGTCGTTGAACTTGAGCTTGATCTCGCCGCCTTCGAACATCCCAACGCGGATCTTCGGGCCTTGGAGGTCAGCGAAGACGCCGACGGGCGTGCCGGCCTTTTCTTCGGCGGCGCGGATCGCTGCCATGCGGCGGGCATGATCTTCGCGGGCGCCATGGCTGAAGTTCAGCCGGAAGCAATCGACGCCAGCCTGAATGAGCATGGCCAGCCGCTCCGGCGCATCACTGGCCGGGCCCATCGTGGCGACGATCTTACAATCGCGTGCGCGCATGCTTTCTCCGTTGGTCAATGGAGACATTCAGTGCGTCGGGGCTAAAGTCCAGTCCACTACGCCCCTCCCCCTTGTGGGAGGGGTTGGGGTGGGGATAGCGGCGGCAGCGTTCTGAAGTCGCGCAGCTGCCGACAGCAGCGTGTGTTCGGATGGCCAGAGGTGACGCCCCCATCCGTCGCGCATCCGCGCGACACCCTTTCCCACAAGGGGGAAGGTTCAGTTACGAGCCCATTTTATATGGGCCGCCCTTTTCCAGCGCGCGTTGGTAGGCTGGGCGGGCTTGTTGCAGTTTTCTGACGCGGACCATGTTGGGATAGCGATCCAGACCACCGCGATTGTTGCCAGCATCGAGGACAAATGACATTTGAATGTCGGCGGCGGTAAAGCGATCGGCGGCGAAATAGTCTTTGCCTTCAAGGTGCGCGTTGATGAAGCTGAAATGATTGTCGATCTCGGGGTCGATGCGCATCTGCATCAGCGGCGCGCCATTCTCGCCGAGCATGCCGACATAGAGCTTCAGCAGTAGCGGCAGCATGGCTGAGCCTTCGGCGAAGTGCAGCCAGTAGAGATAGTCGAAGCGTGCTGCGTCACCGGCGGCAACGGCGAGTGCGCCGAAGGCTTCATTCTCTGCTAGGTATTCGATGATGGCGGCGGATTCCGCGAGCACTTTGCCGTTGGCTTCAATCACGGGCGATTTGCCGAGTGGATGGATCGCTTTCAACTCCGGCGGCGCGAGGCGGGTTTGAGTGTTGCGGGCGTAGCGCTTCACTTCGTAGTCGACCCCGAGCTCCTCCATCAGCCACAGGATGCGCTGCGAGCGAGATTCTTCGAGGTGGTGGACGATGATGCTCATTACAAACTCTCCTCCCAACGCTTCCCGGCCTTGAGCCGGGATCCAGGGGCAACTGATGTGCGCTTCAACCCCTGGGTCCCGGATCGCATCCCGGCTCAAGGCCGGGACTGCGTCCGGGAAGCGTGATTAGTATGGCGCGAAATTCAACTGCAATCCGGGTTCAGGCCAGCGCGTCTTGATGAGCTGACCGGTACCGGAGAGAGTGATGTAGGCGTCGCGCATGTCGGCGCCGCC
>CXWL01016186.1_pt1 | contig 13266 bp, 12 predicted proteins | sample 590931 | NCBI WGS metagenome assembly CXWL01 (sample SAMEA3498368, study PRJEB10139) | groundwater metagenome | biome: water well; material: biofilm material | place: Germany | collected 2015-04-27 | reverse complement strand
CACCTGGCCCGCGACACCGACGCCCACGCGGAGCGGGTGAGCCACCTTCGCCAGTGCCAAACTCTCGCTGACCGCGCGCTCGATGGCGTCGACCGTGGCACTCACCGACCTATCGACGAGCACGTGCCGCACCACCGCCGACAGGCCCTGCGCCGAGACGACACCCACCCGAAGATTGGTGCCTCCCAAGTCGACGCCGACGGTCAAGTCGCTCAACACTTCTTAGCCTTTGAGCTCGTCGGAAAACCGTTTCAGAAATTTCGCGAGCTGCTCTTTTTGCGCGGCGTCTCTGAGCTGCCCTTGTTCATCGAAGGCGCTGTCGGCCTTGGAGACCACGAACATGCCCGGCAATGACCACGCCATGCAGCCGACCATGATGTGGCGAATCGCCGCTTGGGCCAGCAAGGTGCCGCCTTGCCCAGTGGTGGCGCCCATCTGCGCCACCAGCTTGCCCTTGAAGGGGTTGGTGGCGGGAGGCCGGGTAGCCCAGTCGATGGCATTCTTGAGCAACCCAGGAATGCTGTAGTTGTACTCGGGGCTGACCAGCAGCAGACCTTCGGCCTTGGCAATGCGGGCCTTCAAATCGATGACCGCCGCCGGCAAGCCAGTGGCTTCGATGTCGGCGTCGTACTGTTGAAAGTTCGCCGCCTTGAGGTCGAAGACGTCGACGTCCACTCCGGCTTCAATGAGCTGCGCGGCCGCGAGGGCGAGCAACTTCTTGTTCCACGACTGGGCGCGAATACTGCCGCAAATCGCGAGCACGCTCATGCCGACAACTCTCGCTTCGCCTTTTCCAACGTATTTTCGATGAGGTGTTGAATCTCTTTGAGGCGGCCTTCGGTCTTCGCCTCATAGCGAACGACGAGGAGCGGCGTGGTGTTCGACGCGCGAATCAGCCCCCACCCATCGGGAAAGGTGACGCGCACGCCGTCGACTTCGATGAGCTGGTGGCCCTGCGCGCGCAAAAGCTCGGTGCACTTTTTCACCAGCGCGAACTTCTTCTCTTCCACCGTATCTACTCGCAGCTCGGGCGAGGCGTAGGTGAGCGGCACGTCAGCCAGCAGTTGCGAGAGCGGCTCTTTCTCGTGGGTGAGAATCTCAAGGAGCCGGGCCGTGGTGTAGGGCGCGTCGTCGAAGCCGAAGAACCGGTGCTTGTAGAAGATGTGACCGCTCATTTCGCCCGCGAGCAGCGCGTGCTCTTCTTTCATCTTCGCTTTGATCAGCGAGTGCCCCGTCTTCCACATGATGGGGCGGCCGCCCTGGCGAGCGATGTCGTCATAGAGCGTGAAGCTGCATTTCACTTCGCCCACGATGGCCGCGCCCGGCGCTTCTTTGAGCACGTGCCGCGCGAGCAGAATCATCAACCGGTCGCCCCAGATGATGTCGCCACGCTCATCGACCACACCGATGCGGTCAGCGTCACCGTCGTAGGCCACGCCCACTTCGGCCTTCTGCTTGCGCACTTCCGCAATCAGCATTTCCAAATTTTTCGCCACCGTGGGGTCGGCGTGGTGGTTGGGAAAACGCCCGTCGAGCTCGCAAAAGAGCGGCACCACGTCGTAACCCATGGCCTTGAGCATCGGCACCGCGACGATGCCACCCACGCCATTGCCGGCGTCGACCACTACCTTCATGCCTTTGCGGCCGACCTTCACCGTCTGTTTCACGAAGTGCAGGTAGGGCGTCATGATGTCGAAGAGCTCGACCGTGCCCCCGGTGCCCCTCTCGAAGTCGCCCTTCTCGATGAGCTTGCGCAGCGCCTGAATGTCGTCGCCGTAGAACGTCGACTTGCCGACGCCGACCTTGAAGCCGTTGTACTCGGGCGGGTTGTGGCTACCGGTAATCATCGCCATGCCGTCAACCGGCAAGGTGTTGCCGGCGAAGTAGACCAGCGGCGTGGGCACGATGCCCACGTCGATGACGTGAATGCCGGTGGAAGTGACGCCCTTGATGAAGGCTTCATTGAAGCGGGGAGACGAGATGCGGCAGTCACGCCCCACTGCGATGGTGCGGCCTAAAGCGCGTTTGACCATCGTCGCCAGACCACGGCCGATGTTCTCCACAACCTCGTCGGTGAGGTCCTTATCGACGATGCCTCGAATGTCGTATTCGCGAAAGATTTGTGGGTTCATCGCTGTTGGCTCCTGCCTCTTTTCATAGCACGGAGCTTCGGCCATTCCACGCGCACAGGGGACGAGCAGGCTTAGATGTAACGCTCGCGCTTGCTGGCCTTGAGCGCCTCGACGACTTTGCGCACGTCTTGGCTCTTGTGCTTGGGCAGTACCAACACCGCGTCTCCAGAGTCGACAATCACCACGTCGGTCATGCCCACCACCGCCAGCGGGCGCTCACCGGCCCACACCACGCACCCTTTGGAGTCGATGACCACCGCGCCTTGGCCCACCACCACATTGCCGTCGGCATCGGGCGGCCGCACCTCGGGCAGGGCATTGAAGCTGCCCACGTCAGACCAACCGAAATCACCCGGCACTACAGCGACCTGGCGCGCTTTCTCAGCCACTCCGTAGTCGATGGAGATGGAAGGCCACTGCGCGAATTCTTTCTTCAGCACCGTGGCGTACTTTTTCGTGCCCACCACTTTGGTGATTCGCTCCGTACCCTGGGCGACAAGCGGCAAATGCGCTCGCAGCGCTTCCATCATCACGTCGGCGCGAAAGATGAAGATGCCCGCGTTCCACAAATACTCGCCCGAGAGCATGTAGCTCTCGGCGGTGGCGCGGTCGGGCTTTTCGACGAAGGCGGCGACGCGCTTGGCTCCATCGGGCAACGTCTCGCCAGAGCGAATGTAGCCATAGCCAGTCTCAGGGCGCGTGGGGTGAATGCCCAGCGTGACGATGGAGCCCGCTCTTGCCGCGGTGACCGCGCGTTCCAACGCGGCGTGAAACGCGGGCACATTGGCGACATGCTGATCCGACGGCAAGATGACGACGATGCCGTTGGGGTCTCGGGCGGCGACGTGGGCGGTGGCGAGCGCGATGGCGGGAGCGGTGTTCTTCGCTTCGGGTTCCACCAGCACCTGGTTCGCTTTGAGCCCCTTGGCCCGTTTCTTCACGGGGGCGGCATGTAATTTTCCACACACCACGAAACGGTGCGAGGGGGCGATGACGCCATCGATGCGCCGCAGCGTTTCTTCAAGCAGCGAGCGGCTCGAGGTCAGCGCCAAGAATTGCTTGGGGTTCTTCTTTCGCGACAGCGGCCAGAAGCGGGTGCCGGAACCTCCGGCGAGCACCACCGCATAGACGTCAGCACGCGGAGCAGAGGGTGAAGGAGCCATGGGTGCGTTCGCATACCACGCTCGACGCTGGCCTCTCATGCCTCGATATACTTTCCAGCGAAATTCCTTTCAGCGAACCGCTTCGCTAGTCTCGGCCGGTGGATGCACGACTCAAGACCCAGCGCACCACCTGAGGTCAGGCGCTCACCGCCGGTTGTGTCTTACGAATCGTACGTGCACGAGTGGAGCCCCGGCCTGCACGTGGGCAGCTTCTCGCTGGTGCGCCCCTTGGCCAAGGGCGGCATGGGCGAAGTGTGGTTGGCGCGGCGAAACCATGGCCTGCCCTACCGCGAAGAAGTGGTGCTCAAGCGGGTCTTGATGGTCACCGAGCAGGAAGAAGAGCTCATCGAGAGCCTCAAAGACGAAGCACGCATTCTCGCGCAATTGAACCACCCGGGCATCGTGCGCGTCTTTTCGCTGAACCAGTACGACGACACCTACTACCTGGTGCTCGAATACCTGCATGGGCACACGCTGGGGCAAATGCTCAGCCGCCTGCGCAAAATGAAGCGGCCGTTGCCGCGAGCCTTCGCGGTGTATCTGCTCGCGCAAGCGGCGCGGGGGTTGGGGTACGCGCACCAGAAGTGCTCGACCGACGGCGCGCCGATGCACATCGTCCACCGCGATATTTCTCCACAAAATTTGTTTCTGACCTTCGAAGGGCAGCTGAAGCTCATCGATTTCGGCATCGCCAAGACGGCCGCGGTCGCCTCGCGCACCCGGGCTGGCATGCTCAAGGGCAAGCTCGCGTACATGGCGCCCGAGCAGGCGCTGGGCCACAAAGTCGACGCCCGTGCCGACGTGTTCTCGCTCGGGGTAGTGCTCTTCGAGGCCTTGAGCAACACCCGGTTTCACCTCGAGAAAGACGACGCGCGGGTGTTGTTCACGCTGCGCGACAACTTCATCGCGCCTGACGTGCGCACCCGCAACGGAGCCATACCCGCGGCCCTGGCGGCGGTGGTGAGCCGCGCTTTGAAGACCGAGACCGAACAGCGGTTTGCACACGGAGAAGAACTGGCGCATGCGCTCTTCGAGTGGTTGTCGACCGAACGCGTGCTCTTGAACCAATCACACGTCGTCTCACTGCTGAACGACATCTATGCCCAGGAGCTGGCGTTGCAGGTCGGGCCCGATGACGACACCGACGTGTTCAGCTCGCCTCTCATCGTCCAGCACACTCAAACGCTCGAGAGCATTCCCGATGCGTTGAGCGGTGACATCGTGGCGGTTGATCCCGGCCCCACCAAATACAGCCAACCGCTCACACCGGTAGAACGTGCCACGCCGCGCTCCTGAAGAGCGTTTCTTGGTTTTTGTGAAATCAGTTGCCTAGGGCAGGCAACTTCTCTCGACGCACCGCGATAATCCTGCGTGTTACAAGTCTTGAGGTGTACCCGATGCCCTTCGTGCCCAAAAGCCGCCTAATTGCCCTGCTGCTGTCAGCCGCGTTCAGCGCGGCGTGTAACTGCGGCGGCTCTTCCGTCATCGTCAGCCGCCAACCCGACCCTGTCGCCGACGCCGGGCCCATCATTCCCATCGTGGAGCCTGACGCGGGCGTACCCGTCGTCGACGCCGGCCCCATTGGCCCCTGGTGCGCGACTGACTGCGATTGCGCGGCGGGTTCACGCTGCATCGGCGCCAGTGAGCTCGCCGGCAACCACTGCGAAACAGGCCCCAATACCTGCCCCACCATCTGCGACATCACCTGCGGCTCGGGCACGCAGTGCGTCGGCGGCACCTGCCAGCCGATACCGTGCACCGGTTCGAACTGCACCACCGCGTTCTCGGTCTCGGTCGCGGGCAAGTACCAGACCTATTACGAGTTCGACATTCACTCATTCGCCGAGCGCTCGCAGAACATCGCCAAGCTCATCGATCTCTTGGGCAGCGCTCTTTCGGGTACCGCCAGCTGCACCAGTCAGACCGACCCGGTGGAGCAGCTGCTGTGCGTGGTGCTGGACCTGGCGACGCAGAATCTCCACGCGCCCCCCTGGGTGCAGAACCTGCTCGCGGTGCTCTCGGGCATGTTCAAGTTCGGCAACCAACCCATCATCGTGCGAGGCACGATGGAGCTGGCGGAAACGGTCGATGGCCATCTCTACGCGACCGAGAGCTGGAACGAGATGTGGATGTCGTACAACGGCCAGCTGATCAACGTGATGAATTCGCCGATGGTGGGCTCTGTCGGCAATTTCTCGGTGACGGTGAAGACGTTCGAAGGCTACCGCGACACCACCCACGTGGTGCTCGGGCCACGCGAAGTGGAATTCGACGTCAATAAGCTGCTCGTGAACATCATCAACGTCGGCATTCAGGCGGGCTCGCAGAACCGCGCCCATGACGTGGGCGAGCTCTTTGAATTGATTCTGTGCGACCAATTGAAGGCCACCAACCCGCTCTATGTGGTGTGCGTGCTCGCGGCCAATGAACTGGCGAAGCAATTCGTCATCAAGCAGGGCTTCGGCGGCATGCACATCGACAACCAGCGCGGCGCCATCATCGACGCCAATATGGATCGCGTCGCCGATGGCTTGGGCACCAACACCGCGCGCGGCTCACTCAACGGCGGCATCACCAACGGCATTACCAGCGGCGCGTTCGGCGGGTTCCCGAATACCAACTGGTACGGCACCAAGTAAGCGCGCTCTCTTAGACGTACTCGAGCAACTGCTTCACCATGCGCGCGGTGGCACCCCAGATGATGTGCGCGCCATCGCCGTAGAGAAACACGTCGCGCTCGGCTTGCATCACCACCCGGCGCGCGGCACGCAGCCGTTTGAGCGGCACTTCCAGCACCTCTTCGATTTCGGTGGGGTCGGGCTTCAAATGGAGCGCGCTCGGTAGCGCTCCCACGAACGGAGTGACGTAGTAGCCGGTGACGACGGGGAGCCCACCGAGCACGCCGAGAACTTCCACCTGCGCGGGGGCGATACCCAATTCTTCCTGCGTCTCTCGCAGCGCGGTGTGCAGGGGCGTGGTGTCGAGCGGCTCCCTCGCGCCTCCGGGAAATGAAATTTGCCCCGGGTGCTTGCGCAGCGTCATCGGGCGCCGCGTCAGGTAAGCCCAGGGCTCGCCGTCGCGCAGAAACAGCGGAGCCAACACCGCCGCTTCTTTGAGCTTCAAGCCCTGCGACTCGAGCGAGGGCGCAGGCCGTGCCGCGAGCCTTTGCTTCAAGCCTTGAAAGTACGCGTCCACGCTACGGCTTCAAGTACCCCATTTGCAGCAGAATCAACAACGCGGCTCCCAACAGCAACCGGTAGATGACGAAGGGCATCGTCGAGCGGGTGCGTAGCAAGCGGAGCAAACCTGCGATGGCGAGCCAACCCGAGACGAAAGACACCGCGGTGCCGACAATCAACGCCGCGGCCGAAGGTTGCCCGGTGGCTTGCGCCACGGCATCAGCCAGGGGCGTGTCTCCGAGCGCGTTGACAATACCGGCGGCGCTTATTGGCGACGTTTCGCTTTTGAGCTTGAGCAACTTGTACAGCTCCGACACTCCGGCCAGCGTGGTGGCGGGAATGGAGAGCAAAAAAGAAAAGCGCGCCGCGTCTTCGCGCTTGAAGCCAAGCGACAGCGCTCCCGTCAGCGTGGTGCCCGAGCGCGAAGAGCCGGGTATCAGCGCAATGGCCTGCCAGAGCCCGATGATGACGCCATCTTTCACCGTGATGTCGGCGATGACGCGCTTGTGCAAGGCGACGCGTTCCACTACCGCCAGCACCACCGCCAGCACTATCAGCGAGCCAGCGATGACGTAGAGCGAGCGAAACGAGGTCTCGATGGATTTTTTGAACGCCAGCCCGCAGATGCCGATGGGAATCGTGCCCAACCCCACGCACCAGGCCACTTTCGAATCCAACGTGCCGAAAGGCTGCCGCGTGCGCAGCCCATCGACGAAAGCCACGGTGATGCGGCCTAAGTCCTTCGCGAAAAAAACCAGCACTGCCGCCACCGTGCCGAGCTGAATCACCGCCGAATAGGCCGCTCCCGGGTCTTGCCAGCCCAGCAGCGCCGGCACGATGCGTAAATGCGCGGTGGAGCTGATGGGCAGAAATTCAGTGATGCCCTGCACCAGCCCCAGCACCAGCGCTTCGAGAAGGCTCATGCGGTGCGCAGTAGCCTCACTTCGACTTTTCGGCCTTCTTGCTCATCGGCTGGCTCCAGATGTCGCCATCGAGCTCGGCCTTCTTCAGCTCCCACGCGGCGAGCACATCGACCATGCGGTTGACCTCGTCGGTCTTCAGTTCCATGCGGTGGCGCTTGGTGTGGCCTTGAATGAACTCGCGCAAGATAGGCGCCAAGAAGTGCGTCGCCAAAACCACTTCGCTGCCATCGAGATACTCGGTGAAGCGCAGCGCGAAGCCGCTCTTCTCTTGTTCCCCTGAGCCCGAGGTCACGATGCGTACCACCTGGGCATTGGCGCGCACCTTGCGGTGGTTGCCCGGCAACTCGAGCTGCACTTGCAGCGCGGTGCCAATTTTCAAGAAAAACGTGCTGTGAAGAAAGAGCCCGCCGACGCTGATGTTGCTGGTGGGCAGCGTCGCTTCGAAGGAGCGTTTGTCGTCGCCGGCGATGGACAGCTTCACCCGCACCGCGACGTCAGAGCGGGGGTATTTGCGCAGCTCGGCCGCCGTCTTCGCAGCGTTCGCTTGCGACTCGGTCTGGCGAGAACCCCCTCGGCTCACGTTGGCGTATTCCTTCTTAAGGAACTATCGGGCCCTTCAAGCGGCTCCACGCAAGCGTAGGCCAGCGGCTTCACGAAGAGCGTCTTTCTTGTCGGTGCGTTCCCAGGTGAAGTCTTTTTCGGCGCGGCCGAAGTGACCGTACGCGGCGGTCTTTTGGTAGATGGGCCGCAGCAGGTCCAAGTCTTCGATGATTTGGCGGGGCTTCATGCCGAAGACGTGGCGAACCGCGCGTTCGATTTTGGCTTCGTCGACGGCGGCGGTACCAAACGTTTCCACCATCACGCTGACCGGCTCGGCGACGCCGATGGCATAGGCAATCTGCACTTCGCAGCGGCGCGCCAGGCCCGCGGCGACGATGTTCTTCGCCACGTAGCGGCCCATGTAGGCGGCCGAACGGTCGACCTTCGACGGGTCTTTGCCCGAAAACGCGCCGCCTCCGTGGCGACCCATGCCGCCGTAGGTATCGACGATGATCTTGCGGCCGGTGACGCCCGAGTCGCCCATGGGGCCGCCGATGACGAAACGGCCGGTGGGGTTGATGTAGTACTTGGTCTTCTTATCGAGGAGCTTGCTCGGCAGCGTCTTCTTGATGACGTCGTCCATCATCGCGTCGTGAATCTTCTTGTTGCTGACCTCTTCGGAGTGCTGGGTCGAGACGACGACGGTGTCGATACGCGTAGGCTGGCCGGCCTTGTACTCAATGGTCACTTGGCTCTTGCCGTCAGGTCGCATCCACGGGTGGCCTTTGCGGCGAACGTCGGCCATGCGCTTCGCCAACATGTGCGCGTAGGTGATGGGGGCCGGCATCAATTCAGACGTCTCGTCGCAGGCGTAGCCGAACATCATGCCCTGGTCGCCGGCGCCCTGTTCCTTGTTCTTCTTCTCGTCGACGCCGCGGGCGATGTCTTGCGACTGGCCTTCAATGGCGACCTGCACGCCGCAGGTGTGGCCGTCAAAGCCCATCGCGCTATCGGTGTAACCAATGCGACAGATGGTCTCGCGAACGATTTTGGGAATGTCGATGTAGCAGTTGGTGGTGACTTCACCGGCGACCATGGCGAAACCGGTCTTGACCAGAGTCTCGACGGCGATGCGGCCGTACGGGTCTTTGCTGATGATGGCATCGACGACGCCGTCTGAAATTTGGTCGCAGATCTTGTCCGGGTGGCCTTCGGTCACGGACTCAGAGCTGAAGAGAAAATCTTTAGGCATGTGTTCCTCGGGGGAAAGCTTTTGGGAGTGAAGCGAGGCCGTTCCTATACGCGCGTGTTCGTTGGGGTGTCAAACAGAACCCCTGCTTGAATTCGCTTCGCGTTGAGGCGTCGTTCGGGCTACGCGGCAAGTGCACAAAGGAGACCTGCAAATGACTCGAGCGATGATCATCACCCTTTTGAGCTGGAACAGCTTGGCCCTGGCCGCCGGCGCCAAAGAAGAACTCAGCAAGCCCTTGAAGACGGTCGTCAATTCGGTGCGTTACGGCAAAGACGTGCTGGCGCTGAAGTATTTCGCGGGCGACGAGCAGGGTAAGCAGCTTTTGGGCGATGAATGGGCCAAAGGCACCGACGCCCAGCGCAAAGAGTTCGTGAAGCTCTTTCACACCATTTTCGCGAAGGTGGCTTTCCCCAAGTTCCGCACCCAGTTCGAGAACTTGGACACGATTCTCTACGAAGAGCCGGCGGTGAATGGAGACAAGGCTGACTTAGCGTCGACCATTCTCATCAACCACCCCTTGAAGAAGCAGGAACTGAAGGTGAAGTATCAGCTCGTGAAGACCGGCGGCGCCTGGCTGGTGGTCGACGTGGCGGTGCTTGGCGACTCGATGATTAAAGGCATTCGCGAAGACCAAATCATCCCCATCATGAAAGAGGGCGGGTGGGACAATCTGCTCAAGCTGATGCGAGAAAAAGCCAAAGAGCTCGAGAACGTGCAGCTCAAGTAGAGCGAACCCTTACTGGGCAATCACGCTTGTCGGCGCGGCCGGCGCGAGGGTGTCTGGTACTCCTTCGGGGTCGGCGAAGAAGCCGCGCACGGCCACTTCAGAAAACGAATCGGTGAAAAGCACCTCGTCCCACTGGCGCAGGTGAGCCGGAGCGTCGTACGCCGGCTGAGCGATGGTGCCGTGCAGGTAAATGCGAGTCACCGTGGAACCAGTCGTGCTGCACATGGTTTGAAAACCAGTGCGGTCGGTCACCAAGGTGCCATTCACCCAGAGCCGGGTTCGCCCCATCGCCGAATTGTTCGCGGTGACTTCCAACACCACCGCGTACCAGCGCTCATACTCGCTGCGAAAAGGGTTGGAGTCGCCATAGGGAGCGACGTTGTGGTTGAAGTGCTCGTAGTACGTATTGTGGTCGACGCATTGGAGACCACTGTTGGGGCCGTACCAGATTTGAAAGGCAAAGCCGCCCGCGCAGGGGCTACCTGCTGACGCGCAGTGGTTCGCGTACGTGTCCATCCACCCGGCGCCGATGCCCCAGCGAAAGTTGGCGCCCTGAAATTCGAACATTTTGTCGACCGATGATTCTTGGTCGGCAAACTCCGCGGCGGTGTCTTGCCAAATGTTGTTGCCGCCAATGCGCTGAAACCGGAAGAGCGCCGCGATGTAATACGTGGAACCGGCAACCAGCGTTACCGGGGCCGATTCGCTCCAGGGTTGGCCGTAAAGGCCAGCGCCGTTTTGAATAGTCACCAGGTGAGCCGCCTGCTGGTTGGCTGTTTGGACCTCGGCGAACTTGCCCACCGTGGCGAGGGGGCTTTGACGAAAGACGCCGGGCGGGTCGTACTCGTATAACTCGGGCCCACTGGAACTGTCAGGCAACGAAGTTCCTGCGTCGCCAGCCTCGTGGTCGTACGCGTACCAGACCGTAGCCTGAGCCAACGGTGCCCAAAGCCAAACCACGGCCACTCTAGCACCCCAAAACAACCGTTTATTCATGTCATTTTAGATGTTTACAAAACGCCTCCCTGCAATCACGCTATTTCGAAAACCGTTTAAGCTAGTCGCATTTACATATTTTCGCATATATGAATATATACCGACTCATGGTCGCCGCTCGAAAGCGCGTTTCTCCTCCTAAGCCTGACAGCGCGCGTATTGAGTTGTACCGGGTGTTGGCGGACGAGCAGCGGCTGCAGATTCTCGCACTGTGCTCCGAAGAGAAGCTGTCGATGGGCGAGTTGGTCACGCTGCTCAATGAGAGCCAGCCGCAGGTCAGCCGCAAGGTCGCGGCGCTCAAGGAGCTCGGGCTCCTTAAGGCCGAACGCGACGGCCAGCGCATCTGGGTGAGTGCGACGACCGAGTCCGCCGCCGACGCGGTGGTGAAAGACGCCATCGGCGAAGGTAAAAAGCGCTGCCTCTATGACGGTAGCTGGGCGCGCATCGCTGGCATCGTCGCCGCACGTGAAGCACAGAGCCAAGAGCTCTTCGAAGAGGCTGCATCTGACAAGGCACCGCTTCCTTTTCCCGCGCACCTGGCGCACTTGGCCGCGCTCGCTCCACTGTTCCCTTCGCGCCACCTTGCTATCGATATCGGCACGGGTGACGGGCTGTTGCTCGACGTGCTCGCTCCGCTCTTTCAACGCGTCATCGCCGTCGACCGCAGCCGGGCACAACTGGCGCGAGTCGCGAACCTCGTTTCCGCCCGCGGCTTCGGCCACGTCAGCCTCTACGCCGGCAGCTACGACGACGCGGCGTTGATGGAGCGCGTCGACGCCGCGAAGGGAGCGGACCTCGTCTTCGCTGGCCGCACGTTGCACCACGCTTCACGGCCGGCGCAGGCGGTGGCGAGCTTCGCCCGGCTGCTCAAGCGCGGCGGGCATCTGGTCATTCTCGATTACCTGCCCCACGCCGACGACGCGATGCGCACTGAAGCCGGCGACGTGTGGCTCGGGTTCTCTCATGAGCAAATCAAAGAATACGTCGCCGAAGCACAGCTCGAGCTGCTCACCGAAGTTCCCATACCGCACGCTTTTCATTCTGCTGGACCGGACGCGTCGCTCACCTGGCATGCCTGGGTGGCGCAGCGCCCGCACAATCTGTCGAACCTGAAGCCCGCTGTCTAATCATCACTAAGGAGCCGTACCCCATGAATCACCGCACAGAATTTCCCGCTTACAAAGTCAAAGACCTCTCGCTCGCCGAGTGGGGCCGTAAAGAAATTTCGATGGCCGAAAAAGAAATGCCCGGCCTGATGTCGATTCGCGCGGAGTACAAAGGCAAGAACCCGCTCAAGGGCGCACGCATCGCTGGCTGCTTGCACATGACCATCGAGACCGCGGTGCTCATCGAAACGCTCAAAGAGCTGGGCGCCGAAATCACCTGGACCAGCTGCAACATCTTCTCGACGCAAGACCACGCGGCGGCGGCGATCGCCAAGACCGGCGTGCCCGTCTTCGCGTGGAAGGGCGAGTCGCTCGAGGAATACGACTGTTGCTTGGAGCAACAGTTCTTCGCGTTCAAAGATGGCAAGGGCCCCAACCTGCTCCTGGACGACGGCGGCGACCTCACCATCTGGGCGCACGAGAAATACCCCAAGCTCTTCAGTGGCCCCGACGCCATCAAGGGCCTCTCTGAAGAGACCACCACCGGCGTGCACCGCCTCTACGAGATGGCGAAGCAAGGCAAGCTCAAGTGCGCGGCCTTCAACGTCAACGACTCGGTCACCAAGTCGAAGTTCGACAACCTCTATGGCTGCCGCGAGTCATTGATGGACGGCATCAAGCGCGCCACTGACACGATGATCGCCGGCAAAGTGGTGATGATCTGCGGCTTCGGAGACGTCGGCAAAGGCTGCGCGTCGAGCGCCCGTGGCTTCGGCGCCCGGGTGATGGTGAGCGAAATCGACCCCATCTGCGCGTTGCAGGCGGCGATGGAAGGGTACGAAGTGGTGACGATGGACGAAGCGGCCCCGCTGGCCGACATCTTCGTCACCGCCACCGGTTGCAGCGACGTCGTCAACAGCAAGCACATGCAGGCGATGAAAGACGGAGCCATCGTCTGCAACATCGGCCACTTCGACAGCGAAATTCAGGTCTCGTGGTTGGAAAAAAACCCGGAAATCAAAGAAGAGAACGTGAAGCCGCAGGTCGACCAGTTCATTTTCCCCGACGGCAAGCGCATCACCCTGCTCGCGCGCGGCCGCCTGGTGAACTTGGGCTGCGCCAACGGCCACCCGTCGTTCGTGATGTCGAATTCGTTCTCGAACCAGACGCTGGCGCAACTGGCGCTCTGGGGAGCGCTCGACACCGGCATCAAGCTCGAGACCGGCAAGGTCTACACCCTGCCCAAGA
>CXWL01075860.1_pt1 | contig 13270 bp, 14 predicted proteins | sample 590931 | NCBI WGS metagenome assembly CXWL01 (sample SAMEA3498368, study PRJEB10139) | groundwater metagenome | biome: water well; material: biofilm material | place: Germany | collected 2015-04-27 | reverse complement strand
CACCTGCACAGAGTACGGGTCTGCGGTGTTGATGACCAGACCAAGATCAGCCGCACGCAGCCGGCCGGCCACGCGCGGCACCGGCACCCATTGCAGCGGCATGCTGGCCGCCGCCAACGGCGCTGCGGGGATCTGAATGGCAGGCACGCGTGCCGCACCGGCGGTTGCACTGCCAGACTCACTGCCAGACGCACTGCCAGACAGCGCAGGCTCGGCTGCTTTGGGCAAGTGCTGGCCGTGCGCAACCGCCACCGCCAGCGCCCCTGCCATGCACAGCGCGCCGCGTCGCACCCAACCCAGGGGCGCGACAGCTTGCCTGGTATCGATGTCCAGACACAGCGCATCTCGGCATGCAGGGTTGCGTTCCGCCATGCAAAACCGGAGTAAGCTTGAAAACACATGTCCAAACTGAGCAAAGAACCCCAGACCCCCACCATCCAGGTGCTTGAGCGCAGCTTTGCATTGCTGGACCTGCTGGCGTCGCACCCCGATCCGGTGTCGCTCAAGGAAATCAGCGAGCGCACGGGCCTGCACCCCTCCACGGCGCACCGCATCCTCAACGACCTGACCATCGGCCGCTACGTGGACAGGCCGCAGGCAGGCACCTACCGGCTGGGCATGCGACTTCTGGAATTGGGCAACCTGGTCAAGACCCGGCTCGATGTGCGCGACGCCGCCCTGGGCCCGATGCGTGAACTGCACAAGATGNNAGATGACGCTGCAGCCAGTGAACCTGTCGATGCGCCAGGGTGACGAGATTGTCTACATCGAGCGAGCCTACAGCGAGCGCTCGGGCATGCAGGTCGTGCGCACAGTGGGCGGCCGTGCGCCGCTGCATCTGACCTCGGTGGGCAAGCTCTTCCTGGCGCATGACGACCCGGCGCGGGTGCGCGCCTACGCGGCCCGCACCGGCCTCACGGGCCACACCCGCAACAGCATCACCGACATTGCGCGGCTGGAGCGCGAACTCGGCGCCGTGCGTGCCAACGGTGCAGCGCGCGACGACGAAGAGTTGGAGCTTGGCGTGCGCTGCATGGCCGCAGGCATCTTTGATGACCAGGGCAAGCGACTGGCGGGGTTGTCGGTGTCAGCACCAGCCGACCGGCTTGAAGAGAGCTGGCTCGACCGCGTCAAGAGTACAGCCGCGCAGATTTCGTCAGCCCTGGGTTACCGGGGCTGAGCGGCCAGCGCGGACGGGATCAACGGGGTCTCGGCCAGCCACTTGCGGATGCGCTCGGCGTCGCCAATGCGCGAGTACTTTCCGGCGGAATCCAGCAGCACCATGATGAGCTTGCGGCCCGCGAGCTGTGTCTGCATTACCAGGCAGCGCCCGGCGGCCGAGATGTAGCCGGTCTTCTGCAGGCCGATGTCCCATTCGGGGTTTCGCACCAGACCGTTGGTATTGCGGAACTGGGTCGGCCGCTGTCCCACGGGCACCACTGCTTCCAGCGAAGTGGATAGCTGCCGAATGATGGGGTGCTCAAAGGCAGCACGCACCAGGCGGGTCAGGTCTTCGGCGCTGGACTGGTTGTTGCTGGACAGACCTGTCGGTTCCACATAGCGCGTGTCGTTCATGCCCAGCGCCAAGGCCTTGCTGTTCATGGCGCCCACAAACTGCTCCAGCCCACCCGGAAAGGTGCGGCCAAGCAGGTGCGCCGCACGGTTTTCAGACGCCATCAGCGCCAGGTGCAGCATCTCGCCGCGCGTGAGCTGCGTGCCCAGCTTGAGGCGGGACTTGCTGCCTGCGGTGGCCGCCACATCGTCTTGCGTGACGGTGAGGTTTTCGTCCAGCGGCAATAGGGCTTCAGTTACCACCAGCGCGGTCATCAGCTTGGTGATGGACGCAATCGGCAAGACCGCGTGCGGGTTCTTGCTAAAGAGCACTTCGTCGGTGTCCTGGTCCACCACCAGGGCTACGCTGCTCTTGAGCGCAAGCTCATCTTCGGTACCCCGCAGGCCGCTCAATTGGCCGAACGAAGGCCTGCCGGGCTCGGCCCGCAACGCCACCTTGCGCGTGTTGCGCTTGCCGGCACGCTGGACCTTGGTGCCTTGCGCCGCGGTCTTGCTAGCCTTGGCGGGCCTGGTGGCTTTGGCCACCTTGGTCGGTTTGGCAGCGGCATGGGCCGTGGACACCGCAGTGGCCGCAGCACTGGCCGCAACGCTGCCGAACACCAATGCCAGCACCGCAGCGCAGGCGCAGAACCACTTCAATCCATCAAATCGTATTGAGCGCTACACGCACCTCACAGCCCAGGCAGTTCCAAAGTGTAGGCGACTCAAAAAACTCGCGCAAGATCAAATGCTTGCGTGTTTTTCCTCAAGTGCCTCATGCAATCCATGCAATCCATGCAAACCCGGTGCCAAGGTGCAGCCCAGCGCGCTAACTCGGCAAGGGTTGGCGCAAAGAGGCGTCAGCCTGCCCCGCGCCACACAGCTAGCCCTGCGCCGCCACACGCTCTGCCGTGCTATGCAGCTTGTTCAGCGCCGACAGGTAGGCCTTGGCCGACGCCACCACGATGTCGGGATCAGACCCGACACCGTTGACCACCCGGCCGCCCAACTGCAGTCGCACCGTGACTTCGCCTTGTGATTCTGTGCTGCCCGACGTGATGGCATTCACCGAATAGAGCATCATTTCCGCGCCACTGTGAACCTTTGACTCGATGGCCTTTAGGCTGGCATCCACCGGGCCGTTGCCGTCACTTTGCGCATGGTGCTCAAGGTCGCCTGCGGCAAAGGCCACTTTGGCGTGGGGCCGTTCGCCAGTTTCAGACTGCTGCGAGAGCGCCAGGAACCGGTAGTGCTCGGCCTCTGAAGTGACGCTCTCGTCGCTGACCAGGGCCAGGATGTCCTCGTCAAAGATGTCGCTCTTGCGGTCGGCCAGATCCTTGAAGCGGGCAAAGGCAGCATTGACTTCTGACTCCGACTCCAGCTGGATTCCCAACTCCTGCAGCCGTTGCTTGAAGGCGTTGCGGCCCGAGAGCTTGCCCAGCACGATCTTGTTGGCAGCCCAGCCCACGTCTTCGGCGCGCATGATCTCGTAGGTGTCACGCGCCTTGAGCACGCCGTCCTGGTGGATGCCGCTGGCATGGGCAAACGCATTGGCGCCCACCACGGCCTTGTTGGGCTGCACCACGAAGCCCGTGGTCTGGCTCACCATGCGCGAGGCCGGCACGATCTGCGTGGTGTCAATGTTGAGGTCCAGGCCAAAGTAGTCGCGCCGCGTGCGCACGGCCATCACCACTTCTTCCAGGCTGCAGTTGCCTGCGCGTTCACCCAGGCCGTTGATGGTGCATTCAACCTGCCGTGCGCCGCCGATCATCACACCGGCCAGTGAATTGGCCACCGCCATGCCCAAGTCGTTGTGGCAATGCACCGACCACACCGCCTGGTCCGAATTGGGGATGCGCTCACGCAGGTTGCGGATGAAGGCGCCGTACAGCTCGGGGATGGCGTAACCCACCGTGTCGGGGATGTTGATGGTGGTGGCGCCCTCGGCGATCACCGCTTCCAGCACCCGACACAGGAAGTCGGGGTCGGAGCGGTAGCCGTCTTCGGGCGAGAACTCGACGTCGGCGCACAGATTGCGTGCAAAGCGCACCGCGAGCTTGGACTGCTCGAACACCTGGTCGCGTGTCATGCGCAGTTTTTTCTCCATGTGGAGTTCGCTGGTGGCGATGAAGGTGTGGATGCGCGAGCGCGCCGCGCTCTTGAGCGCCTCGGCGGCACGCGAAATGTCGCGGTCGTTGGCGCGGGCCAGCGAACACACGATGCTGTCCTTGATGGCATCGGCAATGGCGCGCACGGCTTCGAAGTCGCCGTTGCTCGATGCGGCGAAGCCGGCTTCGATGACGTCCACACGCAGGCGTTCCAGTTGGCGGGCAATGCGCAGCTTTTCGTCGCGTGTCATCGAAGCGCCGGGCGACTGTTCGCCGTCACGCAAGGTGGTGTCAAAGATGATGAGCTTGTCGGTCATGGTGTTGCCTTGGCGAAGTTGAGGTCGCAAGCAGCGCAGAAAAAGAACAACGGCCCGCTGCTTGCGCTGGCGGGCCGTTGATCAGGAAAAGACTCGGACGAAATCGATCAGCGCACCCGCAGTGGCAGGGCTAGCTGTAGCGCCGGGGCGCGGCTGATGGAAGTCATGTGGGGCAATATAGCACGCAAGATCTTCGCGGCACCTCAAGGATGAAGGCCCTTTTCATCGGGCTCATCGGTGGAGATCGCAATGACACTCGTCGGCCTGCCTTTGAACTTGCGCCACGCATAAACCGCGTAGCCCGAAATCCCGTAGATGCAGAAGATGCCAAACAGCACCCGCGGCGGGTCCAGCGCCACCAGCGCAATGCCCAGCGCAATGGCCACGATCACCACAAACGGCACCGTGCTGCGGCCACCCACCACCTTGAAGCTGTAGAACGGCGCGTTGGTCACCATCGACAAGCCAGCAAACAGCGTCACGCCAAAAGCCGACCACGCCAGCCAGTCGATCTTGGACGCACCCCGGAAGCCTGCGTCGTCCATCACCCAGATCAGCCCCATGACCATGGCAGCTGCGGCCGGGCTGGGCATGCCCTGGAAGAAACGCTTGTCAACGACGCCAATGTTGACGTTGAAACGGGCCAGCCGCAGCGCCGCACCCGCGATGTACACGAAGGCCGAGATCCACCCCGCCTTGCCCAGGTCCTTGAGGCCCCAGATGTAGACGATGAGTGCCGGTGCAGCACCAAAGCTGACCATGTCGCACAGGCTGTCCATCTGCTCGCCAAACGCACTTTGCGAGTTGGTCATGCGCGCCACGCGGCCGTCCATGCTGTCAAGCACGGCGGCGCAGAAGATGGCGATGCAGGCCACTTCAAAGCGGAAATTCATCGCCATCACGATGCCGTAGAAGCCAGAGAAAAGCGCGGCCAAGGTGATGGCGTTGGGCAGCACATAGATGCCACGGCGCCGCTTGGGCACCGGCACCGGGTCGCTGTCGTCTTCGGGGAACTTGGGGTCTTCGGTCATCTTGGATAGGATAGCGCGGCCCGCTGGGGCCGCGCGGCCGCCTTAGTTGCGGCTCTTGTCGACCAGCTTGTTGGCCTTGATCCAGGGCATCATGGCGCGCAGCTTTTCGCCCACCACCTCAATGGAATGCTCGCTGGTCAGGCGGCGGCGGCTCAGCAGCGTGGGCGCGCCAGCGCGGTTTTCCAGGATGAAGCTCTTGGCGTATTCGCCGGTCTGGATGTCCTTCAGGCACTGACGCATGGCGTTCTTGGTGTCTTCGGTGACGATCTTCGGGCCGGTGACGTACTCGCCGTATTCAGCGTTGTTGCTGATCGAGTAGTTCATGTTGGCAATGCCACCTTCGTAGATCAGGTCCACGATGAGCTTGAGCTCGTGCAGGCATTCGAAATAGGCCATCTCGGGTGCATAGCCGGCTTCCACCAGCGTCTCGTAGCCGGCCTTGATCAGCTCCACTGTGCCGCCGCAGAGTACGGCCTGCTCGCCAAAGAGGTCCGTCTCGGTCTCTTCGCGGAAGTTGGTCTCGATGACACCGGCCTTGCCGCCACCGTTGGCTGCGGCATAGCTCAGCGCCAGGTCGCGCGCTTTGCCCGACTTGTCGGCATGCACGGCAATCAGGTGCGGCACGCCGCCCCCTTGCGTGTAGGTGTTGCGCACCGTGTGGCCGGGCGCCTTGGGCGCCACCATCCACACGTCCAGGTCTTCACGCGGCACGACCTGGCCGTAGTGCACATTGAAACCGTGCGCGAAGGCCAGCGAGGCGCCTTGGCGGATGTGCGGCTCGACGTCGTTCTTGTAGACGGCGCCGATCTGCTCGTCAGGCAGCAGGATCATTACCACGTCGGCTTCGCGCACGGCGTCGGCCACTTCGGCGACTTTCAAACCGGCCTTTTCGACCTTGGACCAGCTTGCGCCGCCCTTGCGCAGGCCAACCGTGACCTTGACGCCGCTGTCGTTCAGGTTCTGCGCGTGGGCATGGCCTTGTGAGCCGTAGCCGATGATGGTGACATTCTTGCCCTTGATGAGGCTCAGGTCGGCGTCCTTGTCGTAGTAGACCTTCATGGTTTTCTCCAGAAAAATTGTTGGGTTGCAAGTCAAGCGGCCGCAGCGGAACCGGCTTTGCCGGGCCGCTATCAGCGCCCCCTTGAGGGGGAGCGGAAGGGGCTTCGGGGGTGGGTCAAACTCTCAGGATGCGCTCGCCGCGGCCGATGCCGCTGGCCCCGGTGCGCACGGTTTCCAGAATGGCCGTCCGGTCGATGGCGACCAGGAAGGCGTCCAGCTTGGTGGTGTCACCCGTGAGCTCGATGGTGTAGCTCTTTTCGGTGACGTCGATGATGCGGCCGCGAAAGATGTCGGCCATGCGCTTCATCTCTTCGCGCTCCTTGCCCACGGCACGCACCTTGATGAGCATCAGCTCGCGCTCGGTAAAGCTGCCTTCGGTGAGGTCCACGACCTTTACCACCTCGATGAGGCGGTTGAGGTGCTTCGTGATCTGCTCGATGACCTCGTCGCTGCCCGTGGTGACAATGGTCATGCGCGACAACGAGGCGTCTTCGGTGGGCGCCACCGTGAGGCTCTCGATGTTGTAGCCGCGGGCTGAAAACAGCGCCACCACTCGCGACAGGGCACCGGGCTCGTTTTCGAGGAGTACGGCAATGATGTGTTTCATGGTCTTCGTCCTGCGCGCTCTTCAAGCCATCGGCGGGTAGGCCGGCAGCTCTTGGCCACGCTTGTCGAGTTGAAAGAGAAATGAACCGGGGCAGTTCGCGCACTCCACCGCAACCCTGGGCGGCGACGCGGTAACACTGCCACCGGGTTGCCGCTTCACGCGGTCACAGGTCCTCGGAACCCAGCAGCATCTCCGAGATGCCCTTGCCCGCCTGCACCATAGGCCAGACGTTTTCGGTGGGGTCGGTGCGCACGTCCAGGAACACCGTGCGGTCCTTTAGGCGGATGGCTTCGCGCAGAGCACCTTCCACATCGCCCGGCTTTTCCACCAGCAGGCCCACATGCCCATAGGCCTCGGCCAGCTTGACGAAGTCAGGCAGCGCGTCCATGTAGCTGTGCGAGTAGCGGCCACCGTAGTCGATCTGCTGCCACTGACGCACCATGCCCAGGTAGCGGTTGTTCAGCGACACGATCTTTACCGGCGTCTTGTATTGCAGGCAGGTAGACAGTTCCTGAATGCACATTTGAATCGAGCCTTCACCCGTGATGCAAAAGACGTCCGAGTCCGGCCTGGCCAACTTGATGCCCATGGCATACGGTAGGCCGACACCCATGGTGCCCAGGCCGCCGGAATTGATCCAGCGCCGCGGTTCTTCAAAGCGGTAGTACTGCGCCGCCCACATCTGGTGCTGACCCACGTCCGACGTGATGTAGGTGTCGCGGTCGCGCGTGAGCTGCCAGAGCTTGTCAACCACCATCTGCGGTTTGATGACCTCGGTGCTGTCCTTGAAGTTCAGGCACTCGCGCTTGCGCCACTCGTTGATCTGGCCCCACCAGCCCGACAAGGCTGATGCATCGGGCCTTGCGCTGGCTTCCTTGATCTGTGCGATCAGTTCCAGCAGCACTTCCTTCACATCGCCCACGATCGGCACGTCCACACGCACGCGCTTGGAGATGGAGGACGGGTCGATGTCGACGTGGATGATCTTGCGCTCGACAGAGGCAAAGTGCTTGGGGTTGCCGATCACGCGGTCGTCAAACCGGGCACCGATGGCCAGGAGGACGTCGCAGTTCTGCATCGTCATGTTGGCTTCGTAGGTGCCGTGCATGCCCAGCATGCCCAGGAACTTGGGGTCACTGGAGGCAATGGCGCCCAGGCCCATGAGCGTGTTGGTGCAGGGGAAGCCCAGCATATTGGCCAACTGGCGCAACTCAGCCGATGCATTGCCAAGGATCACACCGCCACCGGTATAGATGTAGGGCCGCTTGGCCTGCAGCAGCAACTGTACGGCCTTGCGAATCTGGCCGCCATGGCCCTTCTTCACCGGGTTGTAGGACCGCATCTCCACCGCTTCGGGATAGTGGAAAGGTGCGGTCTTGAGCGACACGTCCTTGGGGATGTCCACCACCACCGGGCCAGGACGGCCCGTACGGGCGATGTGGAAGGCCTTCTTCAGCGTCATGGCCAAATCGCGCACGTCCTTGACCAAGAAGTTGTGCTTGACCACGGGGCGAGTGATGCCCACCGTGTCGCATTCCTGAAAGGCGTCCAGGCCGATGGCGGCTGTGGGCACCTGCCCGGTGACGATCACCATCGGGATCGAATCCATGTAGGCGGTGGCGATGCCGGTAATGGCATTCGTGACACCTGGGCCCGAAGTCACCAGGGCCACACCGACGTCACCCGTGGCACGGGCATAGCCGTCAGCGGCGTGCACGGCAGCCTGCTCATGGCGCACCAGCACATGCTCGATGCTGTCTTGCTTGTAAAGCGCGTCGTAGATGTAGAGAACCGCCCCGCCTGGGTAGCCCCATAGATACTTGACGCCCTCGGCCTGCAGGCAGCGCACGAGGATTTCCGATCCGTTGGGATCCGTTGCGGGTGAGGAGGATGAGGAAGAAGACGGTTGCGCCATAGCAGCACGCTTGACTTCCGCAGCAGACATGTCCATTTCGAACCTTTGTGAATTTCTCTGACGAAAAACCATTGGTGCCCCTGCAGCGCGCCCTCGTGAGGCGGCCTTGGAGCCTGCGCGGCCAAAAAACCGCCGTCCTGGTTGGACGGCCCAGCTTTGACCCAGAATCTGTTGGTGCAAAGCAGCATTATGCACGGCGGCCGCTCCCAAGCCGGCCCGCGCAGGCACTGCCGAGGTGCGGTGCCATAATCCCGCGCGCTCGAACCGGGCGCAGTCCTTCATCCTCGCGTTGGCCACAGACAAAGAACTTTCCGACTTCCTCAAGAGCGTCGAGAAACGAGCCTTCAAGCGCGCGGTTTACGCGGTGCGCAGCGACGACGCTGCACTTGACATCGTGCAAGACACGATGATCCGGCTGGCCACCAAGTACGCCGACAGGCCGCCGGCGGAACTGCCGTTGCTCTTTCAGCGCATCCTGTCCAACGCCACCATGGACTGGTTCCGGCGCGAAAAGGTACGCAGCGCCGTCGTGCAGAACCTCTCAGAGTTCGACACAGCAGACGATGACGGCGATTTTGATCTGCTAGAAACTCTCCACGCCCTGGAAGACACCATGGGCACCGAGAGCGCCGCCGATGCGGTATCAAGGGCACAGATCCTGCGAGTCATCGACGCCGAAGTGGCCGAACTGCCAGGTCGTCAACGGGAAGCGTTTCTCCTGCGTTACTGGGAGGAGTTTGATGTCGCCGAGACCGCCGCGGTGATGGGCTGCTCGGAGGGCAGCGTCAAGACCCACTGCTCCCGGGCAGTGCATGCGTTGGCGAAGGCGCTCAAGGCCAAGGGGATCACCTTATGAATTACGCCAACCAAACCGCAGAACACCACGCGCTTGAGGCGCGGCTGGCCGCCCGGATGGCCGGTGCCTTGACGCCCAGCCTTGACGCCTTGTCGCACGACCTGACCGAGCGCCTTCGTTTTGCCCGTGAACAGGCCCTCGCGGGTGCACGTGCCCAGCGGCTTGCCGCCCAGGCGGGCGTCCGTGTGCTTGCTGTGTNNGCCGCTGCTGGTGCTGGTGGCGGGTCTTGTGGCCATTGACAACCGTAGCACCCGTGAACAAGTAGTGGCCGCCGCCGAGATCGACTCGCAGTTGCTGTCAGACCAGTTGCCTCCCGCCGCCTATTCCGACCCCGGCTTCGCAGAATTCCTGCGTTCATCGCCGCCCCCGTGATCTTGAAACACGCGCTCCGGTCTTTGCTGGCTTGCTGGCTGGTGCTGCACCTGGGCGTGGTTCTGGCCGCTGATACCGGCCGAGGCCCAGCGTGGAGTGGTTTGAATGCAGCTCAAAAGCAGGCGCTTGCGCCTCTGCAGCGTGATTGGTCCTCCATAGACGACCCGCGCAAGCAGAAGTGGCTGGAGGTGGCGGCACGGTTTCCGGCGATGTCCGAAGACGTTNNGGTCCGCGAGCGCATGACCGAGTGGGCTCGCCTGACTCCGTCCGAGCGCGCACGCGCCCGGCTGCAGTTTCAGGAAGCTCAGCAAGTCTCTCCGGCCGAGCGCCAAGCGCGTTGGCAGGCCTACCAGTCCTTGTCGCCCGAAGAGCGCAACAAGCTAGCCCTGCGCGCCAAACCTGTGGCCAAGGCGGCGTCTGGCCCGGACACCGCCTTGCGCGCTGCCGCCGCTGCGGCGGTGCCCAGCGGCAAGCACAATCTGGTGCAAACCACCGCACTGCCACCGTCCCGCCCCGTGTCACCCACGGTGGTGCAGGCCAAACCAGGGGCCACGACCACGTCCATGGCCACAAAGGCGGCACCCCCGGCACATCACCAGACGGGGTTGCCCAAGATCGCCGCGACACCGGGCTTTGTCGACCCGGCCACACTGCTGCCCAAACGCGGGCCACAAGGTGCGGCGGTGCGGTCGGCGGCGTCGCCCAGCTCAGCCACGCAACCGTGAGTCTGGCCGCCGGCGGACAGGGCGCGTTGGCCACGCCCCGCCTGATGCGACGCCTGGCCTGTTTCGCCTATGAAGGCGTGCTGCTCTTCGGTGTGGTGATGGCTGCCGGCCTGGTTTACGGCGTGGCCACACAGCAGCGGCATGCCTTGGTGGGCACACCCGGTTTGCGGGCGTTACTGTTTGTCGTCCTCGGGCTGTACTTCGTGTACTTCTGGAGCCGTGGCGGCCAGACCCTGGCCATGCAGACTTGGCACATGCGGCTGGTCACCCAAGGTGGCCAGCCTTTGCGGCCGCTGCGCGCGCTGTGCCGCTACTTGCTGGCGTGGATGTGGTTCCTGCCCGCGCTGATCACGCTCTACTTCACGGGACTCAAGGGCGCCGCACCCGCTTTCGCGGCCTTGCTGGCGGGCGTGGTGGGCTACGCGGCGCTGGTGTGGCTGCATCCCGACAGGCAATATTGGCACGACGCTATCTGCAAGACCCGCATCGTGACCTGGCAACCTCCACCTCGAAAGCCCAAGGCATGACCCCTTCTTCGCCCACCCTCAGCATTTGTGTGTACTGCGGCTCGCGCCATGGCGCCAACCCCGCCTACACCACTGCGGCCCGGGCGCTGGGCACGGCCATAGGCGCGCGCGGCTGGCAACTGGTGTATGGCGGAGGCATCGTCGGGCTCATGGGCGAGGTGGCCAACGCAACGCTTGCTGCCGGCGGCCGGGTCATCGGCGTGATTCCAGAGTCGCTCAAGAAACTGGAAGTTGGCCACCTCGGCTTGCATGAACTGCACGTGGTGCCAACCATGCATTTGCGCAAGCAGATGATGGCCGAGCGCGCCGACGCATTCATTGCAATGCCCGGCGGCATCGGCACGCTGGAGGAGCTCTACGAGGTGTGGACCTGGCGGCAGCTCGGCTACCACGACCAACCCATTGGCCTGCTCAACATCAGCGGCTACTACGACCATCTGCTGCGCTTCATGGACCACGCCGTGGCAGAGGGCTTCTTGTCGTCAGCGCAGCAGGCCGCCGTACAAGTGGGCGCCGATCCCGAAAGCCTGCTTCTTGCGCTGGCCGCACAGGCGGTCAAGGGCTCGGCGGCTGACGATTACTCCAAGGTCTGAGCTGCGGTTGCGCGGCGGGTTTTTGACCTAGACCGCCGCTTCGTCGGTCTCGCCCGTGCGGATGCGCACAACCTGCTCCACGGGTGTGATAAAGATCTTGCCGTCGCCGATCTTGCCGGTCTTGGCGGCCTTGACGATGGCCTCGATGCAGCGCTCTACGTCGGCGTCCTTGACTACCACCTCAACCTTGACCTTGGGCAGAAAGTCGACCACGTACTCGGCGCCACGGTAGAGCTCGGTGTGGCCCTTCTGGCGGCCAAAGCCCTTGACCTCGGTGACGGTGAGGCCCGACACGCCCACGTCACCCAGCGCCTCACGCACTTCTTCGAGCTTGAAGGGCTTGATGATGGCGGTGATCTGTTTCATGGCGAGGCTCCGGATAACGTTGGGGTTGATTTGGATTTAAGCACGGAACTTCGACGTGATGGGATAGCGCCAGTCCCGTCCAAATGCCCGGTGCGTGATGCGGATGCCCACCGGCGACTGCCGGCGTTTGTACTCATTGAGCTTGATGAGCCGCGTGACGCGCTCTACATCGGCGCGCGCAAAGCCCGCCGAGATGATCTCTTCGACGCCCTGGTCTTCTTCCATGTAGCGCGCCAGGATGGCATCCAGCACTTCGTAGGGCGGCAGGCTGTCCTGGTCGGTCTGGTCGGGGCGCAATTCGGCTGAAGGTGGCCGCGTGATGATGCGCTCGGGGATCACCGGGCCCGTGCTGCCGTCGGCGCGTTGCGTGGGCTGCAGGTTCTTCCACTCGGCCAGCCGGTACACCAAGGTCTTGGCCACGTCCTTGATGACGGCAAAACCGCCAGCCATGTCGCCGTAGAGCGTGCAGTAACCGGTGGCCATCTCGCTCTTGTTGCCGGTGGTCAGCACGATGGCGCCGGTCTTGTTGGACAAGGCCATCAGCAAGGTGCCACGAATCCGCGCGNNCTGCAGGTTTTCTTCGGTTGTGTCTTCGGCCAAGCCGGCAAACTGCGTGGCCAGACTGGCACGGAAGGCGTCGAACATCGGCGCGATGGCGATCTCGTTGTAACGCACGCCCAGGCGCTCGGCCATATCGCGGGCGTCAAGCCAGGAGATGTCGGCCGTGTAGGGTGACGGCATCATCACGGCACGCACCTTGTCAGCACCCAGAGCGTCCACGGCCACGGCCAGCACCAGGGCCGAATCCATGCCACCTGACAAGCCGATGATGGCCCCCGGGAAGCCGTTTTTGCCCAGGTAGTCGCGCACGCCGGTCACCAGGGCGGCCCAGGCCTGCGCTTCTAGCGTAGGCACCGGCGCCAGCGTGCCGCTGGGCGTGCCGTCAGGGGCGATATCCACCACCAGCAGGGCGGGCTCGAAGGCCGGCGCGCGGGCCTGCACGTCGCCGTGCGCGTCGACGGCAAACGACGCACCGTCAAACACCACCTCGTCCTGCCCACCCACGAGGTGCGCGTAGAGCAAGGGCCGGCCCACGGCACGTGCGCGTTCGGCCATGCGGGCTTCACGCTCGCCAGCCTTGTCCAGGTGGAAGGGCGAGGCATTGAGCACGCACAACACGTCAGCGCCGGCATCGCATGCGGCTTGCGCGGGCTCGTCAAACCACGCGTCTTCACAGATCAGC
>CXWL01012102.1_pt1 | contig 13274 bp, 15 predicted proteins | sample 590931 | NCBI WGS metagenome assembly CXWL01 (sample SAMEA3498368, study PRJEB10139) | groundwater metagenome | biome: water well; material: biofilm material | place: Germany | collected 2015-04-27 | reverse complement strand
GGCGAAGTCGCGCTCTCCGGCGAAGTGCGCCCGGCGGGGCGCACGGATTTGCGGCTCAAGGAAGCCGCCAAGCTCGGCTTTACCCAGGCCCTCGCGCCGCCGCAGAAGAAACCCGGCGCCAGCATCGGCGTTAAAGTGCGCCAAATCGGCCAGATCAGTGACCTGGCAGCGGCCATTGGCGGCGACGATCTCACGTGAGCGAGTGGGCTTTCCTTCGGGGGGCGGGGCGGTTATCGGTGGCGGGCACACAGAAGTGGGGAGCAACGTGGATGGAACTCGGGTTCACTTGGTTTGATTTCGCGGCCCTGGTTGTGCTGGGCCTATCTGGGGTGATGGCGTTCGCGCGCGGGCTGATCCGCGAAGTATTCTCGATCATCGCCTTCATCGGCGGAGCCATCGCCGCGGTGTTCTTCGCGGGCACGGTGCGACCCTTCGTGGAGAGCTTTACGCCGCTCTCAGGCCCGCTGGCTTCGGTCGCGGCGGGGTTGCTCATTTTCCTGGTCGTGTTCATCGCTATCACCGTGGTGACCTCGACCGTGGCCAAGACCGCCCATCAATCCACCGAAATCGGCAGCTTCGACCGGGCGGCGGGCCTGGGATTCGGGATTCTTCGCGGAGTGCTGGTGGTGGCGCTGTTCGTGCTGTTCGTGCGCCAGGCGCAACCAGAGGAATCCGGCGCGAGCGCCGATCCGATCCAGGACGCCATTCGCGGCGCGCGGACCTACCCTATCTATAACGGTGTAGCCCAGGGGCTTGAGGCGATCCTGCCGCAGGCCCGCGAGCGGGCGCGTGATATGATTGAACGACAGAAGGGCGAGTCGGCGCCGATTCCCCCGCCTGCCGAGCCCCAGCCCGCGCCAAGCTCGGGTCCGACCTAACGCCGAGGATAAATGACCGCCAAACGCCCTCAGCTTCGTTTCGATCCGACGCCGGGGGACCCGGCGACAGACAAATGGGCTGACGACGACAAGCCGCGCGAGGAGTGCGGCGTGTTCGGGGTGTTCGGCAGTGAGGACGCCTCGGTGCTGACTGCGCTCGGCCTGCACGGTTTGCAGCACCGCGGCCAGGAGGGCTGCGGCATCGTCAGCTTCGATGGGCGCTTCCACCACGAGCGGCATCTGGGGTTAGTCGGCGAGCATTTCTCCGGCGCCGACATGCCCAAGCGCCTGCCCGGCGCCGCCGCCATCGGCCATACGCGCTACGCCACCCAGGGCGGCACGATCCTTCGCAACGTGCAGCCGCTGTTCGCGGACCTTGCGCTTGGCGGCTTCGCTGTCGCCCACAATGGCAACCTCACCAACGCGCGCGACCTGCGCGAACGCTTGGTTGATGAAGGCGCCATTTTTCAATCGACGTCCGATTCCGAGTGCATCCTGCAACTGATCGCGCGCTCGCGCCGCGCCAAGGTGGTCGATCGCTTCGTGGAAGCGTTGCACGATTTGCAGGGCGCCTACGCGCTGGTGTGTTTGACCAACACCATGCTGATCGGCGCGCGCGATCCCATCGGCATTCGCCCACTGGTGCTGGGCGACCGTGACGGCGCGCCGATCCTAGCGTCGGAAACCTGCGCGCTCGACATGATTGGCGCGAGCTTCGTACGCTCGATCGAGCCNNTTCCCGCGCCGCAAAGCGCGGCCGTGCCTGTTCGAGTTTGTGTACTTCGCGCGTCCGGACTCGGTGGTTGATGGCCGCTCCGTGTATGACATCCGCAAGCGTATGGGTTTGCGCCTGGCGCAGGAAACACGGGTGGCCGCCGACGTGGTTGTGCCGGTGCCGGATTCGGGCGTCCCCGCGGCGATGGGGTTCGCCGCTGAGAGCGGGCTGCCTTACGAACTCGGCATCATCCGCAACCATTATGTCGGCCGCACGTTCATTCAGCCGAAGCAGGAAATTCGCGCCCTCGGCGTGCGGCTCAAGCATGCGGCCAATCGCGGCGTGCTCGCGGGCAAACGCGTGATTCTGGTGGACGATTCTATCGTCCGCGGCACCACCTCGCAGAAAATCGTGCAGATGGTGCGCGAAGCAGGCGCCAAGGAGGTGCATTTCCGCAGCGCATCCCCGCCCATCAAGTTTCCCGATTTCTACGGCATCGATATGCCGACGCTCGATCAGCTCATGGCCGCGCAGATGACGATCGAGGAAATGCGCACAACGCTCGGCGTCGATACGTTGGGGTTTTTGTCCGTGCCGGGCCTTTATTGGGCCATGGGCGAAGTTCGCGACGACGCCAGCCCGCAATTCACCGACCATTGCTTCACCGGCGACTACCCCACCGATCTGCTGGATCACGGCTCGGACCGCGCAGCCAAGGATTTCCAACTCTCACTGCTGGCCGAAACGACGTAGGCTGGCGCTGGTCCTTCTCCCCTTGCGGGAGAAGGTGGCGCGAAGCGCCGGATGAGGGGTGAAGGCGATACCCCTGCAGACGTAGCGCTCACACCCCTCAACCGTCTCGCCGCTGCGCGGCGATCCACCTTCTCCCACAAGGGGAGAAGGACAATTTTCTCAAACGGGCGAACGTACTTCAACGCTGAAATTCTTGGGGCGACGCTTCAGAAATATTCTTTGAAACACCATGGCGGCGGTAATCGGCGCGCCGGTGTGCGACATGAAGACGGGGCCGATGCCAGCCAGTTTTCCAATTGCGTCCATGGTCGCGCGATAGGTTTCGCGNNCAGCCGTGTCGAGGTCAGCGAAGGTGACGGTCTTGACGATCAACGGCTCGCCCTCGCCGATCGAGGAGGTTTCCGAATTGCCGAAGCCTTGCGGCGCGTAGAGTTTCAATTCACCAGGCTCGAGATCGACGGCGGCGTTCCAGATTTCAACATTGGCCACGTTGGCGGCGATGTTGGCGGCAAGTTCGCCGTGCGCCACCGGATCTGGCTCCAAGGCAATGACGCGCGCCATCAACGGGCTGGCGTAGAGAGATACCGGACCAATCCAGGCGCCTACGTCAACCAGCACCGCTTGGGGATCAGCCACGGCGTCGAGAAAGCGAAAGGTCTCGTCCTCCCAGCGTCCGGCGACAGCATTGGCCCAGAAAGCGCGAATTTCCGGACGGACGGCGACCACTTTGTAGGTCCGCTCGTTGAGCCGCACTTCAATAGGTTCGTTCTTGTCCGCCTCAGCCATGCTTGGTCCTGCCTTGATCGGGGTGGTCAAGCACACTTCAAGGCCGCGCGCGAGGTCTTCACGGCGGCCAATAAGCCGCTACAAGCCGCCGATGACCACGCCCAAGCCCATCGCCCTCGTCACTGGCGCCTCGCGCGGCATCGGCCGCGCCGTGGCCTTGGAGTTGGCGCGCCAGGGCTGGCGGGTCGTCTGCGCCGCGCGCAGCCAGAAGGCGTTGGAGGCGCTGGATGATGAGATCAAGGCGGCGGGTGGGGAAGCCACGCTCGTCCCGCTCGACTTGCGTGACTATGACGGCATTGACCGGCTCGGCGGCGCATTGTTCGAGCGCTTCGGCAAGCTCGACGCTTTGGCCGCGTGCGCCGGCGCACTTGGCGCACTGACGCCCGCGCACCAGGCGAGCCCCGCGCTGATGGACGAAGTGATGGGCGTCAACTTCACCGCCAACCAGCGCCTGATCCGCGCTATGCATCCGCTGCTGCGCGCGTCGGACGCCGGGCGCGCCGTATTCATCAGCTCTGGCGCAGCGCGCGATCCGAAAGCCTATTGGGGGCCCTACGCCGCCAGCAAAGCCGCGCTCGAAGCCTTGGTGCGCTGCTATGCGGCTGAAAACGCCGTCACACCGATCAAGGCTAATCTGTTTAACCCCGGCCCCGTCCGCACCGCCATGCGCGCCAAAGCCTTCCCCGGCGAAGACCCGATGACGCTGCCCACGCCGGAGGATGTCGCGCCACAGATTGTGAAAATGTTGCGCGCCGATTGCGCGGCGAGCGGTGAGACCATCCGGTTCCAGAACTAACACACCGTCATCCCGGACACGCGGAACGCGTGATCCGGGACCCAAGAGCTCATGAGCAGCGTTCCGCGATCCCCTGGGTCCCGGGTCTCGCTTCGCTCGCCCGGGATGACGGAAGGGAGTGAGCGTGACGCGTTCGTACGACACCATCATCATCGGCGCCGGCGCTGCTGGCCTGTACGCGGCGTTGCATGCGGGCAAGCGCGGGCGGCGGGTGTTGGTGTTGGAGCACAATGGCGAGCCGGGCGCGAAAATACTGATCTCCGGCGGCGGGCGCTGCAATTTCACCAATCTGGACTGCGCGCCTGATCGCTTTCTCTCAGCCAACCCACATTTCGCGCGCTCGGCGCTGGCGCGGCATACGCAACACGATTTCATCGCGTTGGTGAAGAAACACGGCATCGCATATTACGAAAAAACGCTGGGGCAGTTGTTCTGCGAGGGCGCGCGTTCATCAGGGAAAATCGTGCGCATGTTGCTGGACGAGTGCGCGGCGGGAGGGGTGGAGATTCGCTGCAATTGGCGCGTCAACGCGGTGCGGCGCGGCGCGCGCTTCGTGGTTGAAACGATGTTAGGCGCATTCGAGAGCGAGACGCTGGTGATCGCCACGGGCGGGCTATCCATTCCCAAACTCGGCGCCAGCGCTTTTGCGTACGATATCGCCGCGCAATTTTCCGTGCCTGTCATACCCACCCGCCCTGGCCTCGTGCCGCTCACCTTCGCCGAAGCCGATCTCGCCTGGATGGCGCCGCTGAGCGGGGTGTCAGCCCAGATCAGCGCCAGCGCCGGCGGCGCGACGTTTCGCGAAGCGGCGCTGTTCACCCATCGCGGCCTCTCCGGCCCCGCCATTCTGCAAGCCTCGTCCTACTGGCGCGCGGGCGAAGAGATCGTCATCGACTGGCTGCCCGGCGCCGCGCCGGATGCGCTGGTCGAACGCAAGCGCGCGCGGCCAAAGGCGTTGGCGAAGACCGCGCTTGCTGAATTGCTTCCAGCCCGGCTTGCCGAAGCGCTGGGCGAACATTTGCCGCAAAGCGCGCTTGGCGACATGAAGGATGCGGCGCTGATCGAAATCACAGATCGCCTCAAACATTGGTNNGGCGAAGCCGTGGACGTCACTGGTTGGCTGGGCGGCTACAATTTCCAATGGGCGTGGTCGAGCGGCTGGGCCGCGGGTCGGGCGTGTTGAGACAAAGATGGCGCATTGACCCTGAGCGTCAGTCGCCTTGGTCGAACGGGTTTTTGCCCGACGCGCGCACGATCAGGCGCACGGGCGCGGCGTGCAGATTGAACGCTTCGCGGATGCCGTTGACGAGATAGCGTTTGTAACTCTCCGGCATGTCCTCGGCGCGCGAGCACAACATCACGAACGTTGGCGGGCGGGCTTTGATTTGCACGATGTAGCGCGGCTTGATGCGCTTGCCTTGCACGGCGGGCGGGGGATGGCGGCCCATCGTATCGTGCAGCCAGGCGTTCAGATCGCTGGTCTTTACGCGCGCGGTCCAATCGCTGTGCGCTTCTTCCACGGCATTCATCAACCTCTCCAAGCCCACGCCGGACAGCGCCGCCACCGTCACGAGCGGCGCGCCGCGCGCTTGCGGCAAGCTTTCCTTGGCGACCAGTTTTAATTCCTCGAACGCCGCGCGTGGGTCCTCGATCTTGTCCCATTTCGCCAGCGCGAACACGAGCGCGCGGCCTTCGCGGACAACGAGATCGGCAATGGTGAGATCCTGCTTCTCGAACGCCTCCGACGCATCCATCACCAGGATGCAGACGTCGGCAAAGCGGATGGCGTGCGTCGTCTCGGCCACCGACATGCGTTCGAGCTTGGCCTGCACCTTCGCCTTTTTGCGCATGCCGGCGGTATCGACGAGGCGGTAGGGCTTGCCGCGCCAGCTCCACTCGATGGCGATAGCGTCGCGGGTGATGCCCGCTTCCGGCCCCACCAGCAAACGATCCTCGCCGAGCAGCGCGTTCACCAAAGTGGACTTGCCGGCATTGGGCCGACCTATGATAGCGAGCTTGATCACGCGCGCGGGCGCCGGTGCAGCCGGCTCGTCTGGGCTCACGGGCGGTGCGGCGCTACGTTCTTCAGCGCGCGCGGACACGCGCTTCTTTGTAGCCGGTTCCACCAATGCGGGGGCGGGACAATGACGCGCGATCGCCGCGTAGAGATCGCCCATACCTTCGCCGTGTTCGGCCGAGAGCGGCACGGGTTGGCCGAGAGAAAGCGCAAAGGCTTCGTTGACCCCGGTTTCGCCGGCTCTGCCCTCGGCTTTGTTGGCTGCGAGCACGACCGGCTTGTCTGAGCGCCGCAGCAGCGCGGCGAAGGTCTTATCGAGCGGGGTCACCCCGACGCGCGCATCGATCATGAACAAGATGATATCGGCTTCGCCGATAGCGATTTCGGTTTGTGCGCGCATGCGCGATTCGAGCGAAGCGTCCGTGGTGTCCTCGAAGCCCGCGGTGTCGATCAGAGTGAAATCGAGATCGCCAAGGCGCCCTTGCGCCTCGCGCCGATCACGGGTGACGCCAGGCGTATCATCGACGATCGCCAGATTTTTTCCGGCGAGCCTATTGAAGAGCGTCGATTTGCCGACATTCGGCCGCCCGACGATCGCGAGCTTGATCGTCATGGCGGCCTATCATCAGCGAAGCACGATGAGCCGCGCCTCATCCGTGACAATGTAAATTTGATCGTTTGCGGCGATCGGTGGAATGAACACGGGCTTGCCGACATCAACGCTGGCCACGGTTTGACCGCTCTGGGGCGTCACGGCCACGACATCGCCCATCGAGTTGGCCAGCACAAGGCGACCGCCGATCATGACCGGCCCGGTCCATGCAACCCGCCCCTCGCGGTTGCGCTCGTTTTGGAACCGGCGCAGCTGTGAAACCCAATAGATGTTGCCAGTGGCGCGGTTGAAGGCGGCCAACACGCCGTCGATGCTGACGGCATACAACACGTCGCCTGCAACCCATGGCGTTTGCGTCGAGGCGAACGGCCGCGCCCAGACGCGCTGGCCTGTGCGCAAATCGATAGCCGCCAGCACGCCGGAATGGCTCGCCGCGTAGGCGACGCCGCTGTCGATCACGGGGCGCCCGGCAATGTCATTGATCGCTGAAAGCGAAGTGAGCCGACCCGTGCGCGATAGTGAATCCACCCAAAGCCGGCGCCCGTTGGCGGCCAGCAGCGCGATCACCTCGCCCGAAGCAAACGGCGCGACAACCGTATCGCCGTCAATAGCAACGCTGGAGGCGGAAAGAATGCGCGCCGGCTCGGCGATGGCTTGGTGGGTCCACGCTACCTCGCCGGTGCCGGCGTCCATGGCGATCAGTTCGCTGTCATTGGTGGTGGCGAACACGCGGCCGCTGGAAACTGTCGGCGCCGATTGAAACGGCGCGTCCGCTTCGGTGCGCCATATTTCTTCGCCGGTCACGCCGTCGAGCGCGACGGTGAAGCCAAATCCGGTCGACACAAAGACGCGCCCCCCGCCGGCCGCGACGCCGCCGCCGCGGGCTGCGCGGTCACGGCCTTCGCTGGGGCGCAGCGCGCGCGTCCACAGCCGCTCGCCGTCGCGCGCGCCCACCGCATGAACGCGGTGGTCGGCGTCGAGAAAATAGAGCCTGCCATCGGCGATCACGGGCGGCGCGGCGATTTGCACGCGGTCGGTCGAGCCGCGGCCTAGATCAGCCCGCCAGGCGCGCTCCAGAACCGCCGCGCCCGATGAATGAGGCGGGGAATTGTCGGCGGTGCCCCCAGGTTGGGTCCACTCGATGACGGAAACCGTTGGGGGAAGCGCAACACTTTGCGCGGTCAAGGTCGGATCGGGCGTCAATTGCTGTTCGGATGCCAGGATAGACACCCGCCCATCCTCGGGCGCGGTTTGGGTTGGCGCGTCGGCGCCGCCGTTGAACGGCCAAACCGCGTCGCCAACGCGTTGCACTGTAGAGCACGCCGACAACGCAGCCGCAGCCGCGAGCGCCGCGACCGGCCCAAATCGTCTCATGTTCATTTGCTTTCTCCTTCGGAGGGCGCGAGCGCGGGGGCTGCGCTCTCCGCTGAGGTTTCCGGCGCGGGGCCGATGACAGAAAGTGCGACCTGGGCGCGCTGCTGCACGGCCTCGGGCGCATCGAATGCAAGCGTCAAGTTCTCGAGTGTGTCGCGGGCGATGTCATTCTGGCCGGCTTCCCACGCTTCAATCGCCAGCAATTCGCGTGCGAGGTAACTCAAGCGGCTGTCGGAGTCGATCAGCGGCTGCAGGCGTGTTTGCAGGGCCGAAAAATCTTGCGTCTCGGCGGCGATGTAAGCGGCGCGCAGCTGGGCTGTCTCACGCATGACAGGATCAGTCGCGCTGCTTGCGGCCTGATCGAATTCTGTAAGCGCGGCGTCAAGATCGCCTTGCGCTTCAAGCACGGCGGCATGTTCCATTCGCGCCATCGCCCGATAAACGCCGGGGCCCTCATTGCTCAAGCGCTCGAATTCGGTCTTGGCGCCGTCGAGATTGCCAGCGCGCGCGAACTCTTGCGCGGCTGCGTATTCAACCGCGTGCGTGCGCGATTGGTTGGTCGAATAGGCGCGCCAACCTTGCCAGGCGCCGATGCCGCCGATGAACACAACAAAGGCGGCGATCAAATACGGCCCGAAGCGCTTAGCGATCGCCAACATGCGCTCTTGGCGCAGGTTCTCATCGACTTCCTGAACAAAAGTATCGGTTTCGTTGGTCAAGTGCTCGAAATCCTCGCCCCTCGCCGGACGGCGCGCCCAAATGGCGCGCCCGGCCCCTGAAAAATCGCCGGCAAGCTAGCCGCGCTTGTCGCCCTGGGCAACGCGCGGCTGCCGCGATCTACCCTCGCCCAGGGCATAGGTCTCGGCTGAGGCAGGAAAACGGCGGGCGCGGACATCAGCTGCATAGGCGGCGGCGGCCTGTTCGACCACACCCTTGAGGTCGGCATAGCGCCGCACGAATTTCGGTGTCCATTCAAACAGGCCCAAAAGGTCGTCGGTGACCAGAATCTGGCCGTCGCACTGCGCCGAGGCGCCTATGCCTATGGTTGGGGCGCGGACCGCCGCGGTGATTTCGGGGGCCAGCGACACATCGACCCCCTCGATCACGATCGCGAATGCCCCCGCCTCGTCGGCGGCGCGGGCCTCGGCCAACACTTGGGCCCGCTCTTCAGGGGTGCGGCCCTTGGCGCGGAACTTCCCGTCCACGTTGACCGCCTGCGGTCGCAGCCCGACATGCCCCATCACCGGAATGCCGCGATCGACCAGGAAAGCGATGGTTGCGCCCACGGAAGGGCCAGATTCCACCTTCACCGCCTGCGCTCCGGTCTCCTTCAACACCCGCGCGGCATTGGCGTAGGCGAGTTCTGGCCCCGCTTCATAGGACCCAAAAGGCATGTCCACGACCACCATCGCCCGCTCGGCGCCGCGCATCACGGCCTGGCCATGCAGGATCATCATGTCGAGGGTGACGCCGACGGTGTTGGGAAACCCGTGGACGACCATGCCCACGGAATCGCCCACCAGCAGCAGATCGCAATGGGGGTCCAGCAGCTTGGCCATAGGCGCGCTGTAGGCGGTGAGACAAACGACCGGTTCGCCGCCCTTTCGGGCGCGGATGTCAGGTGCGGTGAGGCGGCGGATTTCAGTGTGGCGCGACATTGGAAAGGACATAGCCTCTCAAGCCATGCCGCACCAGCACACTCGCTCGCCGTTAGTCGCGCGAGGCGCGATAAGCTACGGCGCCGCCGGCCAAAGCCGCCATGATCAGCAACACCTGGGTAAGGCCCGCGCTTGTGGCTTGCAGCCAGCCCTGCGCTTGGTTGGCCACCAGAGGGACTTCGGTGTTCAGCGCACCCTGCGCCCGGGCGACTTCCAAACCGAACGAGACCAGGAAATCCTGCGCAAAGCTCCAGAGCAGCGGAAAAAGCGCGTAAAGCACCGTCACGCCAGCAATGCCCAAACCGATCGCGTGTACGGCGGCGCGCATTTCGCTGGCGCGCTCACGGCGCGCCACCGCGGCGCCGACCCGAACGGAAAACCCGTTATCGATCGGCTCATCGGCTTCGGCGAACGCCCGTTTCAGGATTGTATCAAGTTCAGTCATGGGGCCGCCTCCAACATGCGGCGAAGCTTATCAGTGCCTCTCAATACATGGGACTTCACTGTGCCGAGGGGAAGCCCAGTCATGTCGCCAATCTCCGAATGGCTCAGGCCTTCTCCGTGGTTCAAGGTCACACACAATCTCTCCGCATCCGACAATCTGGCAAGCGCCTTCTCCAGATCAATCTTGGCGCCCGCCGCGGCCTCGGGCGTCGAGCCTTCGGAGGCGATCGGCGAAGCATCGTCGATGACTTCGAACACGGCCTTCTGACGCCTTTTCGCCATCAGAAACGTGGTCACCGCGATCCTCCTAAACCAACCCGGGAAAGCCGCCGGGCTTTCCAAGTTCCTAATATTATCCCAGGCCTTGATGAACGCTTCTTGAGCCAAATCGTCAGCCTCGGCGAAATTGTTGCACATCCGGCGCAAGAGGGCCCGCGCCCAGCCTTGGCGGCGCTTCACGAGCTCCCCAAAGGCCGCCTGATCCCGGGCCTGCGCGGCTACGATCAACGTCGCCTCCGCGGCCTGAGACAGATTGAGGAGCCCCCGCGCCGCCACCTCTCACTCACGCGTCCTTCTTTTTGGTCAGGTAATCTACGATCGCAAGCAGGACGAACGCCCCGCCAAGAGCGCCCAGAATAACGGCCGGTATCAACATACCATTGTGAGCAGCACCCGTGGGCTCGAAACCATCCATGACGAACGCCGCAGCGGTAAAGCCGCCGGCAAGCGCTAGCAGAACAATGCCGCTGCCCAGCGTCTTGCGCGCCTTGTCGCCCTCTTGGCGCACGCCTTCGGTGAGCTGGCGCATCAGGGTGGGGTCGAGGGTTTGACCTTTTTCAAGCGCTTGGGAAATCAACTGGTGAGCCGATTGCCGGGTTCGCTCCTTGAGCCAGATGGGCACGATAATGACCGCACCCAAAAAGCCAAAGAAAACGACCATTCCAAACACGCCTTCATCCATAATTGTCTCTCCATGAGCCTTTCGGGGTTTGCCCCATTGCTGACATAGATGCACGAGGCTGGGGAAATGGATGCAAGGGCGCTGAGGTGGTAACCCGCTACTCGGCCGAAATCGCCGCGTAAGCATCCAGCTTGAACCCGGCGATCAGCTTAGGTCCGGCCTCCAAAACCGGGCGCTTGATCATAGAAGGCTGGGCCAGCATCAGGACAATGGCCTTGGCCTCGTCCAGGCCCGCTTTGTCGGCCTCCGGCAGCTTGCGGAAGGTCGTGCCGGCCCGATTAAGCAAAACCTCCCAGCCGGCTTTGCGCACCCAGCCCGCGAGCCGCGCCGCGTCGATGCCGGCGACTTTGTAATCGTGGAACACGTAGGCGATGTCGTGCGCCTCCAACCAGGCGCGCGCCTTCTTCATCGTGTCGCAGGCCTTGATGCCGTAAATCGTGATCACCACGATCCCCTCCCCCTCGATGCCCAATCACCGCCACAAAACCACGGTTCGAGCCATCACCCAGGATTGTGCATCCTATTTGGGCAGCACTGCTCACATCCGCGGCGCCCGCAGCTGGATTAGAGCTGTCGCGCGCAGGCACGCTTGCGAGCGGAGGGCGCGCTCCCCGTCATACAGGCATCTGAGTCGTGGGGTATGGCATGAGGTATCTGATGTGGGTGTTGGCGTCCGTGGGCGCGCTGGCCTTGGTGAACCCCGCCGTCGCGCAAACGGCGGCGCCGACGCCGGACAAAGGTGATGTCAGCTGGATGCTGGTTTCGACCGTGCTGGTGCTGGCGATGATCATACCGGGGCTGGCGCTGTTCTATGGCGGCCTGGTGCGCGCGAAGAACATGGTCTCCATCCTGAGCCAGGTTTTCGTCGTCACTGCCATCGGAATGGTGATGTGGCTGCTGGTTGGGTACAGCCTCGCCTTCACCGATGGCGGCGATCTAAACCGATATGTCGGCGGCGTAAGCAAGGCGTTGCTTGCCGGCGTCACAACGGCTTCGTTGGTCGAGAGCTTCTCAGTCGGCGTGCCCATCCCCGAACTTGTGTTCGTGGCTTTCCAGATGACGTTCGCGTGCATTACCGCAGCGCTGGTCTTGGGCGGCGTCGCCGAGCGGGTGAAATTCAGCGCTGTCATTGTATTCGCCGTGTTGTGGCCGGTGATCGTGTATTATCCCATGGCGCATATGGTGTGGTGGTGGGGCGGACCGGCCATGGCCGCCGACCCCGCACAAGCCGAGGCGCTGGCCGCTGGCGCAGGATTGATCTGGAGTTTTGGCGCGCTCGATTTTGCCGGCGGCACCGTCGTGCACATCAATTCTGGAATCGCCGCCCTCGTTGGCGCGCTCGTGCTCGGTTCTCGAACACGCTACCGCAAGGAGCCGATGCCGCCGCACAACCTGACGCTCACCGTCACCGGCGCCGGTCTGTTGTGGGTGGGCTGGATCGGCTTCAACGCCGGTTCCAATCTTGAAAGCAATGCTTACGCGGCGCTCGCGTTGCTCAACACCTTTGTCGCGCCCGCGGCCGCGGCGCTGAGCTGGATGCTTACGGAATGGGTTTTCAAAGGCAAACCCAGTCTTTTGGGACTGGCGTCTGGCGCGGTCGCGGGGCTGGTTGCGATCACGCCAGCGGCTGGTTTTGCAGGACCGGTCGGGGCGATGCTGCTGGGCCTTGCGGTCGGGCCGATCTGCTTGTTTGCGTGTTCGTCACTCAAGGATGCCTTGAAGTACGACGACAGTCTCGACGTGTTCGGCATCCATGGCGTCGGCGGCGTTGTGGGCGCGCTGGGGACGGCGATTGTGGTCGATCCAGCGCTCGGTGGCGCCGGCATCGTCAACTACGTCACCGGCGCGGCTGGCTATCCGGGGCTGGCCGCGCAATTGTGGTCGCAAACACAAGCGGTATTGATCACGATCGCATGGTCGGGCGTGGGCAGTTTTGTCGTTTGGACGATCGCCAAGACACTCACTGGCGGGCGAGTGAGCAAGGAAATTGAGGCCGAAGGCGTCGACTACGCCGAGCACGGCGAAGTCGCGTATCATAGCTAGGACCGTATGGAACGCATGACCAAGTTCGTTGAGTTCGCCGCGGCGCCGCCAAGCGCCCGCGCGCCCGCGGCGCGTCGCGGCGACTTCAACGAAATCCAGGCGGCGTTCAAGGCGGAGCAAGCGACGGCGCAGGCGAGCCGATGCGCTCAATGTGGCGTTCCGTTTTGTCAAAATGCATGCCCGTTGCACAACAACATTCCAGATTGGCTGCGCCTGACCGCCGAAGGCCGCACCGA
>CXWL01079705.1_pt1 | contig 13277 bp, 8 predicted proteins | sample 590931 | NCBI WGS metagenome assembly CXWL01 (sample SAMEA3498368, study PRJEB10139) | groundwater metagenome | biome: water well; material: biofilm material | place: Germany | collected 2015-04-27 | reverse complement strand
ATGATATCCTGATCGCGCAGGACTTCCTCAGTGATCTTCCTGTTGTTCACAAACGTGCCGTTGAGCGACTCATTGTCGATGATGACGGCGGCATTGTTGTTAAACTCGATCATAGCGTGTTTTCGGGATACGCCACGGTTTTCCAGCACGATGTCATTGTCGTTGGTTCGCCCAATGCTCACGCGCTTCTTTTCGGTCACGATCCGTTCGATGACCTTGTCCTCGTACTTGACCACTATCTCCGGCATACGAGTTCCCTTTCTCTTTTGTATACTGAAGTACTCTTGTTCATCACAACGTCAAACCACGGTTGTATACACCCATGGAGGCGGAGACTTGCCACCTTTCAACGATTTACCTATATTGTCGGCATGCAGATAGGAAACCTAAACCTCAAAGGGCGAGTTCTCCTGGCCCCTTTGGCGGGAGTCTCGAATCGGCCGTTTCGGGTGCTGGCCGCAAGGGCAGGGGCGACAATGACCTTTACCGAAATGGTCTCTTCGGAGGCCATTACCAGGCACCAGGACAAAACGTTTGAAATGATGTCATTTCGGCAGGATGAACGTCCGATCGGGATACAGCTTTTCGGCGGGAACCCGGAGGTCATGAGAGAAGCGGCTCGGATTACGGTTGATAGATTCGGGCCTGACGTGGTTGACATCAACTTTGGCTGTCCGGTCAAGAAAGTGGTGAACAAGAATGGCGGGGCGGCCGTGCTACGAGACCTCGGTTTGACGGAAGAGATTGTCCGAGGCGTGGTGGAAGGGGCAGGGACGACCCCGACGACGGTGAAAATCCGCTGCGGCTGGGATGACACAATGCCTGTGTACGTTGAGGTTGGCAAGATCGCCCAACGTTCCGGGGCGAAGGCGATTACGCTCCATGCCCGAAGCCGAGCTAAGGGATTCTCTGGCAAGGCCGATTGGACGGCGATCAAGGAGCTCAAGGATGCCGTAGACATTACGGTGATAGGGAATGGCGATGTACTGTCACCGGCCGACGCCGGACGAATGATCGATGAAACAGGCTGCGACGGGGTAATGATCGGGCGCGCCGCACTCGGGAACCCGTTCATTTTCACCCAGATGAACAATTTTTTCGATCACGCTCAACAACCTGAAGAGCCGTCGATGATTGAAAAGATCGCCATGGCGCGACTTCATGCGCAACTCATGGGAGAACAGTTCGGGAACGAACGGGGCGCGATCATGATGCGGCGTTATCTCGGGTGGTATGTCAAAGGATTCCCCGGTGCGACGGAGTTACGTCCGCAGTTGTTCGAGGTCGCGACCATTGACGATGTCGACAGAGTCTTCGGGGAGTACGTTCGCCAGAGGCTTGGCGCAGATGCGTCGCCAGAACCCACTGTTCAACAGTAGAACGGCGGGAAGCAATTCTGAAAAGGTTTGCCGGAAATCGTCGTTCCCGCTACATTCAAAGGACATGATCAACAGACATAATGAGGAGATTGTGAAATGACAATATTGACAATTGCCTTGCAGAAGGACGGGAAGGTCCTTTCCGCGTCATATGAGACCATAGAAGCTGCCAAAGTTCTTGGTGGGGAACTTTGTTGTGCCGTTCTGGCTTCGGATGCCTCGTCACTGGCGGCCGAGATTTCCAGTCGCGGCGGAGGAAAGACGCTCGCGGTCTCGCACCCGAGCCTGGCCCATTTCAACGATGATGTATTCGCCAGGGTGATCTCAGCGTTGATCGGGAAGTACACACCTCAGATCGTTCTGGCCCCGGCTACATTCTATGGTAAGGCGCTCATGAGCAGACTCTCGGCCATGAACGGCGGCTCAATGGTTTCGGATATTACCGGTCTTGCGCTCGACGGGGCACAAGTTGTGGCGACTCGTCCAAGCTACGGTGGTTCTGTCATCACGCGACTCTCCTCTACTGGTGCGGGGGCGCCGCTCTTTATCAGCGTGCGGCCGAAGATTTTTGCGGAATCAAGGGGGGGCGCTGGGGAAGTCATTACGGAATCAGTCGACCAGAGCTGCTTTGCTCTCAGAGCCTCGGTGAAAGAATCGAAGACCGAGTCGGGTGGGAAGCAAAACCTTGCCGAAGCGGATGTGATCGTCTCGGCTGGACGGGGTATTAAAGGACCTGAGAACGTGCCCATGGTGAAAGAATTGGCCGACGCGCTCGGAGCGGCCTTTGGCGCCTCGCGCGCGATTGTTGACGCGGGATGGGTTCCGTACGCTTACCAGGTCGGTCAGACCGGTCGAACCGTCAACCCCAAGCTCTATGTGGCGGTAGGCATTTCCGGAGCGATACAGCATCTGGTCGGAATGCAGACCTCGCGGACGATTGTGGCGATTAACAAAGACAAGGATGCGCCGATCTTCAACATCGCGTCTTACGGAATCGTCGCCGATTTCTCTGAAATCGTTCCTGTCTTGACAAAGAAGTTTGCAGCTGAGCTTCGGCGCTGAAAGCGCGCGACGGCTACGGGGTCGTGATCGTAATATTCAGCGTTGAGCTATCCGCACTGCAGCCGTTGGCGACGATCAACTTGACAACATAGGGACCGGCAGCAGAATACTGGTGCGTCGTCTGCTTAGTGACCGCAACGGCACTGCCGTCACCAAAATCCCAATTCCAGCTGGTCACGTTGGGATCGATGTTGGAAAAAGTGATTACCGTAGCTGTCGTTGTCGTCGTAGTTGACGCGGAAATCAACGGGTTCGGTGGAGGAGCAACGAAAATGATCTTGCGGGCGATGTCGGTCCCAGCGGTAGCTGAAGTCACGGTCAGCTTAACAGTATCAGCCCCAGCCTGACTAAAGGTATGAGTGGCTGGCGAGCCGGTCACCGGACCATCCCTGAAAGTCCATGTTCTTCCCGTCACCGCCCCCTTTGAGGAATCGTTGAAGATCACGGCTTCGTTCAAGCAGACTGTGTCACGAGAGAAACTAATGAGGGCATGAGGTATAGTGTCCCAGCGATCGAGGGAGACCCTGAGGAGTTGCTTCACATACCTGGGGTTGTGAACTCCTTGCGAACCATCCAGTTTGTACAGTAGATAATTGTAAAGAACCTTGGCCAGATCGGTCGGGACTACCAGCCCGCTGTCGAATGTTCGACCGGTTTCATCCGTGGTGTCCAGTATCCGGCGGCTACTCAGAAGCAATTTGAGGCTGTCTCCGAACAGAGTGATCGTGTCAATATCTGGGAAAGCGTAGAAACCCTGCTCGTGGATTGAAGTCGGCTCGTGGCAGCCGGCTCGATTGCAGTTGCGGACAAACTGATTACCACTGGCATCTTCAAGCCGGAAGGTATGCTCTCCAAATTGGTAGCCCTGTCCCGGATTGGCGCTGGTACCATAGTGGCAGGCAACGCATCCAAGCTTGCCGAAGATCGTGTCGCGGATATCGTGGCCACCGCTCATGTCCGGCGCTCCGGTGAAGAAGAACCCTGCGCTCTTCGCGAACAGATCAGCCTGGCAACTGACGTGAGGTCCCCAGTCTCCGGCCAGTGTGACTGTTTCTCCGCTGGTGGGGAGAGGCTGACGATTGAACGCTTTGTGGCAAAACGCGCAATGATTTCCCTTCTTCAGATCGATGACGGAGTCTGAAGCCAGCTTTACCGGTGTCTTTTCCATCCGCACGGGTTTGATTTTCCTGTCAGTGATGAAAGTACCGGTATGAGGGGAATGGCATGTGGCGCAGCCGATCACAGCCGGTTTCGATACCGGCAGGAGCGTGGCTCCGGTAGTATCGTGTTTGACGAAGCCCTGGCTTGTGTGGCAGTCGGGTCCGCAGACATTTGTCGAGTATAACGTGCCGTTCAGGTCTTCTGTCGCCTCGATCAGCTTGGAGGAGGCATGTCGGCACTTAGCCCATTGACCGCGAGGCTGATTGATGCTATCGTCGACGACCGCGTCGCCATGACATCGAAGGCACTTTTCGCCCAGCGTGGAATCGTAGAGAGTCGTGTTAGTAACCTGAGTAACCAGCTTGTCGCATCCAGGAATGAGGAAACTCAGAGCGGCAATCAGGAGCAGGGGAAGCGGCCACAGGTTTCTTATGGTCATATCGATCGTTTCAAGTCCTATCTTCTCTGAAGTTTTCGTTTATATAGGGTCGCAGATGATGTGTGTCAAATGGTATTTCGACCGAGTACAGTGCGATGCTGGTTGCCAGTCTGTTTCTGGAACCATGAGCGGCTGCGGGAGTACAAGAAGTGCATGGCCGTTCAACTCTCGCACGGAATCTCCTTGCCCAGTTTGCGGCTATGGGCTATGTTGCCTGCCGACCGAAGGCACGTATTGTGTCTGCCGGTGTAAACGTCTAATCTCGATGTAAGGAAGGCCAGTTGACGTTGCCGAAAACACACTGTTTATCCCGACACTCGATTTCTCCGTCAGTCTCAGGCAACGTGGCAAAGTTCCTTCTCTTCTTCGTGCTCGCACTCTTCACTTTCCATGGAGTCTCAAAGGCGGGTCTGGCTTCATCCTATGATATGCCCGACACTGGCATCGCCAGCAACACGGTCATCGACATTATTGAACACCGGGGAGGAATCTGGCTGGCCACAGGCAAGGGAGTCAATTTCAGCCTTGATAGTGGTCGGACATGGCTGATCTATGACCAGACCAACGGATTGAGGAAGGACGACATCTCTGCCCTCTGCTCGGTCGGTGACCGTCTTTGGGTGGCCACGAATTACGACACGCTGGTAGGTAAGGATATTGTCTCCGCCTCCGACGGTCTGACTTACACCGATAACCTGGGCGAGCTCTGGACGCGAATCAAGTTCGGGACAGATGGACTAAATATCCCCAGAGTTCTCGGAGGAAATCGCACCATTTACGACCTCACCGGTTTTGACGATCGTGCGAACAATCGCAACTGGTTGTTTGCCTCAGCGTTCGCGGGAGGGTTGCTCGCCTCACAGGATGGCGGCATTCATTGGCGTCGAATATTCTGTTCGCTGGCCGACTCGCTGAATTTCTTCAACGACAATGTCGAACTGGATCTTCGCAATCGCTATTTCTCGTGCGCGATTGACAGTTCTCATGGCGACACTGTCCATCTTTGGGCCGGCACGGCGGGGGGAGTGGTGGATTATGTCTATCGTTCCCGGCGCAGCAAACTCTTCTCCGCCCGCCTGAATCGAATGGCGCTGTGCGCGCCCTGCGCCAACGATACAGGCGTCCTCTATCTCGGCGGCGACAAGGGTTTCTCGCGTGCGCGAACCGTCGGTGAGCCGTTCATTTCACGAGGCACAGCTGATGGTCTTCCGGGGGAATATATTACAGCACTTGTCAATTTTGGGGGTAAACTCTTCGTAGGGACAACAGCCGACAGCGCTCGAGGAGTATCGACGGGACTGGCGGTGTCGACGGATGACGGCGACTCGTTCACTGATTCCCGTCTAGACAGCGTCATGGGGAGCAACCGACAGGTTGCCGATTTTGCGTCGATTGGCCATCGGCTCTATATGGCCGGCGGAGAGGGGGGGCTATTGGTAACCACTGATAGCGGTCGAACCTGGGGCAAGGTCTTCATCGATTCAGGAAGCGTAGCGGTGAACCGGAGGAATGTTGTCAATGCGCTGGATGCACTGGCCGATACGTTGCGCGTGGGGACTGACTCCGGACTGGTGACCTTGTATTTTGATCCTGCCGGAACGGTTGATTCCAGTTCGTTCAAAGTTTTTGCGGAAGATCGAACATCGCCGAAATTCAGCAGCACCAAAGTTGTTCGCATTCGGACGCAGCGATACGGACTGGACATAATGTCAGGGCACTATGATTCGCTCGCAATCTGGACTATCAATCGACCCTTGACCGCCAACGGTTCGCCAATAGTTGGACGATCCCGGGATGGTAGTGTCTGGCAGCGACTGGTGATGCAGGCGACAACCAATGATATCGGCTTTCACGCGGATACGACCTTTGTTGCCGGAACTTTCGGTATTCGTTACACAACGACAGGAGAGAACCCAACGCTCTCGTTTCAGGATCAGGTGAAAGATACGCTGACCTTTGACAATTTCGAACGCGACACCGTGACGGCGATTGAAATACAGGGACCGACAGTCTGTTTTTCGTCCACGCGCGGGGTGGCGATCTCGCGCGACCATGCGAAGTCGTTTCGGATATTTCGCGGCAATCCCGACAGTTTGATGGCCGACGTGGCGTTCAACTATACGTTCGCGAACACGATCAATCTCGACAGCTCGACCTTTGGCCTCACGGGGGATTGGATACCGGCGATGGCGATTCGGCCCGGCGACCAATCACGGTATCGGATATGGGTTTCAAGTCGACCCACGACCAAAGCAGGCGAATTCAATGGGATCACGACGGCGCGATATGTGGAGACCGGAACCGGCCCCCAGAAGACCTATAAGCTTCGCTGGGAACCGGTGTACGGAGACGGGTTTGCCTGGAATTTTGGCTTCAATGGCGACAGTGTTTTTGCGGCAACCAATGCGGGGTTGCTCATGTATCGAGAAATCGCCGGTCAGGCAAAGTGGGATACGATTCGGTTCGTCAACTCATCAGGGGACACGCTGGTCGGGTCGGATCGGGCCGTATACTCTGTTCGTGCGATCGACACTCTTCTTTGGGTCGGGACAGAGAATGGCACAGTGGTCATGAACCTGAGGGATTTCCGAAAATCATGGGTTAACGGTGTCGTCGACTCTACGAACGACGTCTATGCCTTCCCAGTACCGTTCAGCCCGAACGAACATGAGAGCGTAAGCTTTCATTTCCCGGTTACCAATCCCAGTGGCTCACGGGTTACGATCGAAGTTTACGATTTCGCCATGGAGCTTGTCGCCACCGTGTTCTCCGATCAGTTCTTTCCAAAGGGGCTCTATCAGGGGCGCTATAAGGGAGTGCCGGAGTGGAACGGCCGAAATGGTGATGGCCGCCTTGTAGCCGTGGGCGTGTATTATTTCAAAGTGAAGTACTCAAACGACGGAGTACGGTGGGGAAAGCTGGCGGTAATCCCGTGAGAAGAGCGATTCTTCTGACGTTCATCGCGCTCGCAATTCTGTCCGCAGCGGTAGCAGGGGTGCAGGGTGCAACCGCCGACGGTGGCATTGCAGCTTCATTCCTGCAGGTTCCCATTGGAGCACGTCCAGCCGGTATGGGGGGAGCCTATCGGGCTGTCTCGAACGATGGCGCTGGAGTCCTGTATAATCCAGCCGGGGTGTGCATGCTCAGTCGCCCATTATTTGGCGTATCGTATCGAGTGATGAGGCTTGACCGAGTCATGGGATATGCCACCTTCCTGACGCCAGCCAAGAATCAAGCAGTTCTCGGCGCGAACTGGCTGTATGCGGGATCAGGTTCGGTAGCGATGCGAACGAGCGATGGACACCTGACGGGCGAGAACTTTCAGCTCAACAGCAACGTGTTTGGCGGCATCTTCGCAAAGCGCTTTGAGGACCTTCTTGCGGTCGGCATGAAGATCAACTATTTCCACATGACAATCCCGAACGTAACGGCCTACTCGGTCGGTATCGATCTCGGAACAATGTTCTACATTTCGAGCCTGGTCGATCGCGAACGTCGTGACAAACTGCCGGTACAGGAGATTCAGATCGGATTAACCGTAAAGAACCTTGCCGCAAAGATGAGGTGGAACAGCGAGCAGTTCCTCCAGAGCCGCAGCGGGAACAAGATTGGGTCTGTACAGGAAGACACGCTGCACGTGGAGTATGGGTTGGGAGGTTCGGCGCGATTTCTCCGACGGCGACTACTGGTAGCTATCGACGCTGTCAAGAACTCGGTTCAGGGAGTCGGACTCCATGTGGGGGGCGAATACTATCTTTCCGATGATTTTGCCTTGCGAATCGGAGATTCCGATGGTCGCTTCACGGCCGGCACCGGTTATCTTTTCAAGGTTGGGAAGATGCAATATGCCATCGATTACGCTTTTTCGGCCGACCGGGTTGACGAAGGTTCTGAGCACATTTTCTCGCTCGACGTTCTCTTCTGAGAGATATGACTGTGAATCGACCGCATCGTGACTCAGCATCACTTCGAGCGACTGCCGCTTGCGCCGTGCTCTGTATTGTCGCGGTAGTCTCCCCCCGGGATCAGGCGCGAGGCGCGGACGGGATCGCGCTCATGAAAATCGAGCCGGGTGCAAGACCTGCCGGATTGGGAGGGGCATTTGTTTCCATTACGGGAGGTCCAAGCGGGGTTCCATACAATCCCGCATCGGTGACTACAGCCACGAACTTCGCGGCCTCGTTTTCGCACACCGGGTACTGGGAAAACATCAGAATCGAGAACGCCTTCTTCGCCACACCCTTGAAGGGGAGTTTTTTTGCGTGCGGCGGGATTCGTTATGCTACGGTAGGGAATCTGGAAATGCGGCAATCGCCGGTCGATCTACCGGAGGCGTACTTTGAAGCCAATGACCTGTCATTTAAGGCTGGTGTGGCATACCGATTCACCCACAAGCTCTCTGCTGGCGTTACGGGGGGGATGTTTATTGAAAAGATCGAAGGGTGGCGCGGGTCGACCCCGAATTTCGACGTCGGACTCCTCTACAAACCGAAAGAGAGCTTGACGCTGGGGACCTCAGTGACAAATCTGGGGCCGGCGTTCTACCTGAACAAACCGGGTCAGCAGCGATCCAGGAAAATCACGCTTCCGAGGACGTGGCGTGTCGGCTGTTCGTATGGTTACGATCGTTATCTGGGCGCGGCCGATCTGGTCGTCCTTGATCAGAAAGCACACGTGCACCTCGGACTTGAAGGGCGTCTGCACGAGATGCTCTCTGTCCGGGCAGGGTTCATGAGCGGGTATGACACGAAGAACTTCACCGCAGGTGCGTCGTTTTCCCGACGAGGTATCGTAGTCGACTATGCCTTCATACCCTATTCGAGCAGTTTGGGATCGTCACACCTTTTCAGTTTCACCTTTCAGTTATAATCGAAGGATACACATTATGGCCAAGTACAGGATTGCCTGGTTGCCGGGCGACGGTGTCGGAAACGATGTGATGGAAGCCGCTAAGATCGTGCTCGACAGGATCAAACTTGATGCGGAGTACATTCACGGAGACATTGGATGGGAGTTCTGGAGTCGTGAGGCAAACCCTCTTCCAGATCGAACCGTGCAGCTGCTCAAGAACACCGACTGCGCGCTGTTCGGCGCGATTACCTCCCTGCCGAAGGAAGAAGCCGAACGCGCTCTGATTCCGTCGCTGCAAGGGAAGGGGCATGTCTACGCGTCGCCAATCGTCCGAATGCGTCAGGAGTTCAATCTTCGGACGAATCTGCGGCCATGCAAAGCTTACCCCGGCAACCCACTCAATTATAGAGACGGAATCGACATTGTTGTCTTCAGGGAAAACACTGAGGATTTGTACTCCGGCGTTGAGTTCTTCCCCTTGCCGGATGAAGTCCGCCAGGTGATCACAAAGCACAACAGGAAGATGGCTCGCTTCGACAGCGCGCCTGCCAACGAGATTGCGGTCTCGTTGCGCATAAACACGAAGACGGGTTGTCGTAACATCATCACTGACGCGTTTGAGTTTGCCCGCAAGGATAAGCGCCCACATGTGACCATTGTTGAAAAGCCGAACGTCATTCGGGAGACATCCGGCCTGATGGTTCGCACGGCGCGTGAGGTAGCGAAGAATTATCCGGAGATTGAGCTGAAGGAAGCAAACATCGACGCGATGTGCATGTGGCTGCTCAAGAACCCTTTTGACTATTCGGTAATTGTGACGTCAAATATGTTTGGGGATATCATTTCTGATTTGTGCGCTCAGCTTGTGGGCGGGCTCGGCTTTGCGGCTTCGGGCAATATTGGCGACAAATGCGCGGTCTTCGAACCGACTCACGGATCGGCCCCAAAATATGCGGGACAGCACAAAGTGAATCCGATTGCCATGCTCCTGACGTTAAAGTTAATGTTTGATTGGCTTGGCGAACCCGATAAAGGACAAGTGCTTGAAGCGGCAGTGGCGGCGGTAGTCAAGGAAGGGGCGATTCGGACGTACGATATGGGCGGGTCGAATAGTTCCCTCGACGTGGCCAGGGCGGTGGCCTCGAGATTGGCGTGAATCGGGACAGCACGGGTCGCTCGTTTATGATGAGGTTGACAGCAGGGACCCAGTAATATTACAATATGGAAGCGGGAAAGATCACAGAGATGTGATTGCAGGGACAGTGCCAAGCAGGCAATACTTAGGATACAACGAACGCACATCGAAAGGAGATCACATGCGTTACATGACAGTAGTTCTCATTCTCATCGCGGCCTTGGTGGCCGTTTCAGCGTGCGCCGCCGACTCAACGAAAGCGGGGGACGCAGTGGGGATGCCTCCTATGGGGGCGCCACCAGAGATGAAGCAGGTGGCCTTTATGGTTGGTGACTGGGATATCACCATGAAGTACAATATGGGGGATACGACCCAATGGCTGGAAACCAAGAGCAAGTCGACGGTTACTTCGGTTCTCGACGGCGCAGCGCTTCTGAGCACGTTTGAAGGGACGATGATGGGGATGCCGTTCAAGGGGATGGGACACACTTGTTTCAGCCGCGAGAGCGGAAAGTGGCAGATGAGCTGGGTCGATAATATGGGGGCGGCGTTGAGTGTCTACACCGGTACGCTCAAGGACGGGAAACTGGTCCTGACTGGTGAGGAAATGTACCAGGGGAAGCCGATGTTCAGCAAGATGACCTATTCCAATATGTCGGACAACAAGTTTGATTGGACTATGGAGATGTCGATGGATGGCGGCAAGACACTCACACCCGGTATGCGCGCGACCTACACCAAGGTGAAGAAATAGTATCTCACAATGTGGAGTGTGAGTAAGGCGGGATAGATCATCCCGCCTTTTTTTTTGCGAAACGCAACATGCCCCCACAGCGCCCGTAGTCTGGAACATAGGGTTCTCAATCAGGAAAGGGGCGTCGTTCGTGGATCTTTGCATCAAAGGAATACACAAGCTATACCGAGGGAATGTGACGGCCCTCAGGGATTTCAGCTTGTCGCTTGGACCGGGAGTGCTTGGGCTCCTCGGTCCCAACGGAGCCGGCAAGTCGACGCTCATGAAGATCATAGCGACCATCACCAAGCCCACAGAAGGCACGGTGACCTGGGAGGGTGTCGACATTCATCGGGAATCGGTCGGTTTACGGCGAGTACTCGGTTATCTGCCCCAGGATTTTGGGGTCTATCCGAATCTCAATGTCCGGGAATTCATGGAGTATTTCGCTGCGGCTAAGGGATTGCGGGCGAGAGACGCGCGTCGGAGAATCGACGAGCTTCTGCAGGTTGTCAATCTCGGTTCCGTCAGCAAGAGAGCCTTGGGGAGTTTCTCGGGGGGGATGAAGCAGCGCGTCGGAATCGCGGCGGCTCTGCTCAATGATCCGAGCGTGCTCATCGTAGACGAACCAACGGCCGGTCTTGATCCCGAAGAGCGAGTGCGATTTCGCCACCTCCTGTCGGATCTGGCCGGCGAGCGGGTCGTGATCCTCTCGTCGCACATCGTGTCGGACATCGAAGCGGTTGCTACGCGCATCGCGATCATGGCGAGCGGTACACTTCTCAGGGATGCCTCCCCAGAGACTCTTTTACGAACCATCGAGGGTCGCGTCTGGGAGTGGACCGTACCGAGTGGGGAGCTCACCGCGGCGCGAAGCCGATGGCAAATAAGCGGGGCGGTTCGTCGATCGGATGGTGTGCGCATTCGAGCGGTGGCGAACGAGATGCCCGCGACCGGCGCCGTGACGGCTACCCCGACGCTTGAAGACGCATATCTGGACTGCCTTGCCGATTCACGCGCAAGATCGGCCGCGTGACGATGACGAGCTTCGTGCCGCTCATCAGGGCCGATTTTCTCGAAAGAATCCGCCGGTACAGCTTTCTGATCACGTTGATCTTCACGCTCTATGCCGGATACGCGTTCGTGCCCGGACCAGAAGACAGGTACGTCACCCTGGCCCTCGGCGCATATCGTGGCCTTTACAATTCGGCGTGGATCGGGAGTATGATGGCGATTATGGCGACGACGTTTCTCGGCCTGGTTGGGTTCTATCTGGTCAAGGGTTCACTCGAGCGTGATCGCCGGACTGGTGTTGGGCAGATGCTGGCTTCCACGCCGCTGAGTACATTTCGATACCTCGGCAGCAAGGCGTTGAGCAACCTGGCCGTCCTGGCGACGATGGTTCTGGCGTTAGCGATCATGGCCATAGTGATGCAGCTCGCGCGAGGAGAGGATCGGTCGCTGGATGCCGGGGCTCTGCTCACGCCGTTTCTGCTTTCAACACTGCCGGTTCTGGCCATAGTGGCCGCGCTTGCGATTGCGTTTGAGAGCGTTCCTCTTCTTCGATCCGTTCTGGGCAATGTGATCTATTACGCCCTTTGGACGGCCAGTTTGATCCTCTCGTTGCAGGGCCGAACAGGAGCGAAGCCATTCAGCATCTTCTACGATCTCACGGCCACAGGTCCCCTCGTGAGGCATATGCAATCGGCCGCTTCCCAGAGCTTCCCTGACTACGCCGGGGAGTTGAGCATAGGAATACACATTCTCAAAGCTCCGCGCGAGATGCAGACGTTCGTGTGGAATGGGATTGACTGGTCTGCTGAGCTTATCCTGGCGCGACTTTCACTGGTCCTGTGCGCGGTAGGGGTCGTCGCAATTGCGGCGCTGTTCTTCGATAGGTTCGACGACCAGGCGAGGGTAGGGAAGTGGAAAGGCGCTTCTGGGGTGAAAGAGGAGTTGCCCCAGAACTCCACGCAGGAGATGGGCCTTTCGAGTCAGCTGCGTACAGTTCATCTATCGCGACTTGCGGGGAGCGGGCACACTTTCCGCTTCGGGGCGATGATCCGCAGCGAGTTGACATTGATGATCAAAGGGACTTCACGGTGGTGGCTCCTGGTCGCATTCGGGCTGGTGGCGGCCCAGGCGCTGAGTCCGTTCGAGATCGCCCGCCAGTGGCTGCTGCCGATTGCCAGCATCTGGCCTCTGGCGATCTGGTCGCAGATGGGAACTCGAGAAAGTGCTCATGGCACTGAGCAGATGATCTTCTCAACCAACCATTTGCTCACCAGACAGCTACCTGCACTCTGGCTCTCAGGCGTCGCCATCGCCATCGCCTGCGGAGTCGGTCTTGGTTTGAGGAGCCTGATTGTCGGAGAATGGGCGCTGGTCGTATCCTGGTTGCTTGGATCATTGTTTGTACCGAGTCTCGCGCTGGCGCTTGGCACTCTGAGCGGCAGTCGAAGACTGTTCGAAGCGGTGTACATGATCCTCTGGTATATGGGGCCGATGAATCACAAT
>CXWL01104507.1_pt1 | contig 13278 bp, 15 predicted proteins | sample 590931 | NCBI WGS metagenome assembly CXWL01 (sample SAMEA3498368, study PRJEB10139) | groundwater metagenome | biome: water well; material: biofilm material | place: Germany | collected 2015-04-27 | reverse complement strand
GGCGCGGTCAGGCCGCCGCCCTGGCGGTTGATGCCCTTGTTGTTCGACAGCACGCCGCCGACCTTCACCACGCAATGGATTTCATGGCCGGCGATGCGCTCGACGACCAGCACGATCAGGCCGTCGTTGAGCAGCAAGGTATCGGCCGTGCGCAGGTCGCGCGGCAGCGCCTTGTAGTCGAGGCCGACCCGTTCCTGGTTGCCCAGCTCGCCGTTGTCGCCCCACTTGGCGTCGAGGATGAACTTGGCGCCCGGCTCGAGGATGACCTTGCCGTCTTCGAACCTGCCGACCCGGATCTTGGGTCCCTGCATGTCGGCCATGATCGCCACCTCGCGCCCGCATTCGGCGGCCGCGCGGCGCACCGCTTCGGCGCGCCCGATATGGTCCTGTGCGGTGCCGTGCGAGAAATTCAGGCGCACGACATCGACCCCTGCGCGGATCATGCGTACCAGCATGTCGTAATCGGACGATGCCGGGCCGATGGTTGCAACGATCTTGGTGCCACGGAACATAGAGTGCCTTCTACGGTGAGGGAAGCGAGGGACTGCGGATCAGGACGAACTGCGTTGCAACAGGATCTCCACGGCCGGCAAGGTCTTTCCTTCCAAAAACTCCAGGAAGGCGCCGCCGCCGGTCGAGATGTACCCGATTTTATCGGTAATGTTGTATTTTGCAATGGCCGCGAGGGTGTCGCCGCCGCCCGCGATCGAGAATGCCGCGGAGTCGGCGATCGCCAGCGCCAGCGTCCTGGTGCCTTGGCCGAACTGGTCGAACTCGAATACCCCGACCGGGCCGTTCCAGACGATGGTGCCGGCTTGCGCGATCTGCGCGGCCAGCACGGCCGCCGTGCGCGGGCCGATGTCGAGGATCAGGTCGTCGTCCTGCACGTCCTTGACGTCCTTGACGGTGGCCGCGGCGGTCGGCGAAAACTGCTTGGCGCACACCACGTCGAGCGGGATCGGCACCTGGGCGCCGCGCGCGGCCATCATGTCGATGATCGCCTTCGCTTCGCCCACCAGGTCGGCCTCGGCCAGCGACTTGCCGATGTTCAGCCCGACCGCCTTCATGAAGGTGTTGGCGATGCCGCCGCCGACGATCAGGTGGTCGACCTTGTCGGCCAGCGCCTTCAGGATCGACAGCTTGGACGACACTTTCGAGCCGGCCACGATGGCCAGCAGCGGGCGCTGCGGCGCGCCGAGCGCCTTGCCCAGCGCGTCCAGCTCGGCCGCCAGCAGCGGGCCGGCGCACACCACGGGCGCGAACTTGGCGATGCCGTGGGTGCTCGCTTCGGCCCGGTGCGCGGTGCCGAAGGCGTCGTTGACGTAGATGTCGCACAGCCCGGCCATCTTCCGCGCCAGCGCGTCGTCGTTCTTCTTCTCGCCCGGATTGACGCGACAGTTCTCGAGCAGCACCACCTGGCCCGGCGCGACCTCGACGCCGTCGACCCAGTTTTGCTTGAGCTCAACCGGCTGGCCCAGCAGCTCGGCCAGGCGCGCGGCGACCGGCGCCAGGCTGTCTTCCGGCTTGAACGCGCCTTCGGTCGGGCGCCCCAGGTGCGAAGTCACCATCACGGCGGCGCCGGCGCCGAGGGCGGCGCGGATCGCCGGCACCGAGGCGCGGATGCGGGTGTCTTCGGTGATGGCGCCGGCGGCGTCTTGCGGCACGTTCAGGTCGGCGCGGATGAAAACGCGCTTGCCGCGCAGCGCCTGTTGGTCGATCAAGTCTTGCAGACGGGTAAAATTAAGGACGGCGTGCATGGCTTCCCGCAAGTGAAGGTAGAAAGAACGCTATTTTACCTGATGAACAAGGCCGCCGGACGCTCAGCCGACAGCCCCGAACACATGGAAAATCCGCAGCGCGGTGAAGGCCAGCATGCCGAACACGATGGTTTGCAGCATGTTGCGCCGCACCAGGTAGAACAGCACGGCGGCCAGGCCGGCCAGCAGTTTCGGATTCGACACGGCAAGCTGCAACTCGCCCTCGGCGCCCAGCAACAGGTCGGGCGCGATGATCGCCGCCAGCGCGCAGGCCGGCGCGTAGCGCAGGATCTCCTGCACCCGCTTCGGGATCGTGATGTGATGGCCGACCAGCCAGAACGAGCTTCTGGTGGCGGCGGTGGCCACCACCAGCACCGCGATGACGGCCCAGATTTCCCAATCACTCATGGCGGCCCTTGAATCGTTCCAGGGTTTCCTCGACCACCATCGCGCTCAGCATGCCCAGCAGCACCGCGGCCAGCAGGCCCAGCTTGTAAGGCAGGCCGGCCGCCAGCACCGCCACCGTGCCGGCCACCAGCACGCCGCACAGCGCGGCCTTGTTGACGATCAGCGGCACCGTGATGCAGATGATCGCCAGCGTGCCGGCGAAGCCCAGCCCCCACTGCGGCGGCACCGCGCTGCCGAGGAAGATGCCGGCGATCGAGCCGACCTGCCAGGCCGCCCAGTTCGGGTACATCAGCCCTTTCAGGTAGGACAGCTTGCCCGGCACCGGCGCCTCGCTCGGGTAGCGCTGCAGGAACAGCGCCACCGTCATGTCGCCCGAGACGTAGCCGAGCGCGAAGCGCTGCTTCCACGGCAGGTGGGCGAAATGGGGCGCCAGCAGGGCGGAAAAGATCACGAAGCGCAAGTTGACCACCAGCGCGGTGGCGAAGATCACCCATACCGGCGCGTTGGCCACGATCAGCGGCAGCGACGCCAACTGGGCGGAACCGGCGAACACCAGCAGGGTCATACCCAATGCCTGGGGAATGGTCAGGCCGGCCTTGACCATCGCGATGCCGACCACCAGGCCCCAGGCACCGATGCCGAACAGGGTCGGCAGGCCGGTCTTGAACCCTTCGCGCCAGGCGGCATGGTCATGCTGGTCCGGCTTCGGCGCGTGCGCGCCGGGCGCCGGCTGCTGCAGGGTCATGTGGTTTTCCTGCCACAGCGGGAGTGCGCGGGTGAATCGGCGAGGCGGGAATGGTGGGGCATCAAGCGCACTGGAGGGGGTGTCGCGCGCCCCGTTTCGAGTCGAAAGGAGCGCAGCGCCGTATTTTGTCAGAGCGCTATTTTACCGATCATTTCGGCAAGCTGCGCGAATCCGCTAAAATCGTGGTTTTGCTTTGGCCGCAAGCGGCCCGCCTCACGGAGAAATCATGAACGAGAACAAAATACCCGCGGTCGAACTCGACGGCAAAGACCTGCCGGCCCATTGCCCGAACCCGGCCATGCCGCTGTGGTCGTCCCATCCGCGGGTATTTCTCGATTTCGGCCATGACGGCTTGGCCAAGTGCCCGTACTGCGGCACCGAATACCGCCTGAAGCCCGGCGCCGTGCCGGCGCACCACTGATCGGCGCGTCATGAAACGCGCCAAGCAGCTCAACGGCAGCGCGGCCGAGGTCGAAGCCGCGTTCTACGACGCCCTCAACCGTGCCGACGTCGAGGCGCTGATGCTGCTGTGGGCCGACGACGACGAGATTTTCTGCATCCATCCGGGCGGCCCGCGGCTGCACGGCCACGCCGCCATCCAGGCCTCGTGGGAAGCAATCCTCGAGCGCGGCGGCCTGCAGATCCGGCCGTCCCAGCTGAACGAGGCGCACAACCTGATGAGCGCGGTGCATACCGTGATCGAAGGCGTCACGTCCGGCACCAGCGAGCCGGCCCACCTGGTGGCCACCAACGTCTACATGAAGACGCCGCAAGGCTGGCGCATGGTGCTGCACCACGTCTCGGTGGCGCCGGGGCCGGTGCCGAACGCCCCGCATCTTCCGTCCAGCCTGCATTGAGCGGCGCCGCAGCGACGGTGAAAACCATGGACTATCCTGCCCCAGCCTGGCTGCCCGGCGGCCATCTGCAGACCATCTACCCGGCGCTCGCCATCCGCGCGCCTGGCGTGGCCTACCGGCGCGAACGCTGGGAAGCGCAGGACGGCGACTTCGTCGACCTCGATTTCGTCGACGGCCAGCCGGGCAAGCCGCTGCTGGTGCTGTTCCACGGGCTGGAAGGCTCGTCCGGCAGCCACTATGCCAGGGCCATGATGGCCGAGGTGGCCGCGCGCGGCTGGTCCGGCGCGGTACCGCACTTCCGCGGCTGCTCGGGCGAGGCCAACCGCGCGCCGCGCTTTTACCACTCGGGCGACGCCGACGAAATCGACTGGATCCTGCGCCGCCTGCGCGCGCGCGCCAGCGGCAAGCTGTACGCCACCGGGGTCTCGCTGGGCGGCAACGCGCTGCTGCGCTGGCTGGGCGAATCGCAGCACCAGGCCGAACTGGTCGACGCCGCCTGCGCGGTGTCGGCGCCGCTCGACCTGGCGCGCGGCGGCGCGGCGCTGTCGTCCGGCCTCAACCGGATCTACACCCGCATGTTCCTGCGCACGCTCAAGCCTAAATGCCTGGCCAAGCTGGCGCATTTTCCCGGCCTGTTCGACCGCGACGCCCTGCTTGCCGCGCGCGATTTGTACGAGTTCGACAACGTGGTGACCGCGCCGCTGCACGGCTACCGCGACACCGACGACTACTGGGACCGGGCCAGCGCCAAGCACGTGCTGAACGACATCACGGTGCCGACCCTGGTGCTGAACGCGCGCAACGATCCATTCCTGCCGGGGATCTACCTGCCGACCAGCGCGGCGCCCTGCGTCACGCTCGATTTTCCCGCGCGCGGCGGCCACGTCGGCTTCGCGGCCGGCGCGCCGCCCGGCCGGCTCGACTGGCTGCCGCGCCGGCTGATCCATTTCCTCGAAGACGGAGCCGGCTCGCGCGCGCCTGCGCCGGCCGGACTGTGCGAAGCTGGCGCCCATGGATGACATCGTCAAGCAAGCCATGGCCAAGTGGCCGAACGTGCCCCATTGTTACGGCTGGCTGGCGCTCGACGCGCGCGGCGCCTGGCGCATGCGCGACGAACGCGCCCAGCAGCAGGATGCGCCGGGCGACAAGGTGACCCAGGCGGCGCTGCTCGGCTTCATCAACCGCAATTACGCCGTCGACGAGCACGGCTGCTGGTATTTCCAGAACGGCCCGCAGCGGGTCTACCTGAACCTGGAAGCGACCCCGTTCATCGCCCGCACCGACCCGCAGCAGGGGCTGGTGCTGCATACCGGCGCAGCGTTCGGACCGCTCGAGCGCGCCTTCATGACCGACGCGGGGGAACTGATCGTGGAAGGCGGCGGCAAGGTCGCCCAGGTCGACGACCGCGACGTGGCGCAGCTGATGGAAGCGCTCGAACTGGACGGCGCGGCGGCGTCGGACGACGCGCTGATGGCGTGGCTGGGCGGCGCGGCAGGGACCTTAACGCTGCGCTGGCAGGGTCAGCGGACGCCGGTCGAACGGATCGCGCGGGAAGCGGTCGCGGCCCATTTCGGCTTCCAGCGCCGGCCCGCTGCGTAGTTCGTTCTTTTTCTTTTCCTTCTTTTCTTCGCGCTGGCGGATGTTCAGTTCGCGCTCGCGCGCGTCGATCATGGCCAGGTCGTGGAACGAGGCGTCGGGCGCCTTGCGCGCGATGCCCAGCTGGTCCACCGCGGCCGGCACCGCTCCGCTCAGCACGTACGACTCGGCCAGCGCGATATGCTGCAGCGTCTGCTTGCCCTGCGCCGCGTAGGTCTCGGCCAGCAGGTCGTACAGCTTGGGCTCTTCGCGGTACAGGCGCACCTGCTCGCGCAGGAACGCGGTGGCCTGCTCGAGCTTGGCGCTGGAGACCATCGCCTTCGCATACTGGCGCGTGATGCCGCGCGACAGCGGGAACTGCTGGTAGGCCTGCTCGGCTTCTTTCAGCGTCTGGGCCGCCAGCGCCTTCGGCTGGCCGGGCGCCAGCTTGATGTCGAGCGACATGCTGGCGAACATCGCCGCCGCATCGGAGGCACTCTGGCCGGTCGAAAACACCGCGCCGGCGCCCGGCTTCATGGTCGCGCGCGCCTTGGCCAGCCACTCGTCGGCCTTGGCCAGCTGGTTCTTCCGCAGCGCCAGCAGGGCCAGGCCGTACTGCGCGCCGGCCTGCTGCTGCCGGTTTTGCAGCTTGAGCTGGCTCTCGAACGCGGCCAGGGCCTCGGCCCGTCCCTGCGCGCTTTCGTCCTGCAGCACGCGCGCGCGCGCCCGCACCAGATGGAATTCGAGGCCATCGATGCGCTGCCGGTACGGCGCTTCGCGGATCCGCGCCTGGATGTCGGCGATCCGCTCCGAGGTCAAGGGATGGCTCATCAGCCAGGCCGGGGTCAGGTCGGAATACATCTTATTGACCGACTGCAGGCGCTGGAAGAAGCCGACCATGCCGGAGGTGTCGAAGCCGGCCGCCGCCATGATCTGGAACCCGACCCGGTCCGACTCGCGCTCGGCGTCGCGGCTGAAATTGAGCTGGCGCTGGATTGCCAGTCCCTGGCCGCCCATCATCACGCCGATCGCCGCGTCCGGCCCCGCTTTCGAGGCCAGCGCGGCCAGGATCATGGCCGCCAGCGGCATCAGCGCATCCTGTTTCTGCTGGCCGATCATGCGCGCGATGTGGCGCTGGGTGACGTGGCCGATCTCGTGCGACAGCACCGAGGCCAGCTCGGATTCGTTCTGGGCCGCGATCAGCAGCGCCGAGTGCACCGCGATGAAGCCGCCCGGCAACGCAAACGCGTTGAGCATCGGGTCGCGCACCGCGAAGAAATAGAAATCGGCGCCGGTTTCGCCGCGCGCGCCGGGATAGGCGGCGACCAGCTTGCTGCCGAAATTGTTCAGGTATTCGAGGGTTGCGTCGTCGTCGAGGAAATCGTGGTCGCGCCGCACATCGCGCATGATCTCTTCGCCCAGCTTGCGCTCGAGCACCGGCGACAGGTCGCCGCGGGCGCTGTCGCCCAAGGTCGGCAGGCTGATGTTGTCCGGTTTGCCCTGCGCCACGCCGGCCGACGGCGCGACGGCGAGCGCCGACACGCAGAACGCCGCGAGCAAGCGGCGCAGCCGGGGCGCAGGACGCCCGGCGAGGGGATCGATTTTCGATTTCACGGTGATATCATACCCGCAACCGCGGCGCGTGCGTCGCGCAGCCATGCACTGAAACAGTTTGTTACCCCCACCTATTTACGAGCGCCCGATGACGACCACCGACAATCACCCAGGCACTGGCCTGACCCATTTCGACAGCGCCGGCCAGGCCCACATGGTCGACGTTGGCGCCAAGGCCGACACGCAGCGGGTGGCCGTCGCGGCCGGCACGATCCGGATGAAGCCGGAAACGCTCGCGCTGGTCGTCTCAGGCAGCGCCAAGAAAGGCGATGTGCTCGGCATCGCGCGGATCGCCGCCATCATGGGCGCCAAGCGCACCAGTGACCTGGTGCCGCTGTGCCATCCGCTGGCGCTGACCCGGGTGGCGGTCGAATTCGAGGTCGACCAGGCGAACCACTGCGTGCACTGCCGCGCCCAGGTGGAAACTTTCGGCAAGACCGGGGTGGAGATGGAAGCGCTGGCGGCGGTGCAGATCGGCCTGCTGACGATCTACGACATGTGCAAGGCGGTGGATCGCGGCATGGTGATGACCGATGTGCGGGTGCTGGAAAAGCATGGGGGCAAGAGCGGCGACTGGAGCGCCGTGGCGATGGTGTAGGTCAGCTTGGTGGTGTTGCTATTGAAGTAAGTCCAAGAATTCTTTCCGGCACCTTCTGTCATGTCCGCGCCCCGTCGCCAAGGTACTGGCCGTTGACGAACGCTGTAACGTCAAACAGCCCGAGCGGATTCGATGCATTGTTGTAGCGGGAACTTACGTCAAAGTTGATGAATGCCGACCTCACGGCAGACTGGGAAACGAAAACCGGTAATTGAAGTTGTTCGTACATGCGCGTAATAGGATACTTGCGGAGCCAGGATAACGGAGGCCTTCGCGGTGCTGCAAAAATCATAGTGACCACGAGTGCGCTTAACGTGGCGCGGACTGTATTCAAAATATATATTTTTTGGATATCAATGAGGTTTTATGGGAATATATTTTTTCTTAATGCAACATTCGTTCCGTATTTAAAATACTGAACGTATTCAATAACTTGTGAAATGCGGCAGGTTTATTCTGGCCTATATTTAAAATTTCTCGACAAGATATTGGATGGCAGGGCCTGGCATCGAGAGTGTTGCCTCCGGCGTTAGTGGCGAGGTCGTCACCCGCAATGCGCAAGCAAGCCGCCCGACGGCCTTTTCATGCACTCAACATTTCGTTGCAGAACTGCTATTATTCGCGGGCGACCGCGACACGGAGTGGAACACGAGACAATGGATGCAACACGATGAGCAATGCACAGGGCGAACAAAAACCGCAGGAATTTGAATTCGAGGCCATGAACCTGCAAGTTGGTGGCAGGCTTCAGTTCATCACCCACCGCAGCATCAAGCCCGTCCAGCACTTTTCGACCCTGATCGGGTATATCAAGGACGAGTACATGATCGTCAAGATCCCGATGGAAAACGGCGCGCCGATCTCGCTGACCGAGGGCGAAAAGCTGACCATCCGGGTGTTCTCCGGCATGACGGTATGTTCGTTCGACTGCACCGTGGCGCGCGTGTTCGGCCGCCCCCTGCTGTACGCTCACATCACCTTCCCCACTTCGATCCAGGGCACCAGCCTGCGCGCGGCGATGCGGGTCAAGGTCGACATTCCGGCCCAGGTGACCGGCTCGCGGCCCGGTGCGGCGCTGGTCAATTGCATCCTGGTCAACCTGAGCGTGACGGGCGCGCTGGTGGAATCGCCGCGCAAGTTGCCGCCCGACGATGAAATGGTGACCCTGGAGTTCCCGCTGATCGCCCAGCCGGGCAATTACCAGGTCAATGTCAAGACCCGCGCGACCATCAAGAACGTGAATGTGGTCAAGCCTTCGCCCGAGAAGTTCGAGGTTTTCACCTACGGGGTGCAGTTCCGCGACCTGGACCCGTCCCACTACGCGCTGCTGCAGAACATGACCTACGAGGCGCTGATCGCCGACCGCCAGAAAATCGTCTAGACGAAAAAAAACCAGGTCGATGACCTGGTTTTTTTACGCCGGTGTTACTTTACTTCTTAGGCCTTCGGCAGGAACTTGGTAGGAACGGTGCCACCGACCGTGGTGATGCAAGCGCTGCCGGCCGTGCAGGTCACTGTGTAGACGACGGTGTCGCCGTCGACGGTCGCGTCGTTAGTACCTTGCATGACAACAGTGACCGTGCCGGCGGTTGCGCTCGTGCCGACGGCGGTAACCGAGGTAACGTACTTGCTGGTGATCGCGGCCGGAAGCAACAGGCCCAGGGCGGCATTGTCCGTCGCGGTGCTCAGCGAGCCGTCGTTGAACGCCAGGCCGATATTGCCGCGGGCAACTGCCGACATGTTGTTTGCTTCCGCTACCTTCGCCTTCAGGGTGTAGTCGCTGTACGCTGGCAGAGCAACCGCAGCCAGGATACCGATAATTGCCACGACGATCATCAGTTCGATCAGGGTGAAACCAGCTTGTGCTTTCTTAACCATTTTCATCGATTTCATTTTAAAGCTCCTTCGGGTGGGGTTGTATGTGTCGTGCTACTGACTTTACATAGAGCAATAGGTGTGCCAGCCCAGAAACACGGGGCTTTATGACCATTTCGCCATCAAAAGTGGATGATTTTGACGAAATTTGTCGTTCCAACTGACGTTTTTTGTCAATCGCGCGCAAAATTTTGTCATTTTCAGACGCGAACGACGGCCAGCGCCACTACTTGCAAGAAAATCGCATCAGCGTTCCGGTCACTTCCAGCGCGTCGCCATCGTGCAGCAAACGCGGGGTCCGCTCGATTGCCTGGTCGTTGACCAGGGCGACGCCCTCGCCCTGGACCTGCGCTATATAGTAGCCGCCGGCCTGGCGGGTGACGACCAGCAGCAGCACACCCGGACTGCCCAGCGTGGTCAGCGGCTTGTGCAGCGCCAGGATTTTCCCTGCGCTGGCGCCGTTCAACACTTCGATCCTGCCAGCTGACTCCGGCTCCGGTTCCGCCGGCGCGGCCCCGGCCAGGTAATCGATCCGGAAGGAGGCGATGGTGACCTGGTCGCGGTCGGCCAGCCGGGTTTGCGTGATGCGCTGCCCGTTGACGAACGTGCCGTTGCTGCTGCCCAGGTCTTCCAGCGTGGCCTCGGCGGCGCTGCTGGTAATGACGGCATGTTGCCCGCTGACAGCCTGGTGGGCGATCACGATATCGCTGTGCGGATGGCGCCCGATGGTCGTCCGCCCGGCGCCGAGCTCGACCTCCTGCACTACTTGCGCATCGCGCGATATGATCAGTTTCGCCACTGCTGTTTTCACCCTGGGACGTAAACGCGAACGGGGAGCGTGCGCTCCCCGTTATTCTACCTACTCTGCTGCCCGCTTGCTTAGCCGGGCATTCGACGCCAGATTACAGCATCGCCTTCAGCAGGCGCGCCATTTCCGACGGGTTCTTGGTGGCCTTGATGCCGCAGGCTTCCATGATGTCGAGCTTGGCTTGCGCGGTATCGGCGCCGCCCGAGATCAGCGCGCCGGCGTGGCCCATGCGCTTGCCCGGAGGTGCGGTGACGCCGGCGATGAAGCAAACCACCGGCTTCTTCATGTTGTCCTTGATCCAGTAAGCGGCGTTCGCCTCGTCCGGTCCGCCGATCTCGCCGATCATGATGACCGCATCGGTATCAGGATCGTCGTTGAACATCTTCATGATGTCGATGTGCTTGAGGCCGTTGATCGGATCGCCGCCGATGCCGACTGCCGACGACTGGCCCAGGCCCAGCGCGGTCAGCTGGCCGACTGCTTCGTACGTCAGGGTGCCGGAGCGCGATACCACGCCGATGCGGCCCTTGCGGTGGATGTGACCCGGCATGATGCCGATCTTGATTTCGTCCGGCGTGATCAGGCCCGGGCAGTTCGGCCCCAGCAGCAAGGTCTTGGAGCCGGCTTTCGCCATGCGGTCCTTCAGCGCCATCATGTCGCGCACAGGAATGCCTTCGGTGATGCAGATGGCCAGGTCGAGTTCAGCTTCGACCGCTTCCCAGATCGCCGCGGCGGCGCCGGCCGGCGGCACGTAGATCACCGACACGTTGGCGCCGGTTTCTTTTTTCGCTTCCGCNNCACTCTTTGCCGTTCGCGTATTCGCGGCAGCCGCGGGTGTGGAACTGACCGGTCTTGCCGGTAATCCCCTGGGTAACTACTTTTGTATCTTTATTGATCAGGATCGACATGTTTATTCCTTCGGATTAGGCTTTACCAGCAGCGGCGGCGACAACGGCCTTGGCTGCGTCTTCCATCGTATCGGCGGCGATGATCGGCAGGCCTGAGTCGGCCAGCATCTTCTTGCCCAGGTCTTCGTTGGTGCCCTTCATGCGCACCACCAGTGGAACCTGCAGCGAAACCGCTTTCGATGCGGTGATCACGCCTTCGGCGATCACGTCGCAGCGCATGATGCCGCCGAAGATGTTGACCAGGATTGCCTTCAGGCCCGGGTTCTTCAGCATGATCTTGAACGCTTCGGTGACTTTTTCAGCCGTTGCGCCGCCGCCCACGTCGAGGAAGTTGGCCGGCTCGCCGCCGAACAGCTTGATGGTGTCCATGGTCGCCATCGCCAGGCCGGCGCCGTTGACCAGGCAGCCGATGTTGCCGTCGAGCGAAATGTAGGCCAGGTCGAACTTCGACGCTTCGACTTCCGCCGGATCTTCTTCATCGAGGTCGCGGTAAGCGACGATTTCAGGATGGCGGTACAGGGCGTTCGCGTCGAAGTTGAATTTCGCGTCGAGGGCGATGACCTTGCCCGAGCCGTCGACGATCAGCGGGTTGATTTCGGCCAGCGAAGAATCGGTATCCCAGTAGGCTTTGTACAGGCCCTTGAGCTGGACGCGCGCGTCGGCGATCGAGCCGGCCGGCACCCCGATCTTGGTCGAGATCTCGTCCGCTTCGGCATCGGTCAGGCCGATGGACGGATCGATCGCGATCTGGTGGATTTTTTCCGGGTTCGAGTGTGCAACTTCCTCGATGTCCATGCCGCCTTCGCTTGACGCCATCAGCACCACGCGCTGGCTGACGCGGTCGGTGACCATCGACACGTACAGTTCCTGCTTGATGTCGGCGCCTTCTTCGATCAGCAGGCGGCGCACTTTTTGGCCTTCAGGGCCGGTCTGGTGCGTGACGAGCTGCATGCCCATGATCTGTTCAGCGTATTCCTTGACCTGTTCGAGCGACTTGGCGACCTTCACGCCGCCGCCTTTGCCGCGGCCACCAGCATGGATCTGCGCCTTGACTACCCAGACCGGGCCGCCCAGCGTCTCAGCTGCTTTCACGGCCTCTTCCACGCTCATGCACGGAATGCCGCGCGGTACGGTCACCCCGAACTGCCGGAGGATTTCTTTGCCTTGATACTCATGGATTTTCATGCTGGCTTCCCTTCTTCTGATACTGATTTGTAGAAATACGGTTGAAATACGGATGATTGCGCTGGAAAAACGGCACTGCGACTGCTAACTGGAAACGGCTTTCGCGACCCAGCGCGGATAGTACTTCGCGACGGCGGGACCGTCGGTGCGCAGGGCGTGGCAACGGTCGAGCTGGAACGGGCGCTCGGTCGATTCATCGACGGCGTCGCCGTCGCGGGTCTGGATCACGTCGTTGGCGTAGGCCTGGATCGCCGCGGTTGGCAGGATCAGCGACAGTTCGGTCAAGTGGGTGCAGCCGAGCACGCCTGCGAGGCGGTCTTTCAGGCGCAGCCGGAAATGGTTGGTCAGCGACAGGCCGATCAGACTCTTGTAGGCCGGCGCGATGGTGTCGCAGAAACCTGGGTACGGGACTGCATCGGAGGCCGCTTCGGCGTCGACGATGACCAGCTCGCGGTTGATGGTAATGCGCAGTTTCAGGTCGTGCACCGGGTCGCCGCCTTCGCGCAAGCCGGATGCGAGCCGGATGTCGCGCGCCTTGACGTCGGTGATACGGGCATCGAGATCCCATAGGCCATCATCGCGCGCATAGGCGTCGACGTGGATGGCACGGGTGTGCCGCAAAGCGCGAGGGACAGGAGGAGACAGGGGCATAGACACCAATGCCGGAAGTGCGGCGGTAAATAGTATGCAGCTATGTGCTGATGCACATCGCCGCAGCTTCTACGGCGACAACCGCTCATGCGGCGCTGCTAAAACCCCAAAAGTTTAGCACATGCCGGAGCTCAGTTGCGCTGCAACATAGATTTTTGGCCGGAATTGGGCGCCATTGTTGCGACATAGGCAAGGTTACACCGCCAGCCGCTGCGCACCCTCAAGCCCTGCGACGATTGGCCGACGCATCATTCAGGTCCATCCATTGCCGGACTCGCCGAAAATGAATAACTTCTC
>CXWL01105034.1_pt1 | contig 13280 bp, 13 predicted proteins | sample 590931 | NCBI WGS metagenome assembly CXWL01 (sample SAMEA3498368, study PRJEB10139) | groundwater metagenome | biome: water well; material: biofilm material | place: Germany | collected 2015-04-27 | reverse complement strand
TACCTTGCTCTGTGTGTGCAACCGCCAGTGCGGCTCCAGGTACAGGCCGGCACCCAGTTCCAGGCGGTAACGCATGTCCAGGGTATGGGCACGCACGCCCCAGTCGTCGCGGTAGAAGCGGTAAGACAAGTCCACCACGTCCTGCGTCAGGTGCACTTTGTTCTGCCAGTACAGGCTCAGCCGGCTGCGGCTGCCGGGCCGCGCCTCGCTGACGTAGCGGTCGCCAGTCAGCAAGCCCGTGCTGCCGCCCACCACCGAAATGATCTTGTAGGGGTCGCTGTGGTAACCACTGCTGCGGCCGTAACCCAGGTTGGTCTGCATCAGCCAGTGGCGGTTGATGACCTGCGTCACACCCAGCAGCACGTCGGCCACCGTGCGCGAGGCACCGCCCCCACCTTCGTCGTCGTCGTCGCCGCTGCCGCCCGTTGTGGCACGCAGGGGCTGCAGCCCGACGGGCATGCCGCCCTGGGCTTCGATGCGGTCGGTTTCCAGCGCCAGGGTCAGGCTCAGTGTGGTGTTTTTTTGGTTGAAGTCACGCGCCAGGCCGCCGCTGATTGACAGCGACTTGAAGTCGGTCTCTGACGACACATTGGCGCCCAGCGACAGGCGCTGGCCTGTGCCCCAGGGCCGCTCCAGCGAACCCGCCAGGGCAACGCGGCGATCACGAAAGTTGGGGTCCAGCGGGGGCTTGCCAGCCGCTGTGGTGTAGCGGCCTTCACCCGAAGGTGAGGTGAAGGTCTGCGCCGTGGGCTGCGGCGCCGCGCCGTTGGGTGACGCGCCGGTGAGCGCATCCAGCGTGAGCTTGAGGCCCACACTGCGGTCGTTGCCGTCGGTGCGGCGGGCGCTGATCACCGGCTCCACGGCCCGCACGCGGCCGCCGCCTTCCTGGTAGATGAGCACGGCACTGTCCACCTGCCACGGCGCCGCCGGCGCGGTCTGCGCAGTGGCCATGCCTGGCGCCAGCAGGGCGGCCGTGGCTGCGGCCAGGGCGGCGCGCAGAGGTGATGCGTGGGTGATGCCCGCAACCGCTTCCGCGCCCGCGCCCGCGTTGGCGTTGGCGTTGGCGTTGGCGTTGGCGTTGGCGTTGGCGTTGGCGTTGGCGTTGACGTTGGCGCCGGCGCCGGCGCTGGTGTTATCGCCGGTGGCCCCGGCCTGGTCGATCAATTGCATCCGCAGCCCCCACCACCCGTGCCACGGCCGCCGGTGGCGGCTTCTTTGCTGAAGTAGGTGTGGTCGTCGATACCCGCTTCCACCGCCGAAGGCGTGAGCTGCATCGAAGGCTTGGCCAGCAGGTCACGCTCCCAGGGTTGCACACCCAGGTTGCCGCAGCCGGCCAGCGGCAGCAGGGCACTCAGGCACAGCGCCGCGCGGCGGCAAAAAGGGTGGGGGTTCAGGCTCATGACATCGGGCTCCGGCGGGGTGCACCCAGGCTCGGGCCAACAGCAGGGCTGGCACCAAGTCTGGCAACAGTGCGGGAGTCTAGGGGCCGGCGCTTATGGGTTGATTAACGGAGTCTTGCGGGGCGGTAGATTGGCAATGCAGTGCTGGGAACGGGGGGCCTGGGCACTGCAGCGCCACTTCGAACGCCAGGAGTCAACCTAGAAACCGCAGTTGGCCGCGCCCGAGTGGGCTGCGATGCGGGGTGCTGGCAAGGCGCGACGACGCTGCGGCCTCATGGCCGTGAGGAGGAGCAACGCGGCCAGCGCGCCGCAGCACGGCCCAATCGGGTGCGTAGCGCTCTCACCCAAGTGGTGAGTGCGGTCGTGAGCGGATATCTCAATGGTCATGCGGTGTTGCCAGCGGAGGAAAGCGGTCAACTGCGGTTTCTAGGTTCAAGCTACCTGGAACTGCTGCGGCCGCAGGCGGGACTGGTGCACGCGGTGGACGAAACCGAACAGGCCGCCTCGGCGGTTTAGGGTTTCAGGCCTGGGCCTTGGCAAAGTAGCGCACACCAGGCAGGCCTTCGAAGTGTGCATCCTGGGTCCACAACTCGGCCTGATGCGCCAGCGCTGTGGCGTAGATCAGGCTGTCGGCCAGCGGCAGGGCATGGCGCGTGGCGGCCAGCACCAGCGGCAGGTCGAGTTCGATCACACGGCCTTGCTGCATCAGCGTCAGCGCCTGGCTGGCCACCTCGTCGCCGGCCTCGCGCGCCAACTTCTTGACCACCTCGTAGATGGTGAGCACCGGCACCACCAGCGTTGCGGGTGCAGCCAGTGCAGGCGCGAAATGGGCGGCCCTGTCGGTGTCGGCGAAAAATTCAAGCCAGCACGACGAGTCCAGCACCACCGCAGCGGCCCGCCTGGCAGGGGCGCGCCGCGTGGCCATCAGACGCGGTCGGGCTCTGCGGGCAAGGCCGTATCGATACCACGCGCAATGCCCCGGTAGGCGTGCGCCGGTTTGACTGGCAACAGGCGGATGACGTCACCCAGGCTCACCACCATCATCTTGGCACCAGGCCTGACACCCGCACTCTCACGCACCGCCTGCGGAATGACCACTTGGTACTTGGGCGACACCGTGACAATGCACTTGTTCATATCGATCAGTGTACCGTCATACGATTTCATCGTCGATGCGTTGTCTATGCATCAGCTCAGCATGTGCTTCAAAAACCGCCCCGTATGGCTGGCCTCACAAGCCGCCACGTCTTCGGGCGTGCCGGCCACCACCACATAGCCCCCGCCCGCACCGCCCTCGGGCCCCATGTCAATCAACCAGTCGGCCGTCTTGATGACGTCCAGGTTGTGTTCAATGACGACGATGGTGTTGCCTGCGTTGCGCAACTGGTGCAGCACCTTCAGCAGCATGCCCACGTCATGAAAGTGCAAGCCCGTGGTGGGCTCGTCCAATATGTAAAGGGTGCGGCCGGTGTCGCGTTTGCTCAACTCCAGCGCCAGTTTCACACGCTGCGCCTCGCCACCGCTCAGCGTGGTGGCCGCCTGGCCCAGGCGGATGTAACCCAGGCCCACGTCCAGCAGCGTCTGCAGCTTGCGCGCCAGGTTGGGCACGGCGCTGAAGTACTTGTAGGCGTCTTCCACCGTCAGTTCCAGCACCTGGGTGATGTTCTTGCCCTTGTACAAAATCTCCAGCGTTTCGCGGTTGTAGCGCGCGCCGTGGCACACGTCGCAAGGCACGTACATGTCGGGCAAGAAGTGCATCTCGACCTTGATGACCCCGTCGCCTTCACAGGCCTCACAACGCCCGCCGCCTGCGGCCGCGCTGACGTTGAAGCTGAAGCGCCCGGCGCCATAACCGCGTTCACGCGCGGCGGGCACTTCGGCAAACAGTTCGCGTATGGGCGTGAACAGGCCCGTGTAGGTGGCCGGGTTGCTGCGGGGTGTGCGGCCTATGGGGCTCTGGTCCACATTGATGACCTTGTCAAACTGCTCCAGGCCATCAATGCGGTCATGCGGCGCGGGCTCGGCATGGGCTTGATACAGCTTGCGCGCCACCGCCGTGTACAGCGTGTCGTTGATGAGCGTGCTCTTGCCCGATCCGCTGACGCCCGTCACGCAGGTGAGCAGACCCACGGGGATGTCCACGCTGACGTTTTGCAGGTTGTTGCCGCGTGCGCCGCAAATGCTCAAGCGGAAGGGCGCCGAGCCAAAACCCGTGGCCGCACGGCGCCTCTTTGGCACCTCGATGCGCAGCACATTGGCCAGGTATTTGCCGGTGAGCGACTCGGGGTTGCTGCACACCTCTTGCGGTGTGCCCTGCGCCATGACACGGCCACCGTGCACACCGGCGCCGGGGCCCATGTCCACCACGTGGTCGGCGGCGCGGATCATGTCTTCGTCATGCTCCACCACCAGCACGCTGTTGCCCAGGTCACGCAGGTGCTTGAGCGTGCCGATGAGCCTTTCGTTGTCGCGCTGGTGCAGGCCGATGCTGGGCTCGTCCAGCACGTACATCACGCCACTCAGGCCACTGCCGATCTGGCTGGCCAGGCGTATGCGCTGGGCCTCGCCGCCGCTCAGCGTGTCGGCACCGCGGTCCAGGCTGAGGTAGTTCAGGCCCACGTCGTTCAAGAAACGCAGCCGGCTGCGGATTTCTCGCATGATCTTGTCGGCGATCTCGGCCTTGGCGCCCACCAGCTTCAGGTCTTGAAAGTAGGCCAGCGCATGGGCCAGCGTGGCGTGTTCAGCCTCATAGATGGGCTTGCCCTTGGCGCCATCGGCGTGCTGCAAAAACACATGCCTTGCCTCGCGCCGCAGCCGCGAGCCGTGGCATTGGGTGCAGGGTTTGGCGGCCTGGTAACGGGTCAGTTCATCACGCACGGCCACTGAGTCGGTTTCTTTGAAGCGCCGCGTGAAGTTGGGGATGATTCCTTCAAACGGGTGGCACCGTTTGACCTGGCGTGTCTTGGCCTTGCCACCCTTGCCCACGCCTTCGGCCTCGTAGATGAATTCAATCTCTTCTTCACCCGAGCCAAACATCAACACCTGCTGCGCGGCTTGGGGCAGTTGCTCATACGGTGTTTCGATGTTGAAGGCGTAGTGCCTGGCCACACTTTCCAGCAGGCTGTGGGTGTAGGCGTTGCGGCGGTCCCAGCCCTTCACGGCGCCTGCGGCCAGGCTCAGGCTGGGGAAGGCCACCACACGGTCGGGGTCAAACACCGTGACCTGGCCCAGGCCGTCACACGCCGGGCAGGCGCCCACGGGGCTGTTGAAGCTGAACAGGCGCGGCTCAAGTTCTGGCAATGAATAACTGCACACGGGGCAGCCAAACTTGCTGCTGAAGAGGTGTTCTTTGCCGCTGTCCATTTCAAGCGCAATGGCGCGGCCATCGGCAATGCGCAGGCTGGCTTCAAAGCTCTCGGCCAGGCGCTGCTTCATGTCCGTCTTGGTCTTGAGCCGGTCCACGACGACGTCGATGTCGTGTTTTTCGTTTTTCTTCAGCACGGGCAGCGCCTCGGCTTCCACCACCGCGCCACTCTGGCCGTCACCGCCCACCCGAAAGCGCACATAACCACGCGCCTGCATGTCTTCAAACAGTTCGGTGAATTCGCCTTTGCGGTCGCGCACCACGGGCGCCAGGATCATGAGCCGGGTTTCTTCGGGAAGCGCCAGCACGGCGTCCACCATCTGCGCCACGCTTTGCGCCTGCAGCGGCAGGTCATGGTCGGGGCAATACGGCGTGCCGGCGCGGGCATAGAGCAGGCGCAGGTAGTCGTGGATTTCAGTGATGGTGCCCACCGTGCTGCGTGGGTTGTGGCTGGTGGCTTTTTGCTCGATGCTGATGGCCGGACTCAGGCCTTCAATCACATCCACGTCGGGCTTGTCCATCAACTGCAAAAACTGCCTTGCGTAGGCCGAAAGGCTTTCCACGTAGCGGCGCTGGCCTTCGGCATACAGCGTGTCAAAGGCCAGGCTGCTCTTGCCGCTGCCCGACAGCCCCGTGATCACCACCAGCGCGTACTTGGGGATGTCGAGGTCGATGTTCTTCAGGTTGTGCGTGCGTGCGCCGCGCACACGCAGCGTGCGGTTTTCTTGTATCGCGCGCAGCGTGCGGTTTTCTTGCATGGCGCGGGCGTCCACCGCAGAGACCTGCAAATCAGCCAGGCCAGGCGGGGTGGGGGCGTCGCGGGGTTCGGTCATCGGCTGGGTCGGGGCAAACCGGACATCATACGCAGCACGGTCCGCGCGGCGAGCCTCGCTACACTGCCGCGCACTAAAGGGAGCGTGGATGAACTGGCGCAGCAAGTGGGTGAAGTGGGCCGTGGCGGTGGCCGTGGTGGTGCTGGCCGGTGTGGCCTGGACACAGTGGAAAAAGGCCAACCCGCCGCCCGAGGTGCCACGCTACCGCACTGCGGCCGTAGACCGTGGCGCCATCAGCCAGGCCGTGCTGGCCNNGCTGGCCAACGGCACGGTGCAGCCCGTGAACACCGTGAACGTGGGCACGCAGGTCAGCGGCACAGTGCTGGAGCGCAGCGCCGACTTCAACGACCGCGTCAAGAAAGGCCAGATCCTGCTGCGCCTGGACCCGGCCACGCTGCTGGCGCGGCTGCGCCAGACGCAGGCGCAGCTGGGCTCGGCCGAGGCCACGCTGGCACTGTCGCGCTCCACCGTGGAACGCAACGAGCGGCTGGTGGCGCAGGGCTTCATCTCGGCGCTGGCGCTGGACCAGAGCCAGCGTGAACTGGCCGCCGCCGCCGCCGGCGTGGAAGTNNTGGAAGTGGCGCGCGCGCAGGTGGACGCAGCGCAGACCGACGCCGACAACAGCGTGATACGCAGCCCGGTGGACGGCGTGGTCATCAAACGCAACATTGAAGTGGGGCAGACCGTGGCCGCCAGCTACCAGACGCCCGACCTGTACCAGATTGCGCAAGACCTGCGGCAGATGCGCATCCACACCAACGTGAGCGAAGCCGACGTGGGGCTGATACGCCCGGGGCAACTGGCGCGTTTCATTGTGGACGCCTACCCCGAGCGTGAATTTGAAGGCAAGGTGGAGCAGTTCCGGCTTAACGCCAGCAGCAGCCAAGGCGTGGTGACCTACCCCATCGTGGTGGCCGTGGACAACGCCGACGAACTGCTCAAGCCGGGCATGACGGCGCAGGTGCGCATCGTGGTGGCCAGCAAGCAAGATGTGGTGCGCATCCCCACGGCCGCGCTGCGTTTCAAGCCTGATGAAGACGAGTTGAAGGGGCCGGCGGCGGCGGCTTCGGCTGCCACGGCATCGGCATCGGCATCGGCTTCATCGGCACCGGGTGCCGTGGCGGCNNTGCCGTGGCGGCTGCATCGGCTGCCAAGGCTGCGGCCGCCGCATCAGCCGCAAGTGCCGCCGCTGCGGCCGCCGCCCGTGCCGACGACGACGGCCTGCTGGCCGCGCGCCGTGACGGCGCCCGCGTCTTCCGCGTCTACACCGTGGGCCCCGAACAAAAGCCGCAGTTGCGCGAGGTGACCATCGGCATCAGCAACACACGTTTTACTGAAATGCTGACCGGGCCGCTGAAAGCCGGTGACGAACTCATCACACGCCGCGCCGAGCCGGCGGGCGGCAAGAAGTGACGGCCCCATCCGTTGCCACAGCCGCCGACACCGCCACCCCGGCGGCGGTGATAGACGCACACGGCCTGACCAAGAGCTACCGCAACGGCGACATCGTCACGCCCGTGCTGCACGGTGTGGACCTGTGGGTGCCCCGTGGTGACTACGTGGCGCTGATGGGCCCCAGCGGCTCGGGCAAGAGCACGCTGATGAACCTGCTCGGCTTGCTGGACAGGTCCGACGCCGGCAGCTACGCGCTGGACGGCCGCGACGTGGTGGCGCTGAGCGCCAGCCAGCAGGCCGTGGCACGCAACCGCAGCATCGGCTTTGTGTTCCAGAGCTTCAACCTGCTCAAGCGCATGAACGTGCTTGAAAACGTGGCCTTGCCGCTGCTGTATGCCGGTGTGGGCCGCCGCACCGCGCGCCAGCGTGCACAGGTGCTGCTGCAGCAAGTGGGCCTGGGTGAGCTGGGCCACCGCATGCCCAACCAGTTGTCGGGCGGGCAGCAGCAGCGTGTGGCCATTGCACGCGCGCTCGTCAACCAGCCGCCGCTGCTGCTGGCCGACGAACCCACAGGCAACCTCGATACGCGCACGACTGAAGAAGTGCTGGACCTGCTGGGCGCGCTCAACCGCGAGCAGGGCCTGACCATCGTGGTCGTCACCCACGAAGCCGACGTGGCGGCGCGTGGCAAGCGCCTGGTGCGGCTGAAGGACGGCGTGGTCGTGTACGACGGTGCGCCAACGCGGGAGCGCGAATGAATTTTGCCCAACTGCTGATCGAGGCCTTCCGCTCGCTGGCGGCCAACCGGCTGCGCACCGCGCTGACCATGCTGGGCATCATCATCGGCATCGCCAGCGTGGTGCTGATGCTGGCTGTGGGTGACGCGGTGCGGCTGTTCATCGACAAGGAGTTGTCGGTGCTGGGCAGCAACCAGCTCATCGTGCGGCCGGGCCAGCCCAGCGGTGACGCCGGCGTGCGGCGCCGNNCGCCGCGCCGGTGAAGTGCCCACGCTGACCATCGAAGACGCCGCCGCCGTCAACGCACTGCCCACCGTGGCCGCTGCGGCGCCCATGCTGCAGGGCTTCTTTCAAGTGCTTTACGGCGACGACAACAGCAACAGCACGCTGCTGGGCACCACACCCGAGATCTTTGCCGTGCGCAGCTGGGTGATGGACCGTGGTGTGCCCATTTCTGACAACGACGTGCGCTCGGCCAACCGTGTGGTCGTCATCGGCGAACGCATTGCGCAGGACCACTACTTCAAGCGCGACCCGCTGGGCCAGGTGCTGCGCATTGAAGGCCGGCCCTTCACCATCATCGGTGTGATGGCCGGTACCGGCCGCACGCTGGACGGCACCGACCTCGGCGACATGCTGGTGGCACCCATCACCGCCGTGCCCGTGCGCATGCCGCGCCCGGGCCTGGTGCACTACATCAGCCTGCGCGCCAAGGACGACGCCGGCCTGGCCAGCGCCGAGCAGGACATCAGCGAGCTGCTGCGTGACCGCCACCGCATCACCGGTGACAAGGGCGACGACTTCAGCGTCGTCAACCTGGCCAACATCGCAGAAACGGGCAACGCCATTGGCGCCGGGCTGTCGGTGGGGCTGGGCGTGATTGGCGCCATATCGCTGCTGGTGGGCGGCATAGGCATCATGAACATCATGCTCGTGAGCGTGAGCGAACGCGTGCGCGAAATCGGCATCCGCATGGCCATTGGCGCCAAGCCCTGGCACGTGCTGGCGCAGTTCTTGAGCGAGGCCGTGGTGATGTGCATCGTGGGCGGCCTGGTGGGTGTGGCACTGGCCTGGGGTGGCGCGGTGGCCGTCAACAGCACGGGCAAGTTCAGCATGGCATTGGGTGCCAGCCATGTGATTACGGCGGTGGTGTTTTCTACCGCCATCGGCTTGTTCTTTGGCTGGTACCCGGCTCGGCGGGCGGCCCGGCTGCTGCCTATCGAGTGTTTGCGGGCCGATTGATGGCAGGCGCCAGCGCCGCCGGCTGCTGCAGCGGCTTGCCCGTGCGGTAGACCGTGGCCGACAGGTTGGCGATGTGCACGCCGTTGTCGGCGCGGGTGACCTCAATGCGGTAGATGCCCAGCTTGCGGGTCAGCGACACCTCGGTCGCTTTCGCCAGCAGCACCGTGCCCAACTGCACGCCCACGCTGATGCTGATGTGGCCGTCAATCAGCACCGCGATCTCGCCGTGTGAATTGCAGGCCATGCCCAGTGCCGTGTCGGCCAGCGAAAAGATAGCGCCGCCGTGGCAGCCGCCGTTGAAGTTGATGTGCTCGGCGCCTACCGTCATCTGCACCGTGGCGTGGCCCTTGCCGGCGGCCACCAGTTGCAGCCCCATGTGGCGCGCAAAGGCGTCGCCCGCCATCGCCTGGCGGGCAATGGCGCGGCCCTTGCGCTCGTCGGCGCTGCCGTGGCGTGTGGCGCGTGCGGTGCGCGCCAGCAGCCAGTCGGCCACGGCATTCACGCCCTCACCGGCCAGCGCCTGCGTGCAAAACACCGGCGGCGTGGTGGCCTGTTTGCGGCGCAGCGCCAGCATGGCATGCAAGTCGGCCTGGGTGCGGCTGGCATCGGGCAGGTCGGCCTTGCTCACCACAAAGGCGTCGGCAATCTCCAGCAGGCCGGCCTTGATGGCCTGCACGTCGTCGCCCAGGCCCGGCGGGCACACCACCAGGCGCGTGTCGGCCACCTGGGTGATCTCTACCTCCGACTGGCCCGCGCCCACGGTCTCGACGATGACGGTGTCGTAGCCCGCCACGTCAAACACGTCCACCACGGCACCTGCCGCAATGGACAGGCCGCCCAGATGCCCGCGCGACGCCAATGAGCGGATGAACACGCCTTCGTCGTTCTGGTGTTCGCCCATGCGGATGCGGTCACCCAGCAGCGCGCCGCCGCTGAAGGGGCTGGACGGGTCCACCGCCACCACGGCCACCGTCCCCCCCCGTGCGCGCAGCGACTTGATCAACGCCGACACCAGCGTGGACTTGCCACCGCCCGGCGGGCCGGTGACCCCCACCACGTGTGCGCGGCCGGCAAGTTCAGCCAGCGCGGCGCGCAGGGCCGGCGCGTGGCCGGCGCCGTTTTCAAGCGCGGTGATGGCGCGTGCGATCAATCGCCGGTCACCGGCGCGGATGGCGGCGATGGTCTCGTCCACCGTGGGCGCCGGAGCGTGAATGTGCGCGCCCATCAGACCACGGTCAGCGGTTGGCCAAAGCCCAGCTCACGCCGCAGCGTGCCGCAGATCTCGCCGTGCGTGACGCCCGCTTCGGCGGCGGCTACGACCTGGGCAAAGATGTTCTGGTCCTTCGACTGCGCAGCCGCCGCCAGGGCATGCAGGGCCCGGGCCACGTCAGCCGCTGAGCGCTGCGCCTTGTAGGCCGCCAGTTGCGCCAGGTAGGCCTGCAAACGCTGCGGCTCGGGGTAGGCCAGCGACGGGTAGTCGGCCGCGTCTTCTTGCACCTGGTAGGCGTTGAGACCCACGATGGTCTGCGCACCGCTGCCGACCTTTTTCTGGAAGGCCAGCGCCGAGTCCCCAATGATGCGTTGCACCAGGCCCTGCTCCACCGCCGCGTACATGCCCCCCGCCGCGTCGATGCGTTCGATGAGCGCGTTGATCTTGGATTCCATCGCGTCGGTGAGCGCTTCGACGTAATAAGAACCGCCCAGCGGGTCGATCACGTCGGTGAGCTGGGCTTCTTCACGCAGGATGTTCTGCGTGGCCACGGCAATGCGTGCGGCCTCGGCCGTGGGCGTGGAAAAGACTTCGTCGTAGGAGTCGGTGTGCAAAGACTGCAGCCCGCCCAGGATGCCGGCAATGGCCTGCGTGGTGACACGCGCGATGTTGTTCAGCGGCTGCTGGCGTGTCAGGTCCACACCCGACGTCTGGCCATGGAACTTGAAGCGCCACGAGCGTGGGTCCTTGGCACCAAAGCGGTCACGGCACAGCCGCGCCCAGATGCGGCGGCCGGCGCGGAACTTGGCCACCTCTTCAAACAGGCTGATCGAGATGTCAAAGAAGAAGGTGAAGCGCGGCAGGAAAACATCGGGGTCCATGCCTCGCGCCAGGCAGTCTTCGGCGTACTGGATGGCCGAGCACAGCGTGAAGGCCATGGCCTCGGCCGGCGTGGCGCCCGCCTGCTGCATGTGCTGGCCCACGATGGACAGCGGGTTCCAGCCCGGCACGTGTTCATTGGCGTACTGGATGTGGTCCACCACGATGCGCTGTGCGCCTTGCAGCGCAATGCGAAAGAACATGTGGTTGGCCACGAAGTGCGAGATGCAATCACTCTGGTTGGACGTGCCGGTGATGCGGCTCCACGGCACACCACGCCGCTTGGCCAGCGCCAGCTCAAAGGCCAGCAGCGTGAAGGGCGCGGGGTCATTCAGCGCGGTGGAAATCTCGCCAATGGGCACACCGTCAAATGCCCGCGCCATGTCGTCCACATGGTTGACCACGGTGCCGCAGGTGCCCAGCAGCTCGGCCGGCACGGCGTCGGCGTCGTAACCCCGAAAGACTGAATTGCAGGGCAGGAAAGACAGCGCCGAGGCACCGAGTGACAGCAGTTCCTTGACCCGCGCGTTGTAGTCCTCGGGCACGCCCAGGCCCACCAGTTGGCGCTGCGACCAGGTGCGGCCCCGGTACATGCTGGCGTAGATGCCGCGGGTGTAGGGGTACTGGCCAGGGAAACCCAGTTCATCGGCATAGGCCGCGCCCGACCCGTCCTGCGACGTGTACAGCGGCTTGAGCGGGATGCCCGAGCGGTTGAACACAGTGGCTGCGTCCGGCGCAGCGGCGTCGAATGCCTTCTGCCAGCGCGCCTGGGCTTGCGCCAGGTCTTCGCTGGCGAGGGTGGGCGTCTGGCTCAGCGGCTCGTTCATGCGGCGGCCCCTTGCGGCTGCCTGGGGGCGTGCGGGTGGCACCGTTCGTGCGCCAGCCGGCGCACGGTGCTGACGATGTCGTCCAGGTCAGCGCCCGGATGGAACACCTGCGACACGCCCGCCGCCAGCAACGCCGCTTCGTCCTTGGCCGGCACGATGCCACCCACGATCACGCGCACATCGCCCAGCCCCGCCGCACGCAACGCGTCCATCAGGCGCGGCACGATCAGGTGGTCAGTCGCCAGCGAAGAGATGCCGATCACGTCGGCGTCTTCTTCGGTGGCCAGCTTCACCACGCTGCTGATCTCTTGCCAGGGCGGTGTGTAGATGACTTCCATGCCGGCGTCGCGCAGCGTGGCAGCCACCACGCGGCTGCCCCGGTCGTGGCCGTCAAAACCGATCTTGGTGACGATGACCTTGGGCGGGCGTTCAGACATTTTGTGTCTCCCTGAGGAATGCGATGAACTTGCGAGCCAGCACGCGTGGTGAATCGCGGCCCGAGGGCTGGTACCAGAAGCGGCTCCAGTTGAGCGCGCCCAGCAGCATCAGCCGCAGCGCGCCCCGGTCGGTGCGCGGCGGCAGCGGCAGCGCACGCACCAGGGCCTGCCAGCGCGCCTCGTAGCGGCAACGCTGCTCGCGCAGGCGCTCTGCCACTTCGGGCACGTCTTGCGGCAGCACGCGGATCAGCACCTGCGCGTAGGGGCTGTCGCGCAAAAGAGTTTCCAGGTGCGCGGTGCAGGCGGCTTCGAGTTGCGCCCAGGGCTCGGCCGCGCGGGGCTGGGCAAGGGCTGCGGCCACGGCGTCGTCCAGCTCACGCACACCGGCCTCGTACACGGCCANNGTACACGGCCACGAGCAACTGCTCCTTGGACGGAAAGTGGTAGTACAGCGAGCCCGGTTTCATGTCCGCGCCCACGGCGATCTCGCGCATGGTGGAGCCGGCGTAGCCGCTGGCGGCAAAGCAGCGCGCGGCCGCGTCAAGCAAACCGCCCAGGCGGTTGTCGGCCCGGGGTGCCGGGGTCTGCCCCGGGGGGGCGGCTGGTACAGCGCTTGACGTGGCGGCGGATCGTGACATCGGGGCCTTGAATTTACAAAGCGAACGTTTGTTCGGTTTGTGAGCTTAGGCGACGTGCCGATCCGCAGTCAAGTGCCGCGCCAAACTGGTGGACCTGCCGGCCGGGCTTTGACGCACCGCCGGCGCGCGCTCAGTTCCCGCGCAATTCGGCCAGCCGTTTGGCTGAGGCCTCGTGGCCTTGCGCGGCCGCCAGGCCAAACCAGTAGGCGGCCGTCTCGCGGTCTAGGAGCCTGTCGGGCTTTGGGTCGGGTCTGCGTTGACGCGCAAAGTGGGCTCAGCCTAGGCGCAAAGCGCAGTCATGCCGGGCGGCATGGCGAG
>CXWL01110002.1_pt1 | contig 13282 bp, 9 predicted proteins | sample 590931 | NCBI WGS metagenome assembly CXWL01 (sample SAMEA3498368, study PRJEB10139) | groundwater metagenome | biome: water well; material: biofilm material | place: Germany | collected 2015-04-27 | reverse complement strand
GTGATCCTGCGCGGCGGCGTCGAAATCGTCATCGCCACCCCGGGCCGCCTGCTCGATCACGTCGAACAGAAGAACGTCTCGCTCGGCCAGGTGCAGATGCTGGTGATGGACGAAGCGGACCGCATGCTCGACATGGGCTTCCTGCCCGACCTGCAGCGCATCATCAACATGCTGCCGAAGCAGCGCCAGAACCTGATGTTCTCGGCCACCTTTTCGCCCGAGATCAAGCGCCTCGCCAACAGCTTCCTGCACGACCCGGTCGTCATCGAAGTGGCGCGCAGCAACCAGACCGCCGACAAGGTCACCCAGGTGGTCTACAAGGTGCCCGAGGCGAACAAGGTCGAAGTGGTCGAATTCCTGATCCGCGGCCGCGACCTCAAGCAGGTGCTGGTGTTCTCGAACACCAAGATCGGCGCCTCGCGCCTGTCGCGCCACCTCGAGCAGGCCGGCATCAAGGCCACCGCCATCCACGGCGACAAGACCCAGCAGGAGCGCATGGCCGCGCTGGACGCGTTCAAGAAGGGCGAGACCGACGTGCTGGTGGCCACCGACGTCGCCGCGCGCGGCCTCGACATCTCCGACCTGCCGTGCGTGATCAACTACGACCTGCCGTACAACGCCGAAGACTATGTGCACCGGATCGGCCGCACCGGCCGCGCCGGCGCCTCCGGCGACGCCATCTCGGTGTACTCCGACAAGGACGAGCGCCTGCTGGTCGACATCGAAAAGCTGATCAAGCAGACCATCACCCGCGGCGAGCTGGCCGGCTTCACGCCGTCGTCGTCGTATTCGGCGCCGCGTGCCCCGCGCGAAGCGGCCGGCGCGCCGGCCGAGCGCCGCACCCGCCGTCCGGAAGGCGAATCGGCGCCGCGCCTGCCCGAGCGCGCCCCGCGCAGCAGCTCGGCGCCGCCGATGCGCCGCGAGAAGGTCGACCCGTGGTTCAACAAGCCGTACGAGCCGGCCACCCCGGCCGCGCCGGTCAGCGCGGTGGCCAATGCGGCGCCGGCCAAGCCGGGTCGCCAGAAGCTGGCCGCCTTGCTCGGCGGAATGCCGAAAGCCTGACGCGACGGCCTCTGTCCGCATCGTTGCAACTGCGCCCGCGGCCTAGTCGAGCGCGCGCGCGCTGACCTGGTAGTCGACATGGACGATGCCCCACAGGTCGCGGGCGATCGCGTTGTCGGGGAAGCGGACGGCGAAGCGGCTGCCGCCGGGACAATAATCGAGCACGCTGTCGACCAGCGTCTGGCCGTGATTTTTCGGATTGTCGAACAGCGTGGCGATGCCGGCCGTGACACCGTATTCGCCCGGGCACAGCGGATTGATGAACGAGAATTCCATCATCTGCGGTACGTTCAGCGGCGCGTCGGACGCAAAATGGCCTGAAAACATCGGATTGAAGTGCAGGATCTGGCGCCCGGCATCGTCGGTGATGCCGACATTGAGCACCGCCTGCGGCGGCGGCGTGCGCCGCGCACGGTAGAACACCCGAATGCGCACCTGTTCGTCGATGCCGACCGAATCGGTGTCCTGGCCGGCGCCATCGATGACGCAGATATCGTCGACCATGATCTCGCCGCTGCCGGTGCGCAGCGGCGCCACGCGCTCGGCGAACGCCTGCTGGCGCAACCGGTCCGGCGCGCTGCTGGCGGGCGCGGCGTCGGCGGCGGCGCCAGGCGCCGGATCGGCATGGCCGAAGCCGGCGCGCACGAGGCGGCGGAAAACCTCGCTTTGGTAGGCGCCGCCCACCGCGCTGGCGCCGCCGGCCATCCTGACCTTGCCCTTTTCCAGCCACAGGGCCTGGTCGCACAGCGAGCGGATTGCATCGGCCGAATGCGTCACATAGATGAACGAGGTGCCCTGGTCGAGCATCGCGCGGATCTTGTGCAGGCACTTGTTCTGGAAATAGGCGTCGCCGACGCTGAGCGCCTCGTCGACGATCAGGATGTCGGGCCGCACGTGCACGGCGCAGGCGAAGCCGAGCCGCACCGCCATGCCGCTGCTGTAGGTCTTGACCGGATGGTCGATGGCGTCGCGCAGTTCGCTGAAGGCGAGGATCTGCGGCAGCGCCTCTTCGATCTCGTCGCGACGCATCCCGTGCAGCATGCAGAACTGGCGGATGTTCTCGCGCCCCGGCAGCTCGGGGTTGAAGCCTGCGCCCAGTTCCAGCAGGGCGGAGACGCGGCCCTGCACGTCGACCTGGCCGGAGGTGGGGGTGAGCACGCCGGCCAGCACCTTTAGCAAGGTGCTCTTGCCGCTGCCGTTCTCGCCGACGATGCCGAGCCGGCCGCCGCGCTCGAGCGAGAACGAGACGCCGTCGAGCGCGCGCGTCTCGCGCGCATAGCGCTTGCGCCCGCCCGACAGCAGTTCCAGCAGGCGCGCGCGCGGCGACGAGTACGTCTGGTAGATCTTGCTGACGTTGGCCAGCTGGATGGCAGTTGCCGCCGATAGGTCGCGCATGGTGGGCTGTCCGGTCAGATCACGTCGGCAAAGCCGGGCTGCAGCTTGCGGAACAGCGCCGCGCCCAGCGCCAGCGTGGCCGCCGCCACCAGCGCGATGGCGCCGAGCGCGCCCCAGGCCACAGCGGCGCCGCCCAGCACCGCGTGGCGCGCCAGGTCGACCAGGTAATAGAAGGGGTTGTAGTCCATGATGATGTTACGGATCCACAGTGCGCCATGGTTCTCGACCAGGCTGGCCGGATACAGGATCGGCGTCAGCCAGAACAGGATGGTGACGCCGACCGGCACCGCTTGCGCCAGGTCCGGCACGTAGAGCGCCAGTGCGGCGACGGCATAGGCGATGCCGAGCGTGATCAGCAGCGCGACCAGCCAGACCAGCAGGTAGGCCCAGGCGGTCGGCGCCAGCGGCACGTGCAGGTAGGCCATCAGCGCGGCGGTGATCGACAGGATGATCGCCTGGGTGAGCAAAGCGGACGCGAACGGAATCAGCGGCAGCACCCAGGCCGGGAAGGCGATCTTGTTGATCAAATAGGCGTATTCGCGCAGGATGCCGGGACTGCGGCCGACCACCTCGGCGAACAGCGCCCACAGCGAAAACGGCACGAAGTAGAACAGCGCGAACGGGACGTTGCCGTAACGTTCGCCCATGCGCCCTGTCATCAGGATCGAGAAAACCGCCACGTTGATCAGCGAATACAGCAGCGGCACGCCGATATGCCAGGCTGCGCCGGCGTACGAACTGGCATAGCGGTTGCGCAGGTCGCGCCGGGCCAGCATCCAGGCAAGGCCCAGGCCGGTGGACAAATCCTGGTTGGTGTGGTTTCGCATGGGGTTCGTTCGAGTGGATGCTCACGCCGCAAAGGTGCGGATGAAGTGGAGGAAGCGCCGGCGCGCGCGCTCGGGCGCGAACTGGCGAACATGGTCGAACGCGGCGCCAGCGTGGGCGCGATAGCCGCCTTGCTGCCATCCCGGCGCGTTGACCCGCGCGGCACCGGCGGCGATGGCGTCGGCGAGCGCCTCGACGTCGCCGGTGGCCACCAGCCGTGCCAGGCCGCCGGCGATGGCAGGCACGTTCGAGTTGTCGTAGCTGATGACCATGCAGCCGTTGGCCAGCGCTTCGAGGATCGGCACGCAAAAGCCTTCATGGCAGGTGGGCAGCACGAACATGTCGGCGTCGCGCAGGATCTCGGCCTTGAGCGCCTCCGGCGCGCTGCCGTGGATCGTCACGCGCACGCGCGCGCCATGCGCGTGCTGCAGCCGCGCGATCGCGCCGGACAGTTCGGCGAGCACGGTGGCGTCGGAAAACGCCAGGTTGCCGACCAGGTCGACGGCGAAACGGCGCTGCGGCTCTGCGCGCAGGACCAGGTCGAGCGCGGCGAGCAGTTCGCCGGCGCCCTTCGACCTGACGAAGCGCCCGACGAACGCGGTGCGCACCACGCCGTCGCGCGTACTCGGCTTGCACGGCGGCGGCTGCGCGGCCGAATGCAGCGCCAGCGGCAGCACCGAGGCGGGCGTGTCGATGCCGGCCTCGCGCATGGCGTCCAGGTTGGTCTGGCTGTCGCACACGACATGGTCGGCGAACATCAGGTTCGACAGCTGTTTAAAGGATGCGTCGACGGTGTGGTGATGGCCGGCAGCGACGAACTGCTTCGGCGTGATGTTGTGGAACACCACCAGGCGCCTGGCGCGCCGCGGGCAGGCCGTGAGCGCGTCGAACAGCGGATAGTGCACGCCGAAGTGAAACACCACCAGGTCGCTGGCGTGAAAATGCGGATCGAACACCAGGTCGGCAATGGCCCCCACTTCGGTAAACGGCATGCCGGGCTGGTCGCAGGCATAGCCGAACAGGCGCACCTCGTGCGCCTCCGCCAGCCAGCCGATCTCGTCGCGGATGGCATTCGAGATGGCATCGTGCCGCATGCAGATGCCGTGGACGTACGAGATCTTCAAGGGTGGCTCGCGTTCAGGTTCGCCGTGGCCAGCTGGTACAGGCCGATCGATGCTGCGGCCATCCGCTCGGCGGTGAATTTTTCGGCGAAGATGCGGCGGCCGGCGGCGCCCATCGCGGCGCGCAGCGCGGCGGCGCCGGCCAGCCGCAGGATCGCCGCGGCCAGCGCGGCGGCGTCGGCGGGCGGCACCAGCAAGCCGTTGACCTCGTGCTCGACCACTTCCGGCATGCCGCCGGCCAGGCAGCCGATCACCGGCTTAGCTTCCCGCATGGCCTCGAGGAAGACCAGGCCGAACGACTCGAAGCGGCTCGGCGCGACGAAGATGTCGCAGCCGGCATAGGCGTCGGACAGCGCTTGCTGGCCGACGCGGCCGCTGAAATGCACCCGCGCGGCATGCGCGCGGCCGGCCGCGCTGGCCAGCCAGGCGTCCTTGTAGCTGGCGGTTTTACCCGGCATCGGCAGCGTGTCGTCGCCGACGATGTGGAATTCGACCAGCGGGTTTTCGGCCAGCACCCGCGGTATCGCGGCCAGCAGCGTGTCGATGCCTTTGCGCTCCTCGAGGCGGCCGACGAACAGCACCGCCACGCGCGCGTCGCCGCGCGTGGCGCCCGGTCGGGTGGGCGCCGGTGCCGTGCCCGGCATGCCGAGCGGCGCCACCCGTACCGTGCCCTCCCGGAAGGCGAAGCCGTAGGCCTGCTCGATGTCGCGCTTGATGGCGGCGCTGATCGAGCGGATCGCGTTCGATTCGAGCATCAGTTTTTTTTCCATGGCCAGCATCGGCGCCCCGAAGCTGCGCATCCATGCGGTGTCGGCCCGCAGGTGCGCGTGCGAGTTGAGCCAGAAGTGCAGCGTCGTCTGCAGGCTCGTGACCAGCGGCCAGCAGCCGTTGAACAGGAAGGCGGCGCCTTCGCAGTCCCAGATCGGCGCCTCGACCGCGTCGATCGCACGGTGGCTGGCGATGCGCTTCGCTTCCTCGAGCGCCACGGCCGACCAGTTCCATACCTGCTGCGGCAGCCGCTGCCCGATCGCGGCCGCCGACAGCGGCATCTCGCGCACCACCATGCGGTGGATCCAGACGCCGTGCTCGAAGTCGACCCGGTTGACATCAATGCTCTCGGTGATGACGGCGACCAGGTGGCCCTGCGCCGCGAGGCCTTCGGCGAGGTCCTTGTTGAAGGTGGCGATGCCGCCGCCATGGTCGGGCGGGAAATCGCGCGACACCAGGATGATGGCCTTGCTGGCGGCGCCGGCGAGCGCCACAAACGGCTTGAAGCGGCCGGTGTGGCGGGCGATTTTTGCCGCGTCGATCATGGCCCCGGGAAGCACCCCTTCGAAGCCGCGCCGCAGCCCCGTTTCGAGTGCGCGCTCGATGTCGCTGTTGAAGGCGGCGACATCGGCGTCCGACAGCAGCCCCGCGCCGGCTGCCCAGGCGACGTCGCTGCGCTGGGCCTCGATGAAGTGCTGCTGCTCTTGCAGCACGCGCGCCAGCGGATGGAATTCGCGGGCGTGTTTGAGCGTGAAGTAGACCTTGTTCTTGATGATCGGATAGCGGTTTCGCGGCACCTTGTTTTCGCCGCGGATATTGCTGGCGGCGTACTTGTGGTGGACGTAGGCGCACGGCAGCTGCGCGATCAGGTAGCCGGCATCGACAATGCGCAGGCAGACATCGGTCTCGTCGAGGAAGTATTCGTATTCCTCGTCGAAGCCGCCTACCTCGAGCAGGGCGCAGCGGCGGAACGACGAATTGCAGCCCAGCAGGTGCGGGACCCGCTCGCTCTTCGGGAACGACAGGTGCGGGGTCGGGCCGGCCATGTCGAGGTCGGCGTTGCCGAAGCGGTCGACGACGCAATAGCGGTACTGGAAATCGTAGCCGGTATGGTTGAACACCAGGCCGCCGGCGGCGCCGACCATCGGGTCGGCGTACGCTTCGGCCAGCTGGGTCAACCATTCCGGCTCGGGGATGGCGTCGTCGTCGATGAACACGACGATGTCGCCCTGCGCCATGCAGATGCCGATGTTGCGCGAGACCGACAGGTTGGCCTGCGCGCAGCGTCCGGCGCGCACCTGCTGCGACCAGGCGGCGATGACGGCGTCCGAATCGTCGGTCGACGGGCCGTTGACGACGACCACTTCGAACTGTCCCGGGTAGGTCAGCCAGCGCAGGCTGTCGAGCGTGTTCTGCAGCTCGGCGCCGCGGTTGAGCGTGTTGATGACGATCGAAAAGGTCGGGTAGGCGCTCGTCATGCCGGATCCTTCGCCGCCGCTTCGGGCGGCCGTTCGGCAGTGATCTCGAGTTCGTAGCAGCGGCCGTTGCGGCGCCCGCTGGCCAGCACTTGCGGATTGACGAAGCCGGCCTCGCGCAGGTAGTCGCCCATCGACGCCGGGGTGAACATGTTGAAGTGGAAATCGCCGTCGTAGTCCTGGCCGCCGTACAGCACCTCGCGCAGGTCGTCATACGGGTAGCTGCCGGCGGCGTAATGGTGCAGCATCGCCTCCGCATCGGGCACGACGGCGGAAAATTTCCCGCCCGGCTGGAGCAGGCTGAAGTAGTAGGGCAGCAGGCTGCGGCGCAGTTGTTCCTGCGGGAAATGCTCGAGCAGGTGGGCGGAAAATATTTCCGCCAGTTCGCGCTCGCCGAACGGCAGCCGGTCGACCTCGGCAACGATGTCGACACCGGGCAGGGCGCGGCGGTCGACGTTGAGGTAACCGTCCAGCGCAATGTGGCCGCAGCCAAGGTTCAGGCGCGCGCCTTGTTGCCTGGCCGCGGCCACCTTGTCAGGGTGCAGGATGTCGCCCGTCGCTTCGAGGCGCTGGGCGTCGGGCGCCGGCGCCGCGCCGCCGTAGCGCATCTGGAACAGCAGTTCGCGGCGCACGAACTCGACCCGGCCAAGCAGGAATTCGACGCTGCCGAGGGCATCGCACAGTTGCTGCCCGGCCAGGGCGTCGCACTGCCGGTCGCGCGCCTCCACACTTGCGTGGAAGGACTGCTCAAGGCGGCGCAGGTCGGCGCGGGTATCGATGATGTCGCGCCCCATGCGGCGCAAGGCGACCGGCACCGACCTGACCAGGTTGGCGCGATCGTTGTCGCTCGCCAGTTGCCGATGGTTCAGCGCCGCCAGCGTCTGCAGCAGGGTCGGCAGCTGTTCGGTCTCGAAGGCGGATTGGCGGGCGCGGGCGACGCCGTCGTCGACGCAATCGTTGCGCTGCGTGCTGGCGAGAAATTCGGCACGAAATTCGGGCAGGCGGACCACCGCCACGCCGATGCGCACGATGCGCCCGATTCCCGGCCAATCGGCCATGCGCCTGATGACACTGCGGATTCGTGCTTTCATCGCTCAGCCGTTTCTGCTCAAAAGATGGTGTTGCCGATCCGCGCTTGCGGACTCGCCGCGCAGTTTCCGCGCAGCAGGGCGGGTGAATCTTGTCGAAAGCGACATTCTGCGCGATTACACGGGCGCGTCGCTGTGGTACGTCAGACTAAGTGAAGCAGGCAATGCATGAATGATTCCCCGACCATTTAATTGACAGGCTCAGTAGTTTGACCGGCCAGGATGCCGACACTGCGCAGTGAATTGTGAGCAGATGTTACCGGCGTCCGCGGCGACGTTCAATTATAGTTTGGAGGTGAATTTGCGTCATTTATTTCCGATCACTTGCCACGATGCACGGTACGCCGTGCAGCAGCGCCGCGATGCAGGCGCGCGCGGCGGCGTCGGCATCGCGGCCTTCGAGGCACAGCACCAGGTCGGCGCCGGCGCAGGCCGCCTCACCGACGTCGCCGCAGAAGACGAGACGCCAGTCGGCCATGCCGGCTTGGTGCCAGCGTTGCTCGAACTGCGCGTCGATACCAGCCAGCTCGCTGCCGCTCAGGCATAGCACGCAGACGCCCGCGCCGGCGCCGAGGGAGTTGCGCAAGGCACTGCGCTGGGAGTCCGCCAGCGGCGAACCGATCGCGCCCGGCAGCGCGCCGTCGAGGGCCAGCAGTGCGAGTTCCGACCGGTCGATTGCCACCAGCAGGTCGGCCAGTTGCGCCGGCAGGGGCGCCACCAGCGGACGCAGCGCGATGCTGGCCGTGCCGACGCCGCGCACCGCCCATGCCGGCGGCGCCGGTGCCGCTGCCGCCAGTGCCAGCAGCGCGTCGCCGCCGTCGACGGCGACCATGGCATCCTCGATCCGCAAATCGGGCCGCGGCAGCAGGTTGAGGGTGAAGTGGCGCGCGTAACGGAATTGGCCGGCGACCAGATGGATCGGCTCGACCCGGTAGCCGCGCGGCGGCTGGCCGATCAGGGCGCGTACCATGGCGCGGCGTAGTGCGGCATGCGCGCCCGGCGCGTCGCTGGCCAGGCCGGTGACGTCGACCAGCAGCTGGCGCAGGCCGGGGCGCGGCTGGTTGGCCGCAATGCACAGCGCCGCCTGCTGCAGGTCGCGCGGCGTGCTGTCGCCATCCTGGGCCGCCAGGCCTGTGAGCAGGCGCTGGTACGCCGACATCGGGCTGCTTCCCGCGATCGCTTCGATGGCGTCGCGGTACAGCGCGCCGATGCGCGCCGGATGGTGCTCGGCGCGCATGTAAGCGCCCGCCGCCGCCGACAGCCGGGCGCGCAGCGCGTCCTGCTGATGCAGCTGTTCCAGCGCCGCGCTCAGCGCCGCCTGCGTGAAATCATCGTCGAGCCGGATGCAGACGTCGGCCGGCACTTCCGCCGCCGATCCGTGCGCGTTGATGACGGTCGGCAGCCGGTAGGCCAGGCAGTCCAGAACGGCGGCCGAGGTTTCGCCGCGCGAGCGGGCGCGCAGCTGGACGGCGGCGTCGGCCGCGGCCAGGTAGCTGCGGTACACCTGGTCGTTGGCGTAGCCGGTGATGCGGATCCGGGGATGGACGGCGATGCGGTGCGCCAGCGCGGCGCCGAACAGCTGGGCGTTGTCGCCGACGAATACCAAATGGCAGCGCGGATCGGCATGCAGCGCGCTGCCGATCCAGGCCGCGGCGATCTGCTCGCTGCACTTGGTCGGCGACAGCATGCCGAAGGAGCACACCAGGAAGTCGTCGTCGCCGATGCCCAGCGCCTTCCTCGCGGCCGCCTTGTCGATTTCTCCGGGCAGCGCGCGCATCAGCGGGATCTGGTGCCAGCCGCTGGCCGCCGCTTGTCCGTACCAGCGTGCGGCCAGTTCGACCGAGTGCGCCGAGTGCACGATGACGCCGCTGGCCTGGTCGATCACCGCCTTGTTGCAGGGGTAGCGATAGATCGCTTCGGCGCGCCCGTGATCGCGTTCGTCGCACAGCGCCCGGTAGCCGTGCGCCTGGTACAGCATGCGGCAAAAATTATTCGGATAGCGGCTGCTCGCCTCGGCGTGATCGATCACGCCACTCAGGAAGAAATCGTGCAGGACGACGACGCCCGGATGGCGCTCGAGCAGGTCGAACATATGCTGGTGAAAGGATGAGTTGCCAAAATGATACATAATTCGGTCGAATTGCTCCGAATGTGTATCGAACCACTCGACCGAGCGCTGCGCAAAATTCCCCGGCACCCGCGCCTCCGGTTGCGCCAGCACGACGTCGATCTCGTAGTACTTTGCCAGCTCGGGTAGCAGCTCGGCGCTGTAGTCGGCGATGCCGGAGCGTTCCGGCGGCAGCGGCGAGATGAATGCCAATCGCGGACGGCGGGGAAGGGGCGGCGGGGCCGCGCGCGGGCGCTCATGCAGCTGCTCGAAGGCGGCGAGCGCGCATTTGGCGCTGGCATCCCATGAAAACCGCCGCGCCTGCACCAGCCCATGCGCGCGCAGGCTCGCTTCGAACTCCGGCTGGCCCAGCACGCGCGCGATGGCGGTGCTGATCTGTGCCGGCCGGGTCGGGTCGAACAGGGCGTCGGCGCGGCCGATCACCTCGGGGATGCTGCTGCAATTCGAGCCGATCACCGGCGCGCCGCAGGCCATCGCCTCCAGCGCCGGCAGGCCGAAGCCTTCCTGCAGCGACGGGAAAACGAACAAGGCGGTGCTGTTGTATAGCGCCACCAGGTCGGCGTCGGAGACGAAGCCGGTCAGCACCACGTCGCCAGTCGCCAGTCCGGCCCTGGCGGCGGCGCGCTCGAGGCGCGTGCGGTCCTCCGGCGCGATGCTGCAGACGATGGCGAGCTGGTAGCGCGCGCGCAGTTCGCCCGGCAGCATGGCGTACGCTTCGACCAGGCCCTCGACGTTCTTGCGGTAGTCGAAGCCGCCGGTGTACATGATGAACGGCTTCGCCAGGCCGAAGCGCGCATTCAGCGCCAGCTGCTGCTCCGGATTCAGCCGCAGCGGCCGGAACAGGTCGTCCACCGCCGACGAGATATTGACCACCGATGCAGGCGCCAGTCCGAGCGCGTCGATCGCCTCCTGCCGCGAATGCGCCGAAATGGCCAGCAGCAGCTCGGCGTTTTTCAGGCTTTGCAGCTTGCGGTGGTACCAGGCCGCCATGTGCGGATCGGCCAGGTACTGGTCCCTACGCATCAGGGGAATCAGGTCGTACAAGGTTACCGCGGTGTCGAAGCGGCCATCGCCGTGTTCCACCGACGTGACCGCGTTGCCGGTCCAGCCTTCGAACAGGCTTGCCACGTGCACGACGTCTGGCTGCAGGCAGGCCAGGTAGTGCTCGCGGATGCGTTCCGCCGCGCGCATGCGCCACAGGTTGCGTTCATCGTGCGCGGCCACCGGCGTCGGCATGTCGAAAGTGGTGATCTGCGATTGCGGCACCAGGCCGTCGAAAGCAGCGCGGATCGCCAGGGCGCCATCGGCCATGTCGCTGTTGAGGACAATGCGCAGTTCGTGGCCGCCGCTGTTGCGCGCCATCGCCTGCGCCAGCGCGATCGAATATCGCCCGATCCCGCGCTGCATGCTCGAAGTCTGGCAGGCCTGGAGGTCGAGGACGATGCGCATGGCGTCAGCCCGCTTTTGAACGGCGCGCCTGTTCGATCGCGCGCTGCAGGTCGCGCAGCACTTGTTGCGCGCGGTCCGGCAGCGGGGCGTCGTCAGGTAGTGGAGGGGCGGAATGCGGCTGGCGCGAACGGATCGCCATCGCGCGTAGGCGGTTTGCCAGCGTGGGAAATCGGTACAGCTGGCGGCGCAGGAAAAAACTCAGTGCCGGCCGCGCCAGGACAAACCCGAACGCGACCTTCAATACGGCCTTGAGCGCGCGGCGTGCGCCCAGGCCGGTGTTCACTCTGTGTCCCGAGCGTTGGCTGCCTTCCCGAAGCAATGCGGGCACGACACCCCGTAGACGTACTGCTCCGACAGCTGCTGGCGCGGCGTGACCACCGCGCGGCAGGCGAAACATTGGGTGGTGGTGACTGCCTCGAGCTTCGCGTTGAGCGCGGTGCGGTAGTCGAACACGAAGCAGTCGCCCGTGTAATGGTCGCCGCCGACATCCTCGAAATACTTCAGGATGCCGCCTTCGAGCTGGTACACGCTGTCGTAGCCGATGTTCTGCATGTGGATCGCCGCCTTTTCGCAACGGATGCCGCCTGTGCAAAAGGTTACCACGGTCTTGTCGGCCAGCGCATCCTTGTTCGCCGCGATCACCTCGGGGAACTCGGTGAACTTGGCGATGCGGTAGTCGATGGTATTGTCGAACGTGCCGACGTCGACCTCGAAGGCATTGCGGGTGTCGACCATCACCACCGGCTTGCCGTTGTCGTCGTGGCCCTGGTCGAGCCAGCGCTTGAGCGTGGCCGGCGCCACTGCCGGCGCACGGCCCAGTTCCGGCTGGATCAGCGGCATGCGCATGGTGATGATCTCCTTCTTGATCTTCACCAGCATGCGCTTGTGCGACTGCTCTTCCGAATAGCTTTCCTTGACCTCGATGTCGGCGAAGCGCGCGTCGCTGCGCAGCCACGCCAGGAAGCGGTCGATCTGCGAACGCGGCCCGGAAAGGAACAGGTTGATGCCTTCGGGCGTGAGCAGGATGGTGCCTTTCAGGCCCAGTTCCTTGCACAGTTCCTGGTACTGCGGGCGCATCGCTTCGGTGTTGTCGAAGGTGATGAACTTGTAGGCGGCGATGTTNNGGGCGTATGCAAAGCTGGCAAATGCAGGAGGCGAAAGCGAAGATATCCGAACTCGTAAAGCGTGCTCAGCTTGAAGGTCCGCAGGAGATTACGATGCACGGTAAAGGAGTCGCGGTCGTCATTTCCCGAGAAACGTTTGATCGATTGTCTCAACAAGGAGACTCGCTGGCAGCATTCATGCAGCGTTCGCCTCTGTATGGACTGGATGAAATAGAATTTGACCGTGATCGCAGCCTGACCAGGGAAGTCGACCTGTGAGTTATCTGGTCGATACGAATGTGCTATCGGAATTGCGGCGTACGAAACCTGATTCCTCGGTTCTCGCTTGGTTTTCGAAACGCCCGCCCGCTTCGTTGTACCTCAGCGTACTCACACTGGGGGAAATTCGGAAGGGGATTGAGTTGCTGAGTGATCGCAAGCGACAGTTGGCCCTGCGAGATTGGCTCGACGCGGATATTCCGGCTTTTTTTACGGGACGTATCCTTGCCATCGATGGCCCTATCGCAGACCGATGGGGGCGGATTGTCGCCGCCGCTGGACGCCCGGTTGCCGCGGTTGACAGCCTGCTCGCCGCGACCGCGCTAACCCACGACCTGACCCTTGTGACACGCAACGTCAAGGACTTCGCGGACCTCCCAGTCGCGACAATCAATCCTTGGATTCAGGACGTTTGATCCCCTTCGACATTCGCCGGCCATTAAAAAAACAGGGCGAACCCTAATGCCGTTCAGTTAAGGATTCTTCTTTAACACGCGAACGTCGTATTTCCTAGGTCTGCCCTTGACGGCCCGGTCGAATTTTCGACCGGGCCGTTCTTCATTCAGGAGGCTAACCAGCCTTTCGCGCA
>CXWL01121983.1_pt1 | contig 13284 bp, 17 predicted proteins | sample 590931 | NCBI WGS metagenome assembly CXWL01 (sample SAMEA3498368, study PRJEB10139) | groundwater metagenome | biome: water well; material: biofilm material | place: Germany | collected 2015-04-27 | reverse complement strand
CCCTACAAGCCACGAACGGCGCGGGGTCATATTCCTAAAGTGATAAAGTAATTAAAGTAAATAAAGCATACTTAACCGCCCAATTGGAATTTTGAAATTTTCGGTGATACAGTCAGGTCGCCTGCTACGCATACGCACCCACACAGACCTCCACGGAGTACCTTTCGCCCCTGCCCCTGCAATTGCCACCGTCCGTGGCAGCCCTGCCCCTGCCCTAGTCTGTAACCGATTGCCACTCACTTGATAAGCTAATAACCCTACCATTAATGAAGTAATCTGTACCTGCAAAGTTACCACCTAGACACTCCATGATAGCTTTCTTTGTTGTCGCAGTTAGCTTGTAATTACCATTGCATACGCTAACTATGCCTGATTCATTCTTAATTATTGCATTGCTGTGTAGGCGGATAATGTAGTCACCAGCATTAGGCGCGTGTATTGTTAGGTGTATTGTTATTGCTTTGTTCATGGTTGTGCCTTCTATAGTATCAGTTCAATAGCGATAATCCGCGCTTGGACACGTCCAACTGTTACGAGGTCATTAATCTTAACAAGTGGACTAGCCGTTTGGTATGTGTTGTATTGTGTTTTGATTATGGCGTACATTGTTCGTCCTTTTAGTTAGTGAGCAGGTAGACTGGTAGTCTACCTGCTGGAATGGTTGATTGTTACGCTTTGGTTAGTGTAAAGCGATACTTTACTGCTACCACTTGTCTACCTTCTACAATGTTAGACGGTACAACATCATATTTTAAACCGTTGCTTGCTTGATAGAGGAACGTTCCGCCTTTCTTGGCTTGCATATTGAGTTCTAGGTTATCAGCTTGACTCACTAAGATATAGATAGACATAGCACTATTATCTTCTCTGTGCTGGTCATACCCGTCTACACCGTACCCTGTATGGGTGTACCCTGTGAACAGTTCAAGTCCCATTTTAGCGGCTAGACTTGGATAATCCTTACTAGCAGTCGCAGGGCTTGACGCGGTAGCAGTTACCTTGCCTAGGATTGTGTCCAGTGCGATTAATCCTATAGCAGGGCTATGTAATTCCATGTTGCAATCACTAGGCGTTAGCCGTGTAGTTAGATTAAGAACCTGTGTTGCCAAGCGGTAGACTGTATCAAGCGTTACTGGTAAGTCGATAGTAACATCATGGGCTGGAACAAGTGTGGCATGACTGCCAGTCTTACTTTGCAATTGTGAAGCTGGAACATGGATAAGACCTGTTTTAAAAGTATCGTGTAATAAGCCTTTAGTGCTTAATGCTTTGTTGAAGTCTGCGCGGACTGTTTCGCTTAGCTCTGCGCTTGGTTCGTTAGCTTCTACCCAGCTTTGCAAAGCAGTTGTTAAACTTTCATCCACTTTCATCGCAGGTTTTACACCCAGTAAGGCTGCGATAAGTGATAATGTTTTGTCGTTTGTTTGAGTGTTCATGGTTGTTTACCTTTAGTTAAGTTATTGATTAAATTGATTAACAAATGTTAATCCATAGTAGCTATGCTTGCAGATAGCTACTAAAGAAGACACTTTAATCCAGATAGTCTAAGTTCCAAATCGCTACCCAAGCAAGTACAAGACTAGCACATTTAATAGGTTGCTTTAGCTTGCTCATTGCTTCACTAGCACGATTTAGACCATCTAAGATTGTTAAACGTGCTTTGCTATCTTTAAGGGCTTTATAAGCCACCAGTAAGGCTACGCGAAAGCTACTAAATGCGGCTTTAATAGCATGAGCAAGTGCCATTGCTTGTTTATTGATGTTTTTCATGGTGTTACCTTTGTTTGTTGGTTTCTAAATGGGATTCCCTATTATAAGGGCTAGTTATAGTTTGTAAAGCCTTTATTTAACCATCTTTAAAACTTTTTTACTTTGTTTTCTTAACTATACGGTGTGAACCGCAATGCTCACACATGAGCTTTTTATTGCTTAAGCGGATTATATGTAAACCACCACAATGCGTGCAGATTAGAGATTTCTGTTCCATTTCAAACTCCTTTGTTAGTTATTTCGTTTCCACGCCCCCTACTATACGGACTTTTTTAAACTTGTCTACTTTCTTTTAACTTTTTTAATAAAGAATTGCTTTGCTATAGCTATAGAAACAGAATACCTAATGTAATCAACAACTTAGAAGGCTTGGCCGCGTTGCTATTGCTGAAAAATAAATGAAAACAAGCGCAACAAGTGCGGTTAAAACAGGTGATATTTGCGATTTGAGCTGGCTAGGCAAAGCCTTACTCTTTATAGATGTAAAATTGGAAATAATAAGGCGTTAATAATCAATGAGTTAGCTTTGCGGGCTTTTATTTGAGAATCGGTTGGAAAAGCGCCACGCACAGGAAGGCTGTTTTTAAGCCCGTGACGGGGTTTTAATCCGTACCCGCTACCCTAGCATTGCTTTAGATGGTTAAATGGCGGTGTTATGGGGTTATAACTGGATAAACGAAGGTTTGAAGTTTGTAGCTAGGAAAGTTTAGAAAGGTTTGAAGTTTGTAGATAGTTGGAAGTTTGAAGGTATACAAGTTGTTTACTGGAAGGGTGGCCAAAGTTTTTGTAACTGCGTTGTTTGCAAGGCTTGCCCAGTTAGTAATTAGCATTTGCTTTACTGGGTGTTACCAGTGGATAACTTAAAGTGTAGTGCAGATACCTAGTAAGGTAAGGTTTAAATAGCTTATCGTTTGTTTGGCTAATAGGTGGCTGAGACTTCAAGCGTTTAGTTGGGACGTGGTAAGTACACGCAGGTATAAATGATGCTAAGTCGCTGGGTTTTTTTGGTAGCTTGGTGGTTGCCTAGAGAGATTAGCTTGGAAGTTGGGAAGATTGGGAAGTTTGGTTTAACACTTGTAAAGTTAGCTGCGCGCGTGTGTATGGTTATAAGATGAGAGGTCGCCAGATTTTGCTACATAAATGTAGTTAGGTAGCTAGGTTTTGCGTACTTGGGGGGGTTAATGGGAGAAGTCGCGGGGTTTTTTTACTGTGAAGTATTGTATGTTAGTGAGGTTGGGTCGCTAGGTTTTTTTTGGGGGGGTTTGGGGANNGGTTTGGGGGGGGGTTGGGAGGTTTGATTTTGATTAGACTTCCTTGTCTCTAATATCCTAATTAAAGTTTAACTTCCTCAAAGTTATTATTAAAGTCTTTAACTGTTCTACTGTAGAAAGCACCTACTTCGTCACCAGTATATAACACATGGTCAACCCATTCTCTAGTAACTTTATCTTTATGTTTTACAATACCCATATAAGTGTAGACGTTCCCAGATTTTGTGTGTTTGAATAACTTACTTTTCACAGTCCTTACCGTTGTGTAAGTTTAGGTTTAGTAAACTCTCGTAAAGATCGGCAACTTCTCCAGTATTTTAGTATATGATGGTGTTTATTCTTGAAGTTTTCACAATTTCTTAAACCTATACTTTGGTATAATTCCCAATACTTTGTCTCACTGTAGTTAGCACTCATCATAAACTCCCCTTCCTACCAACCAAATCAAACCAAATAACAAACAATAAACAACAAGTTGCATGAGCTAAGTGATGTAACCCACTTTCAGGGTCAATAGTTTCTCCTTCGTAGTAAGAGATTAAATGTCTAAAAGCCGCATCAATGTAGCGTTCCTTTGCGTTAGGGACTTTCTGCCAGTTATCTTTAGCATACTTTAGTTTACCAAACTCAAGGACTTTTACTACTTCTGTTAGGGCTTTAAAGGGTAGGAGTGTGTAGGATAATTTACCTTGGTCTAGTTTAACGCCTTCAATATGGTTTCTAATAGCTTTATTAGTTTTAACCTTCTTCGCAAACCTCAACAGTTCCCTAAGATCTTTTGCATCAGAAGATTCTTTCGANNATTCAAAACTTTCTCAGACTTTTCTTGTAAGTTTGAAACAATACCAAACTTTTCTAAACATTTTCTAAACATTTTAATAAATATCTCCAAACTATTTCAAACTTTATTAAAAGAAAGCATCCTTGCTAAACATTCCTAAACTATTTCTAACTATTTTTGTAAATAAGCCTTCAAGATTGCTGTAATATCTTGAGATACTGAAACTTTTTTAGCCTTAGCATCTTGACGTATAGCGGTTCTTACCGAAGTTGGCATAGTTACACTGACAACTACATTCTTATCTACTGGAGTAGGTGTAGGAACTGGGTCTGGAACTGGAACAGGGTCAGGGCTTGGAACACTTCCATCAAACTCATGCGCTCCAATATCAGGCGTTGCTTTCCTAACTTTCTTAAAGAAATCTTCTGATACTTTGGCAAGGGTATAGCCTTTACCAATCATAGGAGAGTTTGAAAGTATTTTAAAGTAATTACCAGTAAGTTGTCCAGCTTGCGTTGAACCGCTTAAAGATAGTTGTGGATTAGCAGAACTATCCCAACTATTATTCTTTAAAGTTAAGCCAGTTTTAACTGGAATATCTGCAACACCATTATAGATAAGATTGTTAGCAATAATAGTAGCATTGTTAGCAGTGTTACTTGTGTATAAACTAGCCTTAACCAAAGTATTATTAGCAATTAATACTCCAATAAGCCCAGAGTTATTAGCTTCTGTCCATTCAAAAGCATTAAAACCACCACCAAATAACAAGTTATTAATAACAACATTGTTTCTTGAACGTGGTTTATCATTGCGTTCGTCTGCTAGAGTAATTGTACTATTACCATTGTTACCCCTTGTACGGATAGCAGGGTTAGAAGATACATAGACAAGGTTACGCTGTATAAGGCTGTTACTTGTATCAGAGATATAAAGGTTAATAGTCCAATTGTCATAGACAATGTTATCCTCTAAGGTACAAAAGTCGGCTTCAAAACATGACAAACCTTCTCCCCAGTTATTAAATACAGTGTTACGTCTGAAAGTAGCATAAGAAGTAATACCTGACTTAAGTGCTTCGGAACTACGGTTTCTTGCTGCACTCATGCCAGTAGCCCAACCAGAAGTAACTTGTCCAGTATTGGAAGAGTTTCTGAAAGCATTTTGCCAGATAATAGAGTCTTCTACTGTGTTATAGTCACCACCTAGTAAGATACCAGTTTCCCAAGAATGATGAACATTTAGTTTACTTAGGAAGTTATGGTGTCCGTTTACTTCTACACCGTAACCACCAACATACTTTCCAGTGGTATTTGCGTTCTTTACTTCAAAACCAATAACTGTGTTATGGTTTCCATTTATAGCTAACATAACACCCCAATTACCTTGCGGTAGTGAGTTACCACCATCAATGATTGGTTTATCACTTTGATAAGCGGCAAGCGTGAGGTTGTCTTTCTCAATTGAAACAGTTTCTTTGTAAGTTCCTGATAAGACTAATGTAGTATCACCAGATTTAGCTTTAGCTATACCTGCCGAGATAGTTTTACAAGGATTAGTTAATGCAGTGCAGGAGTTAGAATCACTCCCTGTTGGTGAAACATAGAAAGTGGCTGCACTAGCTTGAGCAAGTGTAAACACTGATAAGATAATACTTAGTTTCAGTAATCTTTTCATTTGATATTCCTAAGATTTGTTGGTAGGGTGTTTAGTATACTTTAGTTTAGTTAGTTTGTCAAGTTAGACTCCTTTAGTTATTATAAGTTAAGTTTAAAAAAATTCTCTAGTAAAGATTAATCAACCCTTACTACATAAGTCTTGCGTATCCGAAAAACTAGAACAAGAGTTATCTGCATCTAGCAAAGTATTAAACACAACAAACATTAGAATTACCAAGAAGATATACCCAATAAAGGTAAGAAATTCTTGTAGAAAGTTTATTAAAGTAGTTAATAAGTTCATACCATTCTCCAAGCTGTATTACAGCTAATTCGTTTCTTTGGTTTATAAATAACCCGACTTGTTAAGCTAACAACACCTTTTTCAGTGAATCCAAGTGTTCTAGCTACCTTCCTAGATACGTCCAAATCTCTGTGATACTTAGCAAAGCTACCTGTATCATTAACGCATACTTTGGTAGTTTTTCCGTTATAAGATAGTTGCAAAATTGTTCCAAACATAAATCTATTCGATGCTGCGGTATTCTTTGATGCACTAAAGGTTTCTCCTGATGCAGTTGGTTTACCAAGGAATCCTTGGTGGTAGAAAGAAGTCTTTAAAGTAGTAGCATTGCTATTAGTTATAGTGACTATACTTACACACAGTATAACTATTTGAAAGATTCTTGTTAATTTCATAATTTATTCCAAGTTAATAAGAAAGGTACAGTATGTCGAACCTTTCTTAAGTTTACCTTAATTTATTACATAAAGTCTTTTGGCTTTTTTTGTAAATATGCAAAAGTTTCAAGATTTTCAGAGAAGTTTTGCAGTTTAGTTATCTGCACTTTAGTATCTTCAAGTAGCTTAAGTTTCCAAAGTTCAAACAATTGTTCTCCAGTATAGGTTTCAGAAGCCCAAGCACCTATTGTAGTTACAATAGGTGCTATTGGAGGTTCTTGGTCTAGTAGTTCACACCATCCAGAGAACCATAAATTAGTAACGTCAAGCTCTTCCCAGCTTATGCTATCTGGTTTAGCTCTTTTAATGTTTAATTGTCTTGTTTTCAAGTTAATCCCCAAAGTAAAGTACATCCTTGTACATTGTTGTCTTATAGTTTCCCGTAATACCCTTCATTCAAAGCACAGAACAAGTTCTCTACTTCATGTTCTTCACCATCGTACCAAATAGTATCACTAGCTTTAGCCTTTACAGTTGTTCCGTCTTCAAGGGTGAACTCATAGATAGTTTCCAAGTGTTCAGAAGTTTGGAGTACCGCAGTAAAACCACCACTAGGACGGTACGTTGTAACTCCTTTGAGACCAGCATCATAGGCATTTAGGTAGATGTCTTTGAAGTCTTCAAAACTAATATCACTAGGACAGTTGATTGTCTTACTGATACTTGAATCAATCCACTTCTGTGCCGCCGCTTGCATAGCAATGTGAGCTTCTGGAGTTATGTCCTGCGTAGTTACAAACCATTCAGGGAACTTTGTATCCCTGTGTAACTCTTTCCAAAGTAATGCTTCTTCGCTAAGAACTTCAACCCTTTTCTTTGTCTTCTTATTAGGAATGATTACATTCCTAAAGTAAGAATGAGCAAAGCTTGGTTCTATTCCGTTTGAACAGTTGTTACCAAAAGCTAGGCTAATAGTTCCTGTTGGGGCAATACTTGTAGAATGAGTGAATCTAGGTCTTGCTTTACTTTCACCATGCACTAATTCTCGATGTAAGTAGTTAGATTCTTGCCTAGTCTTCTCTGTGAAAGAATGATTAAACCAACTTTCATAGATACTGTCATCTTCAAAAATAGGCGCACAACCTTTCTCAGCCCCAAGATTATAACTTTCCTCCAAATTAATAACTGCAAGTCTCTTAGTAACTTCTTCACAGAACTCAACTGCTTCTTTACTTCCATACTTCATACCAAGTAGGTTAAGTGTTGTTCCTAACCCTGTATAACCCATACCATGACGGCGTTTATATAGAATCTCATGAGCTTGTTCTGGCAAGGCTAAGCCATGAAGTTCAACTACGTTATCTAACATACGGACAAAGGTTCTAATTGTTTTGTCAAAGGTTTCCCAATCAAAGGTTGCTCCGTCTCCATTTCCAGTAGTTTCTTTTTCAAAATGATTCCTAACAAACTTACTAAGGATTACGCTCCCAAGTAAGCAACTCCCAAACTCTGGAAGTCCTTGTTCCCCGCACGGATTTGTCGCCACTATAGTTTCAGCACAGTTTAAAGGATTAGCTTTATTATATAGGTCGATTGCAATGATTGCTGGTTCTGCATAATCATAGGTAGACTTCATAATTAAGTCCCAGAGTTCACGGGCTTTTATGGTCTTGTAGACTTTACAGATAATAGAACCATCAGTAGCTACTCTGTAGTCCGCAGACTTAAATGGAAACTTATTGTCGTATACTACATTAAATAAGGTATCTTTGTTGAAAAATTCTTTAGTATGTATTGGAAAGTATAAATCCCAATCTCTATCATTCCTAACGGCTTCCATAAATTCATCTGTAACTAACACACTAAGGTTAAACTGTCTAAACTTACCTACTTCATGCTTCTTAGTTACAAATTCATATATATCTGGATGCCAACAGTGCATAGTAAGCATTTGCGCACCGCGTCTTCCACCTGCACTAGCTATAGTTTTACACATTGTGTCAAAGATTTCCATGAAACTTAAACTTCCAGAAGTTTTTGCCCCAACTCCATTGACATAAGCACCTTTAGGTCTTAGGCTGGAGCAACAGTAGCCAATCCCACAACCTTTAGCAAGTGTAAGCATTGCTTCTTTAAGTGTTTGTGCAATGCCTTCCACTGAGTCTGGGATATTTCTACTAACTGTACAGTTAATAAGACTTGTATTAGGTTTAGAACCTTCTGCACCTATATTAGAAGATATACGACCTGCTGGAATAGCTCCATTTTGTAAAGCTTCTAGGAATTTAAAGTACCAATAGGCTTGATGAGGTTCTAAACCTTCAACTGGAACGCGAACCTTATCTGAGTGGTCAAACCACTTAGGAAAAGTAATACTCTCCTGCTTTGCCAACGCATAAGCAATCCGATGGAAACTATCTTCTGGAACTTGTTCATCTCCAAAAGCATACTTTTGTTTAAAAATCTCAAGACTTGTTTGTTGTAACATTTAATTCTCCAATTAGTTAGTTAGCCGCATTTAGAATAGGAACATGATAAGCAAACATCACATCCTGCTTGCTTGGTTAGTTGTGAACCGCAGTCTGGGCATGGGTTGGTTACTTTAGTTTCTTTTACTAAATCCCAATTAACTTTAGTAGTTAAATGTGGCGTTCCTATATACTGTATAGAACCCTTCTCTTCTTCCGTAGTAGGTCTTTCGTGACTACTTTGTGAATAGTTCCAAGCTAAACACTCCTTATTAAACACTTCAAGTACTAATCCAATCTCAGCAACTAACCCATTAACGAACTTAGGCTTCTCAAGAACTCTTGAAAGATAAGGACTTTCAGTATCACAACTTTCTTTAAAGTTATCTATCAAAGGTTGTAATGAAGTTACTGTTTCGATAGCAGTACGGAAAGCGGTGCTAATAGTTACAGTAAGTGCATTAAGCCACTTAATATCTTTAACATCTTTAGTATTAAAGAAGATTTCATAGGGATATTTCTTACCTTTGTGTTCTATCGCATTAAGACGAACATATAAAGCATGGTTAGCATAAGGTGGTTTAAGTCTCCATTCGTTGTCTAAGCGGAGTGGGCGTTTTAATACCCTACTTCCTGCTACCATTTTTATAATCATATCTTCTGTAGTAGCAGAGGTTGCTAGAGCTACTTCTTCTAACTCTTCTACTAATCTATCAGTAGTGCCTATATATGTTNNTTTTCAATCCCATCTTGTGTAACAACTTTGTACCCAACTATCTTCTTGGTAATCTTTACTGGTTCGTTTGTTTCCATCTTCTTTCCTATCTTTGGTGTTGTAATAAAGGTTTCTGTTTATCTTCTAACTTCCAGTGGATTATTCATGTCTAGCAAACTACCCATGTAATTCTTCTCTAGTTTCTTTTAACCAAGTAATAAGTTGTGCCACCACTTCTGCTTCTACCTTACCTGTTAAAGAAATACTTTTAGTAACTCGTTTTTTACCTAGTTTTACCTGAGCTTGGTATCTTGGGGAGCTACCGTCTTGGTAACAGAGTCCTTTTATACCAGTTTGAGATATTTCAAGGCACTTTCTATTTCTATTATTCTCAGACCTAGTAGCCTCTCTTAAGTTGCCCCAACGGTTATCTACTTTGTTTCCATTAATGTGGTCTACAAGAGCTTTCGGAAAATTTCCTGTCATGTATAAGAATACTAATCGTTGTAGAAAGTACAGTTTGTAGTCTATACGCATCACTAGATAACCATTGTTCTTTAAAGTACCTAGCGTATCACCAACCTTTCTGCTAGTATTCGCTTTAAGACAAGTAAACACTCCAGTTTCAGGGTTATAATGTACAAGTTCTTTTAAGCGTTTTTGTGTTAATTGTTGTTGTTTTGTTACAGTCATTTTATTATCTCTGGTGTTTTATTAAAGGTAGTTGTTTCTGGTCTAGTTTCCACTCAAACTTAGTAGAACAATTAATACACATCTTATACCCTAATGAACTAAAGCTTGCAAAACGGTAATAACCGCACTTCTGACATCGTTTCTTTTCCTCTTCTGGTTGGTTGATTATATGGTAAAGTTCTGCCAGTTTCTCTTCTGATAGTTGGCTGAACTTTGTGTTACTTATTAGTTTAACTAGGACGCTTTTATTCATAGCTAATCAATTTCATTAACAAGTTTATCTTCTCTTAACCAAGCGAATCTTGGTTCTCTTAAAGCTCCATCTGATAATTCTTTCATACACCGTACCTCTACGACTTTTCCAACAGGACTTTCTTTTTCAAACTTAGCAATATCAGAATGTTTACCAACTCTGACGGCTACTTCTGTTCCACTAGCACGAACAAGCCTAAGATTCATATTATCATTACCCTTCTCACCTACTGTGTAGTAGACTTCTTTACAAAGTAAATCAAAGGTTGCTTCTAACTTTAGCTTTAGTAGGTCTGAGTTACGTTTACCTGATTGATATAATGCAGAACTACGTTTTATAATAATACCTTCACCACCTTTATCAATTATAGTTTCAAAGATTCGTTCCCATACTTTTTGTTCATGCTTAATGAACTGTAAAACCTGTACTTCTTCAAACAAGGTTATTTGTTTTGATTTAGCAAAGTAGACAAACTCACTTGCTTGGCTTACTCTAGCTAAACTATTTAGAGGACTTGTATTAAGCAAGTCATGTACTTTAAAGATAACGTCTTTGCAAGAACAATCGCCAACACTTCTATTAAATCTTCCATTAAGAATGTGAAACGGTGTTTCTGGTATGATAGCTTCCGCAAGGACAATGCAATCAAAACTGGGTTTTAAGTTTGTACCATTAAGATATTCTGCTACCCATTCAAAAGCAGGTATCTTCCGCATAGCTGAACTAATAGGAGCTTGCCAACCTTTTTCTACTGAGAAAGGTATTTGACAATACCAACCATCGAATTTTTCTGTGATAAGGTATTCACCCGATAGGTTTGGTTTCTTCTTTTCAAGCTCTTTAGCTAAGTGAAGTACCTTTTGAGGTTTTACGCCCATAAGAATAGTCATCTTTAGTTCCTACTTGTTATCAATCATGAATTGTTCAATAAAGTCTTTCAAGTCTTGCGGCATGGTACTTTTCTCAACTATCCAAGTTAGATAGTTCTTATCAGTTTTAATTAAAGTTTCTAAAGACACCATAGTATATTTACCAAAGGTAAATTTGTGTTCCTTAGTATAACTATCCTGTTGAATAAGTCTAGGTAGTTTATTAGCATTATGTTGACTACATTGTGCCGCTAGTTTCTCAAAACTATCTAGCTCAGGGGCAACTTCTAAGATTTTCAATAAGATTAAGTAACAAAGTTTGCAATCCTGTAAAGCAGAATGTACATTAGCAATAAGTTCATTAGCTTCTTCTGGGTAGTATTGTTTAATTAAACCCGTTAAGGTGTTGACTCCTTTTGTACCTTTACCGCTTTGTTTTGTTAGGTACTTGATGGAAAGTTCCTTTGTGCAGATAAGTTTCACATCTGGCTTTGTTACCATCTGCCAATCGAACATAATGTTATGCCCAATCATATAGGTAATATCAGTTGGAAACACAAATGTACTAATACAAGGCGAACCTTTAAGATTTTCCTTTGTGAAACCATTAACTTCGGAAGCTTTAGGATTAAAGTCACCTTTTGGCATGAAAAGACTATAGTAAGTATCTTTATGGTCTTCTACATAATTTATATAACTTACAGCACAACTAGGATTGTTTTGTAGGCTGGCTAGTCCGTTAGATAAACTTGTTTTAGTTACTTCAAAGTACGCAATCTCACACGCTTCACCAGTTGGAGGCAAGCCAGTTGTTTCAGTGTCTAGTATAATAGCTTTATTCATAATCTTCTCCTTTTACTATATCAAAATAATCGTTCTCAAGCTCTTCCAACATAGCAGTATCAACCAACCATTCATACTGATAAGTCATAAGATTAATTTCCCCTACAGTATCATTAGGAACTATCAATACTTGTTGAATAGCAAAACTTGCTTGCACCTCTGGACTATCCAATGTAGGACGTTCGTAAGGATGGTGTTCACCAACTACATTTGCTTCATAGAGTTTGTCACAAACATAGATATTTGTTGTAAACTCAGTCATGAGAACGCTCCTATTAGTATAAAACTAATTAATAGCAAGGCTATTCCAAAGGTTACTCTTTTCCACTTAAGGACTTCTTTCTGCAAGCGGTATTCTTTACTTAAAGAGTCTTGATAATCTTTATATAAGCGTTGCAAGGTTTCATTGTTCTTACTTTGTTCTTGTTTAGCTTTATTTAGTAACTTTTGTTGCAATGAAACTTCTTCTAGTAAAGTTGGAACAAGTTTTGCATAGACAGTAGAGTCTTTTAAATCTAAATCTTTCGGTTGTTTATTAGTTATTGCGTTCATTTATTTTCCTTTATATATTGGAATTAATGAATGGGTATTATAGCATAGGGAATACCCATTTGTCAAATTTGTTTAGTTAGTATTTTACAAGGTAAAGAGTCTTTCAGTTGCTACTTTACTACCTGTATCTTGTGTTAAACTAGATACTTGTTCTTTACTCCAAACACAAGTAAAGTCTTCTGGCATAGAGTATTCACTTATAAAGATAGTATGACCTTCGGCGTTCCTTTCTCTACACCATTTGTAAAAGTCTTCATGGTTGAATTTATCTTTGTAACCTGTTGTTCCTTTATAGGGAGGGTCACAGTAGATAAGACTATTTGGAGGTAACTTAAGTTCAAAGTAATTACCAGAACTGAAAGTTATACCAATAAGATTAGGTAGTTGTGCTTTAAGATTATTAAAGGCTTCCATCGTATAGTTTCTAGGAACACCTTTATTAGTATTTCCTCTAGCAAAACCACCAAACCATTTACCACTATAGGAACTACAAAAGCCAATAAAGCCTTTAAGTGTGTTAGTGTCTTCAAGTTTTCTAGCCGATTGGTAGTCTGCTTCGGAAATAGTTGTAAGTGGTTGCCAACCATCTTGTAAGGCTTTTAACAAACTTATCAATAGAGTGTGAACATCATTAGTAATTCTACCAATACCTTGTGGAACTTTATCAATAAGGTTACAACCCCCACAGAAAGGTTCTACATAGTATTGATTTTCTTGTCGGTTAGCTAAG
>CXWL01015604.1_pt1 | contig 13284 bp, 8 predicted proteins | sample 590931 | NCBI WGS metagenome assembly CXWL01 (sample SAMEA3498368, study PRJEB10139) | groundwater metagenome | biome: water well; material: biofilm material | place: Germany | collected 2015-04-27 | reverse complement strand
GTTCTCGACGGTGTAGCCCTTGCACGTCACAGTGCCGCTGGGAATGCTGGGGCAGGTGTTGATCGCGCTGCTGCACGAGAAGATGACGCCGCCGCAATCGAAGCCAGCCGGGCAGTCGGCGGCGGTGGTGCAGTGCACGCCGCAGAAGCTGCCCATTTGCCCTTCAGACAAGAAGGTGAGGCATGAATTGCTCCCGCTGGCGCCGCATGAAGCGTTGCCGACGTTGCCACAAGCCTGGCAGTCAGTGCGCCCGGGCCGGGGAGCGCACGCGCCGGTCATGGTGTTGCAGAATTCGTTCACCGGGCAATACGTATTGTCGCGGCAGAACGAGGTGCACTGGTTGTTGTTGCAGGTTCTCTTCGGGCCGCAATCGCCGTCTTTTCGGCAACCCGGCTTGCAGCTCAACGTCGTCGCGTCGCAGATCTGATCAAACGGGCAATGGGTGTCTTGCGTGCAGGGCCCGGTGGCGATGCATCTGTTGGTGGTGATGTCGCAGAACAACCCCGAAGGGCAGTCTCCATTCGACGTGCAGGCGGCGATCGACTGGCAAAAGCCCAGCGCGTTGCAATAGGTTCCTGCTTTGCAACCCATGGAATTCAAGCAGCGGCAGGCTCCGGTCGTCGCGTCGCAGACGTTGTGGGCGCCACAGGCCGCGTTGTCGATGCACACGCAGCGCTGCTGCATCGGGTCTTTCTTGTAACCGGGTGGGCAACAGGTGTCGCCGATGCAGACGCAAGCCCGCACTTCAGGCACGTACTTGTGATTCGCGGGGCAGCACTCGTCTTTCGCGCACACGCAGTCTTTGGTGACCGCGTCGAAGCGGTAGTCGATGGGGCAGCAGCCGTCAGCCGCGCACACGCACATGTTCTTCATCGGCGAGGGGTCAAAGACGAAGTCTCTCGGGCAACAGGCGTCGCCCGCGCACACGCACGCTTTGAGCACGTCGTCGAATGCGTACCCATCGGGGCAGCAGTTCTGAGCCCCACAGGCGCATTTCTGCGCGGCCTCGAGCCATAGGTGATCTTGTGGGCAGCACTTCGATTCGCGGCAGATGCAGCTCTCGGCGTCGCGAGAATATTCGTAACCATCGGGGCAACACGAGGTGTCGCGGCAGACGCAGGTGCCGTCTTCGCAGCTCATGCCCGAAGGGCAGCCGACGTCGGTCGCGCACAAGCAACGCTCGCCGTCATAGGTGTAGCCGACCGGGCATTCGAGATTGAGCGAGGTGCGCGCGCAGCCCGAGAGGCCGAGGAGCAACGAACCNNCACTGCTATCGCGCGCAGAAAAGTCATTTGGAAAAGGCGTACTCCAGCCGAAGGGTGGCGCCCGGAGGCGGAACGTACGTGCCCAGAAAGACGATGCTGTTGGTGTCGAGCCGGTACTGCCAGCCGGTGACCGGGTTTTCAGAAATCAGCGTGCCATTGACGCGAACGCTCAAGGTGCCGGTGACCGGCTTCAAGCTCAAGGGGAACACCCGTCGCAGCGTGTTCAGCGCCGAGGCGATCTGTAACAGCGTGTCTTCGAACGAAGCGTCGCAGATGCTGCCCACCACGCCTCCCGTCTTGGTGGAAACGCTCGCATACCGAAACGCCGGTTCTGCCAGGCTGCCGTAGAACTTCTCTTCGCCCGGAGGCGTGCAGCCGTTGGGCGTGGTGCCGGCGATGGTCGAGAAAGTGACGAGGTTCTCGTTGCCCTTGCCCTTGGCGGCCTTCAACGCCCGGGCGAAGTAATCGGTGGTGCCGAAGCTCGAATCGTCTTCGTCGGAAACGATGATCACCGCCAGCGCGGCGTTGGGCCGCAAGAAGCCGGTATTGGCCCCCCCCGGCGCGACGTTGGTGCCGGTCACCGCGAACTGCGCCATGCGAAGGCCCTGTTCCCACCGGGTGCGCGACATCGCGAAAGTCGTATTCGCCTCGAAGACCTTGCGCGGGTCAGGCGTGGTGTTCTTGATGATTTTCGTCATGCCGCGAATACGGCCACCGTCGGCGATGGTGGTGGTGGTGACCGCCATCTGAAAGTCGACATGGAGGTTCAAGAGCTCCTGCAAGAAACTGTCGAAGTTGTCGACCAACGTCTTGCGCTGGTTCGCCATCGAGCCCGAGTCGTCAATGACCCACAAAATGTCGACGACGCCGTCAGCCTGCTTCAGCAAGTCGATCTGCGTGGCATCGATTTGCGTAGGGTCCACCACGGCCACTCGGCCGAGCGGTGAGCGGTCAATTTTCGGAGGCAGAATTTCCACCGGAAAGACGCGGGGCTTGGCCACCACCGGCACGGCTTCGCCACGTCCGTTGGGCTGACCGACGCGATCGCACCCGGCCACGGCCAACGCGAGCGCGAGCAGGCTGGCTGCGCGTCGTGGGGTGGGGGCGAGGGTCAAAAGCATCAAGGGGCGTGAATTTGGTGGAAAGCGGCCCTAAAGCGCAAGTCGCGAGCACCGGCTTGGGCGTTAGTTAGAGTATCTACGCATCTTGCGCCGTGAAGCAAAGGCGCCCTAAACCGAAGGCTCCTTGATGATGCGTACCCTCTTGGTGACCCTGGCTGTGTTTTCGGTGGCTGGCTGCCGGTGTGGCGTCGACAAGCCCACGCCGGTCACGTTGAAGGTGAAGAACCCAGGGGGCACACCGATCTTCGTCGACGACACCAGTGGCGTTCTGGGCCTGACGGTGCAGCGGCAGATCGGCGCGGAGTGGTTCAGCTTCAATGATAAGCCGTGCAACTGTCTCACCTGCGAAACGGTGTGTAACGCGCGTTGCGCCTGCGACCAGCCAGTGCCCCGGGTGCGCAAGCTCGCCGCTGGCACCGAAGCGGTTCGCACGTGGGACGGCGTGGTGCGCGTGGAGGGCTTCGCCAGCTGCGGGCAAGGGTGTCTGACGCCCGAGAACGCGGCGCCTGACGAGAAGCTGCGCGTGCAGCTTTGCTATGCGAACCAGGTGCAGGGCTACGGCGACAACCCTGACGGTGGCTCGACCGCTCTCACGTTCCCCGCGTCGCAGCGCATTTGCAACGAGAAGGAATTTCGACCCCAAGACGGGCTGGTTGAAATCAGCCCCAAGCGCGGCGCCGACTGCACCATCACCGCTGACTGCAAAGGCTCGGGCGAGTTGTGCTTCGGCGGCGCCTGCACCACCTCATGCCCCGCGAATGAAGTGCCCGAGCTCGGAGGCACCTGGCAGCTCTACATTCCCGAGCCTGACAACCAAGGCTTCTTCGCCACCAGCACCACGGCCGGCCGCACCGCGTACACCGGTACTGGCACCTTGAGCTCGGTGCTCTACCAAGGGGCCACAATCGTGATTCGTCTGCAGCGCAAGGGTGCGCAGAACGAGACGCTCAATGGCACCGTGTACTTGAAGCTACCCCCCGATGCGTCGCCTGCGCTGGTGGTCGGCACCGCGGTCACGGTGACGGTCGTCGATGGCTCCACGATGACGAACCCCGAGAACCGCGCGCTGGTGATTCGCGATGCGCAGGGTGGGTTGATGCTCGCGGCCGACGCGGCGCAAGAAGGTGCGATCTTGGCGCCGGCGCAGACCACGCCCTTCACGGTGACGTTCGCGACGGTACCGTTCGGGTGCAGCCTGGTGCCGTGTGGCCGCCAGCTGTACTACCCGACACGCTTCGCCGGGCCCACTTCAGTCTCGGTGCTCGAGCCGGGGCAATCGGGCCCGCATGTGACACCGCAGGGTACGTATAAATTGCTCAACGTGGCGAGCTACGACTACCCGACGACGCAGTGCAATCTAAAGCAGGTCCGCTCCTGGGTAGCCTGGCGCGAGGTGCTGTAGATCCCGCCGCGAAATCTTCAAGCCAACCGGGCGCGGCTTTTGGGTTAGGTTGCGCGCCGCCATGTACTTTCAGGACCTGATTTTCACGCTGCAGAACCATTGGGCGAAGCTCGGCTGCATCATCGGCCAACCGTACGATCTCGAAGTGGGCGCGGGCACGATGTCACCGTCGACCTTCTTGCGCGCGCTCGGCCCTGAACCATGGAACGTGGGGTACGTACAGCCGTCACGCCGCCCCGCTGACGGCCGGTTCGGCGAGAACCCGAACCGTCTTTTTCAGCATCACCAGTTTCAGGTGATCTTGAAGCCGGCGCCGAAGAACACGCAGGAACTGTATCTCGATTCCATTCGTGCCTTTGGTATCGACCCACTCGCGCACGACATTCGCTTCGTCGAGGACGACTGGGAATCTCCCACCCTGGGCGCCTGGGGCCTGGGTTGGGAAGTCTGGTGCGACGGCATGGAGATTACGCAGTTCACTTATTTTCAGCAGTGCGGTGGCTACGAGTGCAAGCCGGTCGCGGCTGAGCTCACCTACGGCCTCGAGCGCATCGGCATGTATCTGCAGGGCGTCGAGAACGTCTTCGATCTCGAATGGGTGAAGGGCGTGAAGTACCGCGAAGTCTTCCACGCCAACGAAGTCGAAATGAGCAAGTACGCGCTGCACGAATCTGACCCCGCGCAGCTCTTCGCGCTCTTCGATTCGTACGAGAAAGAATGCCGCCGGCTGGTGACCGAGAAGGAACTCCCTCTGCCCGCGTACGACTTCGCGCTCAAGTGCTCGCACACCTTCAACCTGCTCGATGCGCGGGGCGCGATTTCGGTCACCGAACGAGCCGCGTTCATCAAGCGGGTGCGCGACAATGCCCGGCTTTGCGCCGAAGGGTATTTGCGCATGCGCGAGAAGCTCGGGTACCCGCTGTGCAAGACCGCGTGGACAGTGGGTGAGCAGCCACCGATTCTCGAGGGCAAGCCGGCGTCTGAGTATTGGAAAACAGTCAGCTTCGAAAAGAAGGAGGCCCGCGTTGCCTAGCGATCTTCTTTTCGAGTTGGGCGCTGAAGAGCTGCCTGCTTCTTTCGTCGAGCCCGCGCTCGATGACATCGTGCGCGTCATCACTACCAAGGCCGCGGAGGCTCGGTTGCTCCACGGCGAAGTGGTGAAGTTCGGTACGCCCCGCCGCCTCGCGGTGTGGGTGAAAGGCGTTGCCGACAAATCAGACGACATCACCCGTGACGTGCAGGGCCCTTCGGTCAAGGCGGCCTTCGACAAAGACGGCAAACCCACGCAAGCGGCCGAAAAATTCGCGGCCAGTGTGAAGTGCACGGTCGCCCAGCTCAAGCGCGCGCAGACGCCGAAGGGTGAGTACTTGTCCGCGCAGGTAGAAGAGAAGGGCAGACGGGCGCTCGAGATCCTCCCTGAGGTTTTGCACGCGGCGGTGCACGGCATCGGCTTCAAGAAGTCGATGCGCTGGGGCGATGTGGAATTGGCGTTCGGCCGGCCACTCCATTGGATCGTGGCGCTGCTCGGCAACGAAGTAGTGCCGGTGGTGTTCGCCGATGTGAAGAGCGGCCGGCTGACGAAAGGCCATCGGTTTCTCGCTCCTGCTGCGATCACTTTGGACAGTCCCGCGGGGTACGAAGTGGCGCTCGAAAAAGCCCACGTCATCGCTGACATCGCCAAACGTCGAGCGATGGTGGTGGAACGGGTGCGCGAGGTGGCGACGAAATCAGGCGGTAGCGTGCTCGAAGACGCGTCGCTCTATGATCAGGTCACCAACCTGGTGGAGTTGCCCAACCCGGTCGTCGGCACCTTCGATGCCCGGCACCTCGATTTGCCTCCGGAAGTGCTGATTCAGGAAATGAAGAGCCACCAGCGCTACTTCACGCTCCTCGATGGCAGCGGCAAGCTGCTGCCAAAGTTCATCGCCGTCTCCAACACTCCGGTGAAAGACGAGAAGCTCTCGGTCAAAGGCTATGAACGGGTTTTGCGCGCGCGGCTTTCCGACGGGCGGTTTTTCTTCGATGAAGATCGCCGCACCAAGCTCGAAGAACGTCTGCCGAAATTGGCCCGCGTGGTCTGGCAGGGCAAGCTCGGCAGCTACGCTGAAAAGGTTGAACGATTTCGCGCCCTCGCCCTGTGGCTGGCGGAACAATCGGGAAAAAGCGCGCTCAAAGACACCGTGGCGCGCGCGGCGACCTTGGCCAAAGCCGATCTCGTCACCGGCATGGTGGGCGAGTTCCCCGAGCTTCAGGGCGTGATGGGCCGCGAATATGCGCTCGCTGACGGTGAGCCGAAGGAAGTGGCGCAGGCGATTCTCGAGCACTACCTGCCGCGAAATGCGTCTGACACCTTGCCGACCCAAGATACGGGAGCGCTGGTGGGCCTGGCCGACCGGTTGGACACGCTGTGTGGAATCTTCGCTATCGGCAAAGGGCCCACCGGAGCGGCCGACCCCTTTGGTTTACGCCGCGCCGCGGTGGGCTTGATTCACCTGGTGGTGGAACGGAACCTGCGCTTCAACTTGAGCGCCGCGCTGGAGCAAGCGGTGAACGCGCTGGTCGCGCAGGGCAAAATCGACCTCAAGGCCCGCAAGATTCCGCTGTCGGCCGAAGTGCTGGAATTCATCAAAGGCCGCGTCAAGGGCTTGTGGGGCGAAGGCCAACGCACTGACGTCGTCGACGCCGTGCTCGCGGTGGGCCTTGACGATCTCGTCGCCGCCCAAAAGCGCCTGCAAGCGTTGATGGCCCAGGTACAGCGGCCAGAATTCTTGCCGCTCGCCGCCACTTTCAAGCGCGTCGCCAACATCGTCGACAAGCAGGCGAAGGAGATCGCCGCGGGGCCGGTCGATGAGAAGCTCCTCGTGGAGCCGGCGGAAAAGACGCTCGCCGCGGAAGTCGCGAAAGCCAAGGGCTTGGTCACCGACGCGGTGAAAAAGGACGACTACCGCGCCGCGCTCAATGCTGTGGCTGCGCTCAAGGCCAGCGTCGACGGCTTCTTCGAAAAAATGATGGTGATGGCCGAAGACAAAGCGCTCAAAGAAAACCGTGTGCGGCTGCTGATGGCCACGCGCGAGCTTTTCGGCCACGTCGCCGATTTCTCGCTCATTCAGGTGGCCTGATCGTTGCGGGAAGACGGCCTCATTTCGACGCGTTAGCTATTGCGGTGCCTTCTTAGGGACCCTAGTGTGCGCCGCCTCGATGCGTCTTCTCGTCCTAAGTCTGATTTCTCTCGTAGTTCTAACGGGTTGCCCCGCTCCAGAGGTGGCGCGCCCGGCTCCGTTAGACCAGTTCTATTCACCCAGTGGCATCGTGCACGCCGATGCGCCGCTGTCGGACGCGGGCATTCTGTACGTCGCCAACGCGAATTCCAGCAAGCACTACGACAACGGCTCGGTGATGGCTGTGAATCTCGATCGCGTGGCGCTGCCGCCTTTTCCGGCAGCGGCGCCTGCTGGCGGGCCGAGCCAGATTTCCATGCTCAACCTTGAAGCGATGTCGGTGATGGCGATCAACAGCTTTGCCGGTGAGCTGGCGTCGTTCGTCGATAGCGCGGGCACGCGGAAGCTCTTCGTCACCACCCGTGCCGAGGGCAACTTCGTGCACAGCCTCACGGCCGTGCCGCCAACCCAAGTGGGAAGCTCGGTTGAGTTGCGGTGTGCCAATGCGATGGACACGAGAATGAGTTGCGTGAACGTGGGCGCGTCGTTCCTCGCCTTCGAAAAAAACGAAGATAACCAGCCGCGTGCGCCCGCGCCCTACGGCGTGGCGGTCTCGGGCGCAGGCGATGTCTTCGTCACCCATTCGTCGTCGTCGGACACCCCCAAGGGTAGCTTGGAGAACTTCAAGGCCTACTTGGTACGGCTGGCGGCCAACGACTTGACGATCAGCGAGACCAGCTTCATCGACTTGGGGGTCGGAGCCTCGACGGCGGTGGCGGTCGGCAGCAAGTGGGCCTACGTCAGCGGCCGTTACGTGAGCCCGCAAGCGCAGCTCATTCGCTTGGTGAACCGTGACGGCAAGGTGATGAATTCCGGCATCGAGGGCGCTTACCGCGTGCTCGAGGCGCGAGGCCTGGCGCTTTCCAAAGACGAACAGCACATTTACCTGGCGGGCCGCGCCCCTGACACGCTGGTGGTGATCAGTATCACCGGCGCTACCACCGACACCCCGAGGCTGCGGGTGGAGCGTGCAGTTCCCCTGCCCGAAGGCGCCGATCAGATTCGTGTCATCTCGCGGCCTGGCAGGGGTGACCTGGTGGTGATCGCATGCTCTGTCGCGAACATGGTCGCCATTTACGATCACGATATCGGTGACCTGGTGGCCCAAGTATCAGGCGTCGGGTTGCAGCCCACCCAGTTGGCCATCGATGAGCGCGGCGCCGGTGCCCGCGTGTACGTCTCCAATTTTGGCGATGGGCGGGTGGCGGTGATCGACATTCCCGATTTGGCGGCGCCGCAGCAGGCGCGCCTGGTCGCGCATTTGGGCATGACCCGGCTGTGCCTGGACGGCACCGACAACGTCAATGGTTGTGACGGAGGTACGCCATGAAACGCGTTCTCGTCGCCGCCGGCGCTCTCGCCATGGTCACCGCCTGCTCGCAAGCGCAGACCGCGCAGCCCGCGAAGTTGTCGGGAGCGCGCAGCATGGCGTTGGTCGGCGATTTGATCTTGGTGACTTCGACCGAGCGCAATGAGTTGCGCGTGCTCGATTTGCTGCCTCCGGTCACCATTCAAGGGCGCCAGTTTTTGCCCGGCCCCAATCCGTTGCAGGCGCTGTCGATACCCGTGCTCGATCGCCCGACGCGGCTGGGCCGTGATCTCTCGTACGCTTCGCTGAACGCTCCTGACGGTGGGGTGGTTGAGCCTGACGGGCTCGAAGTCGGGGGGCCCTACGTGTACGCCAGCAGCCCTGGCACCGCGGCTCTGTCGATTGTTGACGCAAGAGACGATGACCCCCAGGCCACACCGAACGGTGACTCGCTGGTGGAAGTCGCGCGCTTGCCCACGCCGGCTCCAGTGACCGCTACGGCCGGAACCTTCGACCCCGCGATGAAGACCAGCGTGCTCTATTTCGCCACCGACGACGGTACGGGGGCCGGGGTGTACGAGGTGCCGCTACCCGCTCCGGGCGTGCTCAACGAGCGCCGCAAGGCCGACGCCGGGGCTTCGGTCGCGCAGCTTCTGGGCGCGGTGAAGGTGATCACCCGCTTCACCGGTGTCTCGGTGGCTGATCTCTTGGCATTGCCGGGGCGGCGGCTGGTGGTGGCGACGAGAGATCAACAGGGCAAGGGTGGACAAACCGTCGTCATCGACTTGGCGACCTCAACCATGACTCCCCTGGACTTTGGCGCACCGGTTCGGGTGCTGGTCACCCACGCAGCCACCACGCTCAGTGACGGCACGGTGCTCCCCGCGGGAGCGCGAATCTACGGGTTGCTCGATGAAGGCGTCTGTGGCGGGCCCGCCTGTGGCGGAGTGGTCGCGGTCGACAGCCGCACCGGCGCGCGCGTCATCGACTACACCGGTAAACCGATGCCGCCTCTGACGATGGGCGAAGTGTTGCCGGTGGGCCTGTCGATTCTGGCGAGGGCGCCGCTCAACCTGCCGGTGGGGGGCCTGACCACGTTGCCGCTGTTGGGCGTGGCGACGACGTCGGTGGGTGACGTGGTGTTTTTCGATGCTGATCTCTTGAATCACTTCGATGTCGACACCAAGGCCGCTGGGTTGACTGAGCCGCTCACCATGCTCAAGCCTGCCGCCGATGGGGGCACGCTTGAGCCTGCGGCGGAATACCTCGAGGGGCCTCAACCAGGCACGGTAGTGATCGGCGACGGCCTCGCCCGAGATGAAGAGATTTCAGTGACGCAAGGGGCCCTGGTGGTTGAATCGCCTTCGGTGACGTTAGCAGGCACGGCCGCCGATACCCTGGTTTTGACCGCCGCTGAGGTGGCGCGGCTGCGTGTGGGTGACTTAGGCCGTTTCGAGGGCACCCCCGGCGCTTGCACGGCGGCGATCAGCGGTATTACCCCCGCGGGCGTTGGCGTGAGCGTCACCGGCCCTTGCTTGGCCGGCACCTACGCAGCCCGCTTCTTCGCAGGCCTGACGACCGACCCCTTCGTCGTCACAGGCGGCCTCACCGGCTACATGGGCCGAGTTGCCACGGGTCAGACCTTCAACTTCGCGGGTACACGTCTGCGTCAGGGAACGGCGGGCTTTGGGTTGAGCTTCACCATGGGCCCCAAACCAGCAAGCGAAGTGGCTGGGTATTCATGGCGCTTCAAGGTCGGCAGTGGCTTCGCCCCTCGCTACAGCACCTACATTGATACCTCCAACACCTACAGTGCGGTGTCGACCTGCGCAGTGCATTTGCCCGGGCCGATCGCGTTTTGGCTGCCGGGTCAGAAGGCGGCGACGAGTGATGCTGAGCGGGGCGCAACGAGGCTTTTCGTGGCATTTCCATCGGCCAATGGGGTGATGGAAATGGTCCCCAGCTCGCTGAACCCCGGCCCGGCGAGCGCGAACGTCTTTTGTTATCGGTAGTTGGAGGTTAGGTTGTAAGGTGTTATTTTTTGACGCGCCTTCGTACCAAGAGCGGCGAGAGACATGATGGATCAAAGCACCAAACCACCCCGCAAGGTGGGAATTGCCGACCACATCTGGGACGCCTTTGAAGAAATGGCTTCACAGATGGGCTCTGATCGCGATGCCCTGATTAATCAGGCGATGTTCATGTTTGCCCGGTTGAATGGCTTCATCGACAGCTCTGGAGTGGCTCCCTCTGGGGGCCGGCCCACTGGTTCACCGGTGCGCATCGCTTCACCGGCGCCTAGCGTGGGTCGCGGCCCACCCCCGGTCTTGGCTCCGGTCAAAGAGGCGCCGAGGCCGCCGGTCGGGCCCTCGAAGCTCGATGATGACCCGGCCCGCCGTGAGGTCGCCGAGCGGGTGCTCGAGACCGCCGCCGAGCTCGAGCGGCTCATCAAAGGCAAGAACCAGCAAGAAGACGACAGCGGCATGGACGAGGGTCTGGAAGGCGCCGACGCCGGTTCAGACGCCGGCGGTGGCCACCTCTATCTGATGGCCGAAGGCGGCGAGCTCGATCGCATTACCAAAGATCGCTTCGTGATCGGCCGCGGCAAGCACTGCGATTTCGTGATCAATTCGGGCAAGGTGTCGCGTGAGCACGCGGTGATTACCCGCGAAGGCACTGATCATTTCATCGAAGATTTGGGGTCGTCGAACGGTACGTGGTTCAACAAGCAGCGCATCAAGCGCCGCAAAGTTGAGGACGGCGACGAATATTACATCTGCAGCGAGAAGGTAAAACTCGTCTTCAGGTGAAGTGCTCGTAGGGCAAAGGGCTTGCGAGCGATGGAGCTTATCTAAGCGATGACCACCCAGCGCGGACGTCGGGCCTCTTTGGTTGCGGGAGCGTTGTGGGCGGCGTTGTTCAGTGGTTTGGCGGTGGCTGAAGAGGGCGGCACGCTGAACCTCGGCACCGGCACTCAGAAAATTCTCACCATACCCGGAGTGAAGTCGATTGCGATGGGTGACCCGTCGGTGGCCACCATTCGCCCCATGGGCAGCAACAGTCAGCTGCTGATCACCGCGGTGGGCGAAGGCCGCACCACCCTGTTGATCGTCAAGAACTCAGGGCAACAGCTCAACTACGTGATCAACGTTCGCAAGCAAGACGTCGAGGGCTTGAGCAAAGAGATTCGCAGCTTGATCAGCGACGTGGAAGGCGTGTCGCTGCGCGTGGTGAGCGAAAAAATCATTCTCGAAGGCTCGGTGTACACCCAGGGCGACGCCGAACGCGTGGCCCAGGTGGCGGCGCTGTACCCGAACGCGGTGAATATGGTGAAAACCGCGCCCAACGCCAAGAAGCTCTCGGCAGCGACGCTGACCCAGCAGTTTCAGAAGGCGGGCCTGAAAAACGTACAGGCCAACGTGGTCGGCTCGAGCATCTTCCTGGAAGGCTCGGTTGAAAGTCAGCAAGACGTCGAGAAGGCGAACCTGATCGTCAAGGCCGTGGGCGAGAAGGTCGAGAACCTGCTCGTGGTCGGCATCAAGCGCATGATCTTGTCGGAAGTGCAGTTCGTCGAAATTCGGCGCGACGAGAAAGATCGCTACGGCATCAAGTTCCCCACCGATATCGCGGGCACAATCGCCGCCAGCGCCACGGTGACCAAAGATCTCATTCCCAGCGGGCCGCTGGACATGACGATGCGCGGTTCAGCCAACGCCGCGCCCAATTTCGCGATTGGGTTTCAGAACAACGACGGTTACGGGCGGCTGTTGGCGCAGCCCCGGCTGGTGTGCGCCAGCGGCGCCGAAGCCTCGTTCACCGCGGGTGGCGAAGTGCCGATACCGCTGGTCACCCAGCAGCAGTTCACCGTCGAATACAAACCCTACGGCGTGATCTTGAAGCTCAAGCCCACCGCCCACCGGTCAGGCAACATTCAGACTGAAATCGAAGCCGAGGTCTCGGAAGTCGACCCCTCGGTGGCGGTGTCGGTGGGCGGCTCGGTGTCGGTGCCCGGCTTTCGTACCCGCAAGGTGAAGACCAATGTCACCGTGCGGCACGGTGAGACCATCGTGCTCTCGGGCGTGTTTTCGCATGACGAGACCAAGTCGGTCTCCAAATTACCGGGCCTGGGCCACCTGCCGATCATCGGCGAGCTCTTCAAGAACCGCACCTTCGACACCAGCAAGCGCGAGCTGGTGATCTTCGTCACCCCACGCATCGTCAACCCCGACTCAGACAGAATTCGCACCATCATCGAAGAGGTCAAGGCACGTTACAAACAGGCCGGGGGTGAAGTGTCCTTCGGCATCTTCGATTGAGTTAGAGTGCAAGCCACCCATGTTCGTCATTACCCTGACGGAGAAGTCCGGCGGCCGATCTGAGCAGCTGACCTTCGACAAGGCCGAGGTCACCATCGGCCGCCTCGACGGCAACGACATCGTGCTCGGCAAGGGCAATGTGTCGAAGTATCACTCGCGCATCGTCTACAAAGAAGGCCGCTTCGTGATCGTCGACATGAGATCGACGAACGGCACCTTCGTCAACGGCAAGAAGGTCACCACCCACGTGCTCAAGCCGAGCGACGACGTCAGCATCGGCGATTACATTCTCAACGTCGAAGACGAGAACGGGGCCGGCGACGGCGCGGACGTAGACGGTGAAGACGACGGGGTTGACGGCGATGATGAGGTAGACCCCGGGGGCTACGACGACGAGGAACCGAGCGTGAAGAGCAAGGGCGCCATCGCGCAGCCCAAGTCAGGGCAGACGCGCATGCCGGCATCGATGACCCGGGCCTTGGCGCGCAAGGGCAATGCCATCGACCCCAAGGTTGAAGCCTATGCCCGGTTGCAGAAAGACATTCACGACCGGTTGATTGAGTATTTGGACCTGCGCCGCCTGGACATGGACAGGTTGGGCGACGAAGAATTGTGGCGCCGCACCGAGAAGGCGATTCGCGACATCATCGAGC
>CXWL01001206.1_pt1 | contig 13288 bp, 7 predicted proteins | sample 590931 | NCBI WGS metagenome assembly CXWL01 (sample SAMEA3498368, study PRJEB10139) | groundwater metagenome | biome: water well; material: biofilm material | place: Germany | collected 2015-04-27 | reverse complement strand
CGAAAACGTGGTTTTTCCGTTGCCCAAAACTTTGATACCCATCGTTGCCATTCCTTAAATCATTCCCAAGTGCAACCTGATTTTATAGTTATTGGTGCGGGAGCGGTCGGCCTTACCAGTGCGATAGCTTTACTGCAAGCGGGCTACAAGGTAACACTGGTTGAACGCGGACAGGTTGGACGGGAGGCCTCATGGGCGGGGGGGGGAATTCTTTCACCGCTGTGTTCATGGGATTATCAAGAGTCAGTTACCCGACTTGCGCATCGCGGCATGGCAATGTTTGCGGATGCCGCCGAATCGCTGCAACAAGCTACAGGCATCGATTCTGAATATCAGCACAGCGGTATGTTGGTGTTACCCCCGTTCCCAGAAGAACAGGCAAAGCGATGGTGCGAGCAACACCAATTTACGGTGCAATCAGTGAATGCGTCAGACTACCTGCCGCTTGAAAATCAAACTGGATTATTGTTGCCGGAAGTGGCGCAAGTGCGTAACCCAAGATTGATTTCTGCGTTGCGCAAGCGAGTGGAAATGCTCGGTGGAACAATTTTAGAGCAGCATGAAGTGCAAAGTTTTTCAGATGAAGCAGGGCGGATTACCGCGTTACATACAACACAAGGGACGCTTGCCGCAGGCGCGTATATTGTGACGGCAGGCGCATGGAGCAGGCAATTGCTGGGCGAATACGCATTGCAGCTAGACATCCGTCCGATACGCGGGCAGATTTTATTATTCAAATTTGATGCGCCACCGTTCCAACCAATCGTCATCAAAAAAGATTTGTATGTCATTCCACGACGTGATGGTCACGTGTTGGTCGGCAGCACGTTGGAAGACGTGGGCTTCGATAAATCGACTACTCCCGAAGCGCGTGAAAGTCTATTAAAGCGCGTCCGTGAAATTTTCCCCGATTGGAAAAATATCCAACCAATCAAGCATTGGGCGGGATTTCGCCCCGGATCAGCGGATAACATTCCGACCATTGGAAGGCATCCGACCATCGACAATTTGTATGTGAACAGCGGACACTTTCGCTATGGCGTGACCATGTCTTTTGCCAGCGCGGAAGTGTTGCTGAATGAGATTACGGGAAAGGCGCAGCCGTTTTCTGTTGAAGAATATCGTTGGCGATGAGTTCAGTTTGCTGTTCCAATCCCCCAAAGCTCTTGTCCACGAAAAACACGAAAGGCACGAACAAAAGCAAAAATACCCTATGCACTTCAGCGCAGTTTTTCGTGTACTTTGCGGGTCAATTGTTTTTGGGGTCTTTATTCAACCCGTGTTGCTGCGCGTAATCCCAAAGTTCCAGCCGGTTGGTCAGTTCCAATTTTGAGTAAATTGAACTCAGATGGTTGCGCAAGGTGCTTTCGCTGACGTGTAGCTCTTTCGCCACATCGCTGCCGGTCGCTCCCGCACGAGTTGTCACAGCCATGACAATGTTGCGTTCTCTAGGCGTGAGTGATTCAATTTTTTTGCGTTCCGGGTTCTGTTCTTCAACGGATTTTTTGCGGGAAAGTTCCAGAATAATGCGCCCCATTCTGGCTTGATCCATCCAAAGCTGGCCTTCATGCACACGTTCAATCGCAGTTAATATAGTCTCCGCAGAGTTTTCTTTTTCAAGCACACCTTTGGCACCCGCTATGACGCAATTATCATGCAGTGCGGCATCACGTGAACCCGTTAGAATCAAAATTTTGGCTGAGGTGAGGGGCGCAAGAAGCGGAATCACATCTATACCTTTTTCGCCGCCCAAATCAAGGTCGAGCAAAATCACATCGGGCGATAGTTTGTTTAATTGACTGGAAGCTTCGGCAAAGCTGGTAAATTTCCCCACTACTTCCATTTTTGGTTTTTGACTATCGATGAGCTTCTCCAACCCCCACAGCACGCTGCGGTGATCGTCGATGAGCAATACACGAATCGTTTTAATAGTCGTCGCTATCATATTTACTCCCTCGCGAGTGGTATCGTTACTCGGATAACAGTATAACCCTCAACATTGGTTTCAACCAAAGTTTCACCGTTCATTGACAAGGCGCGCTCATAAATGGATTTGGGTTTGAAATGCTTTAGTTTGGCGGGCGCATGGGTTTCGTTGCCAATTTCGATACGCAAATGTGAGTCGTCTGTTTGGATTGAGACAAAGGCGATTTTCGCAAGGGTATGGCGCATGATATTGCTGATCCCTTCGCAGATAATTTGATAGGCCGCTTCGGCTATCTGTCCGCTCAGATTGGGGTCAACCGCTTCTATCACATCAATATGGATGCCATAAAATCGCAGCATCCGCGCCGCTTTATTTTTGATGGCAGTAGCCAAAAAATCACCCCGCATCAGCGATTTTTCACGCAGGGTGTCTTTGTAGCTGCGCAAATCTTGTACGGTCATGTTCGCCATTTTGATAATCTCACCCAGCTTTTCGGTGAGCGGCGAATTGTCTTTGTATTCTCGCGATAGCGCATCCAGTGCCAGTGTCAGGGCAATATAAGGCTGGATGGTCGTGTCGTGGACATCCAGCGAAATCCGGTGGCGTTCCTGGCTGCCGGCTTCTTCGATGAGATTTTCGGTAAGCTGTATCGTTTCAACCACAGCCGACAAGGCATCTGCCACTTGTTTGATGAAGGCGACATCGCCTTGATTGAATATGCGATTGTTCGCTATCAAAAAGATCCGACCGGCGGTCACGCCTTGCTGCCGATAAGGCACGGAAATAAACGACTCATCGTCAAACAGGCTGGAGAGTGTTTCGCACTCGCTCAAATAGTGAGTGGTTTGTTCGAGCGTATTGATGTCGTAGGCGAGGTGTTTGTTGAGACTTTTTACACGCAGAGCCATCGGATTTTCGTAAGCAACAGCGAGCGTATCGGGCAGTGATAGCAGCATATTTGCGGTGGATTCGCTGATTTTCTTGGGTGTTGTTTCCGGGTTGGATTGCTCTTGATCAAGCGTGTACATCTGATATTTTGGTACTGACTCGGCGCGGTGTTCAACCAGAATGCAGCGACCTCCCCGATAAAAATCGACCAGTCTGCCGAGGTTGACCATGATCGTATGATTGACCCCAAAGCGGGGATTCCATTGCGTGCTGACGGCCTGCAATAATTTCAGTCTGCGTTTCAGGATAATGCGCCCTCTACCAAGATGCGCAATCATGTACCCGAAAGTAATCAGTGAAATAGGGCGCAGGATGGCTTCGCCTATATCGTAAGGGTGTTGGGGTGTGACGGCCATCAATCCTGCCAGGGTAAATAAAATGATGGAAACAATGGTTACCTTCATTCCTTCTTTGAAGCCCCACGTAAAAGACGCGGTCAAAATGGGGAGGAAATAAAAAAAGTAAAAAATGCTGTCAGAACCCGCAGTGAGGGCGATCAGGCATGAAAAAAATACCGTGTCGATCCAATGCGCGGCGCGATGTGATCCCAAGTCCTTGAACAATTGCATGTCGTACACAAACACAAAGCTCGCGCTGTAAAGGCAGTAGGAAATCAGCAGCATGTGCGCCAATTCGCTTGGCCAACCGGCTTCAGCCGGGTCTATAAAAAATATCAGCAGGCTGGTACAGGCGAGGGTAAACCTCATCCAAATCTGGATGAGTAGCTCGACAGACTCCTCGTTTTCTTGTTGGATGTTTTGTGCTTGATTGGGCATGAAGTGAGGATTCCTTGGGGGCTGTAACCGGTGTTTAGCTTACCTTAAAAATGCCGATTCAACGCGCAGATTACTCGGATTTACACCCGATTTAGCCGAGTCAATAGTAGTAATGTCCTATGGGGCGAGCTTATTTTTTGGGTGTGTTGTACTGCAAAAAAAGGAGTCACATACTTTGATCGGCAACGCTCCAAATTTTAGTATGCCTTACACCAAATTTTCCACATTCACCTTGGAAGAGGCATCCAAATGTTAAGCCAAGAAACTAGAGAAAAAAGAAAAGAAGAGCGGGTGTTGGTTGTCCACGCGGTTAGCGCGAAAAATATCAAAGGGGTGACCCGCGATATTAGCGCATCGGGCGTGTATTTTGAGGTGGACACCCTTTTGGTGTTGGGAGAGATGGTTGATTTTGTGATTGAGTTTGGTCGACAAGGGGTCAATTTCATACTTAAGTGTGTGGGCGAAATCGTTCGGGTGGAAAATCGGGATGGCAAAGTAGGTGTGGCAGTCAGAATTTCACGGTCGGTGATGGAATCCACTTAAACCCAGATAGTTCATTATTGATCCGGCACGAGTTATTTCGTGACCCAGACGCTCCCTCTCCCGTCAAGGGAGGGGGATATGCCCCCTAGAAAATTCCCAGTTTCAGATTCGCGGATAAACAGTGCTGAATCAATAGAGCGAAAAATCTGCACCCCCTACAAAGTCCTGCCGGCGAGTTTGGTTTTCTAGGAGTAACCACCTACGAAAAAAAGTCGATGCCTCCTTTGGCGGAATATCCCAACTGCGACATATTGCCACACCAACGAAATTTTGTTGCGACGTGAACAAAGTGGGCAATTATCGGTTTGTAGGAGAAACGGGAAATGAAAACTCAACGCATACTTCAAAGTCATCACCTGATTTATCAGTGTGGCGCAATTGTATTGATGGGCTTGGCTTTGGCGGCTAAACCGGCGCACGCGGGCGGTGGTTCTTTCCGGGTCCAGTGTCCTTCGGCGACGATTGTACACCCGCTGGTGAACGCCAATGGCCTGCCTGGTTTGCCTGACAGCACGCTACCGAATCCCAACATCAAATGCCAGCAGATTGCCGGTGGCGACGGTTATGCAACGATGGGTGACGGCACGCAGATGTATCTTTTTGGTTATGGACCGTTATCTGGAATCGATCTGGTTAATCAGGGCAAGCCGGGTACGCAATCTTCGGCGGACTTCAACAAAATGTACAACGGCATTAACCTGCCCTACAAGGATGCGATGAATGGCGATGCGATTGTGCCGAACACCTTGCACGATGCGACTAAGTTGGAAAATCTGAACGGTACGGTTACCGAACCCGCAGTGATTATGAATATGGGCATATTGAGCGCGCAAGCACCCGCCCCGCTGATGGAAATAAACGAAGACGATGAGTTCTTTTTGACCCTGAGCAATGTCGGTCAAATCATGCGCCCCGATTTGTTCGAGCAGCATACCGTGCATTTTCACGGTTACGGAAATGCGGCTCCATTTTTTGACGGTGTGCCGGATGTGTCTGCCGCGATCAATATCGCGGGTAGCTTCACTTATTACTACACCGCACCTGAAGCGGGAACGTATTTCTGGCATTGCCACATTACGCCCCCGGAACATATTGAAATGGGGATGGAGGGCAATCTGTTCGTCAATCCGCGTCAAAACAAATTATCGGCGGGAAGCGTTTTGTACGCTGCTGTGGCGGCGAATCCCAATCATTGCGATGCCAGTGATGTTTTGTGTACGACTTTACCCAAGCAAAATAACGGTGCGCTCAAGTCGGCTGCCGACACACGATATGTGTTTAATGATGGCGACGGTTCTACCCAATACGATGTCGAATATCCGATGATGATGATGGGTTACGACCCCAATTTTCACTATGCCAGCATGACTTTTAACCCCACTGATTTTTCCGGTATGAAAAGTAAATACTTCATGCTGGAAGGCCGCAGCTATCCCGATACAGTCAACGCGAATACCATTACAACAACGGGTTCGGACGGCTTGACCCGCCCTTCACAGCCTTATGCGGCGAAGATCGTTATTGATAAAACGAACAACAAAACGCGTGCGTTGTTGCGGCTCTCCAATCTGAGTATCACCGAGTTTCATACCTTAACCACAACGGGTATTCCGATGCGGGTGGTGGGTGAGCATGCCCGTATGCTGCGCGACATGGATGGAAATAATTTGGATTACACCACCAACTCGGTGACTTTGGGTGGCGGTGAAACCAAAGAGGTGATACTTGACGCGCAAAATGTACCTGTCGGAACTTATTTCCTTTACACTTCAAATCTGGATCACTTGTCGAACGATAAAGAAAATTTTGGTGGGATGATGACCGAAGTGGTCGTCCAATAGTAAAGGGAGAACGACAATGATCTACGCAAATCAATTATTGAAACTAAGCCGCTCCGTGAGTGTGTTGATCGCTGGGGTCACCCTGCTCACCCTTCCTTTTACTCATGCATCTGCCGCCGTGCCGGGCATTACCGCCCTAAATTCCTCGTTCAGCCTCACGGCGAGTGCTGATTACATTACCGCGCCGGATGGGGCAATGATCTATTCTTGGGGTTATGGATGCAGCCCAGGGTTTACGCCCTCATTTCTTCCTGTTACACCCGATTTCCCTGTGGGGAATTGTTCGTTGATGCAATTACCGGGACCGACGATGATTGTGCGCGAGGGAGATACCGTCAGCGTGACGTTAACCAATTCCTTGCCCTACGCCGCAGGCAATACGTCGATATTGTTTCCGGGCTTTGATGTGACGGCCACGGGAGGCGAGTCGGGCCAGTTGACGAAAGAGGCCTCGGCAGCTAATCCGGTCACTTATACTTTTGTCGCCAACAAGCCGGGTACGTATGGCTACCATAGCGGTACACGTTCGGATTTGCAGATTGAAATGGGGTTGTATGGCGCGCTGATTGTATTGCCAGCCAGCAGCGCAAATTGTACGCAGGGCGATTTTTCACTCGCCGCCTCTGCCTACAGCGACACTACCTTGGGTTCAGTGAACCCCACCTGTTATGACCGTGAATACTTGATGCAGCTCAGCGAGACGGATATTGGCATCCACCAGCAAGTGGAAGCGCAGATGACCGGACCCGGTCCTGTTACCGCGACGATGGAGCCTTATGTTCCGCAGTATTTCTGGTTTAACGGGAGATCTTTTCCCGATAACGTTGATTTGACTTACTCGCCAAGCTATCCGAAGCAACCCTATAACTTTGCACCCCAAATGCACCCGGGTGAGCGCATGTTGATTCGCTTGGTACAACATGGTCGTGTTGAGCATCCTATTCATATTCATGGCAACCACGCGCGCATCTTGGCGCGTGACGGCAACATCTTGTTGAGCGCGTCCGACCCCAATAAACTTGCGGGTCCGCAAACCTTTACCTTCACTGCACCACCCGGTCAGACCCAGGATGCTATTTTTACTTGGACGGGCAAAGGGTTGGGCTGGGATATGTACAACCACAAAGCGGGCGATGGCTCGGCTTGCGTTCCCGATGCGAAAGGTTTTCATAGTGTTGTTGCCGATCCCAATTATGGCGAGTGGTGTGCCGATCACGGCAAGCCTATACCGGTCACCCCACCCGATCCAAGCATCATGGCGACGGGTCAGTATTACGGTGGTAGCCCTTATCTGGGTTTGAGCGGGCTGGGGCAACAGTCATTGCTCGCCCCAGGGGTGGTAAAACAAAATCCGGGCGGGGCGTATTGTTATCCTTGGCACTCGCACCATGAGCGTGAAACCACCACCAATAATGTTTTTCCGGGCGGAAATATGACCATCATGTGCATATTGCCCCCCAGCCTGCCCGTTGGCGAATAACGAACACCCAATTTAATTGATTTGTCGGCAATGAATGACTCAGGGAAAGTGAGGAATGCACCATGAAACTCCATACAAAAAAAATCGTATTTCTACAAGTTGTCTCACTAGTGACCACATTGCTGGCGGCGGAGATTGCCGCTGCACAAACGACGGTTAATCTTGCCGCGCAGCGCACAAGCGTCACAATGCCGGGCGGGCAAACCGTTCCGATGTGGGGATACTGCGGGGGGGTAGAAGCGGGTTCGACAGGGACGGCGACCGCTGTTCCTTGTGTGGGTATCTGGTCACCCGGACCAACCATCACTGTCGCGGCGGGTGAGGCTCTGACGATCAATCTGACCAACAATTTGCCTACGCACACTTCCGTTTGGATACAGGGGCAAATAGGGGGCGGGTTGGGGCAGCCGCAATATGAAGCTAGTCCGGTTCATGCGGCGCAAACGACTACAACATTCCCAGGCGTGGGGCTGGGTACATTTACGCCGCCAGCGCAGGGGCAACGCGTCAGATCATTTGTGCCGGAGGCTTTGCCTAATGGCGGAACGCAAAATTACACTTGGAATAATCTGAAGCCCGGTACATATCTGTATGCGACCGGCACACACCCTTCTATCCAGCAACCTATGGGGTTATACGGTGTGTTGATTGTGACCGCGCCGGGAGCAACGTATCCGGGTGTGGCGTATGACGCGGAAGCCACCCTGATGTACAGCGAAATGGATCCGGTGCAAAACGCATCCGTGGATAACACGCTGACTACTACTGCGGCTTGTGGTTCCGTGGTGGGAGCTTGCGCGGGTACGGTTGATACGCAGGCTTATCCTCCCGCTGTGAATTATTCGCCACGTTACTTCCTTATCAATGGCAAGACCTTCGATAAAGCAAATCCGAGCAATTCGGTACATGCTATACCAAGCACTTATGCCAGTGGTAACGTGCTGGTGCACTTCGCCAATGCGGGCTTGCGTTCATATGTGCCCGCGTTTGTGGGTTTGCCTATGACGTTGCTCGCGGAAGATAACCATATTTTGCCGGGCATTCCGAAAGTGCAAAATGAAATTAAGCTAGAAGCAGGCAAGACAAGAGATATTGTGGTTAGACCTGCTAATGATGGTCTGGCTTACACCGCTGCGACTTATGCNNTTCACTTACAAGGGAAACACGGGAACGACCAATACGGCAAAAGTGACCTTAAATGTGGCGGAAATACCCGCCGCGATTGCGGATATTTACACCAGCAAAGTTGATACGGTATTGAAAATTGCCCGTCCGGGCGTGTTGAGCAATGATACCGATCTGGTGGGCTACACATTGACTGCCAAGCCGACACCCGCCACTAACTTGCCGTATGGAATCAGCCCGATGCCTGCATGGGTTACTTTGAATGCGGACGGATCGTTTGTGGCAAGACCGCCCCAACCCGGCACATACATCTTTAGCTATACCGCAGAAAATTCACTGGGCATGGTGAGTCAGCCGACCACAGTGACACTGAATTTCCCCGCTGGATCAGGATTTAATCTCCGCGTGCAAGACACCGAAAATCCCAACATGGTAATCAGTGATTATCGCTGGGTGATCGAAGAGGATATTACTTACAAGCCCGATCCTGCTAACCTGTTGCAGGGTAACACTTGTACGCCGACCCAATCTTATCTGGGTATTTGCACCCCGCCGCAAAGTGCCGCGACAGAATTCGTCAAGAGCTACATGCCGCTGGTGGCGACAGGATGTACCGGACCCTGGAGCTGCGGTAACGATCAACCTTCCACCATGCAGTTGCCTACCGCAATTGGCGATGTGGTACTAGACCCGGCCAAACACTATTACATCTCGGTGCTGCCCGGAGATTCATCCGATCAAGGTGGTGTGGGTTTCGGTCACACCATGACAGGTGCGGCGATTACGCCGGGGTTGCCCAGCGCAGTTGCCATTGCGCCACGCAATCCAACCCCACCCGCGCAAATCAGCGTGATTGTGTTTGAGGACAATGCACCCAGCAACGGCACTATCGATCAAGGCGAAATCGGCTTGGGCGGATTTAGAATCGAATTAACCGATGCGCGTGGAGTGTCCGGTGCGAATGCGGGAACCATTACCTATGACGCTTTGGGTATGCCACTGACGAACTCGTTGATGGATGGCAGCAATCCAGATTGTCCAAAAACACTTGCGGGTTTGTCCGAAGTCGGTGTGATGATTACTTGCCCGAACTTGCGTGCTGACGGTACACCCTCTCCTTTGGCGGGGATGGCCTTGATTAAAAATATGATACCGGGACGTTTGGGTATCATGGCCTACCCCGGGGCGCAACGTGGCGCGGATGGTGAAAATTGGGTGCAGATCACGACCGTGGAAGGCACACGCAGCAATGATACGTTTGTTAAGCCCGGCGAGCCTCCCTATTGGCAGGAATTTGGCGCGCCCGGTTTCCATGCGGCAATTGGCTATGTTAATCCCGACAAGGTCAAAGTGTTGAATGATGCCAATGTGGCAGCAGCTGTGGCGGCAGCGATTCCGACTAATACAGTCACGGGCCGTATCACCAGCCTGCACATGGACAGACCGCCAGAATCCAAATTGAATAACAGCTGCCAGGCCGGTTCGACCGAACCCGATTGCGCACGTGCGACGCTGGCTCATACCAATTGCTATGTGGCATTGAACTCAGTTGCGGGGATGGGCCCGAACATTGCGATGTCGCATTGTGACGACAACGGTAACTTTACATTGACGGGTGTACCAAACGGCAATTACATCTTGTTTATCTGGGATGATTGGTTGGATCAGATCAAAGCGATGAAATCGGTGACTGTACCCGATCCGCTTGCCGCTGTTCCCAATCAGGTGAGTATGGGTGACATACCGGTATTCACATGGTTCACCAGCCTTCAGCAATCTGTATTTACCGACCTCAACGGAGATGGCATACGCCAGGCGGGTGAGCCGGGTATACCCAATCTCCCTGTAAACATCCGTTATCGCGACGGCAGCATTGCTTATACCGTTGCAACGGATGCGAATGGTGTTGCCGCGTTCACCGAAACCTTCCCGTTGTTTAACTGGTATGTCGCCGAATCGAACTGGACACGCTATAAGAGTACGGGTACAAACGTGACTTATGATGCGGGTGGATTGACCGACAAGACAGGGCCTTATGCGGGGCTGTTGAATTCTCAGGAGACTACGCCGCTGCCCGTTAATTTACGCGTACCTGGCGCAAGATATGATGTGCCGAACCCGGGTCCAACCGGCCCGGCGTATGCCCATACGACTAGCCGTGTTGACCCACCGAGTGTAGGTTTTGAAGGTTATCAGGGGTATATCAACCAAACCCAATTGATCGACTGGGGTACAACAAACTACGCCCCCGGAGAAAATGGCGGTATCGGCGGGATGGTTTTCTACGCCAACACGCGCGGTACGGATGATCCCCGTTTGGGCGCGCAAACCCCGTGGTCGCCGGGTATTCCACGCGTTCCAGTCAATCTCTACTTGAAAAAGGAAGACGGTAATTTGCAATTGGTGGACACCACCACCAGCAACAGTTTTGATGACGCAGTGGCACCAGGTTCACCCGATCAGCCGCACTGTCCGGGCGACCCACTCAGCGATCCGTTTGTGATTATGACGCTGGGCGCGGTTAACCAATTCAAGTGTTATGACGGTCAGCACACTTTCAACCAAGTGCAACCCGCTCCTTATGATGGCTTCTACAGTTTCCCAAGTGATAACTGCAAGATATGCACATCATCAACGGCTACTAATCCTGACGGGTCAACCGAAACTGCTCTGCAATTACCGGCAGGTGTCTATGTGGTTGAAGTCTCGCCACCGACGGGTTATGAAATCGTCAAGGAAGAAGATAAAAACATCTATGGCGGCGATGCGTGGATAGCACCTGCGGTTCAACAATTTCCGAACGGGATAGGCAATGTGTTTATTTTGCCCGACCAAGCCATTATCAACAGCAATTACAACCCGGTTTACGGCCCGGCGAGCCCGCCTTGCGTGGGCAGTATGCACCGCGTGCCGCCTTACCTGACCCTCGTGCCGGAAGCAAAGCATTACACACCGTTTGCAGGCATGGATAAGCCATTGTGTGATCGCAGAGAGGTTCGTTTGGGGGATATGACTGCGGGCGCAGCCGACTTCCAGTTGTTTACGGAAACGCCTGTTGCGGCACGTTTTACCGGCATGATGCTGAATGATGCTGCGGCGGAATTTGATCCGTTCTCTCCAAGTTTTGGCGAAAAAGCGGCCTTGCCAAACGCACCGCTAGCTATCCGTGATTACAACGGCGTGGAATTGGTGCGTACTTACAATGATAAGTGGGGCATCTTCAACGGTGTGGTGGCTTCCACATGGGATGTGAACGCGCCTAACCCCAGCGGTTTTGCGATGGCCATGCTGACGAGCTGCATGAACGATCCCGGTCCGATTGTGGATCGCCGTCCGGGATCTTCCACCTTCGGTCAGAAAATTATTGACCCGATGTACAACCCGATGTTTAGCAACTTCTGCTATACATGGCCTTTTATGCCGGGGCAGACCGCTTATTTGGATACACCCGTATTGCCGATTTCTGCATTTGCTACAGGGTCGGGGTTCAATCCCGTGGATTGCCAATATCCCGATGCGACTCCCGCGATCAAGCGCGTGGATGGAAATGGTACGTTCGGTCCTTATATCGACATGAGCAACCCGAATAAAACGTTGATCATTACCGCGTTGGGTGATGTGGATGTGTTGAATCCGGCTTATCTTGGACCGACCTCGACGACTGTCGGCGCGAATAAACTTTATATCAAACGCCACTATGGTTTCGGCACACAAGGTCCGAACAGTGTCGTGACGTTGGGTGGCACAGCGTTGACCGTTAACGTTTGGAGTGACAGCCGAATTGAGGTGACTGTACCCGCCAATGCGGTAACAGGTCAGCTTGAGATCACGGCTGANNGCTCAACCGGGTGATCTGATCCTGGTGAATGAGGGGCATTACCCTGAGTTGGTCGTTATGTGGAAGCCGGTACGTTTGCAAGGGGTGGGTGCGGCTTCGGTTCTCATCAACGCGGCTAAATATCCAACCACCAAAGTGGAAAACTGGCGCGCTCGTATTGAGCCATTGTTCGCCAGAGATGCGCAAGGAAATGCGTTGCCCGGACTTTCTCAGGTTGATCCATTNNAAAGATAGTAACTTCACCTGCGCACCTTCGCGTATTGACGGTGTTTCCGTCACGGGAGGGGATGGCGGCGGCGGTGTCTACGTGAACGGCTGGGCGCACAATTTGGAAATTTCCAATAACCGTATCTATGGTAATGCCGGTACGACCAACGGTGGCCTGCGTATCGGACAAGATGGGCAAACACGGGTAGCTGATGTGAATGGCGCGTTCGTTCCGTATAACCTGAATATCAATATCCACAACAATGCGGTGACGATGAACGGCACAGTTGAACCGATTATCGGTTTGGCGGCACGCGTGGGTGCAGCACCGGGCGGTATCGGTATCTATTCGGGTAGCGACAATTATCAAATCACCAATAACTGGGTGTGCGGTAACTATAGCTCTGGGAATGGCGGCGGTATTGCGCATGTCGGCATGAGCGTGGATGGCAGCATTTCCAACAATAAAATTTTGTTTAACCATAATTACAACCAGGCTTCACCCGCAAATGGCGGTGGGTTGATTATTGAGGGTGAAGGCAATGGTGTGACGGCGGGTACCGGCAATGTGACGGTCGATGCCAACCTGATTATGGGTAACTT
>CXWL01122914.1_pt1 | contig 13291 bp, 6 predicted proteins | sample 590931 | NCBI WGS metagenome assembly CXWL01 (sample SAMEA3498368, study PRJEB10139) | groundwater metagenome | biome: water well; material: biofilm material | place: Germany | collected 2015-04-27 | reverse complement strand
AACTGCGTTTCTGAAATTCACTTTAAACGAATAGCCTTTCCATTGTTCTGGAATTCGAGGTTCAAAATGCAATTGATTGTTTTTCACACGCATTCCACCAAAACCTTCGACAATACTCATCCAAGTTCCGGCCATTGATGTAATGTGTAAACCTTCGTGCACTTCTTTGTTATAATCATCTAAATCTAAACGAGATGTTCTTAAATAAAACGTATAAGCTTGTTCCATTCTTCCTAAAGCTGCAGCTTGAATCGAGTGTACACAAGGCGAAAGCGAACTTTCATGAACCGTAAATGGTTCGTAAAAATCGAAATGTTTTTCTAATTGTTCTTTGGTGAAATCATCTTCAAAGAAATAAAAACCTTGTAAGGTATCCGCTTGTTTGATATATGGCGAGCGCAGAATTCTGTCCCAACTCCATTTTTGATTGATTGGACGTTGTGAATTATCCAAATCAGCAACTTTTACCAATTCTTTATCTAAGAAACCATCTTGCTGTAAAAACACACCATATTCTTCCGAATAAGGAAAATACATATTATCTGCAGTGCTTTTCCAAGATTGTAATTCAGCATCATTTAAGTTTACTTTACTCATAATTCGAGCATAATCAGAAGCATATTCCGATTTTACTTTTTCAATTTGAGCGAAAGCATAATTGATACACCATTTGGCAATGTAGTTCGTATACCAGTTATTATTTACGTTATTTTCGTATTCATTCGGACCTGTAACACCTAAAATCACAAACTGATTTTTACTTGCTGAAAATGTGGCTCTTTGGTGCCAAAAACGTGCAATTCCGATAAGAACTTCCAACCCTTTTTCTGGAATATAACTGTAATCACCCGTGAAACGATAGTAGTTGTAAATCGCAAAAGCAATAGCTCCATTTCTGTGAATTTCTTCGAAAGTAATTTCCCATTCGTTATGACATTCTTCGCCATTCATGGTTACCATTGGATATAAAGCTGCGCCATTTTTGAAACCTAAATTTCTTTCCGCATTTTCAATCGCTTTATCCAATTGGTTGTAACGATATTCTAATAAACTTCTGGCTACATTTTGATCTTTTGTAGCCATGTAAAACGGAATACAATACGCTTCCGTGTCCCAATAAGTGGAACCACCATATTTTTCTCCAGTGAAACCTTTTGGACCAATATTTAAGCGAGAATCTTTACCTAAATAGGTTTGATTTAATTGAAAAATATTGAAACGAATACCTTGTTGTGCTTTGGTATCGCCTTCAATTGTGATGTCACTCATTTCCCAAATTTTAGCCCAAGCTTGTTTTTGATTTTCCAATAACGCATTGAAACCAATTGTTGTGGCTTGAACTAAAACTTGTTTTGCAGCGGAAATAAGTTCTTCTTCTTTATGATTTGTTGAAATGGTATATCCTCCAAATTTATGAATACTTACGATTTGTCCTTTAGTTGCGGCCACTTCATAAGCTAACGAAATTTTAGAAGATTCCTTTGTAACCTCAACTGGTTTTACATCGGCAATTTCATTATTTATGATAATATGATTTTGCATATATGTTGCCACGGTAAACTTTGTTTTTAAAGTTCGAGCAACGATAAATGCAGCATTTTCTTCATTTTTGATTTCTAGTGTTTCCCAGAATTTTTCTTCCCAATTGGTATCTTCATTTTCAATTCCAGCATCTAAATACGGATTGAAAACTATTTTTGCATCAGAATTTATAGGCGTAACTTCGTATTTAATCGCACCTAATTCGTCAATATCTAAAGACAAAAATCGAGTAACATGAACTGAAATTTCTACATCATTTTGCAAAACTGCTTGAAAAGAACGTTGGTACCAACCTTCTTGCATGTTCAGTTCACGACGGAAATTGGAAACCGATTTACATGTCGCCAAATCTAAATTTTCACCATTAACGGCAACATTTATTCCAATCCAATTTGGGGCGTTTAGCACTTTGGCAAAATATTCCGGATAGCCATTTTTCCACCAGCCTACTTTTGTTTTATCTGGATAATACACACCTGCAATGTAACTACCTTGAAAAGTATCACCTGAGTAATGCTCTTCAAAATTGGCACGTTGTCCCATGGCGCCATTTCCAATACTAAATAAACTTTCGGAAGATTTAACTCTGTCGGCTTCAAATCCTTCTTCTATGATTGACCAATTATTTGGTACGATATAATCCTGATTCATTTTTTCTAATTTGTTAATTCTCAATTAGTCAATTACTAATTATTAATTAATTGTGTTATAAAATCGTTACTCATTTCTGTAAAATCTCTAAAACAGAAATCCGATTCGTGTAACACCTCTTTCTCACCAATGCCAATACTTATCATTCCAGCCGTATTTGCCGCTTGAATACCTGCAACTGAATCTTCAAAAACAATTGAATTTTCGAACGCTACACTAACTTTATTGGCGCCTTGCAGAAAAACTTCTGGATCTGGTTTGGCATTGGTTACATCATTTCCATCTACAATTGCATCAAAATAATGCAAAATGTTTACTTTATCTAAGATTGGTCGCGCGTTTTTACTTGCTGAACCCAATACTACATATTGATTATTTGCTTTTAAAAATTGAAGCACTTCTTCTACTCGAGGTAGAATTTCAGATTCATCCATTTGATGAACGAATGCTAAATAATCTTCATTTTTTTGAATTAACCAGTTGCTTTTATCTTCTTCAGAAGCTTGAACGTTTCCTTGAGATAAAATAATTTCTAATGAACGAACTCGGCTTACACCTTTAAGTTGTTCATTAATTTCGTGCGTAAAATTGATATTTAAACTGTCGGCTAATTTTTTCCACGCTAAGAAGTGAAACTTAGCGGTATCAACAATTACACCATCAAGGTCGAATATGAATGCTTTTTTGTTCATTTTTTTATCCTAAAATAGATTTTTTGTCTGTAATTAATAAGTTACAGATTCCTGCAATTAATAATGATGTTCCTGCTAAATACATAGGTGCGATGGCAGTTTCTCCAAAAAGATTTGATAAAACATTTACACCACCAACTGCTGCAATAATTTGAGGAATTACAATAAACATATTAAACAATCCCATCATCATTCCCATTTTATTTTCATCTACAGAACTAGATAACATGGCGTAAGGCATCGAAAGAATACTTCCCCATGATAATCCGATTAGTAAAAATGAAATGTTTAAATAAATTGGGAAAGGAAATAATCCCATGGTGAAAAAGCCTAATCCTCCGGCTAATAAACAAAACATGTGAACGTATTTTCTGTTTACTTGGCGTTTGGCTGCATAGAAAGTTAACAATAATGCGAATGCCATAGATGATAATCCGTATAATCCCATTGCTGAACCGACACTATTTGACGCGGTTTGATATAACTCATTTGCCGTATCAAAAGCTAGTTTTTGGTCTGGGATTGCCATGTTAAATTCTTTAGCGTTGGGTGCTGGAGCATTAAAAACAAATTCTGTTAATGCTGGTGTGGCCATACTCCACATCGTAAAAAAGGCAAACCAAGAGAAAAACTGAATCACTCCTAATTTTTTCATGGTAGAAGTCATTGTTTTTAAAGAAGTAAATAAATCTTTGAAAAATGAATTTTCTTTTTTCATTGTTTTAAAAACTTCCATGTCTTTTGGAGGATTTTCTTTAGTTGTCATCACTGTATATAAAATACTGATTAAGAAAACCAAAGCACCAATTCCGAATGCAATTTTTACTGAATCGGGTAAAACACCGGCTTCTGCTTCATCTGAAAAACCAAGTTTGGAAACCAACCAAGGTAAATTAGAAGCAATCCATGTTCCTATTCCAATAATTAAAGTTTGAAGTACAAAACCGTATGATCTTTGAGAATCTGGAAGTTTATCGGCAACTAAAGCACGAAATGGTTCCATAGAAATATTTATGGAAGCGTCTAAAACCCATAGAAAACCAGCTGCAATCCATAAAGTTGAAGAATATGGAACAAAAAATAAAGTGAATGAGCTTAAAATTGCTCCAATTAGAAAGTAAGGTTTTCTTCTACCTAATCTAGAATGCCAAGTGTTGTCACTTAAATATCCAATTATGGGTTGCACCAATAAACCAGTTAAAGGCGCAGCAATCCATAGTGCTGGAATATCATCTTTTTCAGCTCCAAGAGTTTGAAAAATTCTGGACATAAAGCCTCCTTGTAAGGCAAAACCAAACTGTATTCCTAAGAAACCGAAACTCATGTTCCAAATTTCCCAGAAACTTAACTTACGCTTTTCCATTTATCGTAATTAGTTATTAATACTACGATAAGCGTTTTAAATGCTTATCAAAACTTTAATTAATTTTTGAAGTGAATTATAAGCTTTGATTGACACAAATTAAAGTAAATTATTTTAATTAATCTAAAATTAATTTTTCAAATTTACGTAAATTAAATGGATTTTAAATTTTTAAAACATTGATTTCTAAGTAACTACACAAAACTATTACGTTGTCGTAGATTCTCTAAAAATCAATTCTGTTTCTATAATTTCGGTAGTATATTGTTCATCGTCTTCCTCTTTTTCCAGTCTTTCAATCAACATTTTAGCCGCTTTTTGACCCATTTTAATTCCATTCTGGCTCACAGTCGTAATAGTTGGTGTGGAAAATTGCGAAATAATTCCGTCTGTAAAACCAATTACGGCAATGTCATTTGGTACATTTTTACCAATTTTATTGATGGCTTTTATAGCAGTTACGGCAAAAAGTTCATTCACAGCAAAAACAGCATCAATATCATTATTCGAAATCAAGTCCACTATTTGTTCCTGACAATGTTCTATGTCTTCAATTTTTATAATTAAGTCATCGTTTATAACAACATCATGATTCGCCAAAGCTTTTAAATAACCTTCGGTTCTAAGTTTCCCAACACTTACATAATCTACCGTTGTAATTAATGCTACTTTTTTATAGTTATTGGTAATGAAAAATTCTGTGGCATTATAAGCTGCTAATTGATCATCAATAATGACTTTATCGCAAAAAACGTCATTGGTAACTCGATCAAACAATACCACTGGCATCCCTTGATTGATGACTTCTTCTAAGTGGTGAAAATCTTTTTTTAGTTGTGTTTCTTTGGAAAGAGACATGATAAAACCATCTGTACTTCCGCTTGCTAACATTTCTAAGTTAATGACTTCTTTATCAAATGATTCATCGGATAAAGTTACAATTACATTATAACCATATTCGTTAGCCACATGTTCAATTCCGCTAATTACAGTAGCAAAGAAATGATGTACAATTTCTGGAATAATAATTCCAATGGTTTTCGTTTTTTTATTCTTTAAACTCAGTGCAATATTATTGGGTTTGTAGTTATACAATTTTGCAAAAGCTTTTACTTTTAGTCTTGTTTCTTCACTGATTTCATGGCTGTCGCGAAGCGATTTAGAAACGGTTGAAATAGATATATCAAGTTCTTTAGCAATTTGTTTTAACGTTACCTTTCTTCTCATTACAATTTGTTTTTAAAAAATATTTTACGGCAACAAGTTACATTTTTTTATTGAATCGATTAGGTAACATTTAAAAATTGATTGTCAATGACGCATTTTTATCACAAAAAAATTATTCATCCTGCATTTTTATTATGAAAATCATAAAAAAACAATAAAGTTTTCAACACGAAAACGTTTTCGTTGGGTTTTAGATGTTTTTTAACTTTGATTAATGAAAATTTTACATAAATTTAACTTTTGAAGTGAATATATAAGCAACTAAACTGACTATTAATTTAAACAAATTGTATGAAAACAATGCTAAAAAAATTACTGTTTTTTATGCTCATTTTACCCTTTAGTGTTTTAGCACAAAATACTTTTTCTGGTAAAGTTTTGGATGCATCAAGTAATCAAGTAATGCCAGGAGTTTCTGTTACAATCGACGGAACACCAAATGGGACATTCACAGATTCTGAAGGTGTATTTACTTTAAAAAATGTAAAATCAGGAGATGCAGTTTCCTTCTCTTTTTTGGGATATAAAACAGAAACTATAACCTATGCTAACCAACAAAACATTACAGTTTCTTTACAACAAGAAGGACAAGGTATTGAAGAAGTTGTAGTTATTGGATATGGTAAAGTAAAGAAGAAAGATGCAACAGGTGCTGTCACGCAACTTTCAAGTAAAGATTTTAACAAAGGTGCCACACCAACAGTAGAAAACCTATTAAATGGTAGAGTTGCTGGAGTTCAAATTACAACAGGTGGTGGTCCTGCTGGTGGTTCTGCCATAAGAATTAGAGGTGGAGCTTCTCTAAACGCTAGTAACGACCCGTTGATTGTTATCGATGGATTACCATTAGCTACTGATACTCCTGCAGGATCTAGAAGTTTCTTAGCAACACTTGATCCAAATACAGTAGAATCAATTACTATATTAAAAGATGCTTCATCTACAGCAATTTATGGAGCAAGAGGTTCAAACGGTGTAATTCTTATTACAACAAAAAAAGGAGGAAAAACGCTAAAAGTTGATTATAACTTTCAATATGGTTCTGGAAAAACATATAACAAAATAGATGTTTTAAGCTCAGAACAATTTATAAAAGCCATAGAAAGTTATAGTAATACTCCAGGAAATGCTGATTTAACACCACAGCTAGGATATAACGGCAAAATTTATAATACCGATTGGCAAGATGAAATTTACAGAAAAACAGATTATGTTAACAACAGTTTAAGTTTATCTGGAAGTTTGTTTGACGCAGTTCCTACTCGTTTGAGTATGGGTAATACCTATTCTGAAGGATTAAGACTTACGGATAAGTTTAACAGAACAACTGCAAGTCTTGGATTAAACCCTTCTCTTTTAAAAGATCATTTAAAATTTAGTGTAAATGCAAACTATTCTAATGAAAGAAATAGATTTGCTCCAGGCGTAGAAGGTGCTGCATTACGTTTCGACCCAACTAAACCTGTTTATGATGCAACTTCTCCATTAGGTGGTTACTACGAACACTTAGATGCGGCTGGAACATCTTTATTACAAGGTTCTAGAAACCCAGTTGCTCAATTATTACAAACTAACAATAATAGTATTGTAGATAGAATTTTTGGTAATGTACAAATGGATTATAAATTACATTTCTTACCAGATTTAAGAGCGATAGTAAATGTTGGATATGATCATTCTGAAGGCGCAGGTGCAACTATTATCGGTAGAGACGCTGCAACATCTGGCGGTAATAATTTGGTTCTAGCAGATAAATATGGTACAAGTGAGTACTATTCTTCAAAATTAAACAACAAATTATTAGATGCCTATTTTGTTTACAGCAAAAAAATTGGCGAATTAGATTTTGATGCAACAGCTGGATATTCTTATCAAAAATTTGAAAGTTTACGTTATACTTCTGGAAACAAATTGGCAGTAAACCCTTCTGCTCAACCAGATTATAATACTGCTACTGATTTAGTATTAATTGGTTTCTTTGGAAGAACTAATTTTACTTACAAAGACAAATACTTATTAACTTTAGCTTACAGAAGAGATGGTTCTTCACGTTTTCCTAAAGAAGAACAATTTGCAAATTTCCCAGCAGCTTCTGTAGCTTGGAAAATAAACAAAGACTTTTTTAAAGACAGTGAAACAATTTCTGATTTAAAATTAAGAGCAGGTTGGGGTATCACTGGACAACAAGATTTTGGAAATAATGATTTTTCTTATGCAAAATATATTGCCGGAAATCAATTTTCTCAATATACATTTGGAACAACTCCAACTGTTGCAGGACTTCCTTTAGCATTTAACCCATACATTAAATGGGAAGAAACTACAACATATAATACTGGATTAGATTACGGATTATTTAATGGTAGAATCTCTGGTACAATTGATGTCTTCTATAAAATTTCTAGAGATTTAATTACAAAATCTGCATTTGCAGATGGTTCAAACTTTTCAAATGTTGGAGAACAAAATATCGGAAGTTTTACAACTAAAGGGATTGAGTTTAACATAAACGCACAAGTTATTAAAAAAGATAATTTCACTTGGGATGTTAACTTTAACGCCACAAAATTCGAAAGAAGAATTAAAGAATTAGCTTTAGGTAGAAACATAGAAACTGGTGGTGTAGCTGGAGGTACTGGTCTTAATGCGCAAGTATATTCTGAAGGTTGGACACCAAATTCATTTTATCTTTACAAACAATTATACTACGAAAATGGAACTCCTATTGAAGGTGGGTTTGCTGACTTAAATGGAGATAACATTATCAACAGTCAAGACAGATACATTTACAAAAATCCAGATCCAGATGTATTATTAGGATTTCAATCTACATTAAATTACAAAAATTTAGATTTCTCTTTCAACTTGAGAGCAAGTATTGGTAACAGATTATACAACAACGTAAATTCTGGAAATGCTTATGTTAACTTATTAAAAGATAACCAAACATTAGCTAATATTCCTGAAAGCGCTTTAGAAACTGGATTTAAAGTTTCTGGTGGAAATCAAATTTTATCAGATCATTATGTTGAAAATGCTTCATTCTTAAGAATGGACAATGTAACGTTAGGATATACTTTCCCTAAATGGTTAGAAGGTAAAGCTTCGGTAAGATTAAGTGCTGGTGTTCAAAATCCGTTTGTTATAACTAAATATAGCGGATTAGATCCTGAAGTTTTTGGTGGTATTGATAACACAATTTATCCTAGACAAAGACAGATTTTGTTTGGAGCAAATATTAAATTCTAAAAAAAGGAATTATGAAAAGAATTAAATTTAATTTATTATATATTATTGGCTCAGTAATGTTATTAAACTCTTGTACAGATGATTTAAATGTTACTCCTGAAGATGATGATATATTTTTATCTGACGCCTACTTTAGTTCGCCAGGTTCTTACAAAAGTGCTTTAGCTGGTGTGTATTCTAATTTATCACTAACTAGTTTAACTGGAACTGGTAATTCAAATATTGAAGGATTGGATGCAGGTACGAGTCAATTTGGTCGTTGTTTATGGTATTTACAAAACTTAACTACAGATGAAGTAGTTTGGAGTTATGAAAATGACCCTGGAACAGCTGAATTACAAAGAAATATTTGGACACCAATAAATCCAGTAATTTTAGGAATGTTTTCTCGTACAATGGCACAAGTTGCATTTTGTAATGAGTATTTAAGACAAACTACTCCAGAAAAATTAAGCGGAAGAGGTGTGGGTGATGCAGCTTTATTAGCTGATATTGCTTTATACAGAGAAGAAGTAAGATCAATAAGAGCTTTTGCTTATTATAATCTAATGGACTTATATGGAAAAGCACCTTTTAATACTGAAAATGACGATTATGGTGTAGCTGGACCACAGTATAACAGACAACAACTGTTTAATTTCGTGGAAAGTGAAATGCTAGCTGTTGCACAAACATTAAAAGCACCAAGAACTAACGAATATGGTAGAGTTGACAAAGCATTTGCATGGATGGTTTTAGCCAAAATGTACTTAAATGCTGAAGTTTATATTGGACAAAATAAATATGACCAATGTGCTACTATGTGTGAAAATGTAATTGGTGGTGGTTATACTTTAGAAGCTAATTATTTACACAACTTTACTGCAGATAATCATTTGTCTTCTGAAATGATTTTTACCTTACAATCTGACGGTCTTGTTACTCAAAACTACGGACCAACAACTGTGATGGTAAATGGTCAAGTAGGTTCAATTGAAAACAACGGAGCTAGCTTTGGAGTTGCAGGATGGGGAGGCGCTTTGCGTTTAAGAAAACAATTTGTTCAAAAATTTGAAGATCCTAGTTTCTCATCTGATGAAAGAAAAACAATTATTTCAGGTTCTAGACCAATTGAAATTACAAACCTTGCTGTTCAAGGTCAAGGTTATATTTTGGGTAAATATTCGAATATAACTTCAACTGGGGTAAATGGCTTAAACAATAATTATGTTGATACGGATTTCCCTTTATTCCGTTTAGCTGATGCTTATTTAATGTATGCGGAGTGTGCAAGAAGAGGTGCAGGTAATACCACTTTGGCACAAGGTGTACTTTATGTTAACGCTTTAAGAGAAAGAGCAAACAACAGCTCTGTAAACAATATTGATGAAGCTGCAATGACTTTAGATTTCCTTTTAGATGAGCGTTCAAGAGAATTACATTGGGAAGGTCACAGAAGACAAGATTTAATTCGTTTCAACAAATATGTTGGCGGAAACTATAACTGGGCTTGGAAAGGAAATAGTTCTAATGGTGTGGCAATTCCAAATCATTTCAAAGTATTCCCAATTCCAGCTACAAGTTTAGCTTCAAACCCTAATTTAACTCAAAACACAGGTTATTAATCAATTTTAATTTAATCGTTATGAAAAATATATTTAAATCAATTCTAACAATCGCTTTATTTGCTGGTTTTTCTTCATGTGAAGATGAAAGCAACTTAGAATACATTCAACCAACAGGAGCATCATTTCAAATCAAAACTCCATCTAATGGTGAAGGTGTTATTTTAAGTGAAGACGCATTAAACAATCCTGCTATCACTTTAACTTGGGATCCAGCACAATATTCTACACCAACAAGTATTACATATACAGTACAACTTGCTCCAAATGGTTCAGATTTTTCAAATGCACAAGATTTAACATCTACAACAAATAGAAATGCAGTTATTACTGCTGGACAGTTAAACGTTCCTGCATTAACAGCTGGTGCTGTTCCTTTCGTATCAACTGCTTTAGATTTCAGAATAAAAGCAACAGTTGCTGGACAATTAGCTACATATTCAAATGTAATTACTTATAATGTTACTGCTTTTGGTTGTTTAGGTCAATATGCTGTTGGAGCTGGAATTCCTTCTGCAGGTTGGAATTGGAATTCTCCAGCAACCTTAATTTGTGACAATAATGTATTAACAATGAGAGTAGGCTTAATTAATGATTCTTTCCGTTTCTTCACTGAAAATGGAAATTGGGGTTCAGGTAGAAACTACCCTTATTACTCAAACTTAGGTTACAAAATTGTAAGTGTATTAGAAAACGCAGCTGATGGTGATCAGAATTTCAAATTCACAGGAACACCAGATACCTATAGAGTTAAAATTGACGAAAACAACAAAACAATTAGTGTAGCAAAAAGTACGGTTACTAGTGGTATTGAACCAACTTCATATTGGTTAGTTGGTGCTGCAACTCCAGGCGGATGGTCTTGGACAGGAAATAACGAAACAGAATTACCAGTTGTTTCTAGTGGTATTTATGAAATTCCAGTTAATTTAATTAACAACGAAAGTTTTAGAGTTTGGTTATCAAATGATGGTACTGATGCTTGGGGATTACCAAATAGAAACTATCCTTCATTCGCAAATGACGGATACACTATTGACTCTGAATTAATTAATGCATTAGATGGTGATAGTAATTTTAGATATGTTGGACCAACAGGGATAAGATTATTAAAAATCAATACAGTAACTAAAGTAATCTCAGTAGATTAATTTTAGCAAAAAACTTAAATTGAGCTATATGTTTTTTCATATAGCTCAATTTTTTAATAATAAATATCATGAAAAAAATTACACTTTTAATAGTCATATTATTTAGTAGTTTCTTGTTTGCACAACAACAAACTGTAACATATACTATTACGCCTTCCACATTTGAAGACAATCAATCCATTACCATTACTATTAATGGTAGTTCGGTAAATGAAGCTACTTGGGGTTCAGGAAACAACTTATACATATGGGCTTGGTGTTTTGATTCAAATGATTTAAATAATCAAGATTGTCCTACAAACGGAACTTGGACAGATTCCAACGAAACGAATAAATTTACTTATAATTCTGGTCCAGATACTTATACTTATACATTGACTCCAAATGCTTTTTTCAACAGATTTACTGGAATTGGTAAAATGGGTTTTTTAGTAAAAGCGAATGACGGAACTGGCGATAAAAAATCACAAGACATACTTACTGAAGTAGGTGCATTTAATTTCTCATTAACCACACCTGCTATAAATTCAAATACAATTGTAAATTCTGGCGGAAGTTTATTTGTTTCTGCAAATAACACAAACGGAGCTGCAAATTATGTTTTGAAAGCCAATGGAACAACAATTAATACTAGTAATATTGTTACTAGTTATTCTTATACAATTACAAATATTACTACAAATACGGTTTTTACTTTAGAAGTTACTCAAGGTGCTGTTACAATTTCGAAGAAATTCAATGTAATTGTAAGACCTGCTGTAATCCCAACAAGTTTATTGCCTGCAGGTTTAGAAATAGGAATAAATTATAATTCTGGAGACGCTACAAAAGCAACATTAGTTTTAGAAGCTCCAGGTAAAGATTTCATTTATGTAGCTGGTAGTTTTAACAATTGGTTGCCAACAAGTACACATCTAATGAATAAAAATACAACTGGAACAAAATTTTGGTTAGAATTAACCGGACTTACTCCAGGTCAAGTGTACACCTATCAATATTGGGTAGCAGATCAAACGCCTACAACCAATTCACCAAATATTGTAAAAACAGCTGACCCATGCTCTACTCTCGTTTTATCACCTTATGATGATAGCGGAATTTCAGCAGTATCTTATCCAGCAATGCCAACTTATCCAGTTGGTCAAGAAAGAGAAGTTACGGTTTTACAAACTGGTCAAACACAATATAACTGGCAAGTAACCAATTTTACAAAACCAGAAAAAGACAAACTAATTGTTTACGAAGTATTAATTAGAGATTTTGATTCGGATAGAAACTATCAAGATTTAATTGACAAAATTGACTATTTCAAAAATTTAGGAATTAATGCTATTGAATTAATGCCAGTAATGGAATATGAAGGAAATGAAAGTTGGGGTTACAACACCGCTTATCATATGGCTTTAGATAAATTTTATGGTACGAAAGACAAGTTAAAAGAACTGGTAGATTTATGTCACCAAAATGGAATTGCAGTTATTTTAGATATTGCTTTTAATCACGCTTTTGGAAGAAACCCAATGGTTCGTATGTGGATGAATGACACAAGTGCAGGCGTTCAAGATGGTTGGGGACCACCAAATACTGATAATCCTTATTTTAATACGGTTGCTCGTCATAGTTATAGTGTGGGTGAAGATTTCAATCACACCAGCACTTATACTCGTGAGTACGTGAACAGAACAATCAAACATTGGATTAACGAATTCAAAATTGATGGTTTCCGTTGGGATTTAACTAAAGGATTTACACAAAATTGTACAGCTGGAAATGATGCTTGTACGAATAATTACCAAGCAGATCGTGTAGATG
>CXWL01013426.1_pt1 | contig 13292 bp, 6 predicted proteins | sample 590931 | NCBI WGS metagenome assembly CXWL01 (sample SAMEA3498368, study PRJEB10139) | groundwater metagenome | biome: water well; material: biofilm material | place: Germany | collected 2015-04-27 | reverse complement strand
GTTCTGGCCCGTGATCGTGTTCGCACCTGCGGCACCCGTGATCGAGCCCGACAGCGTGCTGTTGAGCACGAAGCTGTCCGCACCCGAGCCACCGGCGAGGTTAGCCACGCCGGAGAATGCCAAGGCACCCGCAGTACCGGCATTCGCGCCGGTAACGCTAAAAGTCTGACCCGCATCCGCACCTGTGATCGTCGTGTTCGCGCCGTTGCCGACAGCGGTGCCGATATTGCCGAAAGTCGTGATTGTGGTAATACCCGCCGCGGTGTTCGATTGCTGATTTATTGCGACGGTACCGCTGTGGCCCGCGTAGTTCAGCGTGCTGGATGCCGCGCCAAATGTGACGGCAGCCACCGCCGGTGCGGCGCCAGACAGTGCAAGTGTGCCACCGTTGACAGTGATCACCTCGGTGGTCAGATCAACGTTGTTAATGGTCAATTGCGCTCCACTGGCTACTGTAGTGCCCGCGGCATCCGTACCCAGCGCCGTCGCGTTTCCTGCGGTCAACGTACCCGTAGTCACCGTCGTCGCACCGGTGTAGCCGTTCGCGCCCGAGAGCGCGAGCGTGCCCGCGCCTGTCTTGGTTAGCCCACCCGCTCCGGCGATGGTTCCCGCCAACGCGGATGTTGTGCTAGCTGTATTCACAGTCAAGACCGAACCGTTAACGTTGAACGTGCCGCCCGCGGCGTTTGTGATAGCTGTGGACGCGCTAGTACCCGTCAGCGTGATTCCACCGGCCGCCGTGAGCACGCCGGTCCCGAGCGAAATATTGCCGGGACTGAACGTCGAAGAGCCGACAGCTGCGGCCGTGGGATCCACAGTCATGGAAATTGACCCGGCGCCGGCATTGAGCGTGAATGCGCCCGAGATGGAGATTCCACCGGCAGTTCCGTCGGTGCGATTGTTCGCCGCTGTGTCCGAGGTGGCGTCATTCGCGGTTAGCGACAGACCGGCATCGTCGGTGGTGATGTTGGCGCCAATCGTGATCGAGCGCCCCGCTTGCATGGTAAGCGCGCCACCCGCGCTGCCCCCGTTATTCGTAATGATGTCTTCGCTGACGGTGATATCCCGGTTCGCTTGCAGCGTTACTAGGGTGCCGGTATTCGTGACCGCAGTGATGGTGTCCGCGTCAAACGTAACGTCCGTACCGGGGTTTTCCGTGAATTGGTCGTTCGTCGCCAGGACGCCCGCGCCGGCGTTTGCAATCGTGATGTCCCGCGGGTCGAACAGAACCGAGCCGTGCACGCCATTGACTGCTGACGCATTCGCCATGCCGCGGAAAACGAGGCTCTGCTTGCCAGACACTTCGATGAATCCGCCGTTGCCAGACTGCGAACCGCCAAGTGCGGTCACGCTGCCGTAGAACCGATTGACGTCGTCCGCCCAGACGATGACCTTGCCGCCATTGCCCGTCGTGACTGCGTCAGCACTAATGCTCGCGCCAGAACCAACGTACGTACGGAACGAATTCTGCTCAGGACCCTTGCCCTGAAAGTTGCCGCCAATGAGGATCGTGCCGCCGCCGGCGTCGCCGGAAGCGTCCACCGTGACCGTCTCGTTGTTCAGGGCCACCCCGACGTACTGGCCCAGCGCCTTGATCGTGCCGCCGGTCGTGCCGGCGTCGTTACCCTTGGCTTCGACGGTACCGGAAACGCTGACGACGCCCCTGTCGCCGCCATCGAGGACGATGGTGCCGTTGCGGTTAGCGATGGTGTTGGCGCGAATGACGCCTTCATTGTTGACGACGGTATCGAGCAGCGCGTTGGCGCTGCGCGCGGTGAGGTACACGTTGCCGCCGTCGGCGCTGATGGTTCCCTGGTTCACCGCAGCAGCATTTAGCGCCGCTTCGTCGACCGTCACTTTGATGAGACCGTCGCCGACCATATCGAGCGTGATCTTGTCGCCGGCGGCAAGCGCGACGGTACCCATGCGGGCGGCGATGATGCCTTCGTTGGCTACCTGGGGTCCGAGCAGCGCGATATATCCGTTGGTGGCCGTAATGCTGCCCTGGTTGAGCACGCTGCCGGTGATATTGCCGCCGTTGGTCCAGACGTTGTTGCCGGCGTAGAAATCCGCGTTGCTCATTTGCAGGGTGGTAGCAACCAGGCCGCCGACGTCGACGCTCGCGCCCGGACGGATGTACACGCCCGCGGCGTTGCTCAGGTAGAACTGGCCATTGGCCTTGAGGCTGCCGAAGATTTCCGACGGCGTGTTGCCGGTTACGTTCGCGAGCCCGACCGACGACGACGACGGTTGGTTAACAAGTACGGAGTAGCCGCTGCCGATCGAGAAGGTCGTGAAGTTGTAGATGGCCCTGTTGGCATACTGGTCGATCACCATCGAATTGGCGGTGGTGCTGATCGTGCCCTGGGAAGCCCCGCCAACAACCGTGCCTCCCGTGGGCAAGGACTGGGCGAAAAGAGATGCGGGCGCGCCGAAGGCAGCGGCAACCGCGAGAGCGAGCGCTCTATGCTGGAATCGCGCGGATGAACGTTCTGCGAGATCGACGGCAATGGGCATATTTTTGTCTCTCATGATCGAATCCCCCGAATGCACGTAAGAACGGGCGGGAGAACGGCTCCCACCGCGCAATTTCCGCGCTTCAGTTTAGTCTTGCCGATTTGCATGGAATGTTAAATTTTTAACGGAAGAGTCGCCCAAGAACGACAAAACCGCTAGAACCACTTTATTCCCTGGACCCACACGCGCGGTATGCGCGTCGCCGTGTCCGAGACCGGACGTTCGGTTTCGTTTCTCCAGGCAGCGCTGGCGCGAATGAGAAAATCCGTATCCTTGCCGATGGAGGCGCCGAAGCCGTAGCCCGAAAGCCTGCGCTCATTGGCCGCATCGGTCGGCAGCTGGTCCTGGTTAAGCCGGACCCAGCCCTGGTCCCAGAATCCGCTAACCGTAATGTCGCCGGATGCAAGCTTGAAACCGGGTACGAGGTAGCGGAACTCGGCTTGCAACAAGTGCCCGGAATCGCCGAGGGCTTCGCCAGTCGGATATGCGCGAATCCCGTTCGAACCACCCAACGAGAATTTTTCCGCGGACATCAGATTTCTCGAGCCGATCTGGCCCTGAAGCGCGAGCAGCAGGCTCGCATTGTCCGTGATCTTCTGCAGCCTGCGGAACTCGTAGTTGTACTTGGCGAAGCGGCCGTGCGTCTTGCGTCCCGTAGCCGCCTGGTCTGTCGCGAGCGCTCCCGGCGTCTGAATTCGCGCGCTGCCCTCGGTAATCGTGGCTCCGAACGAGTTCAGTCCCCCGCCCAGCAAACCGTCCCGCAGATCGCCGACTGCTCCCAGGTGCGAAGCCGTAATTGACCGGTAGTCATTCGTCGCGGTCGACTCGATCCGATCGTTAAGGGTTTTGTCGTCGTAGGAGAACTGCAGGATCACGTTTGCGCCACGTGTACGCACCAGCGGATGGAACGCGGCCACCCCGACGATCGTGCCGACGCCATGCGCCCTCAGGTCTACGAAATTCTTTCCCAGCTGGTAGTGGAAAGCCGTGTACGAAACACCGACGCGCGTTCCCCAGTGCCCCACCGGCACCACATAGCCAAGGCGGTACAGGCCCATGGGCTCGTCGGTACGCATGGCATTCGCGCTCAACTGATCGCCAAGAGAAAGCGGATTGTTTACGTTCATGTTCAGGCTGGTACGAATCGCGCCGGTAAACCGGTTTCCAGCGTTGTCCATGCTGACGTTGCCGTTGATGAATCCCCCCGAGTCGGAGATGTTGATCCTGATATCCGCTGCGCCGATCGTCTTGCTCGGCCTGATCTCGGAGCTGACCACTGCATTAGGGAAGTCGTTCAGCATCAGGAGCGGCGTCTCCAATCCCGTCTCGGTGATCAGATCGCCCTCTTTCAGGTGTTTTTCGATGATGCCGCGGACGATCCCCTCGCTGAACCGCGTGCCTTCCTTGAAGCCTAATTCGACCTTGCCGAGGCGCGCCTCGATCACGGCGACCTCAATCACGCCATCCTTGATTTCCTGCTGCGGAAGATAGGCCTGCGTCAGGAAGTAGCCGCGCTCGCGGTAATAAGCACGAACCTTGGTCGCAGCGTCATTCAGTCCGTCGATGTTTTGTTCCTTGCCGACGAATTCCCTGATCGTGGCTGCGAGAATGTCCTCGCCGAAAAGCGTATTGCCACTGATGCGGAAACGGGTAACGACGACCTTCAGGCCTGGCGCGCCAAGGGCCGGTCGAGGTTCAGCCCTGCGCGGCAGCACTTCGGGCGCAGGCCGTGGAACAACGACGGGAGGTTTCGTCCCCTCGAGGACAGATCCGGCGTCGGGGCGCGGTGGTTGCTGAGCGACGGCTGTCGCACCAATCGCCGCGAATACCACGGTAGCGACGATTCGTGAAAAAGCGGAGTGAAAACTCTCTACAAAAACGGCCAGTCCCACTTGGTGGCTCGGCGCAGCCCCACCCGCCGCCTGAATTCTTGAAGTGGCGGTTTTAAATTTCTTTTCCAGATCCAAGGGTTAGGGGCCTTTTCTTATTTATGACCTGAGTTTTACTGCTCAGGGGGGAGGATAGCGTGATTTATTGCCTACGGCAATTGCAATTAATCCCAGGTCAAGCCCGCAGCCTATCGCCCTGTTGCAAATATACGACACGCCCAACTTTTTGTTTTTTTAACCTTTAATTGTAAAAATACGTTAGCCCGCCGCGATGCACCAGTCGCGCCACATCCTCCGGTAGAGAACCTCAAGATTGGCAGTAAACCGTGCTCCGTCCGTCAATGGCGACTTCGCCATTCGTGACCTTAGTCCACCGCGTAACGCTGCGAGTCTTGGTAGGGATTCCGCCCAGTGCTTGGCGATGCTTACGTATTGGCCCGCATCGCGCGCGACGAATTCGCCCAATCCAACATTCGAAAGCAAACTGACCCCGGCCCTTGAAGCAAACGCGTTTCCCGCCATGGAAATCACCGGCACCCCCATCCACAACGTCTCGCATGTCGTCGTGCCTCCTTGAAACGGATGCGGATCCAGGGCGATATCAACATCGTGGTGGTACCGGAAGAATTCCTGGCGTGACAACCTTGGGGAAAGTGAAAGGCGCACCGGATCAATACCTTGCGATATAAATTCCTCCCGAATTCGCGCACGTATCTCCCCCTCCGGGACTCCCACGATCAGCAGCTTTGAGCCCGGTACCCCCTTCATCAAACGTGCCCAGAGGGACCGCGTCCACTTGGTAACCTTTGCAAAATTATTGAACGATCCAAATGTGACATAGCCTTTCGCGAGGGCCGGAAGCGGATTTACCTGCGGCGCGCTGCCGTCCGGGCGATAACACCAGAGGCTGTCAGGCATGCGCGCGAGCGTTTCCGAGTAAAAGCGTTCGGTCAATCCGGGCGGATCTGCGAGAGCATCCGTCAACCTGTAATTCATGGCCTTCATGCCGGTCGTGTTCGGATACCCGAGCCACGTCACTTGGATCGGCGATGGCTCCCGCGCAAACATAAGGAGACGGTTGGCACCCGTATGGCCCGCAAGATCGACGAGAACATCGATGCCGTCTTGCCGGATCCTCGCCGCAGCGCTTTCGTCATTGATTCCGGTTAGATTGATCCAGTTGTCGGCAAGCGCCCGTAATCGAGACGTGATCTCATCCGGTGCAATAGCGTCGGAATAGCAAAACACTTCGAATTTCCGTCGATCATGAAATTCAAGTACCGGTTCGATGAACAGACTGACCGAATGCGCTCGGAAATCTCCCGACACGTAACCGACTCGGAGGCGACGGTCCGAAACCGAAGTTCCCTTGACGGAACGTCCTTGCGCCAGCGGAGCGGCTCGCATTTCACCCCAGTGCCGGTGTGCCTCCGCTATCGTGTCGGGTGACTTGTCGGTTACAAAATTCAATGCAAACAGCACATTGCTGTAGGCCCCGGCAAAATCAGGGTCCAGTTCCTGCGCCCGCAGGAAACAGCCAATTGCTTCCTCCGGCCGTGACTGGGCGAGCAGGACATTGCCAAGATTGTTTGCCGCGAGCGCGTGCCTGGGCTTCAATCTCAACGTGGCATGAAAGCCGGTTGAAGCCTCGTCTAGACGGTTTTGCGACATGCGAACTGTAGCGAGTTGGTAGGTCGCATCGACCGAGTCAGGCTTTACCGTCAACGCCGCCTGATAACGTACTGCGGCCTGCTCGAGATTGCCCTGCGCTTGTAGCGCTGAACCCAGCCCAACCAGTGCATCGTGTGATTTCGGTTCGAATCGCAATGCGTCCTCGCATGTCGAAATCGCTTGCGCGATCTCTCCAAGCGCGACATGGCTGCGAGCTAATCCGACTCGCGCCGAGACTAGCGCGGGATCAAGTCGCAACGCGTGGGTGAAATTCTTCAATGCCTGCTCCGTCTTGCCGCGTCTCTGCAGCACCACGCCCAAATCGTGAAAAGCTTCGGCCCGCAACGGCTGCAGACGCGTAGCTTCGCTTAGACTGGCTTCGGCCTCGGCCAGCAAACCCTCCTCAGCCAGTGCAGTTCCAAGATTCTGATGGATCATTCCGATGCCCGGCTGCAGCCGGACCGCATCTCGGTATATAGCGATTGCTTCGCTGAATCTCCCCTGAAGACGTATCGCGTTGCCGAGATCGTTAAAGGCTTCGGCGTAGTCTGGCTTCAATCGTGTGGCTTCGGAAAAATATTGCTCCGCCTCGGCGTGCCGCCCCAGTCCCATCAATGCACCACCAAACAACGCATGAAGTTCCGCAGAATTCACTCCCCGCCGGAGCACGCGTTCGATGAGCTCTACCGCCTGCGCATGCCTGCCCAGGCCGACATACTCGCGCCCCATCCGGAGCGTGTGCTCTAATGCGATGTCTTTCATGAACGGGATTTGAGTATCAGCACCACGAAATCCTCGGCCAGACGCGCAATCGCCTGCGACCAATCTCCTGGTGCATGCTGCCGATAGAGACGCATAGTGGGATACCAAGCACTTTCATCCGTTCCAAGCAGCCAACGCCAGTCTGGCGCAAACCGCAGAAGCGTCCATACAGGCACGCCAAGAGCTCCCGATAAGTGCGCTACCGCGGTATCAATCGAGATAACAAGATCCAGCTCGCTGATCAACGCCGCAGTGTCGGAAAAGTCCTCGATCTCTCCGCCAACGTCAAGCAACTCCATTCCTTTCGGCACTAGGGCAGCCTGAACCGCGCCTTCGCCCTTCTGCAAACTCACGAATACAGCGTCTGGATTTGCCAGCAACCCAAGTTCCAAAAGACTGCAGTCCCGCTTGGGATCGCTGGTACCGCCGGCCCACACCAATCCGACCCGAAACTTCCTGCTGCTCCGTGCGAACCTAGCTGCCCACTTACGTGCCAGTATCGGATCCGGCTTCAGGTAAGGCACTTTCGAGGGAACGTCATCAAGCGCGGTACGAAATGCCCGCGGAGCGCTCAGCAAAGGCAGGTGTATGTCAAAATCCGGCAATGGAGCGCCGGCTGCAACTACACCTGCAACTCCCTTCATGCCCTTCAAAAGCCTGACTAGATTAGATTGGCATTCAATTACTACGCGCGCGCCACGCGCCGCAAGCAATGGCGCATAACGAATGAACTGGATGGTGTCGCCAAATCCTTGTTCAGCATGGAGCAGGATCGTGCGGTTCTCGATTGCCGACCCGTCCCATGTCGGCTGAGCGAATTTGCGCAAATTCGGCTTGGCACGCTCCAGATTCCATCGGCACTCGTACTCGTCCCACCCAGTAGTGAATTTGCCGGACAGGAGCAGCGCTATCGCCCGATTCCAGCGAGCTTCAGAGTATTCTGGAGCTTGAAGAGGCACTCGGTCGTAGAACGTCATCGCCTCAGAAATTCGTCCAAGTGAACGCAATGCGTTGCCCATATTCGCCAAAGCCGGTGGATAGTCGGATCGGATGCGCAGCGACTCACGATAACATTCGACCGCTTTTTCGTAGTCCTCGTACTTGAGATAGGCATTGCCGAGGTTGAAGTGAGCATCAGAAAAATCCGGTCGAAGAGCGAGAGCGCGCCGATAGCAGTCGATGGCATCCTCGAGCCTCCCCGATTCCTTCAATACGTTGCCGAGATTGCTAAAGTATTCGGGCGCCAGCGGATTCGCTGTGATCGCTCGTCGAATGAGTTCCTGGGCCACATCGGGCTTGCCGGCGTGAAATGCAATCACACCCAAAAGATGCAGCGAATCGGCATGACCTGAATCAACCTTCAGAATCTCCCTGTAGATCCTCTCAGCCTCCGCGATGTTGCCGGCGTTATGGTGCCTCAATGCAAACTGCAGCGCCTCGGCGACACTCGGCATAGTCTAGCCGCCGATGCCCAAGAGCCTGCGTGTCTCGTCAGTTGGCATACGCTTGAATGCGATTGCATGCAACTCGTACACAGCAATCGGCGGCACAAGAACCACTGCCGGAAACCCTGCTTCGGTAAGCGCACGCGTTAGCGATTTTGCAGAAAAGCCGGTCTTATGCGCAAAGAAATCCTGACCACTTCGCGCAATTTCCGCCTGCCATCCGTATATGACGTCAAGCACACGGATCGCACCAGCTGGAGACGCGTAGAGTTCGTCTTCGATGTCAAGATTTCGCCCGGCGACGGCGTTCATGACTTCAACCACATCCGGAACGCGAATCTCCGCAAACCCATCTGGTTTGAGGACGTGCGCGAATCCGCGCAACACACGCGCCCCCTCATGAGGGAAATAGTGCTCAAGATTGTGGCAGCAGTAGATCGCGTCGTAGCTCGATGGAGGAAACCGCTCTTTTAAATGGCGCGCATCGCAAATTACGTCCGCACCGCAGTCCGGATCGATATCCAACCTTAAACTCTGCCAGCCCGCAAAGTGCCGCGGGAGATCCGGTCGTTTGCCAGCGCCGACGTTTAGCAGGATTGGCATTGATTCAGCTCTTCCGCCAGCAGACAAGCTGAAAATCAATTTCCATCAACGGGGTAGATACTCCGCGTAAAGCCCGAAAATCATCCACCGCCCATTTGCAAGGAGGACAGAAATTGTAGTCATCCACGATCACGAATCCTCCTCGTTCCACTTTGTCGTAGAGCGGCGTCAGTGCGTCCATCGTTGACTCATACAGGTCGCCGTCGAGGCGCAGGTTCGCCAGGCGTTCCATCGGCGCCCGAGGAAGGGTATCTCTGAACCACCCTTTCAGGAACTTCACGTTCTGATCGAGCAATCCGTAACGCCGAAACAGTTCCTGCACCTCCTCGAGCGACACAGCCAGTACAGGAAGAACTCTGCGGCTTATGTCGAATCCCTCGTCCCCTATTCTTGTAGGTGGCGGCACCCCATCGAATGAGTCAGCTGCCCAGACAACTCGGTCCGTCACTCCATAGGCCATGAGCACGTCGCGCATGAATATGCACGCACCACGCCAGATTCCGGTCTCCATAAGATCGCCTGGAACGTTCTCGGAGAGTATGGTCTCGATGCAGATCTGCAGGTTTTCAAGTCTTTTTCTTCCGATTATCGTGTGCGAAAGCTCGGTGACATTGCGTAGTTCATGCGCAGGTGTATTTGTGCCGTCTGCAGACTTATGGAACAGGACTACGTGATGTCCGGAAAGTTTTGAGTCCCTCGCAGCTTGTATGACGTTTGGCTGGGCGCGCACGGTGTCAACAAAACTGGCTGTATTCGAGCGGTGAGTTGTTCCGCATGCCAAGGAAGGTATAGAGAAGCCGCATCTCGTTCTCGATATATAGCTCATTTAGAAGGGATTTCTTAAGAAATTCAAGGTACTGGCGGGCAAGTTCCGGGGCGTTCATCAACGATAGATTAAGGCAAAAAAGTCCGTACCCTGGGCTTTCCGTAAACGGCTCGGCGCCGGCCTACTTCCGCCTTCGAATGGGCACTATGATTGAACCAATCATGCGCCCCAATTCCATAGCCTTGGCCTCAGCTTGGCAGGAGTTTCATGCAGGCCGTCTTGAATCGGCCGAGTCAGCTGCCGTGCAGTTTGTTGCCGAACAGCCGAACAACGCAGATGGACCTCATTTGCTGGGATTGATTGCATATCGTCGGAATCGCAATTCGGTGGCTTTGGAATACTTTGATGCAGCGATTCGGCTGGCCCCCTCTTCTTCCGAGTACCACAATAGCAAGGGAGAGGCGCAGCGTGCTCTCTGCAATCTGGAAGCAGCGAAAGCTGAATACGTAACTGCAATCTCGCTGGAGCCACGCAACGCGTCAGCCCTCAATAATCTGGGCCTGGTGCACTGCATTGAAGGCGAGTACGAGCTTGGCGCCCGGTGCTTCGAGCAGGCGATTCACCTTGTTCCCTCACTTTCGGCAGCACACGAGAATCTCGGAACCGTCCGACTCGCCCAACGTCTTCCAGAAGCGGCAGTTGCCGCTTTTCAGCGTGGGCTGTCGCTATTGCCCGCGTCAACCAGGATTAGAGTCGGTCTCGTGGGCGCGCTGCGCATGCAAGGCAGGAAAATTGATGCTGTACAGGTCTTACTGGACGGACTGGCGGCAAACTCCGGCGACAAACGACTCCGGCTCGCCCTCGTAGAAACTTTGGAGGGGTATCCGCTCGCCAACGCTACCCAACCTGTCCGCGAACTGCTCGAAGCCCTATGCCGAGACGACGGAATTGCTACCCAGAGTCTCGCACACGCCGTAACCGGACTCGTAAAGCATGCACCAGCGTTTGGCCAATTGCGAAACGCGGTCGCGGCTGGCGCCGACATCCTCGCTCCAACTGCCTCGGGCGCGCTCTTGGTAGACGTCTTGACTAAAAATTCTCTGCTGCTCGCGGCAATGCCACGGATGGTAGTCAACGACCCTGACCTCGAGCGAATCTTCACGCATCTGCGCCGCTGCCTGCTCATGCGCCTTGACCTCAGGGAAGGAAACCCGCCGGGCAAAGATCTCGTTCCCCTTCACTTTCTGAGCGCCTTCGCCAGGCAATGCTTCAACACGGAATACGCCTATTTCCAATTGGACGATGAATCGAAATTGCTTGTCAAACTCGGGCGAAGGATCGACTCACTTCTAAAGCGGTCAAGTAAACCTACACCTGAGCTTGAATCGCGCCTGCTTCATTGGGTTCTTTACGCTCCTCTCCACAAACTGCAGCACTTGGAACGATTGGAAGCCTTGCCAAGGGAGCAGTGGTCGCCAGCGATCCACCCGATATTGGAGGACCAGGTCGATGCCCGACGGAAAGAACGAGATATCTCATCCAAGATAGAGGCAATCACGCCGATCTCCAACACCATTTCCAAGGCTGTGCGCAAGCAGTATGAAGAGAGTCCATACCCGCGCTGGTTCGGCATTCATCGCTTCGAACTTGGAAGCTCGCAAAATGTGGAGAGCGCGTCGATTTCGAGTCCAGGCAATGAACCGCGACGGCCCTTCGAATCCGCTCTGGTGGCCGGCTGCGGTACAGGACAGCATCCGTTGACTCTGGCGCGCAGGTACCCGGCCTGCGCCATTCTCGCCATCGATCTCAGCCGATCGAGTCTTTCCTATGCAAAGCGAATGGCCGAGCGCCTCGGCATATCCAACGTCACGTTTGCCCAGGCGGATATTCTGGAATTGAGCAATATCGCCAAGCGCTTCGACCATGTCGAGTGCTCCGGGGTCTTGCACCACATGAAAGATCCAATCGCTGGCTGGCGGGTGCTTGCAGGCCTATTGCAGGCCTCGGGTACGATGAAAATCGCACTGTACAGCGAAGCTGCGCGCAGGGCAGTTGTGGAACTGCGCGCCCTGATCACGGATCGTGGATTGCCAGCGACGCCGGAAGGCGTCCGGAAAATTCGCAATATTGTTCTGGAAAGGTCGTCGGAGGACTCCATGCAGTCAATCTTAAATAGCCTCGACTTTTACTCCCTCAGCGGCTGCCGGGACCTTCTGATGCACGTTCAGGAGCATCGGTTCACGATACCGAGAATTCGGCAGTGCATCGAAGAAATCGGATTGCGGTTTGTCCGCTTCGAATGCAGCGCGGAACTACAAGGAAAGTTCTGCGCACAGTATCAAGCGTCTGGCGCCCTCTCCGATCTCGGGCTGTGGAATCAGTTTGAATCGGAGAATCCGGACTCTTTTAGGGGCATGTATCAATTCACTTGCGAGAAATTGCCCCTCAAAATGCGAACGGATAAAGCGATGGCGCAAAAAACAAAAAGCCCGACCCCCTGAGGGATCGGGCTTGCGTTGAATGGTCTGGCGGTGACCTACTTTCGCATGCGAATGCACACTATCATCGGCGCAAACCCGTTTCACGGTCCTGTTCGGGATGGGAAGGAGTGGTTCCAGGTTGCTATAGCCGCCAGGTAGACGGCAGGCCATGCGCTGAAAACGGCAGCACGGCCAATAAGGGTGGAAGAAACAAGGCATTCTGGAAAGAGATCGCGCCAAGCGCGAAGATCACAACCTGTGCGCGAATACACGATACGCACGGTTATAGGGTCAAGCCACACGGGCAATTAGTACTGGTTAGCTGAAGGCCTCACGGCCCTTGCACACCCAGCCTATCAACGTCCTGGTCTTGGACGACCCTTTAGGGAGGTCAAGCCTCCGGGAAGTCTCATCTTGGGGCAGGTTTCCCGCTTAGATGCTTTCAGCGGTTATCCCTTCCGCATATAGCTACCCGGCAATGCCACTGGCGTGACAACCGGTACACCAGGGATGCGTCCACTCCGGTCCTCTCGTACTAGGAGCAGCCCCCGTCAAATCTCCAGCGCCCACGGCAGATAGGGACCAAACTGTCTCACGACGTTTTGAACCCAGCTCACGTACCACTTTAAATGGCGAACAGCCATACCCTTGGGAGCTTCTCCACCCCCAGGATGTGATGAGCCGACATCGAGGTGCCAAACTGCGCCGTCGCTGTGAGCGCTTGGGCGCAATCAGCCTGTTATCCCTAGCGTAACTTTTATCCGTTGAGCGACACCCCACCCACGTGGTTGTCCCGATAATTAAATCAGAACAGGGTGCCGGATCACTTTCGCCTGCTTTCGCACCTGCTCGAGTTGTTTCTCTCACAGTCAAGCCCGCTTTCGCGAATACACTATCAGCCTGATTTCCATCCAGGCCTAGCGGACCATTGCGCGCCTCCGTTACTCTTTAGGAGGCAACCGCCCCAGTTAAACTACCCATCAAGCAATGTCCCCGTCCCCGATAAAGAGACAGGTTAGAACCAAGGAATACTTAGGGTGGTATTTCAACGTTGACTCTGCCCCGGCTAGCGCCAGGGCTTCACAGTCTCCCACCTATCCTACACAAAGCAGACCTCAATCCAATGCCAGACTATAGTAAAGCTGCATAGGGTCTTTTC
>CXWL01111958.1_pt1 | contig 13294 bp, 8 predicted proteins | sample 590931 | NCBI WGS metagenome assembly CXWL01 (sample SAMEA3498368, study PRJEB10139) | groundwater metagenome | biome: water well; material: biofilm material | place: Germany | collected 2015-04-27 | reverse complement strand
CATCATTAGCGGCACCGAACTGGCCGATTCGAGCCTCATGGGCACCTGGCGCTATGACGTCATCAGTGGCTTGGGCGGAGACGACACGATCATTTTGTCGGGTGGCGGCGACACGGCGATTCCGGGCGCCGGGGCGGACTATGTCTATGGCAGCACGGGCAACAGCCCTGACGCCTTGGCCTTTGGCCGTGGTGATGGCCAGGACTATTTCTTCTCAGCCGAGACCCAGGACACGATCCGCTGGCTGCCGGGTGTCTTGCCCGCAGAAGTGGTGGTGCGCTTCGTTCCCGTGCCTTCATCCAACCGCACTGACCTTGTGCTGTCGGTTTCGGGCACAACAGACCGTTTGACCCTCACGCCCGCAGGCGGGACCAGCGTGTCTGCCGGTGCCCGTGTCGAATTTGCGGACAGCACCGAGGTGTGGACACCTGCGGACTTGATTGCACGCGCACTCTTGCCCACTGACGGCGCCGACCAGATCTACGGCACTGCAATTGCCGACAGCATCATGGGTGGTGGCGGGGCTGACTCACTGTACGGGCTTGAGGGCAACGACACGCTGGACGGAGGTGATGGCGACGACAGCCTGGACGGTGGTGCCGGGGCCGACGCCATGGCTGGCGGCGCTGGCAATGACAACTATGTGGTCGACGACGTTGGCGACACCCTGACCGAAGTGCCTGGGGCCGGTACTGACAGCATCAGCAGCAGCGTTACCTTTGCCTTGGCATTTGACTTCGAGAACCTCACGCTCACTGGTGCTACGGCCATCAACGGCACCGGCAATGGCGCCAACAACGCAATCACGGGCAACAGTGCTGACAACGTTCTGGATGGTGGCGCGGGCGACGACACCTTGTCGGGTGGCGCGGGCAACGACACCTACGTGGTCGACAGCAGCCTCGATGTGGTGGCCGAAGCGGCCAGTGCCGGTACAGACCTGGTCCAGTCCAGCGTCACATGGGTTCTGCCTATCAACGTTGAAAACCTCACGCTGACTGGCGCCGCTGCCACCAACGCCACCGGCAATGCGGCGGCCAATGTGCTGCGCGGCAACGGAGCCGACAACGTGATGAGCGGCGCTGCAGGCGCGGACTCTATGTTTGGCGGCGCGGGCAACGACACCTATGTGGTGGACGCAGCCACCGACACGGTCACTGAACTCGCAGGTGAAGGCCTGGACCTGGTGCAGTCGGTCGTAGCATTCACATTGGGCGCAAACATTGAGAATCTGGCGCTCACAGGCACTTCGGCCGTAGCCGGCACCGGCAACGCCCTTGACAACCAAATCACTGGCAACAGCGCCAACAACACCCTGAGCGGCGGAGCGGGCAATGACCGGCTCGTGGGCGGGGGCGGCACGGACACGCTGGTGGGTGGCGCGGGTGACGACACGCTGCTGGTAGACGGAACCACTGACGTAGTGACTGAACTTGCCGGTGAGGGGCAAGATACCGTGGAGTCCAGTGCCACATTCACGCTCTCGGCCAATGTTGAGAACCTGACCCTGACGGGCACCGCCGCGATCAATGGCACAGGCAACAGCGGGAACAACGCCTTGACGGGCAACGATGCGGCCAACACCTTGAACGGCGGGGCTGGGATCGACCTGATGGCCGCAGGTGCTGGCAACGACACTTACGTGGTTGATGTGACGAGTGACTTGGTTGTTGAGTTGGCTTCGGCCGGCACCGACTTGGTACAGAGCGCCGTGTCCTGGGTTTTGGGCACCAATGTTGAAAACCTCACCTTGACCGGCACGGCAGTCCTGGACGGAACAGGCAACAGCTTGAACAACGTGTTGACGGGCAACGCAGCAGCCAACCTGTTGGACGGCAAAGAAGGCGCCGACACCATGGCCGGTGGTGCCGGCAACGACACCTATGTGGTGGACAACGCCCTAGACGTGGTCACCGAGGCCGCCAGCGGTGGCACTGACACCGTTCAGTCCAGCATTACCTGGGCTTTGGCGACCAACGTCGAGAACCTGGTGCTGACGGGTACGTCTGCGATCAGTGGCACGGGCAACACGCTGGTGAACCAGTTGCTGGGCAACCTGGCCAACAACACGCTCAACGGTGGCACGGGGGCCGACACGATGGCGGGCGGCGCGGGTGACGACGTCTACATGGTTGATTCAGTCAGCGATGTGGTGAACGAATTGGCTGCCCAGGGCGCAGACACGATCCAGTCCACCGTGACCTACACACTGCCACTCAATGTCGAAAACCTGACGCTGGCTGGAACCGCTGCCATCAACGGGACGGGCAATGGGCAAGACAACGTCATGACAGGCAACACTGGGGCCAATGTCCTGACGGGTGGGGCAGGCAATGACGTGCTCGCGGGCGGGGCTGGCAACGACACCTACGTCGTCGATGCGATCGGCGACACGGTCGTAGAAGCGCTGTCAGCCGGCACAGATCTGGTCCAGAGCGGCATCAGCTGGACCCTGAGCGACAACTTGGAGCGACTCACCCTTACAGGTGCTGCGGCCATCAACGCGACCGGCAATGCCTTGAACAACACGCTCACAGGAAACGCTGCAGACAACGTGCTTGACGGTGGCGCCGGCAGCGACACCATGGTCGGTGGTGCCGGCAACGACACCTACGTCGTGAATGCAAGCACCGATGTGGTGACCGAGGTCGCTGGCGCTGGGACTGACGGAGTCTTTACCGCCGTCACGCTGACCCTGGCCGCCAACGTAGAGAACATCACCCTCACGGGCATGGCTGCAATCAACGGCACGGGCAACGCGCTGGCCAATGTGCTGGCCGGCAACGTGGCGAACAACACCTTGACCGGAGGTGAAGGGAATGACACTTACGCCGGTGGTACGGGCAATGACACCTTGGTGGATGCGTCTGTGACGTCCGCCGATCTCTACCGCTGGGGATTGAGCTTGGGCAGCGACGTGATCAACGACGCCGGAGGTACGGACAGGATCGAGCTAGGCGCCGGAATCGATGGTTCGCAACTGACCTACACCCACAGCGGGAATGATTTGCGCATCGGCGTCGCTGGCCAGAGCGACACGCTCACGGTGCAGGGTTGGTACACCAACTCCGCGAAACGCATAGAAGACATCAAGCTTGCAGACGGCAGCATCGTCAACCTGGGCATGGTGGCTCCGCTGTCTGTGGCCGTGCCGCCGCTGACCTTGAGTTGGCAAGGTGGTCAGCAAAGCCAGCGTGGTTTCTACGCCGAGGAGCAAGATTTGTTGGCTCGAATGGAGCAAGCCGGCGTCTATGGCAGGTGGGTCGATCTGGATGCGCATGCCAACGTGCTGGTCAACGCCATGGCGGCGTTTGCGCCTCAAGCGGCCGGCACGATGACCAATATGGCATGGTGGCAACGTGAACCCACAGGACTGATGGCTGTTGACGCGCGCTGATAGCGTGGCCGTTGACTTGCCAAAGCTCGTTAGCGCTTTGGTGGCTGGACGGCGACGTGGGTGGTCATGTCGCAGTACCCTTCAGCGCCACAAACTGCGCAGCGCCATCAACACGGGGTCAGGGCATTCCTGCATCAAAAAGTGTCCGGCCGGCACCGTGTGCACCGTGGCCTTGAGCAGCTGCGCCACCTCGTGCGCGCCTTTGGGTGGGGTCATCTGGTCAAACTGCCCCTGCACCAGGCCGGTGGGGCACTGCACCTGGGCGGCAGCCTGCAGGCCGGCCACGTAGGCGTTGCAAGCGCTGAAGTCGGTGTGGAAGAGCCTTGCATCGCCCTGGGCCTGCATCACCTGGTGCATGAGCCCACGTGCCGCGCCGCGCAGCCACACGCCGGGGCCGGGGAAGGAGGGTTTGGCGGCGAGGGTGGAAAACGAGAACGTCACCACGCGGTTGATGGCGGCCGAGACATCGGTGAGCGACAAGTCCAGCAACGCTTGCGGCACTGGCATGGGCACACAAGTTCCCAGCATGGCCAGGTGGGTGGCGCGCGCTGGCGCCTGCGCGGCGGCTTCAAGTGCAATCAACGAGCCCAGGCTGTGCCCGGCCAGTGCGGCGCGCTGCACGCCGGCGGCCGTCATCAGTGCCAGCACCCATTTGGCCATGTCTTGCACGGTGGTCAGCGCGGGGCCTGGGCTGCGCTTGTGGCCGGGCAGGTCCACCGCCAGCACGCCATAGCCATGATGCGCAAACCAGCGCGCCAGCAGCGTCCACACGCTGTGGTCGTTGACTGCGCCGTGGATGAACACCACGCAGGGCAGGGCGGGGTCAAAGGGCTTGCCGCCTGTGTAGGCGTAGGCCTCAGCGGGGCCATGGGGGCCTTGCACGATGAGCTTCATGGGGCGGGGCTTTCAGGGGCGGCCGGTGTGGTGCAACGCACCCAGGCGTACAGGCAGGTGTCGCGTGGCGGACCGCCCAGGTTGGGGCGCAGCGTGGCCTGGCGCATCACGCCTTCGAGCTGCAGGCCCAGCTTGCGCAGCACGGCGGCGCTGCGCTCGTTGGCGTGGTCGGTGGTGGCCCACACGCGCACGATTTGCGGCTGCCGTTGCAGCCAGCCCAGCAGCAGGCCGGCGGCTTCGGTGCCCAGGCCCTGGCCCCAGTGCGCGCGGGCCACAAAGTAGCCAAAGTCGGCCGCGTGGCGGGTGGGCCTGCAGCCGGCGCAGCCCACGGCCAGCGTGTCGGCTTTGCGTTCGATCATCCAGTGGAGCTCTTGCCCGCTGTGCCAACGCGTGGCACAGCCGTCCAGGTAGGCACGCGTGTCGGCCAGCTGGCGTGGCGCGGGCCACTCCATGTAACGCATCACCTGGGTCTCGCTGGCCATGGCAAAGACGGCCTCGGCATCGGCCGGCGTGGAGCGCCGCAGGCGCAGCCGCACGCCTTCAATCACCACGGGCGCCTGCAACCCCATGGCCTCAGGCCGCCTTCTCGGCCACTTTGAAGGCCCGTTTCAAGTCGTCGATCAGGTCGTCGGCGTCTTCAAGCCCGATGCTCAGCCGGATGGTGCCGGCGGTGATGCCGGCAGCCACCAGCGCCGCGTCGTCCATGCGGAAGTGGGTGGTGCTGGCGGGGTGGATGACGAGGCTGCGGCAGTCGCCCACATTGGCCAGGTGGCTGAAGATCTTCAGCGCCTCGATGAAAGCCTGGCCCTGGCGGCGTGAGCCCTTCAGGTCAAAGCTGAATACGGCGCCGCAGCCGCGTGGCAGCAGCTTCTTGGCCAATGCATGGCTGGGATGTTCTGGCAGATCGGGGTAACCCACACGCGCCACCAAACCGTGCGCGGCCAGAAAGGCCACCACCTTGCGTGTGTTTTCCACATGGCGTGCCATGCGCAGCGGCAGCGTTTCAATGCCTTGCAGGATGAGCCAGGCGGTGTGCGGGCTCATGCAGGCGCCAAAGTCGCGCAGGCCTTCGCGGCGGGCACGCAGCAAGAAGGCGCCGTCGGTGCTTTCTTCACTGAACACCATGCCGTGGAAACCGGCATAGGGCTGATTCAGTTCGGGGAAACGCGGCGCCAGCGCCCAGTCAAAACGCCCGCTGTCCACCAGCACACCACCCACCACGGTGCCGTGGCCACACAAGAACTTGGTGGCGCTGTGCATCACGATGTCAGCCCCATGCACAAACGGCTGCATCAGCCAGGGCGTGGTGAAGGTGCTGTCCACCATCAGCGGCAGGCCGGCGTCGTGTGCGATGGCGGACACGGTGGGGATGTCCAGCACGTCCAGGCCGGGGTTGCCCAGGGTTTCGCCAAACAGCAGCTTGGTGCTGGGTGTGATGGCGGCGCGCCAGGCGTCCACGTCAGCGGGTTTGACAAAGGTGGTGCGGATGCCAAAACGCGCCAGCGTGTAGTGCAGCAGGCTGTGGCTGCCGCCGTACAGCGCGCTGCTGGCCACGATGTGGCTGCCGGCGCCGGCCAGGGTGGTGATGGCCAGGTGCAACGCGGCTTGCCCGCTGGCCAGGGCCAGGCTGCCACTGCCGCCTTCAAGCGCGGCCACGCGTTCTTCAAGCACCGCATTCGTGGGGTTGCTGATGCGGCTGTAGACGTGGCCCGAGCGTTCCAGGTTAAAGAGGCTTGCGGCGTGCTCGCTGCTGTCAAACACAAAGCTCGTGCTCAGGTGTATGGGCACGGCCCGTGCGCCGGTGGCCGGGTCGGGCGCCGCGCCCGCGTGCAGCGCCAGGGTGTCGAAACCAGGGTCTGAATAACCAGCCATGCACGGGCCCCGCTGCGTGTGGAAACGCGGGCATTGTGGGCTATATTGTTTGCGCCGCAGCCTGGCCGCACCCCTGCGCCCAGGCTGGCGGCCCACCCGCCAAAAGAGGCCCCATGAAAGTCACCGACATCCTGCGCGTCAAGGGCAACACGCTGTACACAGCGCAGCCCGATCAACCGCTGGCCCAGGCCGTGAAGATCATGGCCGAGCTTGACATCGGCTCGCTCGTGGTCATGGAGCATGGTGACCTGGTGGGCATGCTCACCTTCCGCGAAGTCATCAGCGCCGTGGTGGCCAATGGCGGCGCCTTGGGCACACGGCTGGTGCGCTCGGTGATGGACGACGCGCCACTCACCTGCACGCCCGAGACCGAAGTCGACGAAGTGCGCCGCATGATGCTGATGCGCCATGCCCGCTACATGCCCGTGCTGGACCGCCGCCAGCTCATGGGTGTGATCTCGTTTTACGACGTGGCCAAGAGCGTGGTGGACGCGCAGGACTTTGAGAACAAGATGCTCAAGGCCTACATCCGCGACTGGCCAGTAGAAGGCACGCCGGTGCCGGGGGCCTGAACACCGCCACAACCTTGCCGCCGATGCGGCCTCAGGCCCAGGGCTTTGGCCGCTGGTGCCGAGAGACCCCCGCATAGAATTTTCGTTTCCTCTGATCGGTTTGTGCATGCCTGGCTCCACCTTCGGCGACCTGTTCCGCGTCACCAACTTTGGCGAAAGCCACGGCCCGGCCATTGGCTGCGTGATAGACGGTTGCCCGCCCGGCCTGGCGCTGTGCGAGGCCGACATCCAGCACCAGCTGGACCGCCGCCGCCCCGGCACCAGCCGCCACGTGACGCAGCGCAACGAGCCCGATGCGGTGGAGATCCTGTCGGGTGTTTTTGAGGGGCTCACCACCGGCACGCCCATCTGCCTGCTCATCCGCAACACCGACCAGCGCAGCCAGGACTACGGCAACATCTTGGACACCTTCCGCCCCGGCCACGCCGACTACACCTACTGGCGCAAGTACGGCCTGCGTGACCCACGTGGCGGTGGCCGCTCTTCAGCGCGCCTGACCGCGCCCACCGTGGCCGCTGGCGCGGTGGCGCGCAAGTGGCTGCTGCAGCAGTACGGCACCACCTTCACGGGCTGGATGAGCGCGCTCGGGGACTTGGCCATTCCGTTCGAGGGTGCCGAGCACATCCCTGACAACCCGTTTTACGCCCCCAACGCGGCCATCGTGCCCGAGCTAGAGGCCTACATGGACGCGCTGCGCAAGGCCGGTGACAGCTGCGGCGCACGCATTGAAGTGCGTGCCAGCGGTGTGCCCGCCGGCCTGGGTGAGCCGCTGTACGACAAGCTCGACGCCGACATCGCCTACGCCATGATGGGCATCAATGCCGTCAAGGGCGTTGAAATCGGCAGCGGCTTTGGTGTGGTGGCGCAGCGTGGCAGCCACCACGGTGACGAGCTCACCCCAGCCGGCTTTGCCAGCAACCACAGCGGCGGCGTGCTGGGTGGCATCAGCACCGGGCAAGACCTGGTGGTGTCCATTGCCATCAAGCCCACCAGCAGCATCCGCCTGCCCAAGGCCAGCATCAACCGCGCGGGTGAGCCCACGGTGGTGGAAACCTTTGGCCGCCACGACCCCTGCGTGGGCATACGCGCCACGCCCATTGCCGAAGCGCTGCTGGCACTGGTGGTGATGGACCACGCACTGCGCCACCGCGCGCAGTGTGGTGACGTGGTGCTGCCGGTGCCGGCTATCGCAGCGTCCACTGCGGCGGCTGCGCCCATGCCTTCCCGTCCTTGATGGCGGGGCCTGAAGCACCCGCCCCTGCGGCCACGCCCCGTGTTTCGGGCCTGCGCCGCTTTGGCGGGCTGAGCTTTGCCTACTTTGCGGCCCTGGGCCTGTTCAACCCCTACGCGCCGCTGTGGTTTCAGAGCCTGGGGCTGTCCACACTGGTCATAGGCTCGATTTCTTCGCTGCAAAGCTGGACCCGCATCGTGGCACCCTATGCCTGGAGCTGGTGGGGTGACCACAGCGGCCGCCGCGCCGAGCTGATCCGCCTNNGTGGGCTCGCTGCTGTCGTCGCTGGGCCTGCTGGGCGTGCAGGCGGCAGTGCCGGTGGCCCTTGTGACGGCGCTGCTCTTCATTGCCAACAGCGGTGTCGTGCCCCTGTACGAGGCCACGCTGGCGCACCTGCTGCACACGCCCGAAGGCATAGACACCACACGCTACGGCCGCGTGCGCATGTGGGGCTCCATTGGTTTTATCGTCTCCGTCACCGCCTTTGGCGCGCTGCTCGAATGGGCCGGCATTGGCATCTTTCCGGCCTTTGTGGCGGCCATGAACGCGCTCTTGCTGCTGGCTGNNCCGTGCTGCCGCTGCTGCGCCAGCCTGCGGTGGCGTGGTTTTTTGCGTCCATCTTCTTCACCGTGCTGGCGCACACCAGCCTTTATGCCTTTTTCTCGCTGTACCTGGTGTCGCTGGGGTATGGCAAGGCGGCGGTGGGTGGTTTGTGGGCCGTGAGCGTGGCAGTGGAGATTGCCTTTTTCTGGTTCCAGGGCCGCTGGTTCCCGCTGCTCAGCCCGCACCGCTGGCTGCAAGTGGTGGCGGTGGCCACGGTGCTGCGTTTTGTGGCCACGGCAGGGTTTGGCGCCTGGCCAGTGGTGCTGGTGTTGGCGCAGCTGACGCACGCCATCACCTTTGCAGCGCACCACCTGGCCTGCATCTCGCTGGTGCACCGGCTGTTTCCAGGCCGCCTGCGCGGGCGCGGCCAGGCGCTGTACACCACGCTGGGCTACGGCGCTTCGGGTGTGGTGGGTGGCGTGGGCGGTGGCTGGCTCATCGGCCACCTGGGTTTTGCCTCAGTGTTCTGGGCCGCCGCCGTGTGTGCGCTGCTGGCGCTGGGCTGCGCGGTGCTGGCGGCGCGGCATCAAGCCAAGTGTGCAGGCGGGGTTGTCGAATGACAGCCTGCACAGTTGCAGCGAGGCGTGCTCGTTGGCGCCCTACTGACCCGCTCGCAAGGGAATGCTTTCGCGCGTGACGCGCTCGACCATGCCTTGCGACAGGCCCTCGGCCTCGACCAGATCGACCCGGAACGGCAGATCGCTGGCCTCGAACAGATCGCGCAGGTCAGCACGCTGCAACCAACTCAGCCGCGCCGGTTCGACGATCAGCAAATCGAGATCCGAGTAGGGGCGGGCACGGCCGGTGGCACGCGAGCCGAACACGCACACCTGCGCACCGGGAACCACTTTTTCCACGATGCCGTGCACAGCGCTCAACTCGGCTGCTGTGAGGGCCACCGAGTGGCCTGCCGGCTCGCTCTGCGGGCCGGGGGGCGCACAGAGCGGGGCGTCGGGCTGGCGGTGCTCAGGCCGCAAGACTCGCCCTCAGCGCATCAAGCAAGGCTGCGGCATCCACCGCAAACGCTGCGGCACGCGCCGCGACGGCCTGCGCCTTGGCTTCATCGTAGGTGAACTCGAAAGACTGAATCACCGCTGAACGCAGGCTTGAGCGGTGTGCCGTCCGGCTGCAGGCGTCCAAAACGCCAAGGCTTCGTTCAGCAGCGCATGCGCCTTGCGCAAAGGCGACAGATCGATAGTGGGCGGGCGCATGGCTGCATTGTCACGGGTCAGGCGCCGCGCAGTCAAAGCGCCTTGCCGCGCCGCGCTGCGGCGCCGGGCGGCGGCCGCAGTTGGGAACTGGGGCGCGATGTGGCCTCACTTTGGATTCAAGTGTGAGTGCCTCGCTGCCGACAATGGGGCAAGGATGGGTTGGATGGCTGGCCCCGGTCCATCCCGTCACGCCCGCAGACCTGGAGTCCCCATGCACCCACTTTCCAGCGCCGCTCTCGCAGCGCCTGTCGCCAAGACCCGCGCTGTGCCCGCAGACAATGCCTCGCGCCTGAGCGACTTTTTCCGCTACCACGGCGTCTGGGCACCGGGCGTGCGGCTGTTCCGCTCTATTGGTTTCCGCAGCAAGGCGCTGGTGCTGTCGGCGGTTTTCATGCTGCCCATCGGGCTGCTGAGCTGGCAATTCTTTTTGGCGCGAGCCGAGGCCATTAACTTCACACGCACCGAACGCGACGGTGTGGCGGCGCTGCAGGCCTTCATACCCGTGCTCAAAGGTGTGATCGATACCCGAAACGCCACCCGGGCCACGCTGGGCGGCTACGACGGCGCTGCCGCCTATGTCGGCGCTCGCCAGGACACTGAGCGCGCCCTCGCCACGCTGGCGCAGGGCCTGCAAACCCAGGGCGACCCCATGAAGCTCGCGCCCGCAGTGGCCAAGTTCAAGGACGCCTGGGCCGCCACGGCCAGCGCGAAGAACGGCGCTGACGCTGAAGGCCGCACGGTGTTCGGCCCGGTCACGGCCAGCCTGGTGGAGATGCTCAACCAGATCGGCGACGAGTCCGGCCTGGTGCTGGACCCCGACCTCGACAGCTTCTACATGATCAACTCGCTGGTGCTGACCTTGCCTGGCGCGATGGAAGAGTTGGGTCAGCTCTGGGGCTGGGGCACCTATGTGCTGGCCAAGGGTGCGATGGACCCCAAGAACGAGGCCAAATGGCATGTGTGGTCGGCCCGCGCGACCTCGGGCCTGGACGATGCGAAGAAGTACTTCGGGCGTTCGATCAAGGCCTCGCCGGAACTCAAGGCGCAGCTCGATCTGTCGGGGTTGGAAGCCGGTGCGGCGCTGGTCAAACGCGGTGGCGCCGCAGTGGCCGCCCCTGCGGGCACACCTGCGGCGGACTATTTCCGTGAAGGCGCCGCCACGCTGACCCAGATGGCCGGCCTGTACACCAGNNTGTACACCAAGGCGCTGCCGGTGCTCGACGGTGTGCTGAAAAAGCGGCAGACGGGCCTGGAGACGAGCCGCAACGTGGCCGCTGCAGTGCTGGTGCTGGCGCTGGCGCTGGCCGCCTACCTGTTCATGTCCTTCCGCAAGGTGCTCGACGGCGGCCTGAAAGAAGTGGCCTTCCACATTGACGCCATGCGTGACGGCGACCTGACCACCAGCCCGCGTGCCTGGGGCTCCGACGAAGCTGCCGGGCTCATGCACACGCTGGCGCAGATGCAAAAGTCGCTGCGCCGCATCGTGACCCAGGTGCGCAGCGCCTCCGACGGCATCGTCAACGCCAGCACTGAGATCGCCGGTGGCGCGGGGGACCTGTGCGCACGCACCGAGCAGTCGGCCGCCAACCTTGAAGAAACCGCCTCGGCGATGGAGCAGATTGCCGCCACCGTGAAGCACAACGAAAGCACGGTGGACGAGGCCACCCGCCTGGCCATGGCCAATGCGCAGGCTGCCGAGCGCGGTGGCCGCATCATTGGCGAGGTGGTGGCCACGATGCAGGCCATCAACGGCTCGTCCAGCCGCATCGGCGACATCATCGGCACCATCGACGGCATTGCGTTCCAGACCAATATCCTGGCCCTCAATGCCGCCGTGGAGGCCGCGCGTGCGGGTGAACAAGGCCGCGGTTTCGCGGTCGTGGCCTCTGAGGTGCGCGCGCTGGCGCAGCGCTCGTCGGCGGCGGCCAAAGAGATAAAGACCTTGATCACGGCCAGCGTGGAGCAAGTCGAAGGCGGCGTGCGCGTGGTGCAGCAGGCCGGGGACACCATCACCGAGATGATGGGTTCGGCGCAACGTGTGCGCACCCTGCTGGCTGAAGTGGCCGTGGGCGCACGCGAGCAGACCGCCGCGGTGGCGCAGTCGGCCAAGACGGTGCAGGAACTCGACACCGTGACCCAGCAGAACGCAGCCCTGGTGGAGCAGACGGCGGCCGCCGCAGGCTCACTCAAAGAGCAGGCGCAGGGCCTGGCCGGTGAAGTGGCGCAGTTCAAGCTGCCTGGTTGAAACTGGCTGAAGCTGGCTGAAATGAACCCCGTGCCCACCGCCGCCATCAAGCGCACCGGCTGGTTTGGCACGCTCAAGGTGCGCCTCATGCTGGCCAGTGCACTGGTCATTGCAGCCAGCGTGGCCGTGTCCACCAGCATGGTGCTCAGCCGGGTTGAAAAGCGCAGCGAGCAGGCGCTGATGGACCTGGAGGGCGACAACGCCGCGCGCATGGCCTCACTGCTGGCGCAGCGTGTGGTGGCGATGCAGAAGATGCTGCGTGCCGCCGCCGAAATGATGCCGCCCGCAGCGGGGCTGGACGCGCAGGCGGCCGCCGAATACCTGTCGGGCAAGCCAGCGCTGGCCATTACCTTTTCAACGCTCTACGTGGCCAATGCCGGCGGCCAGATGCTGGCCCTGCACGACGGCCGTTCGGCCGCGCCGCGGGCCATGAACCTGGCCGACCGCGACTACTTCCGCCAGACCGTGGACAAGGGCGTGCCGGTGGTGTCGGCGCCCATCCCGGGGCGGGCCTCGGCAGAGCCCGTCATCGTGCTCACGATGCCGGTATTTGACACCCAGGGCCGCGTGGCGGCGGTCATGGCCGGTGGCATGCGGCTGGCCAGCCGCAACCTGTTTGACGATCTCACCTACGCCGGCTCCAGCGGTGAAAGCCAGCTCATCACCATCGTCACCGACGCCCACGGCAGCATCGTCTCGCACCCGCAGCGCGAGCGTGTGCTGCGCTCCATCGAGACCGAGCCCAACGTCACCGACGCCGTGACGCGCTGGGTGGCGCAAGGCCGCCCGATAGAGCAAAACGGATTTGCGGTGCACGAAAACGGCTACTTCGTTTCCATGGCCGGTGTGCCCGGTGCCGAGTGGATGGTGTTTCGTGTGGCGCCCGACACCGAGCTCATGGGCGGGCTGGTGCAGGCGCGGCGTGAAGCCGTGGGTTGGGCCGGCGGCGTGGCGCTGGTGGGCAGCCTGCTGATCCTGGCGCTGCTGGCCGTGTTGCTGGGGCCGCTGGCCCGCTTGCAGCGGCGCACGCAGCAATTGCATGACCCGCTCTTGGCGCTTGACACGGGCTGGCCGCAGGCCCGGGGCGAGATTGGTGAGCTGAGCGAGGCGTTGCAAACAGCGCTGCGCGAGCGCGTTGAAGGCGAGCAGGCCAAACACACGCTGGCCCAGCAGATGAGTTCGGTGCTGGCGGCCGCGCCCATTGGCATCGGCTTTACGCGGGCGCGGCGATTTGAGCTGGCCGGGGCTGAGTTTTGTGCCCTGCTGGGT
>CXWL01004951.1_pt1 | contig 13297 bp, 7 predicted proteins | sample 590931 | NCBI WGS metagenome assembly CXWL01 (sample SAMEA3498368, study PRJEB10139) | groundwater metagenome | biome: water well; material: biofilm material | place: Germany | collected 2015-04-27 | reverse complement strand
AGCGCCAGGATCGCCTCGTCGCCGAGAGGACTCTTCTCGCCCAACAGGCCCTTGATCGCTGCGCCACGGATGACCGGCGTCTCGTCGCCAGGGAAGCCGTACATCTTCAGGAGGTCACGCACCTCGAGCTCGACCAGGTCGAGAAGCTCCGGGTCGTCGACGATGTCGCACTTGTTGAGGAACACCACGATGTAGGGCACGCCAACCTGACGCGCAAGCAGGATGTGCTCGCGGGTCTGCGGCATTGGGCCGTCCACCGCCGACACCACCAGGATCGCGCCGTCCATCTGCGCCGCACCGGTGATCATGTTCTTCACGTAGTCGGCGTGGCCCGGGCAGTCGACGTGCGCGTAGTGGCGCGAGGCCGTCGAGTACTCCACGTGCGACGTCGCGATGGTCAGGATCTTCGTGGGGTCACGACGACCCTGCGACTCCGACGCCTTCGCCACCTCGTCGTAGGGCACGAACTTCGCCCAGCCCTTCTCCGCCGCGACCTTCGTCAGCGCGGCCGTCAGCGTCGTCTTGCCATGGTCGACATGGCCAATAGTTCCGACGTTGACATGCGGCTTCGTGCGATCAAATTTTTCCTTGCCCATACTTCCCTCTCTCCAAATCCTGACGCGACGGCGACGCTCTCGGGCCCGGGCTCAGCCCGCGGCCTTGGCGACAATCTCTTCGCTGACGTTCTTGGGCGCCTGCTCGTAGGCGGCGAACTGCATCGTGTAATTGGCGCGACCCTGGGTCAGTGACCGCAGGTCGGTGGCATAACCGAACATCTCCGACAACGGCACCTTACAAGTCACCACCTGCGCGCTGCCGCGAGCCTCCATGTTCTGGATGCGACCCCGGCGCGAGGTGATGTCGCCGACCACGGAACCCATGTAGTCCTCGGGGGTGACGACCTCGACCGCCATGATGGGCTCGAGGAGAACCGGCGTCGCCCGCTTGCTCGCGTCTTGGAAGGCCATCGAGCCGGCGATTTTGAACGCCATTTCTGAGGAGTCGACGTCGTGGTAACTGCCCTCATAGAGCTCGACCTCGACACCGGTCACCGGGTAGCCCGCAAGGGGACCCGTTTCGAGCGCCTCCTTGATGCCCTGCTCGATCGGCCGGATGAACTCCTTCGGGATCGACCCGCCGACCGTCTTGTTGAGGAAGATGAACTCCCCCTCGGTCGTCGGCCGCAGGATGATCTTGGCGTGGCCGTACTGGCCGCGACCGCCGCTCTGACGAATGAACTTTCCCTCGCCATGCGCCTCGTTGAGCACCGTTTCCTTGTAGGCCACCTGCGGTTTGCCGACGCTCGCCGCGACGTGGAACTCGCGGGTCAGCCGGTCCACGATGATCTCGAGGTGGAGCTCGCCCATGCCGGAGATGATCGTCTGCCCGGTGTCCTTGTCGGTGTGAACCCGGAAGGTGGGATCCTCCTGCATCAACTTACCGAGCGCCGAGCCTAGCTTCTCCTGGTCGACCTTCGTCTTCGGCTCGATCGAGACTGCAATCACGGGCTCAGGGAACGTCATCGACTCGAGGGCGATCGGGCTCTTCGGATCGCAGATGGTGTCGCCTGTGGTCACGCTCTTGAGCCCCACGGCCGCCGCAATGTCACCGGCCCACACCTCGGCAATCTCCTCGCGCTTGTTCGCGTGCATCTTGAGGAGGCGGCCGATGCGCTCGGTGTTGCCCTTGCGCGGCATGAAAACAGGACCGCCCGAGTCGATGTGCCCTGAGTAGACGCGGAAAAAGGCGAGGTGGCCGACGAAGGGGTCGGTCATGATCTTGAACACGAGGCCCGAAAAGGGCTCGTCGTCATTGGCCGTGCGGACGGCGGGCTCGTCGGTCTTCGGATCGATACCCTGGATGGGCGGGATATCGAGCGGCGACGGCAGGTAGTCGACGACGGCGTCGAGCAGCGGCTGAACCCCCTTGTTCTTGAACGCGCTGCCACAGAGAACCGGGTGCAGGCGACCCGCCACCGTGGCGCGACGCAAGGCGTCCTTGAGCTCCTCGTTGGTCACCTCGCCACCGCCGAGGTACTTCTCGAGCAACAAGTCGTCGGTCTCGGCGATCGCCTCGACCATCACCTCGCGCAGCTTGTGCGCCCGATCGAGGTACTCCTCGGGGATCTCGGTCGCCTCGTAGTCGGCTCCCAGGGTCTCGTCCTTGTACGAGATTCCGCGCATCCCGACGAGATCGATCACACCGCGCAGCGTCTCTTCCTTGCCCCAGGGCAGCTGAATCACGACCGGCGAAGCGTCGAGGCGTGAGCGCATCATCTCGACGCAGCGATCGAAGTCGGCGCCGGTGCGATCCATCTTGTTGACGAACGCGATCCGCGGGACCTTGTACTTGTTGGCCTGACGCCAAACCGTCTCCGACTGCGGCTCGACACCTGCGACTGCGTCGAAGACCGCCACCGCGCCGTCAAGGACGCGCAACGAGCGCTCTACTTCGGCAGTGAAGTCGACGTGACCCGGAGTGTCGATGATGTTGATCCGATGGTTGTGCCAGAAGCACGTGGTCGCAGCCGCGGTGATCGTGATGCCGCGCTCCTGCTCCTGAACCATCCAGTCCATCGTCGCCGTGCCTTCGTGGACCTCACCAATCTTGTAGTTGACGCCGGTGTAGTAAAGGACTCGCTCCGTGGTCGTGGTTTTACCGGCATCAATGTGGGCCATGATGCCGATGTTGCGCGTGTCCTTGAGTGGTGTCTGGCGGGGCATGACGTCTCGTTTCTTTTATCCGATCAGGACACGAACGGCGACAGACCCCAGGGGTCCGCCGCCGCCCGCAACCGACTGACTTGTCTTTACCAGCGGTAGTGCGCGAAGGCCTTGTTGGCCTCCGCCATCCGGTGGGTATCCTCACGCTTCTTGACCGCGGTACCGCGATTCTCTGCGGCCTCCAGGAGCTCAGCAGCCAACCGCTGCCGCATCGTCTTCTCGCCGCGACCCTGGGCCGCGATGATGATCCAGCGCATCGAAAGCGCCAGCTTGCGGGAGGGCCGGACCTCGATGGGCACCTGATAGGTGGAGCCACCGACGCGACGCGACTTCACCTCGACCGAAGGCTTGACGTTCTCGATCGCCCGCTTGAAGACCTTCATCGGGTCGTCGCTCGATCGCTGCCGGATCATCTCGAGGGCGTCATAGAGAATGCGCTCGGCAACCGTCTTCTTGCCGTCGCGCATCACGACATTGACGAACTTCGTCACCAACTGGGAGTTGTAGAGCGGGTCGGGCAGGACCTCGCGCTTGGGAACTTCGCGCCGCCTTGGCATGACTCGGGGACCTTTCGCTTACTTCTTGGGACGCTTGGTGCCGTACTTGGAACGGCTGCGACGTCGGCCGTCGACGCCAGTGGCGTCAAGGGTGCCGCGCACCACGTGGTAGCGGACACCTGGCAGATCCTTCACACGGCCCCCGCGAATGAGCACGATCGAGTGCTCCTGCAGGTTGTGACCGACACCTGGAATGTAGGTGGTGACCTCGATCCCGTTCGTCAGCCGCACGCGGGCCACCTTGCGGAGCGCCGAGTTGGGCTTCTTCGGGGTCTGGGTGTAGACGCGAACACAGACGCCACGCTTCTGCGGAGAGCTCTGCAGAGCCGGGCTCTTGGTCTTCGTCACCTGACGGTCGCGCCCTGCGCGGACCAGCTGGTGGATGGTTGGCATCGCCTCTCGCCGCTCCTACGGGTGCGGGCCTGTGCCGCCCGCATGATCTATAAGCCGATTCAGTCGACTCGCTGTCCGACCAGCGCGAAAACCAGCGCGCCGGGGTGTGCTGCTGGCCCTCGAGAGGGCCGTTACTGTCGCTCTTTGGGGCGCCAAGGGCTCGCCCCCAAATGGCCTGGGGCGCATTCCCGGCGGGAAAACTCAGCGAACCTACCAAAGGATCGCCGAGGCGTCAAGCAGCGGGCGGCCATGAAAGGCCCCGAACCGAGGTTGCGGGTCCGTAAAGAGCCGCCCGAGCTCCCGCTAGTCGGCGTCGACCTCCTGGGGAAGAGTCCGAATGTCCTCGTCGCCGAGCTCGAAGTACATCTCCTCCTCGGGCTCCGGCGCCGGCAGGTCGACCCGCTCCTGCAGGTGGAACTCGTGGTAACGCTCCATCCCGGTGCCAGCGGGGATGAGGCGCCCAACGATGACGTTTTCCTTCAGGCCCCGCAGGTAGTCGACCTTGCCGCTGATCGCCGCCTCGGTGAGCACGCGGGTGGTCTCCTGGAAGCTGGCGGCCGAGATGAAGCTCTCGGTTGACAGCGACGCCTTGGTGATACCGAGCAGGAGCGGACGACCGATGGCCGGCGAGCCGCCGGCCGCTACCACGCGGTCGTTCTCCTCCTGGAAGCGCCACCGATCCACCTGCTCGTCGATCAGGAAGTCGGTATCGCCCACCTCCTCGATCTTCACCGACCGCATCATCTGGCGAACGATCGTCTCGATGTGCTTGTCGTTGATCTGCACGCTCTGCGAGCGGTAGACCTCCTGGATCTTGTCGGTGAGGTAGCGCTGAAGCTCCTTCTCGCCGAGGACCTGAAGCACGTCGTGGGGGTTGATGGGACCGTCGATGAGCGGATCGCCAGCGCGAACACGCTCACCTTCCTGGACGTTGACGTGGATGTAACGCGGCACCAGGTACTCGCGGAGCTCGCCGCTGTCGCTTTCCACCATCACCTTGCGCATGCCCTTGTGGATCTCACCCAAGCGCACCGAACCGTCGATCTCGCTGATGATCGCCGGCTCCTTCGGAGACCGGGCCTCGAACAGCTCGACGACGCGGGGCAGACCGCCGGTGATGTCCTTGGTCTTGGTGGTTTCGCGGGGGATCTTGACCAAGACGTCGCCAGCGAAGACCTGGGCGCCGTGATGGACCACCAGATGCGACCCGGAGGGCAACAGGTAGCGCCGCTCCTCGTCCTTGCCTCGGATGAGGATCGCCGGGACCCGCTTCTCGTTCTGCGACGCCTCGACGATGATGCGCTGCGACAGGCCCGTCACCTTGTCGGTCTCTTCGCGGACGTTCTCGCCCTCGACGATGTCGTGGAAGTCGACCGCGCCGCTGATCTCCGAGAGGATCGCCGAGGTGAACGGATCCCATTCGACGAGCTCCTGGCCGGGCTCGACGTCGACCCCTTCGCGTACCAGCAGGCGCGACCCGTACGTCAGGGCGTAGCGCTCGCGTTCACGCCCCTTCTGGTCGACGATCACGAGCTTGCCGTTGCGGTTGATGACGACCAGCTCGCCGCTCTTCGAGTCGACCGTGGAAACGTTGATGAACTTCACCCGGCCCGAGCTCTTGGTCGCGTGCTTCGACTTCTCGGACACACGGCTCGCCGTGCCGCCGTAGTGGAACGTACGCATCGTCAGCTGGGTGCCAGGCTCGCCGATCGACTGCGCGGCGATGACACCGACCGCCTCGCCGATCTCCACCATCTTGCCGGTGGCCAAATTGCGGCCGTAGCAGTTCGCGCAAACGCCGCGCCGCGTCTCGCAGGTCAGCACCGAGCGAATCTTGACGCGCTCGATGCCTGCGGCCTGGATCGAGTTCGCGAGCTCCTCGGTGATCTCCTGCGCGATGCCGAGCAGCATCTCGCCCGTCATCGGGTCGTACACCTCTTCCTGGCTGACGCGGCCGACAATGCGGTCGCGCAGCGGCTCGAGAATGTCACCGCCCTCCATGATCGCCGACACGAAAATGCCGTCGATCGTGCTGCAATCGATCTCCGTGACGATGACGTCCTGGGCCACATCCACCAGGCGGCGGGTGAGATAGCCCGAGTCGGCGGTCTTGAGCGCCGTGTCGGCCAGGCCCTTGCGCGCGCCGTGGGTCGAGATGAAGTACTGCAACACCGACAGGCCTTCGCGGAAGTTGGCGGTGATCGGCGTCTCGATGACCTCGCCCGAGGGCTTGGACATCAGGCCGCGCATGCCCGCCAGCTGCCGCACCTGCTCGCGCGAGCCACGGGCACCGGAGTCCGCCATCAGGTTGATGGGGTTGAACTCGCCGCGCTCGAGCTCGACCGCGCGCATCTGGCTGAACATCTCCTCGGAGACCTTCTCCGTCGTCCGGTGCCAGATGTCGATGATCTTGTTGTGACGCTCGCCGTAGGTGATGACACCGGCGGAACGCTGGTTCTCGATCTCGATGACCTCGGTGCGGGCCTTGTCGAGCAGCGCTTCCTTGCTCGACGGCACCACCATGTCGTCGACGCCGAAGGAGATGCCGGCCTTGGTGGCGTACTGGAAGGCGACCTCCTTGAGCTCGTCGAGCATGCGGACGGTCAGGTCATTGCCATGCTTGATGAAGCAGTAGCCCACGAGCTCCTGCAGTCCGCGCTTCTTGAGCAGCCCGTTGATGAACGGGATCTCCTTGGGCAGGTGCATGTTGAGAATGACGCGGCCGACCGTCGTCTCGATCAGCTCGCTGGTCACTTCCTCGAGCTCGGAGTGCAGAATGTCCTGGCTGTCGTACTGCGTCTGCAGGTTGATGTACGGGCCGCTGTAGCGGACGCGGATCGGCGACTGCGTCTCGAGCAGACCTTCGTTGTAGGCCAGCAGCACGTCGTCGAAGTTGGCGAAGGTGCGGCCCTCACCCTTGGCGCCCTTCTTGGGCAGCGTCAGGTAGTAGCCGCCGAGCACCATGTCCTGGCTTGGCACGGTCAGCGGACGACCGTGCGCCGGCGACAGGATGTTGTTGGCGGCCAGCATCAGGACCTTGGTCTCGATCTGCGCCTTCGCGGACAGCGGCACGTGCACCGCCATCTGGTCGCCGTCGAAGTCGGCGTTGAAGGCCGCGCAGACCAAGGGATGAATGCGGATCGCCTTGCCCTCGATGAGCACCGGCTGGAAGGCCTGGATACCCAAACGGTGGAGGGTCGGCGCGCGGTTGAGGAGGACCGGATGATCCTGGATCACTTCCTCGAGCGCGTCCCACACCGCATCCTCTTCGCGCTCGACCATTTCCTTGGCGGCCTTGATGGTGCCAACCAGACCCTTCTCCTCTAGCTTGTTGTAGATGAAGGGTTTGAACAGCTCGAGCGCCATCTTCTTCGGCAGGCCGCACTCCCGCAACGTGAGCTCGGGGCCGACGACGATGACCGATCGGCCGGAGTAGTCGACGCGCTTGCCAAGCAGGTTCTGCCGAAACCGGCCCTGCTTGCCCTTGAGGGTGTCCGACAGGGACTTGAGCGGCCGGTTGTTCGAGCCCTTGAGGACGCGACCGCGGCGACCATTGTCGAACAGAGCATCCACGGCCTCCTGGAGCATGCGCTTCTCGTTGCGCACGATCACCTCGGGCGCCCGCAGCTCGAGCAGCTTCTTCAACCGGTTGTTCCGGTTGATGACGCGGCGATAGAGGTCGTTGAGATCCGACGTAGCGAAGCGACCACCGTCGAGAGGCACCAGCGGGCGCAACTCCGGAGGGATGACCGGGATGACGTCGAGAATCATCCACTCCGGACGCGTGCCGCTCTTGCGGAAGGCATCCACCACCTTGAGCCGCTTCGCCGCCTTGAGGCGGCGGATCTGGCTCGAGTCGGTGCGCATGGTGAGGCGGAGCTCCTCTGCGAGCTCGTCGAGATCGATCCGCTCGAGCAGCTCCTTGATCGCCTCGGCACCCATGCGCGCGACAAAGGAACCGTCGCCGTGCTCGTCACGGAGCTCGCGGTAACGCTCCTCCGACAGCAGCTCGCGCTCCTTGAGCTCGGTGTCGGCGGGGTCGATGACAACGTAGCTCTCGAAGTACAGGATGCGCTCGAGGTCACGCAGGCTGATGTCCAACAGGTGACCGATACGGCTGGGCAGGCCTTTGAAGAACCACACGTGCGACACCGGGCTGGCGAGCTCGATGTGGCCCATACGTTCACGACGGACCCGCGACCGCGTCACTTCGACGCCGCACTTGTCGCAGATCACGCCCCGGTGCTTCATGCGCTTGTACTTGCCGCAGAGGCATTCCCAGTCGGTGATCGGGCCAAAGATCTTGGCGCAGAACAAGCCGTCACGCTCCGGCTTGAACGTGCGGTAGTTGATCGTCTCCGCCTTGGTCACCTCGCCGAAGCTCCAGGAGCGGATCTTCTCGGGCGAGGCGATGGCGATCTTGATCGCGTTGAAATCCTTCAGGGTCTGCGGCTTATCGAAACTGCGAAGCGGTTCCACGGGTGATTCCCTCCTCGTGGGCGGCGAAAGTCGAAAAAGGTGCGAGCTCGAGGGAATTAGGTCTTCATCAGCTCGACGTCGAGGCAGAGGCTCTGCAACTCGCGTACGAGCACGTTGAACGACTCCGGCAGGCCCGGATCCTCCGGCACCTCGCCCTTGACGATCGACTCGTAGAGCTTGCTCCGCCCTTCGACGTCGTCACTCTTGACCGTGAGCAGCTCCTGGAGGGTGTACGAGGCGCCGTAGGCCTCGAGCGCCCAGACCTCCATCTCGCCGAAGCGCTGACCGCCGAACTGGGCCTTGCCACCGAGCGGCTGCTGGGTGATCAGGGAGTAGGGACCGATCGAGCGCGCATGGATCTTGTCGTCGACGAGGTGCGAGAGCTTGAGCATGTAGATGTAACCAACGGTGACCTTCTGCTCGAAGGCCTCTCCAGTCATGCCGTCGTGGAGCGTGGTCTTACCCGACAGCGGGATCCCGGCGTCCTCGAGGAAGACCTTCATGTCCGCTTCCTTGGCACCGTCGAAGACCGGCGTCGCGAAGTGGATTCCGAGCACCTTGCCAGCCCAGCCGAGATGCGTCTCGAGGATCTGACCGACGTTCATACGACTCGGCACGCCCAGCGGATTGAGCACGATCTCGACCGGCGTGCCGTCCGGCAGGTACGGCATGTCTTCCTCGGCAAGGATGCGCGAGATGACGCCCTTGTTGCCGTGGCGACCAGCCATCTTGTCGCCGACCTGCATCTTGCGCTTCATGGCGACGAAGACCTTGACCAGCTTGATGACGCCAGGCGGCAGCTCGTCGCCCTTCTGCAGCAGCTGGACGCGCTCCTCGTTGACCTTGTGCAGCACCTCGATGTGGGAGTCCGTCTTCCGATAGAGCATCTCGACCGTCTCGAGGAGACGGCGATCACGAACCGGCAAGCGGAGGATCTCCTGCCGCGACAGCGACTCGAGCACCTCGGCACTGACGACGTCACCCTTGCCGAGCAAAGCCTTGCCGATCCTCGATACGACCTCGGCGGTGACGGTCTGGCCGATCAGCAAGTCGCGGATCTTCTTGTTGCGCTCCTCGGTCAGGATGCGCACCTCATCCTTGATGTTCTTCTCGAGGCGGGCGACTTCCTGATCCTCGATCTCCTGGGCACGAACGTCCTTCTCGACGCCCTTGCGGGAGAAGATCTTGACGTCGACCACGGTGCCTTCGATCCCCGGTGGCACCTTCAGGCTGGCGTCGCGCACGTCGCCGGCCTTCTCGCCGAAGATCGCGCGCAGCAGCTTCTCTTCCGGCGTCAGCTGGGTCTCGCCCTTCGGCGTCACCTTGCCGACCAGAATGTCGCCGGCCTTGCAGGTCGCGCCGATGCGCACGATGCCGCTCTCGTCGAGATCCTTGAGGGCCGACTCCGAGACGTTCGGGATGTCGCGGGTGATTTCCTCAGGACCCAGCTTGGTGTCGCGGGCCTCGATCTCGAACTCCTCGATGTGGATCGAGGTGTAGTAGTCCTCGCGCACCAGCTTCTCGGAGACCAGGATGGCGTCCTCGAAGTTGTAGCCGCGCCAAGGCATGAAGGCGACCAGCACGTTGCGGCCGAGGGCGAGCTCGCCGACCTCGGTGCAGGGGCCGTCGGCCAGGACATCGCCCTTCTTCACCCGCATACCCTGCTTGATGAAAGGCTTCTGGGTAATGCAGGTGTTCTGGTTCGAGCGTCGGAACTTGGTCAGCTGATAGATGTCAGCGCCAAACTCCTTTTGCTCGCCGGTGTCGATGTCCTCGCCTTCGACGCGGACGATGATGCGCTCGCCATCCACCGAGTCGACGACACCACCGCGCTTGCAGAGCACGACCGCGCCGGAGTCCCGGGCGACCGTCGCCTCGAGCCCGGTGCCGACGATCGGCGCCTCGCTGCGCAGCAGAGGCACCGCCTGCCGCTGCATGTTCGAGCCCATCAAGGCGCGGTTGGCATCGTCGTTCTCGAGGAACGGAATCAGCGCCGCGGCCACCGACACCAGCTGCTTGGGGCTGATGTCCATGTAGTCGACGCGCTCCCGCTCGACGGTGATGAAGTCGCCGCCGGCGCGGGCAATGACGCGGTCGTTGACCAGCATGCCGCGGCTGTCGGTGAGCTGATTGGCCTGGGCGATGATGTACTTCTCTTCCTCCCAAGCCGTCAGGTAGTAGGCGTGCGGCTCGACTTCGACCGCCCGCTTGCCCTTGCCGATCTTCTTGTTGGCCTCCGCCAGCTCGTCGCTGGTGACGATCTGGCCCAGCTTGAAGGGGGCGTCGCCCACCCGCACGACGCGGAAGTGCTCGAGCACCCGGCCGCCTTCGACCCGCTTGTACGGGCTCTCGATGAAGCCGTAGTCGTTGATCCGGGCGTAGGTGGCAAGCGAGGAGATCAGGCCGATGTTCGGGCCTTCTGGAGTCTCGATCGGGCAGATACGGCCGTAGTGCGAGGCGTGCACGTCGCGGACCTCGAAACCAGCCCGCTCGCGAGACAGACCGCCCGGGCCGAGGGCCGACAGGCGCCGCTTGTGGGTGACCTCCGACAGCGGGTTGGTCTGGTCCATGAACTGCGACAGCTGCGAGGAGCCGAAGAACTCCTTGATCGCCGCGATCACTGGCTTCGAGTTGATCAGGTCATGCGGCATCGCCGAGTCGATGTCTTGATGCACCGACATCTTCTCCTTGATCGCGCGCTCCATGCGGACCAGCCCGATCCGGAACTGATTCTCGAGAAGCTCGCCCACCGCGCGAACGCGACGGTTGCCGAGGTTGTCGATGTCGTCGACCCGGCCTACGTCCTTGTGCAGCCGCAGGAGGTACTCGATGACCCGGAAGAAGTCATCGGCCGACAGCGTCTTCTGGTCGACGGCGACGTCGGTGTCGAGCTTGATATTGAACTTGAAACGGCCGACGCGCGAAAAGTCGTAGCGCTTGGCGTCGAAGAACATGCCGTAAAAGAGCGACCGTGCCGACTCGAGGGTCGGCGGATCGCCCGGTCGCATGCGCCGGTAGATTTCGATCAGGGCATCCTTGGCGCCGCGCGTGCCGTCCTTGGTCAGGGTGTTCGACAGGATGCTGCCGCAGAGCTCCCAGTCGGGGAAGAAGACGTCGACCGGCGAGGCGTTGCGCCCCTCGAGGCGCTGCTCGAGATCCTCGGGCAGCTGCTCGTTGGCCTCGAACAGGACTTCGCCCGTCTCGAGGTCGACCACGTCAGCGATGAAGAGGGCGCGCTCGAGGGCGCCGGACTTGACCGGCACGTCGAGGTGCTCGCCCTTCTCGAGACGCGCCGCCATGTCCTTCTTGAGCACGATGCCAGCGAAGATCGGGAAGATCTCCCGGCGGCCGCGGCTCTGACGGTCCTTGAGGCGCTCCTGTTCGATCACCCGCGGCGGCAAACCGAGGACGTACTCGCCGCTGCCCTTCGGCGTCAGCCGGACGGCGGTGTAGAACTGGCGCAGAATCGCCTCGTCACTCTCCAGGCCCAGGGCGCGCAGAAACACCGTCCCGTGGAACTTCCGCTTGCGGTCGATCCGGACGGCCAGGATGTCCTTCTGGTCGTACTCGAACTCCACCCACGAGCCGCGGTAGGGAATGATCTTCGACAGATAGGTGCGCGGGCCTTCCTTGGTGAAGAAGACGCCAGGGCTGCGGTGCAGCTGCGAGACGATGACGCGCTCGGTGCCGTTGATGATGAAGGTGCCGGTGTCCGTCATCAGCGGAATCTCGCCGAAGTAGACCTCCTCCTCCTTCGCATCGCGCATCATCCGCGAGCCCGTTTCCGGATCCTTGTCGTACACGAACAGACGGAAGGTGACCTTGAGCGGGACGGCAAACGTCATCCCACGTTCCTGGCACTCCCCGATCGAGTACTTGTGCTGCAGGTCCACCGGGTTGCCGCAGATGTCGCACTTGGTGACGCGGTTCTTGTTGACCGCGCCGCACTCGGTGCAGGTGACCGTCTCCTCGTGCGGGTGATCGGTCATGATCTTCGAACCGCAGTTGGTGCAGGTCATGCGCAGGTACTCGAGGCCCTTCAGCTCGCTGCACTTGCACTGCCAGTCGCCGATCGAGTATCTGACGAAGTCGAGTGAGCAGGTCTCCCGGAAGTCCGAGAACGGGAAGATGCTCGAGAACACCGCCTGCAGGCCATGATTCGCCCGCTCCTCGGGGAGCAGGTTCATCTGCAGGAAGCGCTCGTACGACTTCTTCTGGACGTCGATCAGGTTCGGAATCGGCAGGGACGTCGGGATGCGCGCAAAGTTCTTGCGCACACGCTCGCGAGACTGCTGCTGGGTCACGTTCGCCATGGAGGGACCGTCCTTGTGTACTTCCTGGGGCGGCAGCCGGAGCGTCGGCTCGGGCACCGCTTATGAAAAGGCCGAGAAATGAAGACACCGACGCTGACCCACCCACGCGGGCAGGTCAGCGTCGTGCGAGCGGCCGGAAAGGTCGAGATTCTGGGTCAGAGAGTTACCCCGAGGCGTGGAGTCCACGTACCGCGGGACGCCCCGAGAATCGTGATCTCCGCCCTACTTGAGCTCGACAGTCGCACCGGCGTCGGCAAACTTCTTCTTGATGCTCTCCGCCTCTTCCTTGTTGACGCCTTCCTTGATGACCGAGTTGGTCCCCTCGACGAGGTCCTTGGCCTCCTTCAGGCCGAGGCTCGTGACTTCGCGCACCGCCTTGATCACGTTGATCTTGTTGGCGCCGAAGTCCTTGAGGATGACGGTCCACTCGGTCTTCTCCTCGACCGGAGCGGCGGCGGCGGCAGCAGCAGCCGGCGCGGCCGCGACCGCGGCAGCGGCCGAAACACCGTAGTGCTCCTCGAGCGCCTTCACGAGCTGATTGAGCTCGAGGACGCTCAGGTCGTCGATCTGCTTGATGAAATCTGCGGTTGCGATAGCCATCTTTTGTTCTCCTCTACTCTGCACGCCGGATCGGCCGGCGTTCGATGTTTGATTCTCAGGTACTGACGCTGGCCGTCGGACGACGACCGGTGGCTCAGCCCTGCTTTTCCTTTTCCTTGGCAATCTGATCGAGGACGACCACCAGCTGCTGCGGCACCGCCGCCAGCACGCGCACGAAGCGAGTGACCGGGGACTGGAGCAGGAACAGAAGCTTGGCAATCAGCTGCTCGCG
>CXWL01003112.1_pt1 | contig 13299 bp, 15 predicted proteins | sample 590931 | NCBI WGS metagenome assembly CXWL01 (sample SAMEA3498368, study PRJEB10139) | groundwater metagenome | biome: water well; material: biofilm material | place: Germany | collected 2015-04-27 | reverse complement strand
GACTCACCTGCGGCCTTGCTGGACGACCTTTTTGACCATCCTGCGGGAATGTGTTCCTGTTTTTCTTTATGTGCGACTGTCCAAGTTCTCGCGCGTCAACAAGTTTTATCGTGAGCTTGCTAGCCATGAGACTATCTAAAGAACGCGTACGTCACATCTCTGAGTCGGTGGCTGCCCGGCTACAGCAAGAGGGGCAACTGACGATTGTCGGGGATCGCAAGGCGTTCGTCGAGCAGATCGACCATGCCATTCTCGAGGAACTGTCGGTCGAAGACCGTTTGAACGCCGAAGTACGGCAGATGTTAAAAGCTTACGAGCAGGACATTGAGCGAGGGCAAGTGGACTTTCAGCGGATGTTCACGATGGTCAAGACGAAGCTGGCGCGCGAGCGGGGCATCATTCTCTAGGGCGTGAAACGTGAAGCGTATTTCGTGAAGCGCTTGCGGACGACGAGATACGAACGACGAACAACAAGCGAGTTCTTATGTTAAGCGAAGAAAAAATCAGCCATCTCTCCCATATCATTCTTCAGGCGGTGAAGAAGAGCCCGCTCGTGACGGTCGGGGCTGACGACGGGCGGGTCCTCAAAGAGATTAAGAAGGTGCTGGCAGCCGAGTTGGCACAAGAGGCAGAGATCGATCGAAAGGTTCGGGCCAAGTTGGCCTCCTATTCCCGCGGGATCGTCGAGGGCAGTGGGGAATGGGATGTGCTCTATCGGAAAACGTTTGAAGAAGAATCGCGGAAACATACGAAGGGGTGAGGTGCCGATGAAATCTGTATCTGCCTTGAAATGCCTATCTCTCCTCGGAGTGGTCCTGTTGCTGCTCGGTTCGGTGGCCTGTGCCAAGAGCAAGGCGAAGCCGTTGGTTCCGTTGGCGCTGGAGTCCGGAGTCAAGCCGCAAGCCGTGGTCTTGACCGAACAGGGGATACAGGCCTATCAATCCAGGCAGTTCGACGAGGCGAAGAAGTACTTCTCGCAAGCAATGGACCTGGCGCCTCAATCGGGACCTGCGCATTATAACTATGCCTTGGCCTTAAATGCCCTGGGCGATACGGAGCGCGCGAGGCAGCAGTTTCTAGACGCGGCGAATCTGGCTCCCGGCGACAAAGTCATCTGGGATTCTCCCGCGCTCCGTCCCTTCGGCAGCCCGGAGGGTCCGAAAGAGCACAAAGAACACCCAGTTGGCACCAGCAGGCCCGGCATCGGGAGCGGCCCGCGATAATGTAATGCGTAATGAGACCGTCGTTCGTGAAGCGTCAAAATCCGGAAACGAGCGACGCTTCACGAGATACGCTTCACGGGTTTCAAGCACGAACCGGGCACGTTGTCTCAGCACCCTGGTCAGCAACGAGAGAAGGAAGATTTTGAGATGGCGACAGAACTAGAAGTTGGGAAGAAGGCTCCAGCGTTTTCGCTCCCTGACCAATCGGGAGAGTCGGTCAGTCTGAAGGATTTTGCCGGCAAGCAGGTGGTTCTCTATTTTTATCCCAAAGACGATACACCGGGTTGCACCAAGGAATCGTGCGATTTTCGTGATGCCATCACGCCGATCAAGAAGGCGGGGGCCGTCGTGCTCGGTCTGAGTTGTGACGGCCAGGCATCCCATCAGAAATTCATCAAGAAGTTTACGTTGCCGTTCCCGTTACTCAGCGACGAGGAGAAAGTCGTCGCGACCGCCTACGGGGTCTACAAAGAAAAAAGCATGTACGGTAAGAAGTATATGGGCATTGAGCGCAGCACCTTTGTGATCGACCAGGCCGGGAAGCTGAAAGCCATCTTCCGTAAGGTGAAGGTTGAGGGGCATGTGGATGAGGTGTTGGCAGTCCTCAAGGCATAACCTCTTGGCAGGATGCTGAAACAGCCCGCCAGCTTCGTTCTCGCATCGTTCAGATCCTCAACGTACCCCTGAGGGTACGCCTCCGGTCTTCACTCGCTGCGGCCTTGCTGACGGGCTGTTTGAGCATCCTGCGAGGATGTATCCAGTTGTGTGGGACGTCAAAATCCGTGATGGTTTAGCGTGCAGACATATTTCCCCCGCAATCTGTAAGGTAGCTGTGCGGCCTATGACCACTCCCTCCCGCAGAGCCAGTCTTTTCACCATCCTCATGTTCTTGGCTGCGACCGCTCGCCTCTTTGGGGCAGAGCCGGTTCCTGGAATCCTGACGGTTCACGATAGTCTCACGTCGCCTAATCAGCCCGCGACCATTGAGGCGACACTCACACAGAAGGGTCTCTCGACTGGGACCGGTCTCGGAGGCGAGCCCATCGAGCTGCTCATCGCCGGGAATGTTGTGGCGACAGCCACGACCGGTGGCGATGGGCGTGCGGTCCTGTCCTATACCCCGAAAGCCAAAGGGGCGCTTCCTTTCACCGTGCGCGTTGGAACTACGTCGAGTCTTGCTGGCGTCGAAGCCGGCGCGAATCTCATTGTGTGGGAACGTCGAGGCCCGATGATGGCGGTGGAAATGACGGCCCTCATGGAGGACGCCGTCAGCCGGCGCCCGATGCCAGACGCCGCAGAAGAACTGGCCAAGCTCACGCAGTTTTACTACAACGTACTCTATGTCGTGACGCAGGATAAGACGGTGGCGGCATATGACCAGGTAAATGAGCAGGCGAGACAATGGCTCAAGGAACAAAAGTTTCCGGTCGGACATATTCTTGTGCTGCCGGCAGGCCCGGAGGGGTTTGGCGCGAAGCTGGACGAACTGCATGCGGCTGGCTGGAAGACGCTCAAAGTAGGAGTGGGCCGCACAAAGGTGTTTGCCGAAGCGTTTCTGCAGCGGCGTCTCGGCGCCGTGATGGTGCCGGAACCGGCCAAAGGCGAAGCGCCGCGGAAGGCGAAGGTGGTGAAGGAGTGGAAGGACGTGCGGAAGAAGCTGTAGTGGGTAACTGGACCATCCTTCTTGCTCGCAGAACGCGCACGACTCTGCAGGGAGCAGGCAGACCGCCCTTCTTGCTCGCGCAACGCGCGGCCTCGGAAGGATTCGGAAGGGGAGGAGCCGGACCATTCTTCTTGCTCGCTGAGGCCCCACGATAAAACGGTGGTCCCTCAATGGAGGTTATGCTGAAGTCCGTTGAATTTTGAATGAGTGGCTCCCTCCGTGGAATACTTCACGGGAACGAAAGGAGCCACCGATGAGACCAGACACGAGGCAACGGAAGCACGCCATGGCAGGATTGAGGGCGATCTCGGGCCAGGACAGGATGTTGGGGACCCTGGTCCGCGTGATCAGCGCAGGCAAACAGGCGTTGGACGCGGTGATGCTGGAGATGGGACGCCTGGTGGCCGAGAGCATCATGCTGATCGAGCGGGAAGAGTTGGCGGGCCCCGACTACTACCCGACCCATCCCGCTCTGCAGAAATGGGCCCACGAGGCGGGCTCCGCCTACATCGGAGACCAGAAGGTCAAGGTGAAGCGCCCCCGACTCAGAGACGTGGGACAGGGAGAGGTCCCGCTGAAGTCCTATGCGCGGCTGCACGCCACCGGGGACTTCTCCGAAGAACTGTTGGAGAAAATCCTGCGCGGCGTCTCCGCGCAGAAATACACCGAGACCGTCCTCGATGCGGCACGAGCCTTCGGTGTGTCGCCGTCTGCCGTGTCCCAAAAGATGGTGGCGCTGACGGCCCAGAAACTGAAGGCGTTCCAGAAGCGGTCCTTGGCGGAGTACACGCCATTCGCGGTGTTCCTGGACACGATCCACCGGGGTGGCGAGGCGTTCCTCGTCGCCGTGGGCGTGGACGTGAGCGGCCAGAAGATGGCCCTGGGGTTCTGGCAGGGTTCCTCGGAGAATCATGAGATCTGCGAGGCGCTGTTCAGGGACCTGGAGCGTCGCGGCCTCGTGCTTTCCAGGCGGATCCTGTTCGTGACCGACGGGGGGAGCGGCCTGCGCAAGGCGTTGCGGGAACGGTTCGGCAAGAAGCTGGTGCATCAACGCTGCGCCATTCATAAAAGCCGGAACCTGCAACGGCACTTGGCGAAGCCGTACCGCAAAGAGGCGCATCGCCAGCTCACCACGGCGCTGGAGCAGACGAGTTACGCCGAGGCCAAGCAGATGTTACGAGAACTGGAGGCGTGGCTACGGACCAAGAACGAGTCGGCAGCGGATTCGCTCCTGGAGGCCTTCGAGGAGTTGTTGACCCTGCATCGGCTGAAGGTGCCCACGCTACTCCGCAAGACGCTGATGTCGACGAACCCGATCGAGAGCATGTTCTCGTTGGTCCGGCACAGCGAGCGGAATCTCAAGCGTACACGGGGCAGCTTGATGCTCCAGCGGTGGCTGGGGACGGTGTTGCTCTACTGCGAGAAACAGTTTAGGCGGGTGAAAGGCGTCGCGGAGATTCCGCAGGTCATCGCGACCATCGAGGCTGAACACGCGGAGCAGCAACTGATTCAGACGAAGAAGGCAGCGTGAGACAATCATGGGAGTCGCTCAGGAAATTTCAACGGACTTATTGACAACTTCTGAAGAACGGTCCAGGACAATGGAGGTATTTCTCAGGACGACTACTTAGTAGTGCGCTGTAGATAGCAAGTTAACTTGTCCGGTGTATGTAGCTCATGATCTGTCCGGTTCTTCTCTTCGAGTTGTTCAGCCGCGCGCCGAAATTGTGTCGCGCACCGTTGCCCTAGGATCCACGATCGGGCGGGCGCTTGATCGAGGGGGCGGGTTCTTCCGGCGGCGTAATTCGGCCTCGGGCTCGATCAGCTGGCCATCGGCGTGGTAGCGCGCCAAGCACCGGGGGCCATGGAACACGGCCAGGGTTCCATCCGGATACTCGTGCACCCGCACCGTCACCTTCACATAATGGAACCGGTGGGGGTTCTGCGGAATCTGCAGGCTCAGGCCCTGATACCGCACGGTGTTGTCCTTGGCCACGACCCGTTCCTCCTGCACACACAGGATCTCGGCGAGGTGCGTGCCGACCCACGGGATGAAGGCGGTGCCCGGTTCCGTCGCGCCCACCATAAACCGAGTATTATGCTGCGGGAGGAACCGCTCCGTCAGATACCGGTTAGCCGCCGCCATCTCCGTGATCCCGGCCAGGGCCAATTCCTTGGGCAACCGATCTTGCAGGGTGCGGAAGGCCCGCTCCGACCGGCCCCGCGCTTCCGGTGAATAGGCGGGGATCAGCGTCACCCCGAGTTGCTGTAAGGCGCGGTGCACCTGCGTCAGCCGAATCTTGTCGACTTTCCCCCCGGCCGCTTCTGTCACCCAGTAGTGGGAGCCCCGGTCAGTATAGAGGGAACTGAAGAGGCCCTGGGTCTCGATGACCTCTCGCAGGCCCCGCAAGCTGCTCAGGGTCCCTTCCTCCTCGACGAAGAAGGCCGAGTAGATTGCGCTGGTCGCATCATCCAACGTCACGATCAAATCCCACTGACAGCCCGGCACCCATTCATGGGGCGAGCCGTCTTGATGGAGCATCATCCCCGGCAGCGGTTTGCGTGGTCGTTTCTTGCGGTGCGCGCCGCGTCGGGGTGCCCGCACGACCTGCCCCGCGGCCTGCAGGGTCTTCTTGGTCCAGCTATAGGAGCGAGTGCCGCCGTGTTCCGCCTGCCACCGTTCGTGGAAGTGCTTGACCGTCCAGCCCGTATACCGGGTCTCATACAGCGTCACCATGCGGAGCGCCTCATCCACGGGGACCGCGCGGCCCGAAGGGCGACCGAGCCGCCGGTCCTGCAACCCCTCCCGCCCCTCCGTGTCATAGCGCCCACTCCAGCGGCGAAACGTCCGCTCCGTCACCCCCAGGATCTCCGCCGCTGCCGCCATCGTGAGTGTCCGTTGTTGTCGCCGTTCATACAGCTCTTCAAACCGCATCTGCCGCACCTCCTGTAGCACCCGTGCCCATGTCATAGTGGCCCTCCTTGAGGGGCCACCCTAAACCGGACAGATCACATGCTACAAAAACCGGACAGATGATGTGCTATCTACACCACTTAGTAGTGCGTTTGACGAAGTATGTGAATCGGCTGAGAATGTACTGCGTCTGTTTATGCACTTCTGGGTTGAAGTCGGTGTCGCGGGAGACGAAGAAGTGGCAGTGAGTGGTGAAGATGCTGACAGATTTGATTCGAATGAGGCCTGGTGGAGGATGCAAGGCTAATCGTACATGTTACTTTTGGCCAATGGGGTGAGGGATAATACGCTGGCGGGCGCTCCTGGTAGTCCCGCAGAAAACAATGTGGACTCAGCAGCTTGCGCAATTGCCTGTCCTCCGAAGGGCCTGGGATTAGCAGTCAGTTTCTGCCGGTATTGCCGAAATGTTTCGGACGTCGAATTATAGTTAGGCATAAAGGAGAGAGTTCATGCGTTTTGCATTTTTAATTGCCGTTGTATTCGCTGCCGGTTGCGCAGCCACCTACGAGCAGCCAATCACAGTTGCGACTGAAACCTCAAAAGAGATTGTTGCAAGTCAGGCAGATATTCTTCGCGCCGCAAAACAAGTTCTTGTTGCAGAAGGCTTTCAGATAACAAATGCCGACGAATCGGCAGGCGTTATATCTACGGCACCGCGTAATTTTCGCATTACACCTGAACAAGCTGACTGCGGTACAACGATGGGGCTTGATTATTTAAAAGACAACAGAACATCATCAAAGCTTGGTTATGGCGTCCTAGCTTCTGATGGCAAGCTCATCGTAAAGGCCAACATCGAATCAGAATACAAGCCTGGCGCTGTCGATCAAAACATTACGCTCACTTGCGTTTCTCGTGGCACATTAGAGCCAGAGTTACTCGCTAAGATCACAGCGGCAATTCGCAAGTAATTATGCCTAACCCTGCATTCGAGCGGGACTGGCTACGCCAGCCCCTCAATTTGAACGTTGGGCACCACAAACAAGATTCTCATGAGCACTGACAGCGCCGCGCTATCCAAAATCAGGAGGTCGTCCTCGGCGGCGAACGACATAGTTCGGGCGCTCGTGCCAAAGCGATACCTGGCCAGTGTCCTTAAGGCTGTGGCGCACTCTGTTGAGGTTGCCGATCAAGCGTCACCGTCAAAATGGGGGCTTCGGCTCAGTCGCACGAGCGTCATGCTCAAAGTCGGCTTCGTCGAAGTTCTACAGTTCGGTGACGGGTGGTTCCATGAACTCGCACTTCGTGACGTCATTCCAAAGAACATCAGAACAAATCGACGACTGATGTTTGCAGCGCCTCCTTACAAGAACGCGCCGGGATGCGAACCCTGCGACATGCCTCTTACCGAAGTCGCTAAAACATACTCGGCACTTCTGCTTGCGCACGAGGCAGCTATTCGTGTTGCGGCGCGAAGCCGTCGACATACAAGCACGACAAACGATCACTCACCTGGCCTTATCATTTTCCTTGCACAAGAGCTTGGCGTGCATCTTCCGCAGCCTCAGTATCTCGACAGTCCACTTGGAAGCGTGCCTGCCTTCCCTGAGGAAATTCCAGCCGATGAAGAATTTCAAGAAGGCGCTGTAACTCAGGTGCTCGTAAATCGTTACGAGCGTGACCCTGCAGCAAGGGACAGGTGTCTACGGCACTACGGAACACGTTGCTTCGTTTGTGGCCTAGCCTTAAGGGAACAATACGGGTCGGAGGTTGTCGGGCTGATCCACGTCCACCACTTGACACCTGTTGCGAGCATTGGCGGGCCATCGGCAGTTGATCCTATCCGGGATCTTCGCCCGGTGTGTCCTAATTGCCACGCAGTTATTCATTCCACCAAGCCGCCTCGAACAATTGAGCAGGTCCAGGAAATGGTTCGTGGAGGCAGTGGTGCCCAACATGGCGCTGCAGGGGACGCGCCAAAAGCCGCGCGCCCCTGAGCTCTACGTTGGGCGGCATAAAGGGGGAACGGGCAATGAAGCACATGATCGCGGTGTTTTGCGGCTCACTGCTTTCGCTCATCGCTGGCTGCGACCAGATTCGAGACCTGACTGGCCCGCCTCCCGAGAAAGTCTTGGCTGCGTACCTCGATGCGACCAAAGCGGGCAATTCGGACGCGGCCTACGCGCATATCTCGACACAGGACCAGGCCGTAAAGCCATTGGCCACGTACAAGTCGGAGTTGACTGCGGACAATGTTTTTGCCGCGGCCGTTTTGAGCAAGACCTCCTACAAGGTGTTATCTGTTGAAAGGCAAGGCAGTCGCGCCACAGCGAGCGTGGAGGTAACGAGCCCTGATCTGAGCGGCCTTTTCGCGCAAATGATCGGAAGCGCATTTGCGTCAGCGTTTGGCGGAAAGGAAGCGGCCGATCTAAAGAAGCAGATGGCCGAGAAGCTTCAGACCGCTAACCTACCAATCAAGATTGAAAAGGAGGAGTTCGCCTTCGTTCGCGAAGACAAAGGTTGGCGTGTTTTCCTAGATTGGGCCACGAAGAAGCAGGTTGCCAGTCTGCTCACAGAGGGCGAACAACTTCGGAAAGAGAAGAAACTACCCGCCGCACGCGACAAGTACGACGCCGTATTAAAGCTTGATAGCAAGCTCGTCGAAGCGCAAAAGGCGCGCGATGAGCTTGGTCGCGAAATTGCCGCCTTCGCTGAAAAGCAGGCGTACGTTGCCAATGTTGAGCTCTATGATCTTAAGGCGAGGTACTACGAAACATACTTAGAACGTCGCGCTCCAGGGGTTGAGTTCAAGCTCCGCAACAAAGGGACTCGCACCTTACGTAAGGTGGAAGTTACTGTCTACTTTGAAGACGTATCGAGTGCTGTGATTGCTGAGCAGGAATACAACCCTGTGTTGGTCACAAAATATTCGTTCGGAGACAACAAACCTCTAAAGCCGAACTACATATGGCAGCTCGAGCGCGGCGAGTTCTATCAAGCGAAAGCCGTTCCGAACGAATGGAAGGAGGGGGCGGTGAAGGCGAAGATTACAGATATCGAATTCGGCGAAGCTAGTGAATGAAATGCCGCCCAACCCGGCGCTGCACTCGGACGTGCGCCGAGTGAGGTAAATGGGGTCAGGCTTGAGTATTGACTTATTGAGGAGACCGATCTCGCTCAGCACTACCTGCGCTGTCGCATGGAGTCATGTCGCACGGCGAATGTATTTCCGCCATAGCGGGGGGGGCTCCGCAAGGTCATCGTCCTGAGTGGTGACGGACATATCGTTTCCATTTAAGATAGCGCTATGAAATCCATATCCTCGTGTCCCGGCCTGAAGCCGTCCCGACGCCCCAGTAAGCTTGGCGACATGCTGGCACAAAAGAAGATTTACGAAGCCCGACGAATCACCTCTGAATAGCGGTTGCGCGTTGCGCTTGAGCTGTCCGCCGCTTTTCACCGCGCCGGTTCCAAGAAGTGGTCGCTGTAGTCGTGACGATTGCCACAGAACTTCGCCTTGTCAGTGTGTTCGAAAGGGGATATTCTTTACCATATGGTTGATCGGAACGCATCCTTTTCAGATATTTGGCGAACCACAATGGGCAGGCCTGTAATCGATCCTCACGCAGAACCGTGGCGTCCTGGCCAGCAACAATATGGAGTATGTGAGATGGCTATGAACGATAAGCAACTCGATGCCGAGATCATGAAGCTTGACCTGGATGCGAGGGCGCGGCTTGCGGAGAGGCTTATCTTGAGTTTGGACGCGCCATCGGAGAAAGAAAATTTACATTTGTGGGTTGTTGAAGCGGAGCGAAGGCTCAGAAACTTGCGTGAGGGACAAGCCAAAGAGATCCCCACTGAGGAGATGTTCCGCCGGGTAAGAATGGCAACATCGTCGGGATCGAGATCTTGAACGCCTCGAAGCGGCTGGAGAATCTGCGCGCCTTGGAGTATGCCGTAGCATAAGAGACTGGTATCGCCTTCCTTTCCCCCTTCCCAATCCTTTAATATATCCTCAGGTTCATCTTACGAAGGCTTCTCTGAATGAAAGCAAAAACGAGTTTTTCCTGCCAGGCTTGCGGACATGAGTCGCCGCGATGGCTTGGTCGCTGCCCTGATTGCAGCGGCTGGAATACGATGAAAGAAGAACGGCAGGCGCCGACCGGGAAGGGGCGGCCTGCTGCGATGAAGATTGCGCAGGCCAAGGCGACGCCGATTGCCGAGATTGAAGTCGTCGGTGAAGACCGGCGGCTGACGAATATCGGTGAGTTCGACCGGGTGCTGGGCGGGGGCGTCATTCCTGGTTCAGTGATCCTGATCGGCGGCGATCCTGGCATCGGGAAGACGACGTTGCTGCTCCAGGCGCTCCCGCGCCTGTCTTCGAAGGAAGAACCGGTGCTGTATGTTTCCGGAGAGGAATCTCCGAGGCAGATCAAGATGCGGGGGCAGCGGCTCGGCATCGAACATCCGAATCTGCTCATCCTGGCGGAAACGTCCCTCGAGCAAATCCTCAAGGCCGTGCAGGAAATCCAGCCTGCTGCCGTGGTCGTCGACTCGATCCAAACGGTCTACACGGAGCAGATCACCTCTGCGCCAGGCAGCATCAGCCAGGTGCAGGAGGTCGCGGGCCAGTTAATGTGGTACGCAAAGCGCAGCAATGTACCGGTCTTCATCATCGGACATGTGACGAAGGAGGGCGCGATTGCCGGGCCGCGGCTGCTGGAGCACATCGTCGACACGGTGCTCTATTTTGAAGGGGACAAGGGCCATAGTTTTCGGATCCTCCGCGCAGTGAAGAATCGCTTTGGCTCGACCAACGAGATCGGCGTGTTTGAAATGAAAGACACAGGGCTGGAGGAAGTGAACAATCCCTCCGAGTTATTTTTGGCGGAACGGTCCCAGCGCACCACGGGATCGGTGGTGGTTTCGAGTCTTGAAGGGTCGCGGCCGATCCTGGTCGAATTGCAAGCCTTGGTGTCGTCCACGAGTTATGCGATGCCGAAACGCATGGCGAACGGCGTGGAACAGAATCGAGTGTCGCTCCTGCTTGCGGTCATGGAGAAGCGGCTGGGCATGCATCTATCCGGACAGGACGTCTATGTCAATGTCGTCGGGGGGATGCATATCGATGAGCCGGCCATCGATTTGGGTATCGTGGCGGCGGTCACATCGAGTTTGCGTGAAGTGCCGATTGAGCCGGGTCTGTTGGTCTTGGGGGAAGTGGGACTCGGCGGTGAAGTGCGTGCGATCAGTCAGGCGGAAATGCGGATTCGCGAAGCGGCAAAAATGGGATTCACCCGTTGTCTGTTGCCGGAACGGAACTTGGCCAAGCTGGAGCCGATCGATGGGATCGAATTGATCGGGATCAAGGAAGTGGGAGAGGCGTTAGATGTGGTGCTGGCATAAAAGTGGAACAGATGGGCGCGCCGTTGTGCAAGCGCAACGAGTAGGGTCTCACCCGCCGACTCCTGTTGCTCCAAGGCGTATCGATTACCTCGTCGGCTGCGCTCGTTGGACGGATAGCGTCGAAACTGAGTTGAGAGGCCCATTCACGCGAGGAGCCGGTGTCAGGGGAGAGAAGCGCGGGCGTCGCTGGGCGCTCTTGCTGCTCTGTTGCTTCGCAGTCCCGCTGTTTTCCAACTGCGCGGCTGTCCCGCCGCGTGAGGAGGTCGGGCTCAAGCAGGCGACGGTGGAGGAGTTGACGCTGTTACTGAGTCAGCGGGAAGCCGCGATTCAGACGATGAAGGGTCTTTTCAGCGCGAAGGTGCGGGGCGGGATCATTCCGATCGCGTCTCGGATAGAGGGAGCCTTGTATTATCGTCGTCCAGACGCCATGCGCCTGCGCGGGTTCACCGCGATCGGCAGCGAACTCTTCGAATTCGTGCAGACGGGCGATCAGTATACGTTGCGGTTGCCGACGATGCGCCGTGTGCTCTCCGGTAGTCCCTCCGATATGAGCGAAATGGGCAAGCTCGCCAGGCCCTTCCAATTGAGCGTCTGGGCGATGGGTGGTCTGTTGGGTACCGGGACGATCGCGAAGGACGAGACGGCTGTCCTGGTGGCTGACGGGGATCGTGACCGGCTTGATGTGTCCGGGCCTTCCTCTAGCGGCGTACAAGTCATACGTCGGCGGCTCTGGTTTGAACGGCAGACATGGCTCGTCGTGCGGGAAGATCGGTTGACGGAGTCCGGTGCCGTGGAAGCCACGATTCAGTACGAGGACTTTCGTGCGATCGGCGAAGGTGACGCGACGAGTGCGGCAAGCGCAGGGCCGTTACTGCGACCCTTTAAGATTTCGTTGGAAGATGGGAACGGGAAGGGAAGCGTGCAGGTCACGTTTCACGAGATGATTCCGAATCAGCCGCTTCCCGCATCTGACCTCCCTCAGGTTTCGCTTCGATGAAAGTCCTGGCAGTCGAAACAGCCACGTCGTGGCAGAGTGTGGCGATTCTCGAAGACTCGTGCGTCCTGGCCTGTCACGAGCAGGATGCGGCCGGGTCGCATGCCAAGCTGTTGTTGCCGACGATCGATCGGTTGTTTCGTGAGACGGGTCTCACGCTCAAGCAATTGGACGGTCTTGTTGTGTCGATCGGTCCTGGGTCCTTTACGGGACTTCGCGTCGGCCTGGCGACGCTCCTCGGGTTCCGCACGATCGGTCAGCTGCCGTTGGCGGTCGTGCCGACACTTGAAGGTCTGGCCTGGAATCTGAGAGGCACTTCGACGCTCCTCTGTCCCGTTCTCAATAGTCGGCGCGGGGAACTCTACTGGGCACAGTTTCGCTGGACCGGCGAGGGTCGGCTGGAACGAGTGGTCTCGGAGCAGGTGGGCACGCCCGTCATATTGGGGCGCAGCCTCACAGAGTCGGCGCTCCTCTTTGGGGAAGGCTGGACGACGGAAGCCCCGGCTATTCGTGCCTCGATCCTGTCCGCCATCACGGTGACTGAGGCGCCAGACTCTGCCATGAAACCTTCAGCCGTCTCGATTGGCTTGGCGGGCATCGAGCGGCTCCAGCGCGGTGAACAGGCAGGAGTTGGTATCAGTCCGCTGTACGTACAGCGCACCGCAGCGGAACTGAAGTATGAAGAATCCGGAGGCATCTCGCCGGTGGTGCTGCGGCAGGAACGCATCGCGAAAAAAATGACGGCTCGAGCATCGGCGGCACGGGCTCAGTCGGGGGATCGGCGGGCTGCGCGAGGAAAAGGGAAAAGCGGGTTGTGACGATGCGGCTTAGTGATCAGGGTGAATGGGTGATCGAACCGGCGACCGCCGAGGCACTGCCGGACATTCTGCACATTGAAGAAGCTTGCTTCTCGGCCCCCTGGACGCGCAAAATGTTGGAGGCGGAACTGAGCGGCAACCCCTTCGCGCATTTTCTGTTGGCCAAGCGGGTGCTGCCAGGCGATGTGGGTTCTGCCACGATTATCGGGTATCTCTGTTTCTGGGTCGTCTTTGAGGAAGTACGGCTGATGAACCTGGCGGTCATCGAGTCGATGCGG
>CXWL01135637.1_pt1 | contig 13300 bp, 15 predicted proteins | sample 590931 | NCBI WGS metagenome assembly CXWL01 (sample SAMEA3498368, study PRJEB10139) | groundwater metagenome | biome: water well; material: biofilm material | place: Germany | collected 2015-04-27 | reverse complement strand
TGCACGTTGAACGGCATCATTCGCACTTGAGCAAACTTGTCATCCAGACCTGGGATATTGGGCTACGCCCTCTTTTCCCCGTCTTGCTGGAAATGTCGAATGAGCTATCTCCGGAAAAACATGACTCGATCAAATTAAAGTGGATACAGACGATGAAAGCCTTTCTTGAACCACTCATAGAAATTGACAAGTCCAGTCCCGGAGAAGAGCAGGCGGCTTTTCACTGTTTCGAACTGAGGAAATAACATGTTCAGAAATTATCGGGCAGACCGTTGCTACATCATCGCCGAGATTGGCGGCAACTTCACAACATTGGAGCAGGCAAAACACCTGATCGACGCTGCGCACAGCTGCGGTGTGGACGCCGTCAAGTTGCAGACCTATCGTGCCGATACGCTTTCCAGTACCAAAGCGATTTTCGATATGGAAAACACAGGTGTTGTTTCCCAGTACGAAATATTTCGGAAGTACGAAATCAACGAAAAACTGCACAAGGATATTTTCAATTATGCAGAGGCTAAAGGGTTGGACTGGTTTTCGACCCCCTCACATCCGAGTGATGTGGACTTGCTGGAACAATGCGGCGTCGGCGCACATAAAATTGGCTCGGATGATGCAGTGAACCTCCCTTTTCTGCGCCATGTGGCGCGGACAGGAAAACCGGTCATGCTTTCGACGGGGATGTGTACCCTTGAAGAGGTGAGGGAATCGGTGGATGCGATTCTCACGGAAGGCAACGAAAAGCTGATCTTGTTGCACGCCATCACCAGTTATCCGACACACCCCGAGAACGTCAATCTCGCTGCCATGCAGACCCTGATGCATGCTTTCCCGCGATTGGAAATCGGCTACTCAGATCACACGCAATCGCCAGTGGCCTGCCTGTGCGCGGTCGCCATGGGCGCGCGCGTGATCGAAAAACATTTTACCTATGACAAAAAAGCGGATGGTCCCGACCACATGCTTTCTGCCGATCCGGCGGAAATGAAGTGGCTGGTGGAAGCGGTGCGCAATTTTGAGATCATGCGCGGTTCCGGCATCAAGCGTCCCGCGGACAGCGAAAAGACTACCAGACGCAACAACCGCAAGAGCGTGGTGCTGAATCGAAGCGTCAAGGCGGGAGAGCGCTTGACCGAGCAGGATATTGCGGTAAAGCGCCCAGGCTATGGCATCGGCCCGAAATATTTTGAGCAGATCGTTGGACGGGCGGCAGCCACAGATATGGAAAAGGATGCCGTGCTCACCTGGAACGATCTGGCGTGAGTGTTGGGATCATCATACAGGCCAGAATGGGCTCGACCCGGTTGCCCGGCAAGGTATTGAAGCCTATCGCCGGCAAGGCACTGCTTGATCATGTGCTGGGCAGACTGTCCCGGCTTGCCTACCCTGCAAAAGTTGTTGTCGCCACCAGCGACAAACCGCAGGACGATGCCATTGTCCGGCACTGCCTGGACAGGAACGTGGCGGTGTTTCGCGGCAGCGAAACGGATGTGCTGGACAGATATTACCAATGCGCCCGCGAAAACGGCTTCGCGCATGTGGTGAGACTGACTGCCGACAATCCGTTTACAGACATGGAAGAATTGCAGCGCCTGATCGTGCAACACACGACGCAACACAACGATTACACGCACTCGTTTGAAACCATGCCGCTGGGTGTGGGCGCGGAAATATTTACCTTCGCCGCGCTGGAAAGAAGCATGCGGGAAGGCCATGCGCCCAATCACCGTGAACACGTCAACGAATATATCCAGGAGCATCCGGAGCTGTTCAGGATAGGCGTGCTGGAAGTACCCGCAGCCAAACGTTGCCCAGTTTTGCGCCTGACAGTGGATACCGAGGACGACTACCAGAGAGCTTGCACAATCGCAGGACATGCACCCGATCGCTGGATCGGCACTGAAGAGGCAATCCGGTTATGTTCGCACTCTGCATAGAAAGCTCCCATGCGCGCGGCATGGGACACTTCTACCGCGCGCTGAATTTGGCGGAGGGGTTGGCCGCTGCGGGAATATCGTACAAGTTTTATCTGAACGACCACGCGCCTTCCCTGCATATTCTGCGCGAGCGGGGCATGCTGTATCAGGTGGTAACCCTGGAAGATTTTTCAGGCAACTGGGAATCATCATTGATTCGGCAAGACGGCATAACGTTGTGGATAAACGACCGTCTCGATACCGATGCGCGCCATGCGCAAAAAATCAGAGTAGCCGGTGTGCCGCTGGTTACGTTTGATGACCGGGGAACGGGAGCAGCACTGGCGAACCTGCACATCGCCGCGCTGGCCTTTGATGCCCAGGAGAGCCTGGGCGGCGACAAAGTCTTGCGCGGTGCTGACTACCTGATTCTGAATCCGCAAATCGGCAATTTCATGAGATTGCGCAAGCAACTCTCAAGCATTTTGGTCACATTGGGCGGTAGCGATACCTACGGTGTGACAGTCAAGGTCGTGCAATTGCTGAAGGAGATGAATCGGGCAGCGACGATCGTGGTGGGCCCGGCATTCATGCACATGGACAAGTTGGACGAAATATTGACCGCGAGCTTTACCCTGAAGCGCGGTGTGCCATCCATGATTGAGGAATTTCATCGCCACGATCTGGCAATCACCGGCGGCGGGATCACGCCTTTCGAAGCCAACGCGTCCGGTCTGCCCTGTGTGGTAATTGCCAACGAGTTGTTCGAGATTCCGGTCGGGAGGGAATTGCAAAGGTTGGGGGGATCGCTCTTTGCCGGGCATCATGAATCATTGCATTCGCCATTGTTTGCGGCAGACCTGCCCCTGGAACAAATGAGTAAGGCCGGGATGCGCAATATCGGTTTGCAAGGTACACAGCATGTGGTTAGCGCGTTGCAGGTACTGGTCAAATGAACAAGAAAACAGTCGTCATTCACCAGCCGGATTTTGTCCCCTATCTTGGGTTCTTCCATCGCTTCCTGCACGCGGATTTCTATATAGCACTGGACCATGTGCAATATGTGAACGGTAGCAGCCGAGCCTGGACGCATCGCGACAAGATTAAAACAGCCCAGGGAGAAAAGTGGCTGACGGTCAGTGTCAAGAAAGCGCCGCGCGATACCGCGATCAACCAGATCGAACTTTCAACCGATACTGACTGGCGGAAGGAGAATTTGAGCTTGCTCGAACAGAATTATCGCAAGGCACCGTGCTACAAAGAACTGATGCCGGAGCTGGAGCGACTGTACGCCCAGCCCTTCCACATGCTGCGCGATTTCAACATGGCTTCGATCGAGATGCTCATGGACATGCTGGATGTTCGCATTCCCTGGGTGTGGTCGAGCAACCTCGATCCGGCTGGGGCGAAGAATGAATTGCTGGTTGATTTGCTGCAAAAAGTGTCTGCAACGCACTATCTATCGGGCGTGGGTGCCCGGGATTATTTCGAACCGGAGCCGTTTGTACAGGCTGGTATTGAAGTGGTCTGGCAGAACTTCACGCATCCGGTATATGCGCAGCAGTTCGGTGATTTTGTGCCCTATTTGAGTGCGCTGGACGTTTTGTTCAATCACGGCGTGACGGCGTCACGAGAGATATTAAGGAGAGCAGGATGAACGTACTGGCTATCGGCGCGCATTTCGACGATGTAGAGCTTGGCTGCGGCGGGGCGCTGGCACGTCACGCTAAACAGGGTGATGACGTCTATGTCTTCGTTGCGACCATCTCCGGGTTCGTCAATCAGTACAACCAGGAAGTGCGCTCAAATGAAACGGCGCTTGCCGAAGCGCGCAATGCCATGAAGATACTGGGTGTAAAGGATTTGTTTTGTGGCAATTTCAAAACGCTGGAAGTCGAATTTATCGATGCGCTGAATATCGAAATCCTCAAAATCATGCAGGAAAAGAAGATCGACCTGGTTTATGCACACTGGACGGGAGACATCCACCACGACCACCAGGCCGTCGCCAAAGCGTCTTTGCACAGCTGTCGCCATGTTCCCAGATTGCTGATGTATCGCAGCAACTGGTATCACTCCACGCTGGAATTCCGAGGCAATTTTTATGTGGACATAACCCAGTGCTGGGATAGCAAGGAACAGGCGATCCGCGCCCATGTCACGGAAATAGACCGAACCGGGAATAAATGGATCAGTTTTTTCAAGAACGAAGCGGAGAACGCGGGACAACGTATCGGGGTGAAATACGCCGAGGTTTTTGAGGTGGTGAAGTGGCTGGAAACCTGAGAGCAGACTCGTCGCAATCGAACAGTCCGGCGACTGCAATTAAAGTCCATCTGTTGGGACTGGATACAGTGCGCGCATTTGCCGCGCTATCCGTTATGCTCGTCCACATTTTAGGTCCAAGATTACCGGATATGCTGCAAGGATTGGGTGTAAGTCAGGGACTGTCCAATCTTTCCAGATACATATTTACCGGGCATCCCGCAGTCATCGTGTTTTTTGTGGTGTCGGGTTTTTGCATTCACTATCCCTATACTCGTCGCCATTTGCCCGTGGTCGCGTTTACTGTGGCGCGCTGGACGCGGATCATGATCCCGGCGCTGACCGCGCTGCTGTTTGCCAAACTCGTTCATATTGGGGGGTTCAATTTCATTGATGGCTTCATCCTTTGGAGTATTGTGTGCGAGTTGTGGTACTACTCGCTGTACCCGTTTTTTCTCCTGCTATCCCGCAAGGTGTCATTTGAGGTTCAGTTTGCCGTGGCATTCCTGGTTTCACTGGCGCTGGTTCTGCATCTTGGTTCCGACCAGTACGGAAGTGCACACATATTCGGGCCGTGGCTGAATTGGCTGGTTGCATTGCCGAGCTGGCTGCTGGGCTGTGTGTTGGCCAATCGAATTTCCGGTGAGGTTGCCCCAAAGCAATATGGCAGACGCAACATTATTTTCTGGCGAGTAGCCGTGGCCATGGTAGCTTCATGCTTGTATTGGCTCACGTTGAACACGCCGATAGGCTACTACCTGACCATGAACGTTTTTGCTTTGCTGGTGTATTTCTGGATATACGCTGAAATCAATTCACCGAAGAAAGCCACTTCAATATTTGAGCGAGTCGGCAAGTGGAGCTACTCGATATATCTCTTTCATATCGTCTGGCTAACCTTTATCAGCAGTTTGTTCATTAGAGCCGATTTCCTGCAGACGCCGAACCATCCGTGGATAACCATTCCGATCGTCTTGTGGCTGTGCTATCAAGTCTATAAATATGTCGAGAAGCCCTCGCATGAGCTGGCGCGCAAACTGTTTGGCAGTTACAGGAATCAGTTTCTGCTAATGACCGTTGCCCAGTATAAGGCGCGCCCGCTCACTCCTGTTACGGCGGGCAAGAGCCGATGAGTTTTGCGAGCAGCCGACAAACACTTGTGGCCAATGTCGCCCAGCAGGCAAGTGCTGCGGCCACGCTGTTCATTCTGCCGAATGTGCTGACGGCATCGGCATTCGCCGAGACGGTATATGTTGCGGTGCTGATGTCTTTCATTGCCATTGCGGATCTAGGGCTGAATTATGCCCATAACCGGTTAGTGCCGGCCTTGTCCAGCCGGGGAGCAAGCGAGGCGATCGCGCACTGGGATCGCACTGTGCACAGCTTTGGCCTGCTGACCTCGCTGGTATTTGCCGGGGCTGTCTCCTTCAGCTATTTTGCGAAATTTCACTCCCCGTTGCACGCGCTGTTATTGTTCCCGGTCGCACCACTGACCTTTCTGGCCTCCTTCCATGTTTCGCGCATTTCATGCTTGGGTGATTTTCTGACTTACCGACGCGTGGCAATGTTGCGCGCCCTGCTGACGATCGGAATCTTGCCGCTGGTTTACCTGTGGGGCGTGGCTGGCTGGTTTATTGGCACACTGCTGGCTGCGGCTGTGTTGCTCGCCTATATCCGCAAAGTATCATGGGTTACATTCTTTGCCATAGACTGGCATCTTGTACGCGACTATGTCAGCGAAGGACTGTTACGTTGCGGCATAACCGTATTGTGGCTGCAATTGATGAATATGGGGCGTTTGTATGCGAGTACGCACTATTCACATGCCGAGATAGCCGAATATGGCATTGCCGCTTCGGCCTACCAGTCCCTTGCAGCACTGCTCATTGCCGCATTTCTGCCGGTGGGCGTCGAAACCCTGCGCCGCTTCGGGCATAGCGCTGGCGATGCCATGCAATATGCACATAAGGTGGCCGAGCGGATAGCACCCTGGACATTGCTGGGAACGATTGCCGTCGCGGAGGCGTCACCCACCATTTTCAGAGCAATTTTTCCGGCGTATCAGATGGATCCGGTCATGCTGGCCTCTATGCTGTCTGGCGTTCTGTTTTATCCATTTTTCATTATTTGGGGGAACTGCATGGTCGGTGCGCGGCGCTTCTTTCCCTATATCGTTTTGATACTTTTCGGGCTGGCGACGGCATGGCTGGTTGCGGCATACTTCGGCAGCGACAAGAGAGGCGCGGCGATTGGTCAATTTGTTGGTCTGATGGTGTATTCGTTTTCCATGTATCTGGTTGCGCCCAAGGTGCTGAATGTTTCCAGGCAACTCTGGTTGCGTGCGATGCTGGTGTTTGCCCTGACTGCTGGCTTAGGCGTCGCCTATTGGCTATTTCGCTGGATGTAACTGAAGGAATATGGAACAAAAGACAATGCGTGAACACATCCTGAAAGCGACGGACTGGCTGCTACCCCCGGCCGTTTACCGGCTGTTGAGCTACTACCACCCCCCTGCACTGGGTTTCTATCTGAGCCACCTTGCCATATTGCGCGCCAACCGGCAGTTGCATAACCGGCATGCAGGTGAACGCTGCTTTATCCTGTGCAACGGACCTTCCGTGAACGAGCAGGATATCCGTCCGTTAGCCCGCGAAACGGTTTTTAGCGTGTCAAACGGCTACCGCCATCCGGACTATCTCTCCATTCATCCCAGGTACCATTGCGTACCTCAGATTACATACAATACATTGCCGCCGGAAAAAACTGTTGAATGGTTTAAGGAAATGGATCAGAAGATTGGCGATGCCGAAATTTTTCTGGATAGGCAGGAATGGGGGCTGGTGCAGGAACACCGGCTGTTTCCTGAGAGGGCAACCCATTTTGTGTGTATGGGGAAAAACCAGTTCGTATCCAACAACGCCATTTCCGATTTGACCGGCATTATCCCGAGGGTGCAGACCGTTCCAATCATGGCGCTGATGATCGCACTCTACATGGGCTTTCGCGAGATATACATGCTCGGGGTGGATCACGACTGGTTCGTCAAAAAGGAGTACCGCTATTTTTACGGCCATAGCGTGACCGCAACAGATCAAACCCTGACCAAGGACGGCATACTGCTGACCACGCTGTGGGACGAATTGCCTGCGGTCAAGAAAGTGTGGGAGCAGTATCGCGCTATCAAGAAAATAGCATCTGCAAATGGAGTACGGATATTTAACGCAACCTACGGTGGGATGCTGGATGAATTTGAGCGTGTACGCTTGGAAGACGTGGTGAAATGAGCCTTCAATTGACAACATTGGCAAGAAAATGGATGCCCCCGGAAGTTTTGCGTTTACTCCGGTCGCGGCTTGGTTATGGAGTTCGCTTTTCCGACCGGTTTGCTACTTGGGAGCAGGCAGCGGCACAGGCAAGTGGATACGATGCGCCGGAAATTCTGGACAAGGTGGCGGAAGCGACGCGCAAGGTCCTGAATGGAGAAGCAGCATATGAGCGAGATAGCGTATTGTTCGCCGAGTCAAAATATCCCTACCCGATGATTGCGGGCTTGCTGCGGGTGGCCGCGAAACATGGTGGACGGCTGTCCGTTGTGGATTTTGGGGGGGCGCTGGGGAGTACCTATAATCAATGCCGGGATTTTCTGGCAAACTTGCCGGAGGTAAAATGGTGCGTGGTAGAGCAACCGCAATTCGTCAGAAAAGGTCAGGAAGAATTTACAAGCGTGGTGTTAACATTTGCGGGTTCCATTGACGATGCCTGTGCAGCTATAACGCCTAATGTAATAATTTTTTCCAGTGTATTGCAGTATGTTCCCGATCCATGGAACATCCTTCGGCAGGCAAGCAAACAAAGTGTGCACACTATTATTATCGACCGGACCCCGTTTGTTTCTGCAAACCATGACGTCATTGCTTTGCAAACCGTACCGAAACGCATATCGTCCTCCAGCTACCCGATACGCCTGTTCACACGGGACAGCTTGCTGAAACCACTCGATAATGAATACCGTACCTTGGCAGAGTTCGAAGCGGTAGATGGTACACTTGGGGACATTTTTCGCCCTGTGATGTTCAAGGGATTTATTCTGGAAAGGGTAGCTGAATGCGCTTAGTGACTCAGATACGCCGCTGGCTAAACGGTTATGGCAGGAATTTTTTCAAATTGTCGGATCAGGTTGCTGAAGCCAAGATACTTGCTGCAAAAACGCTGATTCTTCAAATCGCCGCGCGCGGCGATTTGTCTGATATCAGAGAGGCGGAATTCAAGGTGTTCTCGCAGTTCGGTGAAGACGGCATATTGCAATATTTGATTCGCCGAACCGAGATAAGTCCGGAACTACGCACTTTTGTGGAATTTGGCGTGGAAACCTATGAGGAAGCCAACACCAGATTTTTGTTGATAAACGACAACTGGAGCGGACTAGTCATTGATGGTAGCCCGGTCAGTATGGCCCGCGTGCGCGAAAGCTCGATTTACTGGCGAAATGGGCTGACGGCCATTGCCGCTTTCATTGACGCGGACAATATCAATCAGCTGATTGGCGACAACGGCTTTCGGGGTGAAATCGGCCTGCTCTCGGTAGACATCGATGGCAACGACTACTGGGTGTGGGATCGCATTAATGTAGTTAATCCGGTCATCGTGGTGGCCGAGTACAACAGCGTATTCGGGGCAGAGCATGCCATCACTGTCCCCTATGATCCTTACTTTGTGCGTGGTAGGGCGCATTATTCGCATCTGTACTGGGGGGCATCGCTGAAGGCGCTGAGTATGGTTGCTGACCGCAAGGGTTATGCGTTGGTGGGCTGTAATAGCGCCGGTAACAACGCGTTCTTTGTGCGTCGTAATCGCTTGAATGGATTGAAAGAGCTGACCACAGAGGGGGGTTACGTGGAATCAAAATTCAAGGAGTCGCGTGATCCGAACGGACAGCTTACTTTTCTGACGGGGAAGAGGCGTCTGGAAGAAATCCGTGCGATGCCGGTCTACGATGTTCTGCGTGAGCAGGTGGTGCGTATAGACGAGCTTGTGTGCTGACGAATATAAAGGTGGGAGAGAACTTCTTGAATGCCAAGTTATTAAAACGTTTTGTAGGCGCTAATCCTTGGGTGTGGCAGATAGCAACCTCTAAAGCTGTGCGTATGTCGCTTATTGCACTAGAGCATATCGTGTTTGGGGGGGAGGCCAGGCGGAAACTCACAAAAAAACTACTGAATGCGCAGTTTCGTAGCAAGCTCCGCTGTAACTGGCTTTGGTCCGCAGATAAACCGCATTCGTCCGACCACGAAATGCTCGAAATGTCGTTTATGCCTCCTGTGGGTGCCTACGGCATCTACAGGGGAGTGTTAGTCACCGAGTTGCTGGATGATGGGGATCACTTGCTGGATATAGGCTGTGGCGATGGTTTTTTTGACAGTCGTTTTTACGCGACCCGATGCGATATGGTAGACGCCGTAGATGTAGACCCAGCAGCAATAAGCTCAGCAAAGAAGCGAAATACTGCTCCCAATATTCGCTACTTCCTACAGGACGCGATAAATCAGCCATTCCCAAGTTTAAAATACGATATTGTAGTTTGGGACGGGGCAATCGGCCATTTTGCAGCCGATTCAACAACCAGTATACTGGAAAAAATTGCCGCTCATTTGAAGGACATGGGGGTGTTTTGCGGATCTGAGTCGCTTGGGCATGAAGAGGGGCACGATCACTTGCAATTTTTTGAAACTGTCCATGATATGGCGGATATGCTGAAGCACCATTTCAAGTTTGTCCAGGTTCGGGAAGCCCGTTACAGAATCAGTGATAGCTCCGACTTTATTCGTCGGGAAGTCTACTGGCGTTGCAGCAACAACAGAGAGCGCCTTGACAAGGCTCAATGGACAAATTCTTAAGAAGGCGAACGATGAGCATAGAAATCATAGAGTTTAATGGTACTCGATATGCCGAGGTGATCTGGTCGGACGTTCGGGTTGAAAAAACCACATTTTTCTCGCCGCCGCAATCTTCTTTTCAGTTCGGGTTGCTGGCGCATGAGGCTGGGTTCGTTGAGGCACCACATTATCATCGCCCCTTCACCCGACCGATAGATGACCTGCAGCAGATGTTCGTGGTGCAACGTGGCGTGGTTGCTGTTGATCTTTATGGCGATGATAAGCAGTTACTGCGTACTGTAACGCTGAAGAGCGGTGATGCAATTGTGTTGATTCATGGCGTACATGCCATCAGGGTGATCGAAGACATGCAGTGCATCAGTGTCAAGCAGGGTCCCTTTCTTGGCGTTGAATTCGACAAGGTTGAAATGGGAGCGAGCAAATGATTCCGGTATTTGAGCCCATCATCGGTGAAGAGGAAATCACCTACGTCGTGGACGCACTGCGGCGCGGCGAATTCTCCGGAACGTTCGGACACTACCTGGAAGCTTTTGAAAATGAATTTGCCGCCTATTGCAGCTGTAAATATGGCGTGGCGGTCTCCAGCGGCACAACTGCCCTGCACTTGGCGGTGGCCGCGGCGGGCATCAAGCCGGGGGACGAAGTGCTGGTCAGCAGCAGCACCAATATTGCCACTGCGCTTGCGGCGCTGCACAACAATGCGATTCCGGTACCGGTAGATTCCGAGGAGGATACTTGGAATCTTGATCTTGATTTGATCGAATCCCTGATCACGCCAAAAACCCGTGCAATTATTCCTGTACACCTGCTCGGTCATCCTGTTGACATGGATAAACTGATGGCGATAGCCAGGAAACACAACCTGGTCGTTATCGAAGACTGCGCTGAGTCGCACGGTGCAGAGGTACGGGGAAAACGTACCGGTGGATTTGGCGACATGGGCTGTTTCAGTTTTTACGCCAACAAGGTCATCACGACCGGCGAAGGCGGAATGGTGGTGACCAATGATGCAGCTTTGGCCGAAAAGCTGCGTTTACTGCGCAACCTTGCTTTCACGACCCCGCGTTTCCGGCATGAAGTCGCGGGCTACAATTTCCGGATGACCGGTTACCAGGCTGCCATGGGTCTGGCACAGTTGCACAGAATTGAACATGTGATTGCCGAGAAACGCCGCGTTGCCGCTACCTACTCGGCTCATCTCAAAGATATTCCGGGCCTGAAATTGCCAGCGGAGAAAGAATGGGCTTATAACGTCTACTGGATGTATGGGATCGTTGTAACACCCGAATTTGGATCCAGCCGTGACGAATTAGCAGCTTATCTGCGCGGTAAAGGTATAGACAGTAGAACCTTTTTCTGTCCGATGAACCAACAGCCCTGCTTGTCTGAAATGGACGGATTCCGCGATATTTCCTGCCCTGTCGCGGATATGCTTTGGGAGTGCGGAATGTACATACCCTCAACCTATACACTTGATGAACAGACGATCCGGACTGTGGCACAGGCGATTCGTGAAGCGCAACAAACTCGCTGCGGCAGGAGCTAGAGGAACATGCGCATTGGCGTTTGCCTTGGCGACTACGTTCCAGAGGTTGGCGGAGGTTTTACCTTCGTTTCACAGGTACTGCAGGCGTTTCTGAAATCGGGTGCGAAGGCGGCTGAACATGAATTCGTAATTTTCTGCGATCTGGCCGCTATTTCAGCTTTCAAAGTTATCGCTGCGACGGGTGCAAACACCGAATTCTGCGCCCTGCCGAGAAGAAGTTTTCTGAATAGAGCCTTAATGGCGGTGAAACACTATTCGCCTTTACTGGAGCTCTTGTACAGGAAACCGAGCGCGCTCGAACGCTTGGCCAGGCAGCAACGGGTGGAGCTGATCTGGTTTGTCGGTGGTGGTGTATATGAAACACCGGATATGCCCTACATCGCCACCGTCTGGGATATTCAGCATCGTACCCATCCCTGGTTTCCCGAGGTTTCTGCACGTGGCCGTTGGGATTTTCGTGAGGTCACCCATGCACGCTTTCTTAAGCGAGCTACTTACGTCATTACCGGAACGGAAATTGGGGCGCAGCAGCTTGGCTGGTACTACCAAATACCCAGAGATCTGATCCGAATACTTGCGCACCCCACACCTGAGTTTCAAGATGCTGTCGACTCAAAGGCTATCAGTGCCCTCGCTTCGAAATTCAGCGGTCGCCGGTTCATTTACTATCCGGCCCAGCTCTGGCCGCACAAGAATCACGTTAATCTGCTGTTGGCCCTGAAAATTCTAGAGGAGAGGCACGGCTTGGCCATAGAACTGGCACTGACCGGATCTGATAAGGGTAATCGCGCTCATGTTGAACAGACGGTAAATAAGTTGGGATTGACTGACAGGGTGCATTTTCTCGGGTTTGTGCAAACGGCCGAACTGGTGTTTCTCTATCGCAATGCCCAAGCCATGGTTTACCCGTCTTATTCCGGGCCGGAAAATTTACCTCCGCTGGAGGCGTTTTCGCAAGGTTGTCCAGTGGTTATCGCCGAATACCCGGGTGCATACGAGCAGCTTGGTGATGCCGCGGTCTACTTTGATCCAAGTCGGCCTGAAAACATTGCGGAGAAGCTGGCGTTGTTGTTTGGAGATGCCAAACTCAGAGAAAGCTTGATACAAAAAGGACGTGAGCGCGCAAAGAGATGGACGGTAGCGCATTACGTTACAGGGATCATGGACATATTCAGGGAATTTCAACCCGTGCGACGCTGCTGGGGAGCAGATTGAATCGGCCTTTCAACAAATGAAATCACCCGATGAATTATTTTAGTAATTAGTTTAAGCAGTCAGAAAACCGTGGTGACCAATGGATAATCTGCAAGTCCTGAGAAATGAATTCCTGTCGCATACCAACAAACTCAGGCTACTGGGGTTTATTGGCGGGCTTCCTCTTTCAATCAATGTAGATAGAAAGGAAATACTCGTTCTCTATCTGCTACTGTTCATTCCGCTATCTCTCGCGATTATTAATTTCCATTCTGTTTTGAATACAAGGTTGACCCTGATAGACAAGGTCACCGGTACATATTTCCTGTGGGGGTTATTGGGTTTTAGTTTTTATCTGGTTCAGATTTTATTGTCGGGTGGCGACGGCATTGTGACCAGGGTGGTCAGCGTTGTGGGGACATTAGTGTAGTGTTGCACGCTGTCTGGAACTTATGTCATCGATTAGTACTGCATTGTAGGCCTGG
>CXWL01030186.1_pt1 | contig 13309 bp, 10 predicted proteins | sample 590931 | NCBI WGS metagenome assembly CXWL01 (sample SAMEA3498368, study PRJEB10139) | groundwater metagenome | biome: water well; material: biofilm material | place: Germany | collected 2015-04-27 | reverse complement strand
GCAGTATGGCTGCCCCGAGATCTTCAACACCGACCAAGGGTGTCAGTTCACCAGCCAGGAGTTTACGGGACTCTTGAAAGACCAGGGGATTCAGATCAGCATGGACGGCAAAGGCTGCTGGCGGGATAACGTGTTTGTGGAGCGACTCTGGAAGAGCCTTAAATATGAGGAGGTCTATTTGCACGCGTATGACACTGTCAGCGCAGCCCATCAGGGGCTGGCGCGCTATCTGATGTTCTACAACCAGACCCGGCCGCATCAGGCGCTTGACGGCCAGACGCCTGACCAGGTCTATGATCACCATCTGACGACACGGCAGACCGCCGCGTAGTCAGCAATCCGCCAGGCGCCACTTATGAACTGGCAGAAACTGTCCAAACAAGCGGAGCCATCTCTGTCAGATGAAGTCTGAACTCTACAGTTGAATGCCAGTTAGTTTCATTGCAATCGGCGTACAATTTTGATTTCTTCCTTCTCAGCTACCGTCCTCGCTACCTTCTCTTGCGCGTAAATTCGCTGCTTGATCAAGCCCGTTTTATCTCCGCCATAAGCTCTCGTCATTACTTCGATCCCTTCCGGGCGTATCCAAAAGTCTGGCCCGGAATCAGGTATTAAATTTAAGGTAATCACAAATAGGTCGTAAAGCTCCAAATGCCGCTGACGATCGCTGTTCTCTAGCTCAATTGTGTTTAACAATTGAAACGCGGTTCTGATCGCATAATTTAGAGAAGTATTGAAGGAGCGATCACTCCTATTTGGGTGGAAGACTTTGAGATCAAACTCACGAATCTTATCCCTCACGTGATTATCCAAGGATTCATATTGATCGAAACGGCAGTGAAGGCGCCTAACGCACTCCAAGAGGCAAGTGTCTTCTATACAATTATGAAACAGGTCATAAGTTAAACGACATAAGATTTTCCGCGATCGCCAATCTCTGATTTTAAACATAAATGCGTCGAAGCGTCTGTTGTAGTCATATGAGGTGCTACACAGGAACAGCCCGACCAGTGGAAAGTTAGAAGCAATCGCTTTCTCGAGGAAGGAAATGTTGAAGACAAAAAATGAGCCTAGCGAAAGATACTCTTCCCAATCCTGGGAAAAGGTGCCATGAATCAGGCTCGCGTCCTGCTGCTGTGATTCCTCCTCTAGTTGTTGCAGTAAGTCATCAAACGCCTGTGCACGTTCTTCTAAGGAAAGCCGACGGTACCATTCTAAGTTTGGATTCTTGCCTTTGGGGTAATTCATTTCTTTGGAACTTCTATCGGAACCTTCAGCAACTTACCTAAATTTGAAGGCGTCTCCCATCCGAGTAGTTTCTATTCAGTACATCATAAGATTTTGATTTGTATCGCTATTTACGATCGCGAGGTATTCACCCAGCGATTCTTGGGGGGGGATTCCCATAATGGCCGGCTATGCTCGGATTGGACAGAAAAAGGAACCTCCAATCGCTTATGCCTGACACCTTGTTGCAGGATGTGCAGGCCAAAGAAACGCTGTTCTAACTAATCTGGAGGTCCATCGATGGAAGAACGAATCATCATACTAGCCAGCATTGAAAGGTTAAGGGTTCATCCTCAAAACCAGGCCACTTCGAAAATCTCATTCAAAGTTGTGGAGAGATTGATGGAAAGTATGAGAATGATCGGTTTCGAGACCGCTCATCCGATTCTCGTTATGCGTGATCCGGATAACGAGGACATTTTTCTTATCTTGGATGGTCGTCACCGCTATTTAGCGGCACAAGGTCTGGGGTTGAAAGAAGTACCCATTCTCGTATTACCCCCAGTGTCTCTGTCCGAGCAAATGACGGCCATCACGGCTACTAATACACTCGTGAACGCAGTTCATCGGCAACTTCCCAAGGGGAAGCGAGTGATTAATGCTTATCGTCTCGCACTAAACAATCCAGACCAATCTGAAGCACTATGGTCCCTGGCGAAAGTGAACAAAACAGATTGGTTCAGAGCCAAAAACCTGCTCGCCAAGGCGATACAAGACGCTAAGAAGGCCATGCCTCAGGCTAAGGATATCGAGATTATTGAGCGGATGATTATGGATCCCAAGATATCGCCGAAAATATACGCACTCTATCATCGAGAGGATGCATGGCAAGACTTGTTTGGAACTGTCCAGAAGAGAACACAGCCAGATTCCTTGTCCATAGAACTACAGGCGTTGCCTAGCGCGATCACAGCACTATCAGATTATGTCAGAGAACGGCAGGAATCCGAGAAGTCGCCTCTCAAAGACCCAGAGATCAAGGCATTGCTGCTTCTGGCTAAGAAAGAAACAAAAGATTCTCAAAAGGCCAAGGTTATTCTCAGGCGACTTTGTGATGTTGTTTCGGCAGCCCTACGCCATGACATGGAACTTGGTGGATCGGAACCAGGCGCACTGTTTTAAAAGGGAACCATGCCGACCATAAGAATGATGAGGATAGGCGAGGCGGCTATAGAGCGACACCCTAACCTCCTCGAACTGACTGAGCAGCAAATCGGTCAACTATGCGGATTGGTCCAGAATACAGCCGCATGGATCATGCGGTCTCCAGCCATTGTCGTCCCATATGGGGAAAGATTGATGTTGATCGCAAGCCCATTTTCGTATTGGCTCATGAATAGAAATTGCCACATCAGATATCCAGTGTTGGAGCTTGATGCTGCCGAAGCTTTCGAGGACTGGATTGCGGACATCCAAAGTGCCGATCAAGTGACGACTACACGATGGCTGCAGTCTGAAAGCATCAAGGACCAATCTTCTCGTCCGACGCGCGCGAAGAATAAGCGCATTGCGAATCACCAGTTTTGCATATTGTGCGAATTAAGCCATGACGGAAGAAAAGACAAAACAGTCCCACTGAAGGTTCCAAAAGATTGCAGTAGCCTTTTGAAAAACGAATTACCTGGCGCCCTGCTATGTCAGAGATGCGGATTTAAAATGCTCATCCCATCACAACAGCTGAAACAGTTCGCCAAGGAAAAGATGCCTACAAGTGCCCTCATTCGCATCAAATATGATCGCAATGGAGAACCAGACCGTTGTCATGAGTGTGTGGCCAAGAACCAGAAAGGAATAAAGATAGAACGCCTGAAAGACGACAATATCGTAGCAGAATATTGCAGTAATTCCTTAAAAGAGCGCTCGACATGTTCTCATCAGTCTTTGCTGCTAAATGATGAAATGGTACCGATTATATGAAACAAGCCGTATCTTCGTTCTTGTCGCAATTTAATACTCCCAGCGACCCTCTCTTTGACTATGGTCAATGCGCTGATCTGACGCTGGTGCTCGAAGCTGTCCACAACTCTTGTCCTGCACGAAGCTGGGAAGAGATCGAACACTGGTGTAAGGCATTTCTGAGCCTCTTTGATGTCCCTGCCGATCTGAAAGGCGTACTGCGTGCACGGGCTCTTTTTCAATATTGGGTACCAAAGCTGCTAACTGAGGCGAGGATAGACGAGACGGGTCCTCAGCAGATTCTGGACACATTTCTTGAAAAAGTCGCAAGCTATCCAGAGCCAAACTTATTTATGGCAAGACCACATTATGCTGAGTCTCAACTGTTCACATATCACCTGAGTGCGTTTGGGCCCTTGTCGGACCCACGTCTGTTGTATGAGATGTGGGGAAGGAGAATCCACAATGGTTTGCGCACTAAACAGAAAACCACGGAACGAACAGAGACAGTCAGGTGGTACGCCACCAGCGCACGCTTCTTCTTTCAGTGCTTCCCGCATGAAAGCCTGACCTCGCTCCCGTCTGTTACTAATCGGGATGTCTTTGAGCAGCACCTCGCTCTCTTTAAACCCGCCTATAGCCGGCATGTCGAGGAAGCAATGAAAGGCTCAGTAAATGGAGATGAGGTTGCGAAAGCTCATGAATACCGCCTTTTGAGCCTCTATGATAAGCGGGAGGTTAATCCGAATGGACACCAGGGTCTCGGTCAAGTATCGGAGGACGATCAGCAACGGCATGATCAGCGGACACCATCAGAACTCTTCGATGATCGGCCAAGTTCGGGTACCATAGATAATTCACTGCTGAAACAATTTGAGCAGATCAATGCTTATGTGGTTGAGGAATTCGTCCAAGATCCGGATGGAACTACGTCGAGTAACGATCTTGTGGATCCTGACCCTATCGTGGAGGATTTTATTCAGCTGTCAGATGAGGCGCCGCTCCTTGCCAAGCCACCGCGCTTGCCGCGGCATCACATCTCGCGACACATACTTCAGCACCATCCGCTCTGGTCGGATACCACAAGTCTTCCAATACACACTTTAGCGGATCTCTATCGAGCTGCTGAGGTGTTGCTCTCCGATATGCCGAGGACAGGAGCTGCCGGCTTGTTTTTAATTACGCTGCCTTATTGTGGGCGGCCGCCGGCTGAACTATTAGGCTGTGAAATCGGACGGGCCTCCATCGAGAATGCGGAACAGCATTTGACGCCAAACAAATTGTGGATTGATCCATGGTCGTTGCTCTTCTTCTATCTACAGGATCGGCGGCGGTCTTCTTTTAAACCAACAGATGGCACTGGATGGTTGTCGTCAAGCCGTGCCATTTCCTTTCCCATACCACATCCGCTTACGTCGCCTTACGCTCGATACGCGGAGTGGGTTCAGTCGAATATATCTGATCCTGAGGGGCAGCGCTTTTTTCATCTCGTCGACTCAGACGGAAATCTTCGTCCTCTGACCATGCAGGACATCGAGAGAATCATTCATTCTTTACGCGAGAAATGGCCGCATCTTCCTACACCGACGGCTCTCGCGAGAGGTTTTAGTGGCCTCTTTATTCATGGTCAGAATTTTGATGAGGTCTCGGCTCGATTTATTGATGGAAGATTCGCTCGGTCAGGACCCCAACCCCACTACACGCACCGTCGTCTCTCGGAATTTCATGACGATTTCCAGCGGTGCGCGGGAAATATTCACGCAGCGATCGTGCAAGCGCTTCCTCTCATTGGATGGTGGAAGGAGATGCCACAAATTAAAGCACGGACATCGTCAATAGATGGCGGAGTGGGCTCACCATTAATCCTTGGTAATCGCATATTCGTAAGAGACGTGCACAGAATCGGGGACACCATTAAACGAACCGGAGGTTGTCATGACGGGAAAGCCTTGGTTCATCACCACAATGCGGTTGTAACGTACACCAGCCTTGTCCATGGCATACTAGGCGTACGTCCGAGGAATGAGCCCAACCTCTCCCGGTCGCTGTTCAACAGTCCTCCTGGCATTCTTCCCATAACTGATAAGTTGAGCAGCCTCTATTTTGAGAACCGGCTTATCGGAGTTCCGCCCATAGCCGCTCATCTCTACTCAGAGCTAGCACTGGGAAGAGATGGCCTCAAGGAGGCGTGTTGCATCTATTTTGGCAGCGCTCTTGGCGAACAAATCCCTGATGATCAGCTGCTTTTCTACCTCAGTGATGATGGCCGAGTTCTTCAGTACTCGCTTTCGGTTTACCGCGATATGCTTGCCAAATTTGGGGCGGAGGCCCTGGCAATCGCTCCGCTCAATGTGGGTCGTCATCGAAATAGAACTGAGAAAGTTCCGACTTATGCCGACGATGTTGTGAATCTTCATTTGGGACACAATCGAGCGGGGCGAGAAGCGTTAGCGCACCACGCATGTACGTTCTTAGGAAAGGCAATAGCTATGCTCAGGGAGCATCATGAAGAGTTGCTCCGGAAGCTAGGCTTCGAACCGCTATCGTATCTTCCAGGAGTTGTTCGGTGCACGAAACAGACAAAGACGGGATAGAACAGGTCGAGCCTGTAATCGATAAGCTGATCCAGAGGCTGGGCCAGCATGGAAGGCAGCACGCCAGTAGTCTGCGGGCGGTCTGGCCACTACTTCAAGACAGATTGCAGCAGGCACGTCGGAATGAACAAGGTCAGTGTGTTATCTCCGACGAAGTTCTGAGCGCAATGTCTGCGGACATTGATCAGAAATATGCATCAGACATTCATAGATGGCAGACAAAGAATTCGCTAAATAAGATCCTTTTTATACTAAAAGAAGCCAAGTATGTTGAAACGCAATTCCTCAATGTGCCTCAGCAGGTTCCCCGGCATCTCGTTACGACCTTGGATGGCATCACCGCAACTGACATTCAAGCTGCACTTCATCTTCAGAAAATTCTATCCGCGGGAGAGCCGCCTGCTCCTCCGCAGGGGTGGGAATGGGATCAGGATGTCTGGGCGTTTCTAGTCTTTTACGCTTCTCTTGTATTAGTAAGCTTTGTCCTGCTTAAGAAGCTCCCTCACAGGGTGCTCTCACTCCGAAATGAGGACTTGAGGCAAGCAGGGTGGATCGGACTTCCACAGTTTGGCACGCGCGATGAGGTCGAACAAGGTCGGCGAGTGCTCCTTCATTTTCCTCTCTCCCCCTCTACCCAACGGCATCTTGCAAGACTGAAACATTTGCTCGGCACCCCACGGTTATCCTCGGCGAATGGAACAGCGGATATCTTTCCAAAGGAATGGGCAGCCCCCAAGTGGCAGCAGCGTGTCCTCAATAGGGCATGGATGGTGTTTGTCACGCATCTTCTATCTGGAACAGGCATTCCCATGCCTTCCTATTCCATGAAAAGCTTGGTGGAGACGGGGAAAGTAATCGCGTTGATTAGTGACATTCCTCCATTTATTGTTGGGGTCAATTCCTCTCAGATTCCGGCAAGCCCAATCACGGAAAAGAGTTTTAATAGAATCTTTGTACGCAAGCCTAGTACTGCTAGCTCAGCGATTTTGACGTTGCCTGGGCCTCCTTTGCCCAGGAGACCCCGTTCAGACAGACCAACCAGCGAGGATCTCCAGTTATTGGAGAAAATCGAAAAGCTGAGACTCTTACTTCGTCGGGACTCTGATTCCAGAAGGCGCCGAGATATTACCGATAGCATTCTCGCGTTAATCCCGCAGGGCAGCACTGGACACAATCTTGCAGCCTTGGATCAGGGGCCTATCCAGTACAACACAGTATGTTATGGGCGGTGGCTTATCAGCCTTCTTCGGGGACGCCATGACAATGGATCCGTCGCCACGCGAGCCTCGGCGATTGCAGACGCTTTCTTTCCTTCTTTTGCACAACGTCCCCTGAGTCAATGGAGCGCAAAAGATTGGATTGACGCGGCTGAACAGGTTTTAGAAGACCACGAAACATCTGCTTCGAAGGCAAGCCTTGTTCAGTTTAGGGATTTCTTAGTCACTGAGGGGTTAACCATCCCTGAACACCTGGAGTGGAATGCGAAATCCTTGCATAAACCACGCAACCGATACGCGTTCCCGCTGGTAGGATTTGATGATTTTGATCGAGCACTGTTAGCGTGCACTATGGATTTCATACCGGAACATCTATGTGAGATTCTCCGTGTCAAGATGATCCTTGGCTTTTATGGTGGACTACGCAGCATGGAAGCGACCTTCTTAGAACTTCAGCATTTAATTCCTCGCCCTGAACCACTCCTAGAGATCAGAATTACAAAAACTCCCCTTGGAGTTAGGAATCTATATTTGGAACGGTTAATGCCCAACACGTATCTAGAAGAGGTTATGAGCTTGTATTACAAACGGATGGAATCAACGCATGGTGATTTGAGGGCCCGTCTGCTCGCCACAGAGCAGGTGTCGGGCTATGATTCTTCGTACCTGGCTTCTCTTGCAGGCATGGCTTTGAGATCGGCGATTCCGGAACCGATGTGCTTTCATCACCTGAGACATGCATTCGCCAGTTGGTATCTATTGCGTTGGCTTACGGCTATCAATGCGATTGACCTCCCTTCTTCTAAGTTCTCCTTCACCGATCAAGCAGTATTTCGAGAGCCATTGATCACTGGCCTTCGTCAATTGCTCTTCGGCTTCCAGTCACCCAAGTTAGGCCAGGACGTTACTTCACCTGCAATTGTCGTCCTCTCTCGTCTCTTAGGTCACAGCAGTCCGGTTACGTCGATTAGTTCATATTGCCATACAACTCAGATAGTGACGTATCTTCTGATGCATCATGGTCGCGCCTAATAAAGGCACATTGGCGCTACGGAGGCGCCCGGTTTATGGAATGTTCAGCAATTCGCATACAAAAACTACCTAGCCAGCTGTGAGAGCCTTTGATCATGCGCAAAGTGACGACACTCGTCCTGTATCGCGGAATTGCGGTCCCTTCAGAAACAGCTAAAGACGTCATCTCGAACATCCAGTCCCGTGGGTTGGACGGAGAGCATGGTTTTTGGCGATTTGTTGTTCCGGATGTACCGCAAGTGCGAAGGCGAATCGATATTTTATTCCAACAACCATGCTTGACCACAAACGATTTCCTTCAAGAGACGCCTTTCCGTGGTGTCTGTGCATGTGGCGATCCGTTAGGAGCGGAGTTCTATGCTGGCCGCCATAATTTTTCACAACACAAAAACAATTACCCAATCGTCATCGAGTTCGAGATATCTCTGGATCAAATATATGTCGACTCTCGGGACTTCCTCTGTTCCGCTTTTCAGTTTTGGGATCGCTATTCTGCGAGAGGGCGAACTCGTCAAAAGCGGTGGTTAACAGAGCTCTTCGGGAAAAGAATCTTGCGGTATTTCGATAGCGTCTGCCAGAACACCGACCAGACGCATCGCATTGCGATGGGCAATTTAGCAGCCTTCGACGAAAGGGTTATTGAAGCGCACTATTCGAACCAAAAGGTGATTGCTGGCCGATACGGCACCGTGTTTAAGTCTGCTTTTTTCGTTCAGGGGCCTGTGCCACCCGAGAGAATTAGACGTCTTTACACCTTCCAGACATACGCTTTGCCCTCGCCGGATCTTTCTCTAGATCAATTTCTCGGTAGATAAAAGACTCCCTATCAAGAGCGAGGCTGTTCCTGCAGAAGCCTATCGCCCTTCCGCGTCAACTCCTGATGCCGTAAGCTCTCCTGTCAAGGAGACAGTTTCAATGGAGAACTTCTAGCCTCCTACACGCTACGCTGGTAATGCCATTTTATGCCGCGCCCTAGGAGATGGCCACAGGCAGTTCGTTCCAATCGGTCGTATAGGCTGGCGAGCGGCGGTGAAACTTGGCTGTCCATTCCTTCGCAATCCCGCTCGACGCGTATTGGAGGGTCCCAGATCCCCACCGACGGTTGATCGCATCGAGGGCCGTCATCAGCCGTTGAGACCGGACTCGATTCTGACCGTCAAACAGGTCGGTCTGAATTTGGCTCAGAGGCACGAGCCCCGTGAGCAGCACGCCCGCCTTCTTATACCGATACCCATCCCGATAAATGGTACGAATCCCCTGGAGAGCCGATCGGATCAGTTCATGGCTATTGTCGGTGGCCACAGGGAGCTTGACAGTCAGCGTGTTGCTGTATTGCGACTCGTCCTTGAACGCATTCGTCATCAAGAACACGGTCACCACGGTCGCCGCGAGCCGTTCGTGCCGTACCTTCTCCGCGACGCGTGCGGTGTAGGCGGAGACGGCCTCCTCCATCTCGGTCAGCGTGGTTACGGACTTGCCGAATGATCTTGAGCAGGTGAGGCTTTGCTTTGAGGAGGGACACTGCTCGAGCGGGAGACAGGAGAGGCCTCGCAGTTCCTGCACCAGCCTGAGGCCGACGATCCCCAGGTGTTTCCGAATCCATATATCCTCGACCCCACGGAGCTGGAAGGCGGTCGTGATCCCGTGCTGGGTTAGCAGACTGGCATGGTTTGGCCCAATCCCCCAAACTTCCTCCACAGCCACGCGCCCCAGCAGGGCGTCACGATCTGGACAGGCGAGGAGATCAAAGACCCCACCCAGGTCGGGGGTGCGCTTGGCCACGCGGTTGGCAATCTTGGCCAGGGTCTTCGTTTCGGCGATACCGACGGAGACGGGAATGCCGGTCCATTGCTTGACCCTCGCACGGATCGTGCGTCCGTAGTCTGTCAGATTTCGCGTCGAAACCCCCGACAGACTCAAGAAGGCCTCATCAATCGAGTAGATTTCAAGGTCAGGGCACAATGGTTCAAGAGTTTCCATCACGCGCTGAGACATATCGCCATAGAGCGTGTAGTTAGAGGAGAAGACGTGGACGTGATGGGCACGGAGCAACGGGCGAATCTGAAACTCTGGCACACCCATGCCGATTCCTAGTGCCTTCGCCTCGTTCGAGCGGGCCACGACACAGCCATCATTGTTCGACAAGACCACAACGGGCTTCCCGTTCAGCTTCGGGTTAAAGACCCGCTCACAGGACGCATAGAAGTTATTGCAATCGACGAGGGCGAAGAGAGGAGCCATGGGAACTCCTCATAGCGCGTGAATGACGTTCGTCACGATGCCCCAGATTTCAAAGGACTGGTGCGCCTGGATTTCAATCGGTTGGTAATTTTTGTTGGCCGGGAGCAGACGCACCGTCTGGTCGCGCTTGTAGAGCCGCTTCACCGTCAGTTCGCCATCCAGCGCCGCAACCACCACATTTCCATCGATGGGTTCGAGTGAGCGGTCCACCACCAAGAGATCCCCCGTATGAATGCCGGCATCGAGCATCGAGTCCCCGGAGACCCGCACAAAGAAGGTCGCTGCTGGATGTTTAATCAGGTGCCGATTGAGGTCGAGCTTGCCTTCGAGATAGTCGTCAGCGGGGGAGGGAAAGCCAGCCGGCAGCCGGCCTAAGAAAATAGGTAAGGCATAGCGAGTTGAGAGATCCGGCGCATAAACGGCATCCACATTCATGGGCATTGAAACACCTCACCAGTGAGAAGGTCGCAGTCTAGCCCTAAACTGGGACCGGCTCAAGACACTCCGGCACATCATGGCGGGGGTTATTGACCAGCGTGCTTACGGGATAGGCTATGAGATCCTCGCTCGGATAAGGACGAAGCAGGGTTTTGAGGGAATCGACATCCTGAACAGTTGGGTCGAGCCACTGGGGATAGGCTTCGGCCGGGAGCACCACCGGCATGCGGTCGTGGATCGGTCTCATTAATTCGTTTGGTTCTGTCGTCAGGATCGTACAGGATTCAATGGTGTCCCCTTCAGGCGGCTTCCACTGTTCCCACAAGCCAGCAAAGGCGAACGGCTGCCGACTCTTTAACCCGATCCACATCGGTTGCTTGGTCTTGCCCTGCACCTGCCACTCATAGAAGCCGGTGGCCACCACTAGGCACCGGCGCTTTCGGAAAGCCGCCCTAAACGAGGGCTTCTTTGCCACAGTCTCGGCTTTCGCATTGATGCAGTGAAACCCGATCTTTGGATCTTTCGCCCAGGAGGGGATCAGGCCCCAGCGCAACAGGACCAGCTGACGGGTCATCGTCTTGGAGTCGATCCGGATTGTCGCCACCGGCTGGGAGGGCGCGATGTTGTAGCGAGGCTTGAGGAGAGGGAAATTGTGGACATCGAACTGTTGGGCGATGGCGGCCGGCGTGGCAGTTTGGGTAAAGCGTCCACACATGGGCCACAACCCTAGCACAGGAGGTGAGCCGATGCGATTGGGCAAGCCGTGATCGTAGAAGAGATTGGCTCAGCAGCCATGTTCTAGTTCGGCGGAGAACTGTTTGAATCATGCCGGTCCTCGTACAGGCGGAACCGATTCCTTTGCCACTTCATGACTGAGGAAGGGCGCCTCTCCTAAGGGGGATTTCCCCAAAGGAGAGGTCTGTGAGATCCTAGCGCGGTAATCCGTCGAGGAAAGGGCTGTAGGATCCCAAAGGGCGACCAGACAGGTTCGCAGGAGGGGGGCGTATGCCGAGGAACGATCAGGTCACACGCCAATGGCATTTGTTGCAACGCCTGGGTGCTGCGCGGAATGGGCTGACTCTTGCCGAGTTGGTTGAGGCGATCCCTGCCGATTTGACCCGGCATCCTCGAACGGTCCGCCGTGATCTCGCCGCTCTCGAAGCCTCGCATTTTCCGCTCCTGATCGAGCGTGTCGATGGCGAAGTCCGCTGGCGTCTCCTTGACGGATTCAAAAACATTCCAGCCCTTCGTCTCTCACCGACGGAATTGATGGCCCTGGCTTTCAGCCGCCGTCTGTTAAGCCCGCTCCAAGGCACCTTGATTCAGACTTCTTTAAACTCAGCGTTGACCAAGATTTCCGCGGCCATTCCCGCTGGAGCCACCGAGTATCTCCAACGCTTGGACCAATGGTTCTCCGTTGGCCTGGGGCCGCACAAGAACTATCGCCACCATCGCGAGACGATCGACATCCTGTCGCAGGCCATCGCCCATCGGCATACCGTTCAGATGCGGTATTTCTCTGCCGGTCGCAATGCGACCACACGCCGGGAAGTCGATCCCTATCGCTTGCGCTATGTGGACGGCGGCCTCTACCTGATTGCCTATTGCCACTGGCGAAAAGACGTCCGGATGTTTGCCGTGGAGCGGATCAAGTCCCTCACCCCCACCGACCATCCCTATCAAATGCCGCTGCATTTTGATCTTGAGGCCTATGTGGAAGACGCCCTGGTCGTCATGCGCGGCGAACGCATCACGGTCGAACTCCAATTCGATAAGGGCACCGCGGCTTGGGTGAAAGACCGGATCTGGCATCCCAGCCAACAGGTTACAGCGCTCAAGAACGGTCAGCTCCTCATGACGCTCCAGGTGGCCGATACCCGCGAGTTGCTCGGCTGGATTCTCAGTTTCGGGAGTGGCGTGCAGGTCCTCAAGCCCGAGCGGCTGCAGCAAGCCGTGAAAGACGAAGCGACGAAACTCCTCGCTCAATAGTGACCTCGGATGTCACATCCGTCCAATCGGCTTCGTGTAGTCTGATCGCAAAACCCCTGTAAAACCCAGCTCCGCCGCTCTTTCATCCTCCTGCTTGCCGAGTGACCTTCGGTGTCGTCCTCCGCGCCTATGATGGGCCCATCTACCACCCCTTAATGGAGGATTTCGCTATGGAGAGGTCAGCACAGGAACAATCGAGTCAGACGGCGCAGGCGCTCTACATCACCCTCATCCTCGACGAAAGCGGTTCCATGCAATCGTGCAAAGGCGCCGCTCTTGCCGGGTTCAATCAGTACCTCGCCGGCCTGCGGAAAGAGCCGGCAGACACGCGCTTCACATTGACCCTTTTCAATGCCGGGAAGACCGAGGTGCGCTACCGATCCGCGCCGGTGTCCACCGTGAGGGAATTAGACGTCGAAACCTATCGGCCTCAGGACGGGACCCCGCTCTACGACGCCATCGGGCGGACTCTTTCGCTGGCAAAGCAGGAAGCGCCGGCTGAGGCCAAGAAACTCTGCGTCATTCTCACCGACGGGGAGGAGAATGCGTCCCAGGAATACACCAAGAAGCAGGTGTTCAACCTCATTAAGCACTATGAGAAACAGGGCTGGGTGT
>CXWL01127004.1_pt1 | contig 13310 bp, 11 predicted proteins | sample 590931 | NCBI WGS metagenome assembly CXWL01 (sample SAMEA3498368, study PRJEB10139) | groundwater metagenome | biome: water well; material: biofilm material | place: Germany | collected 2015-04-27 | reverse complement strand
TTCAGCCTGCGCCACCGTGGTGAATTTGCCTGATGCGAAAGAGAGTGTCGCTAGCATCAAGGCGTCTTTTGCCGACAAAGGCATTGCCAGGATGGATCGTCTCGATCAGTCAGAGTTGCAAAAAACCTGTTCTGACTATGCACAGAAAGAACTGCCTGCAGAGATACGCGCAAAGCTGGAGAAGTCTGCCATGGACAGCGTCAAATTTCCCGCCGATGGAAAATATCTTGGGGACTGGAAAGAGGGCGAGAAAGTCGCCCAGAATGGACGCGGGCTGCAGTTTTCAGATGACAGTAAAACTGTCAACGGGGGTAACTGTTATGCTTGTCACCAGATATCCAAAGAAGAAATCGCTTATGGGAATATCGGCCCCAGCCTGAGCCAATACGGCAAATTGCGTGGTGGCCCATCGGATGAGATCGTCAAGTATACCTGGAGCAAAATTTATAGTTCACATGCTTTTAATGCTTGTTCGGTCATGCCGCGTTACGGCGCAGCCGGAATTTTAAGTGAAAAGCAGATGCAAGACGTGATGGCCTTGCTGTTAGATCCGAAGTCGCCGATCAACAAATAATCAAGCAAATAATTTGCAAATAATCAAACAAATAATCAAGTAAGCAGACCAACAAAAATGCCCGGATGACACCGTCAGTTTTTCATCAGAGCATCTGCACTTCAAGCTAAGGAAATGAACATGAGCATCAGTCGCCGTGAATTTATGCAAGTGCTGGCCATTGCCAGCGCCGGAGGGATGGCCATCAGCCATAAGGATGTATTGGCAGCCAAGCCGGGGATGAGCGAGCGCCTGTATGACTTGCCTGCATTCGGCAATGTCAGCTTCATGCATTTTACCGATTGCCATGCCCAGTTGATGCCTTTGTATTTCCGTGAGCCCAGTGTCAATCTGGGTGTGGCGGGGGCCTTGGGCAAGGCGCCGCATCTGGTCGGTGACGCCTTGCTGAAGCAGTTTGGCATTGCGTCGCATACCGCCCAGGCGCATGCATTTACCTATCTCGATTTTGAAAAGGCCGCCAAGACTTACGGCAAGGTCGGCGGCTTTGCCCATCTAGCCACCTTGATTAAACAGGTGCGCGCCAGCCGCCCGCATGCCTTGCTGCTGGATGGCGGCGATACCTGGCAGGGCTCTGCCACCGCACTGTGGACCAACGGCCAGGACATGGTTGATGCCTGTAAATTATTGGGTGTCAACCTGATGAGCCCGCACTGGGAATTTACCCTGGGTGCGGCCAGGGTCAAGGAAATCATCGAAAAAGACTTCAAGGGCAAGATCAATTTCCTGGCGCAGAACGTCAAGACCACAGACTTCGGTGATCAGGTGTTTGAACCCTACGTGATCCGCGAGATGAACGGCGTTCCGGTTGCTGTCATCGGCCAGGCGTTCCCCTACACGCCTATCGCCAACCCCCGTCACATGGTGCCTGACTGGACCTTCGGCATCCAGGACGAGAACATGCAGAAAATGGTTGATGAGGCACGCCAGAAAGGCGCCCAGGCGGTGATCGTGCTGTCGCATAACGGCATGGACGTTGATCTGAAAATGGCGTCTCGCGTCACCGGTATTGATGCCATCATGGGCGGGCATACTCATGACGGTATTCCTATTCCTACCGTGGTCAATAATGCCAAGGGTCAAACGCTGGTCACCAATGCGGGCTCCAATGGCAAATTTTTGGGAGTGCTTGATCTGGATGTACGTGCCGGCAAGGTGCAGGGCTTCAAATATCGCCTGTTACCGGTCTTCTCCAACCTGCTGCCAGCCGATGCAGAGATGCAGGCGCATATCGACAGGGTGCGCGCGCCATACAAACAGAAGCTCGATGAGAAGCTGGCCGTCAGCGAAGGTTTGCTGTATCGCCGCGGTAACTTCAACGGCTCATGGGACCAGCTGATCGTTGATGCGCTGATGGAGGTGAAGGGGGCCGAGATTGCCTTCTCGCCGGGTTTCCGCTGGGGCACCACGATTTTGCCGGGGCAGGCGATCACGCGCGACAATCTGATGGATCAGGTGGCGATCACTTACCCGGCAACGACACTGACCGAAATGACTGGCGATACCATCAAGACTATTCTGGAAGACGTCTGCGACAACTTGTTCAACCCCGACCCTTATTATCAGCAGGGCGGCGATATGGTCAGAGTGGGTGGCCTCGAGTATAGCTGTTCACCCAATGCCAAGGCAGGTGCGCGGATTAACAATATGACGCTCAATGGCAAGGGCATTGAGGCGAGCAAGAAATATAAGGTTGCCAGCTGGGCGCCGGTGGCCGAGGGCGCACAAGGCGAAGCGATCTGGGATGTCATGGAGACTTACTTCAAGGCGCATAAAGTGATCAAGTCGCGCAAGCTGAACCAGCCTAAGCTGCTTGGCATGGATGGCAACCCCGGGTTTGCAAAATGACTTACCCGACGATGCAGCGCATGGCATCTTCCGCCGCATATAAGCGCCTGGGATTTTACGTTGCGCTGATGGGCTTGCTGCTTGCGGGCAGTGTTGCACAGGCTAACGATGGCCTGAAAGCGACCCAGAGCATGATGAGCTTGAGCCTGGACGCCGCCAGAGTGGCCGCCAATGCCGCCTTGATGCACTGCCAGAAAAAAGGCACGCTGGTCGCCGTCGCCGTGGTCGACAGGTCGGGAGTTCCTCTGGTGATGGTGAGAGACGCTCTGGCGGGTATGCATACCCCTGATACGGCGACACGCAAGGCGTGGACAGCGGTCAGTTTCAAGAGCTCCAGTGCCGAGATGGCCAAGGCCACTGCCTACAACCAGCCCAGCAGCGGTATCCGCGGTGTCGCCAATGTTGCCATGATCGCCGGCGGCATGATGATACAGGCGTCGGGCAGCATCATCGGCGGCATCGGTGTGTCCGGCGCACCGAATGGTGAAATCGATGACGAGTGCGCCAAGGCAGGCATTGCGGCGATACAAGATGCCATCGACTTGAATTGACGGAGCAGACTGACTGATGGCGGTGAATACGCTCACTTTATTAAGCAATCTGGCCAAAGAGCTGGCGCAACTGGAAAAAGAGGGAATTCCCTTGATTCTTTTGGTCTCGCGTTCGGACTGCCATTTTTGCCATGAGGTGCGCAGGCACTATCTATTGCCTATCGCCAGGACGACATCCGATAAAAAATTGCTGATCCGTGAGCTGGTGTCGGACCGCAGCGGCAGTTTGATAGGTGCCGACGGAAACCGCATCAGCAGCGCTGCATTACTGAAAAGCATCAAGGTGAATTTTTTCCCCACCGTGGTATTTTTAGGCAGCGGTATGCGCGTAGTGGCAGAGCCCCTGGTCGGGCTGGATAGTGCTGGTTTTTACAGCGCTTATCTGGATCAAAGAATCGCGACTGCAATACAGAACGCATGAAGAATACAGATTGAGACCGGCAGCCAGAGCGAAGGCGATCAAAGGTGATCGAAGGCGACAGGAGGGCTGAAGTAGTAACACAAGATAGCACCGAGCAACACTAACCCGCTGGAAAAACGGGAGCAGGAAAAGGGTAATTCCCACTATAACAGTGCAGAAAAATCTGCATAAAATCCAATCAGGAGACAGGCATGACGCAGAAAAAACACACGCTAAGGTTGAGTTTAATGGCCGCAGCAATCGCAATCATTTCGCAGCATCCGGCGTCAGCGACTAATGGCTATTTTTCGCATGGCTATGGCATTGTTGCAAAAGGCATGGGCGGTGCCGCCACCGCGATGACACAGGATACTTTTGGTGGCGCCAACAATCCTGCCAGCATGGTCTGGGTAGGCAACCGCGTCGATCTGGGTGCTGATTGGTTTAATCCTAGCCGCGATGCACGGCGCGACACTGCCGCCATCCCGACACTTAACGGCAGTAGCGATAGTGGCCGTACCAACTTCCTGATTCCAGAATTCGGTTACAACCGGATGATGGGTGACGATATGTCGTTCGGATTATCGGTATATGGCAACGGCGGATTAAACTCCACCTACGCCCAGGGTAACTACAATTGCGGTTCTCCGTCTGGCAATAATATGCTGTGTGGTTCGGGGCGACTCGGTGTGGACATGATGCAGTTGATCGTCGCCCCGACTCTGTCCAGCAAGATCAACGCCAATCATTCCGTCGGCGTATCGCTGCTGGTCGGCTATCAGCGCTTCAAGGCTGATGGCTTGCAGGCATTTAATAATGCACCGGGCTTTCCACCGTTTACCGGCGCGCCAGGTTACGTGACAAACAACGATTACGACAGCTCTACCGGGCTTGGCTTGCGGGTCGGCTATCTGGGTAAAGTGAGTGACAGCATCACGGTTGGCGCTGCCTATGCCAGCAAGATGAATATGAAGGAATTCAGCAAATATAAGGGATTGTTTGCTCAAGCCGGTGATTTCGATATTCCTGCAAACTACAATATCGGCGTTGTCATTACGCCGGATAAGTCGCTGAGTCTGGCGCTGGACTATCAGCACATCAGCTATAGCGGCGTCAGATCGATCAGCAATTCGAGTATGCCGATGGCGCCGCTTGGTGCCGCCAATGGCCCGGGCTTCGGCTGGCAGGATGTGAACGTGTTCAAATTCGGCGCAGCTTACCGGCTGAATGAAAAAACGCAACTGCGGGCCGGTTACAACCACGGCAGCAACCCTATCAGCGCAAGGGATGTGACGTTTAATATTCTTGCGCCTGGGGTAGTCCAGTCGCATTACACCCTGGGGTTGACGCATGCGCTTTCCGGAGGCTCTGACATATCGGCCTCGTTCATGCATGCGCCACGCCAGAACGTGAGCGGGCCGTCGCTGTTCAACGGACTGTTTCCCGCACCGCCGAATGCAGGCGGAACGGAAACCATAGGCATGAGCCAGAATTCTCTGGGGCTAGCCTGGAGCACTAAGTTTTAAAGATGAACGGGTCTGGGTATCTGAACAGGGTACTCAGACCTTTTTTCCTTGAGACGCAAGCAATTTTCCCGAATCAAGTGATATCAAGTGATGGAAATACTGTGATGAAAATGATCAATAAAAATGAGTCGCTGACTGCAGCAGTAGTTGCCACAGTATTTGCCGCCGTGACCGCGATGCTGTTCTCGCTCAACGCCATTGCGGCGGCAGACATTCAGCTCAAGCCTATCAAAGTGTCAGAGCACGTGTATTATTTCCACGGTGCGTCCGGCGTGGCAAGTTCGGCCAATCAGGGTTTCATGTCGAATGCGGGCTTTGTCGTCACCGGGGATGGGGTCGTGGTGTATGACGCTCTGGCCACTCCGGTGCTGGGTCAGGCGATGATCACCGCGATCCGCTCGGTCACCCGGCAGCCAATTAGGAAAGTGATTATCGGGCATTACCATGCCGACCATATTTATGGCTTGCAGGCCTTCAAGAAAATCGGCGCTGAGATCGTCGGCCATGAAAACGGCAAGCTCTACCTGAGCTCTGACGTCGCCCAGCAAAGGCTGGAACAGCGCAAGGCCGAACTTTTCCCCTGGGTTGATGACAAGACCGTGGTGGTGGCGGCTGACCAATGGCTTAGCTTCAAGGATAAAAAGCCGCTTGTATTTACCATGGGCGGCATCCGCTTTCAAATCATCGATAGCAGCGGCGCCCATTCCTCCGAAGATGTCTTGCTGTTCGTAGAGAACGACAAGGCCTTGTTTGCCGGTGACATTTACTTTTCCGGCCGCATACCTTTTGTCGGCAACGCCGATAGCCGGGCCTGGCTGCTGACCCTGGATCATTTGCTGGATGTAAAGCCTGCGGTGGTCATTCCCGGGCATGGCGCAGCATCGACCAATACGATTAAAGACATACAAATGACCAAAACCTACCTGCAGTATCTGCGGGAAAAAATGGGCGCAGCGGTGCAGGACTTGCAAGGATTTGAAGAGGCCTATCAGCAGACCGACTGGTCGCAGTTTGAAAAACAGCCTGCGTTTGAACAGGCGAATCGTCTCAATGCCTTCGGTACCTATATATTGATGGAGCACGAAAGCCTGGAGAAGCACTGACGCAGACGGATGCAGCACGATACAAAGCAAAACAAGACAAGATACAAAACGCGATACAAACACAGAAAATACTAGGTACAAACAGGAGAGATAGGATGAAGGCATTATCGAAATTTGTGATTGGTTTGTTTTTTTCTCTGATTGCCATCAGCGCTTCGGTGTCGACGGCAACGGCCGCTGACCGTGAGGAAAAAGTCATTTACCACATTAGCGACAGCAGTAACGCCATGACCGCATTAAGGAACGCCCGCAATCATCTCGACCAGAGCCCCAAGGCAAAAATTGTCTTCGTCACCCACGGACCAGGAATCGATTTTTTGCTCGATGGTGCGCAAGATAAAAATGGCAATCCGTATGACATACCGGTGCAGGAACTGGCTGCGAAAAAAGTCGAGTTCAGGGTTTGCAACAACACGCTGGTCAGCCGCAATATAGACAAATCCAAGCTATTGCCTGAAGCGAGNNCAATCTGCATGCGCAAACCTCTGACAGGCTGTTTGCCGCCGCCGATCCCGCTGCGGGCAAGGCCATGCATGCCGAGCACAATTGCGCAGCCTGCCATCAGCAGCGTAGCGGGAAAAATGATCAGGACTTTTATACCCGCGCCGATCGCAAGGTCAGCACGCAGGAAAAATTAATTGCTCAGGTTTCCGCCTGCAGTGTGCAGCTCAATCTCGGTCTATTTCCTGAAGATGAGTTGAATCTCGCCGCCTACCTCAACCGCGAGTATTACAGGTTGAAATAAGGCTTATTGCGCTTCCATGAGAAATATAAAATCAGGCATGCCTACAGCGCACTGTTCATGCGGGTTTTCAGCCTATGTGCCTGGAAGCCCGCATGAACAGTGCGCTGTGGGCATGCACCTGTTTGGTTTTTTGTGAGAAGAGACCACCATAGCTGGACACAGGAGGCATTTTGGATCTGTCGTTGATCATTGAGCAATACGGAGAAAAGACCATACTCGCCGTCGGTGGCGCTGTGATAGGCTTGATGTTCGGCTTTTTCGCGCAAAGATCCAAATTTTGCCTGCGTGCAGCGGTCATCGAATTCGGCCATAGGAAGTTCGGCGAAAAACTCTCGGTCTGGCTGCTGGCTTTTTCCACTGCCGTGGTTGCCGTTCAGGTGTTCATCCTGAACCAGACTATCGACCTCAGCGCGGCAAGGCAGCTTGCCAGCAGGGGCAGCTTATCCGGCGCACTGATAGGCGGATTGCTGTTCGGCGTAGGCATGGTATTCACGCGCGGTTGCGCCAGCCGGTTGTTGATTCTTTCCGCCAATGGCAACTTGCGGGCGCTGTTGTCGGGGCTGGTGTTTGCGGTCACCGCCCAGGCTTCGCTGGCGGGCGTGCTCTCACCCTTGCGCAACACCATCAGCGCATGGTGGACGGTGGAAGGCGGCAGTTCGCGTGACTTGCTGGCATTGCTTGGAGTAGGGCACTGGGGCGGGATTTTCTTCGGCTTGATCTGGCTGTACGCGGCGCTGTATTTTTCTGTCCGCAGCAAATTGACCATGTGGAAATGGCTGGGCGGGATAGGTGCAGGATTATCGGTCGCGCTGGCCTGGGTATTCACCTATCTCGTGTCAAAAAATTCATTTGAAATCGTGCCCTTGCAGGGGCTGACTTTCAGCGGGCCTTCTGCAGAATGGCTGATGCGCGTCCTGTCTTCACCCGCCATGACGGTCAATTTTGATTTTGGCATGTTGCCCGGGGTTTTTGTCGGCTCCTTCATCGGTGCCTGGCTGGGAAAAGATTTAAAATTGGAAGGTTTCAAAGACGGATACAGTATGAGCCGCTACATCGCCGGCGCCATACTGATGGGTTTCGGTGCCATGCTGGCAGGCGGTTGTGCGGTGGGGGCGGGGATTACCGGCGGCGCAATTTTTGCGCTGACAGCCTGGCTGGCTTTGCTGGGCATGTGGATAGGTGCCGGCATCAGCAATCGCTTGATCGACCGCGAGGCCAACCAGGAAAACCTCAATCCGTTGCGGGCGAGCATGCGGGCGCCTTAAATGGCTAAGATAAGTAGCCAGGATCAATCGAGAGAATTGGTAACGATCATGAATAATAAAATATCCGGTTTCAGCAATCCCAAGGAAACCTGGGATGCGCGTTTTTCCAGCGACGAGTATATTTTCGGAACTGAGGCCAACCATTATCTTGCCCAGTGCGCTCCCATGCTCAAGCCGGGAATGAAGGTGCTGGCGGTCTCCGATGGGGAAGGGCGCAACAGTGTCTGGCTGGCTCAGCAAGGGATGGAGACAACGGCTTTCGATATTTCACCCAAAGGCGTAGAAAAAGCCCGCGCGCTGGCAAAGCAGGCGAAGGTCGCGGTGCAATTTGCCGTGTCGGATTGTGATTCATGGGAATGGGCGCCGGATAAATACGATGCCGTGGTTGCCATCTTCATCCAATATGCTGACCCGGAAATGCGAGCCAGATTGTTTATCAACATGATCAAGACCCTGAAGGCCGGCGGTATCCTGATCCTGCAGGGATACACGCCCAAACAGCTGGAGTATAAAACCGGCGGTCCGCCCAACATAGAACATCTGTATACCGAAGACTTGCTGCGCGAGGCATTTTCGTCCTGCGACATACTTGAGCTTAAGAACTATGAGATGGAGATGCACGAAGGGCCGCAGCATGCGGGAAGGTCCGCGCTGGTCGGCATGGTGGCGCGCAAAAGATAGACTTCGCCTGCTTCACGTTTAGCTCGTCAATGGTATCGCCGGACTGCTGGCGCAATACCCAGCAAATCCAACAATCCAGCGAGTCCTGCGGCCATGGCTTACAACATGTTTAGTCAAATTTCGGCAGATTAGGTTTGGCGACCGGTTTACCTGCCGCCGCCCACGCGTCGAATCCTCCTGCAATCGACTTCACTTTCAGGTAGCCCATCTCGTGCAATGCAGAGGCCGCCAGCGCAGCGCGGCCGCTAGTCTTGCAATAAATGACAATAGACAGGTCCCGTGAGGCAAATTCCGGTGTGCCGCTAAACTTGAATTCAAGCAGCCCGCGCGGAATCAGCATTGCGCCGGGGATATGGCCCATGGCGAATTCATCTGCTTCGCGCACATCAATCAGCATATCTGAATCACGAATCGCCTGATCCGCATCCTCCTGAGAAATTTCTTGTATGCGCGACTTTGCTGCCGCGACGAGGTCATTTGCTGTTTTCATTTTTCACCTTCGGAAAATAAGATTTTTGGAATTACTCACTGAGTTAACGGATATTCAGAATGAAAATTGTACTCCAATGCGCATTTAGCTTAGCAGCCATTTGCGCGAAAAATAGTAAAAAACCGATAGGTGACTGTTCGCTGAAAATATAAGCTTAAACAAAAAAACACCCGAGAGGATCACCTCAGATTCTCAAGGCGCACATATCGGATGTTTTATGAAAAACAAAACTTAATTCAATGCTGAAAATTAAAATTCTTCCCAGTCATCATTATTCGTTTGGCCCGATTTTCTGCTGCTCTCAGATGCGCTTGCGATCATTTTTTGTCTTGCTGGAACTACTTTTAAGTTCGCTTTGGTCGCAGGGGCAGGGGCGGTCCGCAATGCCTGTACTTTGTTGATCTCTGCTGTGTTGCCATTGAGTTTGAATACGCTCACCACCTGCAACAGGTTGGCAGCCTGATCCTGCAGCGATGCAGCCGCTGCGGCAGCCTCTTCGACCAGTGCAGCATTTTGCTGAGTGACTTCATCCATTTGCGTGATCGCCTGATTGACCTGTTCAATACCGGTGCTCTGCTCCTGGCTGGCCGAGGTGATCTCTCCCATGATGTCGGTTACCCGGCGCACGCTGGAAACCACTTCGTCCATCGTGCTGCCAGCCTCATCGACCAGTTTGCTGCCGGCGGTGACCTTATCGACCGAATCGCCGATCAACGTCTTAATCTCCTTCGCGGCTGCCGCGCTACGCTGTGCCAGATTGCGCACTTCGGTAGCGACCACAGCAAATCCGCGACCCTGTTCACCCGCACGCGCCGCCTCGACTGCGGCATTTAAAGCCAGGATGTTGGTCTGGAAAGCAATACCGTCAATCACGCTGATGATGTCAACAATTTTCTTGGATGAATCATTGATTGAGGACATCGTATCAACAACCTGAGATACCACGGCACCGCCCTTGAGGGCGACCTCAGATGCAGATACGGCAAGTTGGTTGGCATGGCGCGCATTATCGGCATTTTGCTTTACGGTGCTGGTCAGCTCTTCCATTGAGGATGCCGTTTCTTCCAGAGAACTTGCCTGTTGTTCAGTGCGTGAAGATAGATCCATATTGCCGTCTGCAATTTCACTCGATGCGCCGGAAATTTCATTGACCGACCGCTGGATTGTTTCGATGGTTGTTGCCAGGCGTTCCTGCATGGTTTTCATTGATAGAATCATGCTGCCGGCATCATTTGGCTTCACGTTGACAGGCAAAGTCAGATCGCCCGATGCAATATTTTCAGCAATATTTCTCGCATATTCCGGATCGCCACCAATGACTTTTTCAATATTGCGAATAATGAAAAAGACTATTCCACTTAGTGCAATGCCGATAAAGGCAAGCAAAATAACAGATTTCCATAAGTCCTGAATAAATGCGGTATTGAGATCATCTACATACAAGCCAGTCATGAAAGTCCAGTCCCATGGGGCATATCCCAAATTATGAGCAAGTTTTGGCTGTGGCTGTTGTTCTCCTGGTTTTGCCCATAAGTACTCGGTGAATCCGCCACCGTTTTTCTTGACTTCACTTAAGGCGTCAATATAAACCTGAGTACCTTGCGGGTCTTTAAAGTCCTGCACTTTTGTGCCGACCAGTTCCTGTTTGATCGGATGCATCAGAACAAGCTGAGAATCGAGTACGGTGAAGTAACCGGATTTCCCATACCTGAGGGCCTTGATTTTGGCCAGAGCTTGCGCTTTTGCCTCAGTCAGGGGAAGCGTACCTGCCGTTGCCTCTGCATCGAAGGCTTTGGCAATGGATTGCGCCATGTCAGAAGCGTTACTCAACTGTGTTTTACGCTCTTCCAGTCTGAGTGTGCGCTGCTGTAAGGAGTTAAAAGTCATGATGGACAGCAGACAAATCCAGCTGATGACCAAGGGTAAGAAAAGTTTAGTGCGGAAAGAGATTTTCATATGTTTAGGCAATGACTTATGGAAGTAGTTTGATGAAGAAATATCTGGTTTGAATGCAGACACAGATCGCTCAAGGAGAACCTTTAAGAAGAACGCTGAAAGAAAATCATCATACAGTTATCTCTTCGGCTTTTTGGCAATTCTCCTGAGTTCCCGGGAGTCGGCGTCTTCGTGTTGCTTTTCCATCGCACTCAATGCATTTTGGGACGGAGTCGCTGTTGACATGATGGGTTTATCCTGAAAGAGCAAAAGTGTAAAACGTTAGTGTTTCTATAGATTATTGATGGTCAGCAATACGCTGACAAGTGTTACCGGCTCTTAATTGTGACGAACGGGCGCCAGTCTGGCTGCTGGAGTTACGCTGCGCTTCACTGGGCGTAAATATTTCGCATAATTTATATTATGTAAAATTAATGTTCAAAGTTATGGCATCAATAAATGTATTCGGTTGATAGCGGATTAATGACCTTGGAAGCGTCCAAGGTTTGTGCTATCTGAAGGATTTCATACGTAATACGTTGCACAATTACGCCTTACGGGTTCGTATTCACTGATTGCTGGAATGGCAGTAACCAGTCGGGTAATGCCATCGTTGTTTCGGATCCAGGCAAAGGTCACATCAATCGTGCTTCAGGTTGTTCCGTTATCTGAAATCACCTGGTTAAACTTTGTCCCATATTTAGTAACCCGCAGCGGGGCCTTGGGCTGGCGTTGTATGCAACGCTCTCAGCCCGGACAATCATTTACCTTGTGCACCGGCGACAAATTTCTCAAAATCCTTCAAAGGCAAGGGTTTGCTGAAAAAATATCCCTGATAGGCATGGCAGCCATGGTGTGCGAGCAATTCCATTTGCGCCCTACTTTCCACGCCTTCGGCGATGACAGTTAAGCCTAGACTTTCACCCAATGCGACGACTGTTTTTGCGATGACACTATCGTTAGAGTCGGTGAGAATATCTCGCACAAACGATTGATCAATTTTGAGTTGGTCAAGGGGGAGTCTTTTGAGATAGGAAAGCGAAGAGTATCCGGTGCCAAAATCATCCAGAGAGAAACCTATGCCTACAGCTTTCAGGACCGTCATCTTGTGTATGATTTCTTCTACATTATCAATCAACATGCTTTCGGTTAGCTCCAGCTTCAGTTTTCTAGGGTTTGCCCCCGTCTCTGAAAGAATTTGCAGCACGGTTTCTACAAAATCTGATTGCTGAAATTGCTGGGCGCTGACATTGACCGCCAGCGTGAGGTGCGTCATTTCAGCTTGAGTTGCCCAGGCTGCCAGCTGCGAACAGGCTTGTTTCATTACCCAATTGCCGAGCGGTAAAATAAGAGAGGTTTCTTCCGCAAGATCGATAAATCCACCCGGATATACCATGCCGCGTGTCGGGTGTTGCCAGCGTACCAAAGCTTCCGCTCCGGTCAATTGAAGTTGCTTGCCTGTCATTTGCGGCTGGTAATGGAGCACGAACTGCGAATGTTGTAGAGCTTCGCGCAATTCAGTTTCCAGCGCGACGCGGGCAGTAATTTCTGTCTGCATCTTGGGATCAAAGAAGCAGACAGTATTTTTGCCGGAACTCTTTGCTTTATGCATGGCCAGATCGGCTTGCTTTAGTATGTCATCGACACTGTCGATCTGCTCACCAAAAAGCGTAATGCCTATACTTGCCGTGCAACTGTAATCGGCATCCTTGAATTCTGTCTGCCCTGCTTTGAATTTGGCTATTCTTGCCCAACGCGCCAAAAAGGTAAAATTAGCTTTTAAATAGAATGAATTAAGAGAGAAATAGGCATTTTGAGCGTACGTTAAGGAGTTTGTTTTCGTAAATTCTTGCTCACTTTCTCCCGTTTTTACTATTTTGGCGCGCTGATTACTTGCAATATTTTCCCAAAATAATGCGCTTTTTCTTACTTATTTGCATGCCTCCCGTAATGGAATAGCGTCCGACATTTGAACTTTTACCTTTTCGAGGGAATGGGTAGTCTCCCTATAGAGGTGTGGTCTGGATTACGTTTTTTCGCTCAAACGACAACAAATTGGTGCGCTAACTCTATGTCGGTTAACTTTTTTGTTCGATGGTTACTTACGTTTCAAAAGCATTCCTGCCGCATTCTCTTCAAACTGCCCAGCCTCTTCGATATAACCTTGAACGGTGCCATCGTGGCGCCAGCCACCT
>CXWL01120185.1_pt1 | contig 13313 bp, 15 predicted proteins | sample 590931 | NCBI WGS metagenome assembly CXWL01 (sample SAMEA3498368, study PRJEB10139) | groundwater metagenome | biome: water well; material: biofilm material | place: Germany | collected 2015-04-27 | reverse complement strand
GGGCGGGAACTGGAAGGCCTGGCCTGGCTGGCGCGCCAGCGCGGCGCGCGCCATGTGCTGGCCAGTTTATGGCGCGTGTCGGACCAGTCGACGGCCGCCTTGATGGGCCATTTTTACGCCGCGCTGGCCAACGGCGCGGACAAGGCTGCGGCCTTGCGCGCCGCGCAGCTGCGCCAGATTCGGGCCGGGCTCGCGGCGCCGGCTCCTAGCCGCGGCCTGAAGGCAATCGACGCGCCGCGCCGCGCCGAACTGCGCGACCACCCGTTCTACTGGGCCGGCTTCGCGCTGATTGGCGCCTGATCAGTCGGCGTCGGGCGCCTTGAACAAGGCGTCCAGCGCCGCCCGGTCCTGCTTGGCGCTGGCCTTGCCGCGCCGGCCCGAGAATTCTTCTTCGATATTGTCGCGGTAGTAACTCCACTGCGACGCCGAGCTCGACAGCTTGCGAAACACTTCCTGGCCAACGNNTTGCCTGCGTTGATGCGTTTCATTTCCATGTTCGCTTCCCGCTTCCTATGTCGTCTTACACATGCGACAATATTACTCTACAAACTCGCTGCTCACCGTGGACCCACTATGAACTTTAAACTCGTACTTCCTGCCGCTGTTCTGTTGACGACCTTGCTGGCAGCCTGCGGCGGCGGCGACGGACCGACCCTTGGCGATTTTCCGGCCATCAGCAAGAACGAAGGCGATGCGACGTTCACGCTCAAGGCGCCAACCAGCAAGGGGCCAGGCGCGTTCAGTTTTAGCAGCAGCGATGCGCTGGTGGCCACCATTGCCGGCGACACGGTGACCATCGTCGGCCCGGGCACGGCCACGATCACGGCGCAACAGGCGGCCTCGGGCAGCTACAACGCGTCGAGCACGTCGGCCGTGCTGACCGTGACCGCGCGGCCGTGCATTACGCCAGCCACGCGCCAGAACAATACGTGCACCGCACCGGCGACGGCCGCCACCGCCGTCACCTTCAACGGCCACACCTGGTCTCCGGTCACGTTCGCGGCCAACTGGACCGCTGCAAACAACTACTGCGCGAACACGACGATTGAAGGCAGCAAGGGCTGGCGTCTGCCGTCGGAGCTGGAACTGGTGGAGCTGCAAGCATCGGGCGCGGCTGCCGGTCACACCTGGATTCTGCTGCGCACCTGGACCTCGTCGGCCGGCACCGCGACGGCGCAGCGCAAAACGGTACGCCTCGACACGGGGGTGGTGGCCGATGAAGCGGAAGTGAACACCTCGTACGTCGCCTGCGTGAAATAGGTCAGCCGTCGTTCGGGCGCACGCTAGTGCGTCAAGTCAATGACCAGCCGCGACGGTGCCTGCATCGTGCGCGGCGTGTACGCATTGGGCCTGTCGACGCCCACCACATACGTCACTTCCCCTTCAAAATCACAAGTTCGCACCAGTTCGCGCGCGACTGTCTGACTCAGCTTGCGACGGCGCGGCGCGCTGGTGGACTTGCCTTTGTCGGTATGCGCCTGGGCGCCGGTGAACGTCACTTGCAGCCAGGCAGCGCCGGCCACCCGCACCGGTTCACCGCTGCCGCAGTCGGCCACGGGAGCGTCGACATACTCGGCGCGCCACGCGGGAAGCCCTGGCGTGTCGAACTCAAAGACGAGGCGGTCAAAACCGGTCTGGGTCGCGCTGCGCACCGCGCGCAGTACGGGCGCGCGATTGCCGCGGCTGGTGGCAGGTCCCTTGGTGGCGGCGGTGCTGGAGGTGGGTGCCGCAGCCGGCGCTTCGGTGACCGGCTCGGCAGGAACCGGGGCGGCGACGGGCGCCGGCGGAACAGCTGGCGCAACAGGCACTGGCGTTGCGGGTCTTTCAGGTTCGTTTTTCTTGCAGCCGGTAATGCCCAGCGCGATGGTGAGCATGGTCATCAGCAGCGCTGTCGTGGCGATCGCGTTTTTCAATGTTGGCCTCTTGGTTGGAGTTGTCCAGTATCGAATACTGGACAAGTCCAAGATTGTGCCAGATCAAGCCAACCTATGAACAATGCACGAAGACACCGCTGCGCCGGAACTTGAAGATACCGGAATCGGAGCTGTCGAACCCGGTCATGCCTTTTGTCACATCGCCTTTACCGACGCCATGGGTCGGGCCGGCAAACGCCAGCGTCAACGGCGACAAGGATCCTCCCATTGTATTGCCGACCGCATTGTCGCCGGCGTTTGCATTTGGATCCAGCAAGCGCAGGGCCATCACTTGGGTGACAATGCCATCGACCTGCGTATTCCACAGCAGTTTATGTTGCCGGATTACCTCAAGCTGAAGCTCCTTCAATCTTTCTGACGCAGCAGACGCCTCCGCCGCCTTCAAATCTCGGGCATCGCGTTCTAGCTTGTTCTGGCGCGCCGCCTCCTCCGAACGATTTTGCTTCTGCACGAAGGCCGACTCCTCCTTTTTGTCTGCCTTGTTCTTCACCAGATGGGCAGCGCAGCGTACGTTGTTCTTCATTGCAAATTCTTTGCATCCGAGGGGGTAGGTACATAGAGGCACGATATTTCCTTTCAACGCGGAAGGGACTGGCGGACGATATTTGGGAGGGAACCGGCGCGAAATAAGTGGTCGCGCAATAAGATAATGACATCATTTGTAGCGATGTCAATCAGTCACTTTGCCCGGCGTGGCCGCCGAGAAAAACTAGTTTTCTTGCTGCACAGGACCGTGCACGCAGTCCATNNCCGGCAAACGGCAGCGAGATCACGCCGGCGGTCATGGTGACGGGCACCATGCAGCTGCCCGCATCGACCGGCGTTGCGCCGATCGCCGTCAGGACGCGTCCGATCATCTCGGCAATGTGGCCGGGATCGGCATGTGGCGCATAGATCAGGAATTCCTCGCCGCCCCAGCGCAACACCATGTCGGTGTCGCGCATGACCGCGTTCAGGCGGCACGCCACTTCCACCAGCACGCTGTCGCCCACGCCATGGCCCCAGCGGTCGTTGATCTGCTTGAAATGGTCGATGTCCATCAGGACAAAACAATCGACACCGGTTGATGGCTGGTCGCGGCGGCGGTCGCGCGCGCCCTGGGCGGTGCGTGCCAGCATTTTTTGCTGGAAGGAGCGGCGGTTGTGCAGGCCCGTCAGGGAGTCGCGCATGGAATGGAATTCAAGCTGCGTGTTGAGCTCGTGCAGACGGCCATTGGCACGCGCGGCACGCCGGTACAGCACGAACATGATGGCGCCAGCCACCACGGTCAGCACGGCCGCAAACGTGGTCAGCAGCTGAACCTGCCGTCGGCTGCGCAGGTCAGCTTCCTGGGCCTGGTTTTCGCGGCGCAGAGAATCGATCTGGCGGGTGCGCTGGGTCGCGTCGAACTCTTCCTGCAAGGCGGCGATGGCGCGGTCGCGCGCGGCCCTGGCGCTGGTTTGCTGCACCACTTGCTGCTCGCGCACGGTGGCGAGCGCATCCTTGTACAAGCCGGCCTGCTCGAGCATGCGGCTTTTCTCGTCCATCATCGCTTCGATATCGGTGTTCGACACCGCCTTGCGCATGTCGGCGATCACGCCATCGATGAATGGCAAGCCGGCCGCGATCCGCCCCTGCCCCATCAAGGCAAATCCGATGTTGGCCTTGGCCATCATGACATTGTTCTGGTCCGCCACTTTTTCGGAAGCGATCAAGGCCAGCCGGGCCTCCTGTTCGGCGCGCACATAGTCCTTCTGGCGCAAGTAATAGTCAGCGATATTGCCGCGTACCGCAGCTTCAAGCGCGCTCATGCCGCTCTGTTCGGCCGAGCTCAAGGCGAGGCGAAATGCCGTAATGGCTTCCGCGCCGCGGTTCAGGTTGCTCAGGGCGATGCCCCGCGTAAATTGCAAATGTCCCGCAACGCGCGGCGAAATGTCCCGTATTGCCAGAGCCTGCTGGGTCGTCTCGAGTGCTTTGGCGGAGTTGTCGATGTTGACATAGACCCGCGCAATGCGCGCCATGAGGTCTGCGTTGCCTTCGGCGCGACCGTCATCTTGCTCGAGCTTGAGGCCGCGCAGGTAAGCTGCCAGCGATTTGTCAAACTTGCCGTTCGAGTTGAAGACGTCGCCCTCAATGCGGGCCAGGGCCAGACGCAAATGCGCCGGTGGATTCTTGGGCATGGTGGCCAGAATCTGGGCCAACTGCTTATCTGCATCGACCGGCCGGTTATTGTCGAGCAATTCGCGCACGGCGCCGATACGGGCCAGCGTTGCGGTGACGGGATCGTTGTTGGCCAGGGCCAGTTTCAGCGCGTCCTGGCTGAGTTGATACACGCGCTCCAATTGACCGGCATCTTCGCGCAGCCAGATTTCGGTCAGCAGCAGGTCGCGCCGCAGCGGATACGGCGCCTGCTCGCCCACGCGCGCTTTCAGCGCGTCGATTCGTACCAGCGCGGCAGCGGTGGACGATCCCGAGAGTTTGTCGATAGCCTCCAGCTCGCCCCGCTCGGCATCGAACGGCGCAGCGCGCAGCGGCGCGCAGCAGATCACCGAGGCGATGAGCAGACCAAGAAAGACGCGGACGGAAGACGACATAGGCAGTGGCGAACAATCAGGACGAGTTGGCTGAACTGACGTATTCGACATGCTGCTTGAAGCCGCAAACGCCAGCGTTAATCGTTAGACCATGCCGGCGTTGCGGGTTGGACAATGCGAAACGATCTCGCATCGATGATAACATTGATTATCTTGGGGAAACTATTTCCAGGCTGTTTTGAGTGTCTGCTCTATAAAAAAGCGACACTATCGCAGCAAGTGCGCCATTTTGATGGCGGCGATCGTGCGGGCCCCGGTTTTCGATCTGGCCACGGTGATCGAATAGGTTCGCAGATCATTGGTGATCAGGCCGTAGCAGCCCTCAAATGCCTGGCCATTGGCATCGATAAAGTCGGACGGCCGAAATTCGAAGACGTTGGTCGACGCCGCTTTGACCTGTTGCCACTCATCCTTGCAGTCCTGACCGTTGCCGGTCGAAACGTGGCAGACCTTGACCACGCCGTCACTGTGCTTGAAGACGCCCATCAGGCAGCCGGTAAAGTTATAGCTGATCACGTCGAGACCTTGCGAGGCGACGCAGTTGATGCCGTTCTTGGCGAACGGCAGATAGCGGAAAGCCACGCCGCCCTGATTGCCCACCGTATCGCCGCTGGAACACAGGCCGCCGGTGCCTTGCATCGTTTCCTCTGTCGGAAGCCAACTTGCGTCACCGCCAACTACCAATACTCGCTCCAACATGTCCCGGCTCCTTGTCTAAAGTAAATACATACTTTAGAGCAAATTCTTGCCGTCGTCGAGAGGGGGAATTGGCATTGCGTTTTTGGCGACACAGCTGTCATTTCGCATGGATATTTTTGTCGAAGTTGGCCGCCATCTGCCATGAAACCCGTGCGTCCAGTAGTATATCGAACATTGCCAAATGGCTAAGGTGTCGACTCCGTCCAGAATTGGACTGGCATGCTCAAGAAGGCAGTTAACTATGCAAAAAAATATCGGTAAGTGTGGTCTGGTACTCGCGGTTCTGCTTACGGGATGCAGCGAAAGCGCACCTGTCGCCTGGGAAGCCAAAGCGGACATAGAAGCTTACGTGGACTACAAATACAANNGAAGTTGTGTGCCCCCACCGCGGCATCGGGTGGGTAAGGTCGCGAGAGTTTATGGTTTTTGACGGCAGCGCGCCGGCAGGAACGCCCTTGTAATCGATAGCCTGCGTCGCGCCGTTAAAGTCCTCCTTTGACAAACTGTTTGTTATAAAGTAATTTTCAACGGGTAACAACAAGGTGGGTCCTGATAATAATTCGCGTAAAGGTATAAAAATGAAAACATTACTTTTAGTCGCCCTGCTGGGCATTTGCGCAAGCGCTCACGCCGGTAGAGCCGAAAGCTGCCAAAGTCATGCCACTACGATCCCTGGCGGTAAGCATGTTTGCTTTGAAAGCAGCAAGCGGCAGTACATGTGCAACTACGGGGGTAAATTGGAATTCGTGCAAAAAATCATGGTGCGCTCCCAGCTGGAAGAAAAAAGCATGTGTCATCATGTCGATAGGACAAATGACCGACCGGCTGCGGAGCAAATTGATCCGCAAAGCAAATAATTCCGCTTTGCTGCAAGCCAAGTTTTTGACACTCCCTTTTTGGACGCAGCTTATCGGCTGCAAAAGAGATTTGGCGACGACCTTTATCAGGTGATTACAATTATTTGGCACGAAATATTCGTATAGGCCGCAATCGAGCCACTCCATGAAAGGGAAGGCGAAAAAGGTTGCGAGCGAGCTCGGATGCAAATCTAAGCCCCCGCGTCGATTTAATGCACAGGAAGATGGGGGTGACTTCGGCCGTCCCCATTGGTGGGGGGGGCTGGAGCCATTGGGGCGCATACCTGTCCAGGCCCCACCGGCCGCACCCAAAGCCGCGAGTCTATTGTCATAACAACAAAGATGTGCGATCCTCCCGTGTCGCTGCGACCTGCGGGAATCGGCCAAAAGCATACTTCAAATAATGTGGTAGCGACGGCCAATGCGATTCCGTAACGGCAGTTACACACTGGCTCCCGCAAGACGTTGCGCCCTTAAATCTTAAGGAGGTCATATGCATTACACCGTACCTGATATGAAACTCATCCCGCAGGACAAGGACTGGTCGTGCTGGTATGCAAGCGGGCAAATGCTCATTAGTTGGCGCAGAAGTCAATCTCTTAGTACAGAACTAAGACACCCGGACCCATCGCAGGTCTCGCGGTGGGGAAAGCTCTATGACAAGGCGAGTACCTCAGGTGGTGGCATCAACAACGGCGATATCCTAGATTTCGCAAATGACCTTGGTCTTGTGCCGGTGCCACCAATGAGTCCCACCCCGGAAGCAATTGAGAAGTGGCTGAAGGAGTATGGCCCTCTTTGGGTAAACGGTATAGCGCACATAACTGTAATAGCAGGGATTAGAGACACTACCGGCGAATTGGAAGTGCTAGTGTACGATCCAGCACTTCCCCACAAGAAACATGGTGAATGGAGAGGGTTACGCAATTGGTATATTCTTGATACACATAGTGGCCGAGATACTAGCAATGCGGTGCAAACAGTGTTTCTGCATTTACCCTGACGCGTCGTCGCTCGCTGGCGCTGCAAGCGGTCGCAAAATATTTAAGAACTTACCCACCAAATTAGTACCGCTCATAAACACAATTTCATTCTAAGCATTGAAAATGGATTGCTGCTGTACGTTAATAATGGAAAAACGTGGGCCTACCCTTCCACATGGGTATGCCCTGTAAAAGGGCGATTAATCGTGCCGTCAGAGAACAGTAATAACCATATCCTTCAGTTTTGCAGCCAGATGTTCGCTGCAACTACCAGCGCTACTATCCTATTTCCAGAGATTACTTCATATATGCCGGTGTTAGACGATGTTGTCCATATAGATGAGTGTCAGTAAAACTTTGGCTTGTACGGCGCGCTGACGAGCGTGGCAGGTCAGGAGCCATCCAGATAGACCTGCTCGACGCCGAGTAAACCGACCATTCAACGGTCCCGGGTTCACGCCATGCTTTCGGCGGGCTACGGAGTTGGCCGCGATCGGCCAAGGCCTACCGGCCCGGCTCCTAACGCCGAACTTCGCTTGCAGCGAAGCCCGATTCAAGGCGCTCGGGGCCGGCGTCGCTGCGCAGGCGTGCCAGGGCTAGCCAGGATGGGTGGAGTTTGTGACTTTCGATTGACGCACATACGGCTCTGCCGTATATTGGAGGAGTATGCTGACAATCGTCGAGACGCCCCTTTGTGCGGATGGCCGATATTTACTGGAACGACTCGGACCGCCTGGAATTTATCGACTTCATCGCAGCTAGTCCCGACGCGGGCGCTGTCATCCCAGGTTCGGGTGGGCTACGCAAGATCCGCTGGGGCCACACTGGCCGAGGCAAGCGCGGCGGTGTGAGAGTGATTTATTACAACCGTTTGGCAAATGGTGAAGTCTGGTTACTGGCAGTCTACGATAAGACCGTCCAGGAAAACATTCCTTCGCACGTGGTGCGGCAGATAAAGGATGAAATTGAAAATGGTTAAGAAAAAACACTCGACTGCAGCAACGCCACAGAGCATCGACCTGGGCGAAGAACTACTCGCCTCGGTGCGGGAGATGAAGGCGAACGTCCGAGTCCGCACTCACCAGCCCGCCGTGTCCGGGATCGCATCAGCACGCGTCGCGTCCGGCCTGTCTCAGGCCGCATTCGCGTCACTCATGGGGGTCTCCGTGCGCACGCTCCAGGATTGGGAACAAGGACGACGCGAGCCGTCCGGGGCCGCTAGAACCCTCATCAAGGTCGCCGAACGTCATCCCGAAGTCCTGCGCGAACTGGTCGCCTGACTTTCCCTCGCGTGCCGCGCAAGCGGCACGCATCACCCTATCTTGATCTAATCCTCGCGCTTCGAAGACCGCTCACGTGAGCGTGTTCCGCCACGCCGCAGTTCCAAGATTTGTCGATAAGGAATAGACAGGTCGCTTGATGTTGACGCCAATATCACGCCGAATATGTTGACACAAGATCACTCGAAAACCGTCCAACGCAACAAACTCATGTAACGGGCGAAGCCAGGATGGCGAGAACTTCGGCGCTCCAGTTCAATCGAAACGGTGAGAAAAATGGGCAATATGTTTTTGGAGCGCGACGAAGTGGTAACGCAGACCGGACGAAAGTTGAAGCGCCATCAAGTCGACGCCTTGCGCCGGATGGGCATTACCTTTTTCGTCAATGCTAACGGGCACCCAATAGTGACCCGCTGCTGTAGAAGGTAAACCAGATCTTGCGCCTGGGCTCCTAAGCAATAACGCTCGCTCGGTTCCGTGCCCTGTCACCGCATAGGAGAACAGCGCCATGGGACGACCAACCACCCTCAATGACAATCTGCCGCCATACATGCGCAAACGTGTACGCAAGTATGGCACCTACTACTTCCTCGATACTGGCGGCAAGCCGAGAACGGAAATCCCGCTCGGCAAGGATTATTTCGAAGCACTGCGCGAGTATGCGTCGATCATGGATAAGTCCGCCAATGACGCAACCCGCACTTTTGGCGACGCCATAAGCCGTTACCGGGCACAGGAGCTGCCCACCAAGGCCGTCAATACGATTCGCGTCATGACGACCGACCTCAAATACCTTGAGGAATACTTTGGGGATGCCCCAATCGACGAGATCCGCCCGATGCACATTCGGGCCTTTCTCGACAAGCATCGCGACAAACCGACGACGGCGAATCGCTGCAAGCGTGTATTTTCCGCGGTTTGGAACGTAGCACGGGGCTGGGGCTACACCGGCCTTCCCTCACCTAGCGTCGGCATCATGGGCTACAGCCTCGGCAAGCGCGACGTCTACATCACGGATGAAGTTTATAACGCGGTTCGAAACGCGGCCACGGAAGAACTCCGCAATGCGATGGATCTGGCCTATTTGACTGGCCAGCGTCCTTCCGATGCTCTCCGGATGACCTAAGACGATATCGTGGGAGGACACTTGATCGTCGATCAGGGCAAAACGCACAAGAAGCTCCGCATCGTCGTCACCGGAGAGTTGAAGGCACTTTTGGAACGAATCGAAGCGCGCAAAACGACATACCAGGTCGAGCACCGACATTTGCTCATGAACCGTCGCAACGAACCGTTGACACCCGGCGTCCTTCGGGGTTTATTCCGGAACGCGAAAGGAAAAGCATATCTGGAGAACCCGTCTCTGGAAGCGCCGATCCGGGCCTTCTGGTTTTACGATTTGCGCGCAAAGGCCGCTGATGACGTTGGCGACGAGCGCGGCGCTCAAGATGCAACTGATCTGCTCGGTCACGACAGCCAGCGCACCAGCACCACAAGTAGACACTATCGTCGTCGCGGAACGATCGTTCGCCCAACCAGATGACCTATTGCGATTCGCGTAACTGCGGAACTTTTTTGGATTTTCGCGGAACTAAACGTAACGTAAAGAAACGAGCCGAACAGGAATTTTTTGAATAAAATCAGTAACTTAAGTGGCCTGCCCAACAGGAATCGAACCTGTGACCCTCAGCTTAGAAGGCTGATGCTCTATCCAACTGAGCTATGGGCAGTCTGTGNNTGGTCGGAGTACAAGGATTCGAACCTTGGACCCCCTGGTCCCAAACCAGGTGCGCTACCGGACTGCGCCACACTCCGAAGACGATATTATATGCCGGGCGGGGCGCGGCGTCAACTTTGGTTCGCGCTGCGGGAAAATGCAGGCGTTCCATGGTTCCTCCCCTGCGCGAGGACGGCCTGCCCTGGGGCGCGCCGCCCTCCCCTTACCTTTTACGCCGAAACTTTATCGGCAATCCGGCGCGCGGTCGATTCTGCCTGCTCTGCGCACTTGGCTTCCACCATTACACGGATCAACGGCTCGGTGCCCGACGCGCGGATCAGCACGCGGCCGGTGTCGCCCAGCTCTTGCTCGACCAGTTCCTTCTCAGCCACCATGGCGGCGTTCTTGGTCCAGTCGAAACCGTTCGATACCTTGACATTGATGAGCGTTTGCGGGAACAGTTCCAGCTCGGCGCAGCACTCTTCCAGGCTCTTGCCACTGCGCTGCAGCGCCGACAGCACTTGCAATGCCGACACAATGCCGTCGCCAGTCGTGTGCTTGTCCAACGCTAACAGGTGGCCGGAGCCTTCGCCGCCAAACAGCCAGCCGTTTTCCTTCATNNGGTACCGACCGCGCCCGCCACCGGGCCGGTCATCATGCGGTCGCGCACCATCACGTAGAGCAATTCGTCGCCGTTGTAGACGCGGCCTTTGGCGTCGCACATGACCAGGCGGTCGGCGTCGCCATCGAGGGCGATGCCGAGGTCGGCGCGGTGCGCCAGCACGGCAGCGGACATGGCTTTGGGCGCGGTGGCGCCAAAGCCGGCGTTGATGTTAAAGCCGTCCGGGCTGGCGCCGATGGAAATGACTTCCGCGCCCAGTTCGTGGAACACGTGCGGGGCAATGTCGTAGGCGGCGCCGTGTGCGCAGTCCACCACGATGCGCAAGCCGCGCAGGTCCAGTTCGTTCGGGAAAGTGCCTTTGCAGAACTCGATATAGCGGCCTTGCGAGTGCTGCAAACGCTTGGCGCGGCCCATTTTTTCCGGCGACACGCAGGTCATCGGCTGGTCGATCGCTTCTTCGATTTCGAGCTCGACCGCATCAGGCAGCTTGGTGCCATGCTGCGAGAAGAACTTGATGCCGTTGTCATGGAAGGGATTGTGCGAGGCGGAAATGACCACGCCTGCCGACAGGCGCAGCGCGCGCGTCAGGTAGGCCACTGCAGGCGTTGGCGTCGGGCCCGCCAGCAGCACGTCCACACCAGCGGCGTTAAAGCCCGCCTCCAGCGCGGATTCAAGCATATAGCCAGAGATGCGCGTATCTTTGCCGATCAGCACGGTCGGGCGCTTGGAGGCGGCGTTGCTGGTCTTGGCCAGCACTTTGCCGGCGGCATAGCCCAGGCGCATCACGAAGTCAGGGGTGATCGGCGCGACGCCAACCAGGCCACGGATACCGTCAGTACCGAAATATTTGCGTGCCATGTTTTGCTCTTCTTAGTAAAAATTTAAGGAATCGTGGCTGCATGCCACACTTTCACTGCATCAACCGTTTCAACGACATCATGCACGCGCACAATGCGGGCGCCGTGCGCTATCGCAGCCAATGCACCGCCGAGGTTGCCCGCCAGGCGCTGCTCCACCGGCTTGCCCGTCACTGCACCTATCATCGACTTGCGCGACAGCCCGGCCAGCACCNNCCGCTCGCGCAGGAAGGCAATCACTTCCGCCACCACATCGCCATACTCGGGGCTGTGCTGCATGTCTTGCGGCGTGCCCTGCATGTGCATCACGCACAGGCCGCAATCGCTGTCCGCCACCGCCGCCAATGCACCCGGCGCCCGGAAGCCATTGATATCGTTAATCATGTCCGCGCCGGCCAGGATCGCCTCGCGCATCACTTGCGGCTTGTATGTGTCCACCGACAAGGGCTTGCCCATGCCTTGCAGCGCGTACAGCACCGGCATGACCCGCGAGAGCTCTTGCTCGATCGAGACGGCGGGCGCGCCCGGACGCGTCGATTCGCCGCCAATGTCGATCATGTCCACGCCTTCGGAAACCATTTCCTCGGCGCGCGAGACGGCAAACTCGAGCGAGGCGAAACGTCCGCCATCCGAAAACGAATCCGGGGTCGTGTTCAAGATGCCCATGACCAGGGCGCGCTTGTCTAGCGTGAAGCCGAACCGGCCGCATTGAAGATAGTGTCGCATTCAGCTCAAAATTGAAAATGCCGCTCAGTTATTGCCTGAGCGGCATTATATCCTGCGAAGGAAGGAATCAGCCCTGGATCAGGCTGGTGCCGTGGCGCTTGGCGACACGCCGCCCGAACCATTGTCGTTCGGTGGAACGCGCTTGGTCAGCATGCCCGTCTTTGGCAAGCGTGGCTCGTTGCCCGCCATGATGTCGTCAATCTGGTCGGCGTCGATGGTTTCCCAGTCGAGCAGCGCTTGCGTCATTTTTTCGACCTTGTCGCGGTTTTCTTCGAGCAAGCGGCGCGCCAGGGCGTACTGCGTGTCGAGGATGGTGCGAATTTCAGCGTCGACCTTTTGCTGGGTCGCTTCCGAAATGGTCTTGGTGGCGCCGCCGAAGAAGCCTTCGTTCTCGCTGTCCTCGTAGACCATCACGCCCATGCTGTCGCTCATGCCGAAACGGGTCACCATCGAACGGGCCAGCTTGGTGGCGCGCGAGAAGTCGTTCGACGCGCCGGTTGACATCTGGCCGACGAAGATTTCTTCGGCAATACGACCGCCGAACAGGATCGAGATCTGTTCCAGCATCTTGTCCTTGTAGCCGGAAATGGCGTCGTGCTCAGGCAGCTGCCAGGTCAGGCCCAGGGCCCAGCCGCGCGGCATGATGGTGACCTTGTGCACCGGGTCAGCCTTGGGCAGCAGCTTGGCAACCACCGCGTGGCCCGACTCGTGATACGCCGTGTTGCGGCGCTCTTCTTCGCGCATGACCATCGATTTGCGCTCAGGACCCATGTAGATCTTGTCCTTGGCGTCTTCGAAGTCGTTCATTTCCACCAAGCGCTTGTTGCGGCGCGCGGCGAACAGGGCTGCTTCGTTGACCAGATTGGCCAGGTCGGCGCCCGAGAAACCCGGGGTACCACGGGCCAGCACGCTGGCGTTGACGTCAGTGGCGATCGGCACTTTGCGCATGTGCACATTGAGGATCTGCTCGCGGCCGCGGATGTCCGGCAGGCCGACCATGACCTGGCGGTCGAAACGGCCCGGACGCAGCAGCGCCTTGTCGAGCACGTCGGCGCGGTTGGTGGC